>KB223763.1_pt124 | contig 130043 bp, 130 predicted proteins | sample 524768 | NCBI WGS metagenome assembly AMQJ01 (sample SAMN00998488, study PRJNA167727) | sediment metagenome | isolation source: subsurface aquifer sediment | place: USA: Rifle, Colorado | collected Aug-2009
TGCTGTGATGAAAATCGCGTCGGCTTCTTGTAGCAGTTGTTTGGCTTTCTACAGGTTTTTTGTCATACTCATAGAGAGATTATAGCATAGGCGAAAAAATTTTCTTCTTCCTGCGAAAACCAAAGGAAGGAGACAATATATTTAAGAAAATTTTAATAAAACTATGTTCGTTTGATAAAACGATATAATAATATTTATACGGCAAAAATTAAAAGCATACCGCTGGCTGAAACTATAGGAAATGATTTTGAATTCAAACTTCAAAAGGCTATAATAATAACGGTCATATCTATTAGTGCACTGGCGATTTAAACCGGTATTGCTCCGGACAGGCAGAGGTGAGGAAAGTTGAGACTTCAATAGATGTTTATTCATTTATAAGTCTTACTTTTCTTTACACACCAGGTGTGTAAATAAGCATGAGATCAACACAGAAGGCAAGCCTGAATACATGAAGAATAAAACTGTTTTCTTTTCTTCATTTGTCATTGTTGTGCTGCTCCATACTTATGTGCTGAGTTCATATAAGGTCGATCAGCAAATATATGAAGCTCAGTCTGGTGGAAAAGTTTCTTTTGTTGTAAATCTCCAACAGGTTTCCGCCAAAGCATCCGAATCTGTTGATGAACCTGCAATGGAAGAGATTGTTCCTGACCCTATTGAGGAACCTGTAATAGAAGAAACTGTTCCTGACCCTATTGACGAGCCTGTCATTGAAGAAATTCCTCTCCCCGAACCTAAACTTACGGCAGAAGAGAAGGTCTCGGAAATTCCAAAGCCTATCAAAAAAAAAGAGAGTCTCAAGAAGAAACAATCAAAGAATCAAAAAATAAAAACCAAAAATATGAAAAGTGCTTCAGAAGGGCTGTCCGGCGGACAGATATCAGGATCCGGAGGGGGAGGAGCGCTTAAAGAAAATTATTATTCTAAAGTACGGAACATGATAGAGCGGAAAAAAAGATATCCGAGTATCGCAAAAAAATTAAGACAGGAGGGTATCGTGCATGTTACCTTTACGATAAGCAAAAATGGTGCAATCAGTGATGTCCGTCTGGTAAAAAAATGTTCTCATGAGCGTTTAAATCGTGCTGCAGCTAGAGTACTCAAAGAGATCGGATCATTTCCTCCCATCCCTGAAGAGGTGGGAAAACAATCCATTTCTTTATCGGTATTAATAAGATATAAAATCTTGAACTAGGAGTTTAAATTGTTAGATATAATGCAATATGTAGATAGGGGTGGCATTATCGTTTATATTCTCATTGGATTGAATATTATCGGTTTTACTATCATGGTGTGGAAATTTATCGTTCTGGCTATAGCAAGATGGCAAAAGGAGAAGATCATCAAAAAAATCCTCTCTTTTATGCAGGAACATGATCTGCCCACAAAGCAAGAATCCATGAAAAATGGAATTGAGTCACAGATCAAATCGATGGAATTTGGGCTGAATACGGTTAAGACCATTGCCTCTATTGCACCGCTTTTAGGCTTGCTTGGAACGGTGGTCGGTGTCTTAAGCGCATTTGATGCTATCAGCCAACAGGGGCTTGGAGATCCTGCAGTATTCTCTTCAGGTATTTCCGTTGCCTTGATCACGACAGTTGCCGGATTAATTGTGGCTATCCCTCACTATATCGGTTATAACTATTTCATGAGTCTTCTGGATAAAATTGAAATCGATCTCGAAAAAGAAGTGCTGGAGCAATTATGAAACGGCGAGAACCGTTGACGTTGGAGATGACACCGCTTATTGATGTAGTGTTTATCTTGATTATATTTTTTATCGTCACATCGATATTTAAAAAAGAAGAACTGGCACTTATCTTAAATCTTCCCGCTTCCAACGCACAGAAACTGGATATCGAAGAAGAGCGGATTACCATTGAACTCTCAGAAGAACAGATTGCATTCAGAGGCGAGGATGTAACACTTGAAGTGCTTGAAGATGCACTCAAAAAAATAACGGATAAAACAAGAACCATTATTGTAAGAATTGATGAAGAGGTGATCTATAAAAGGATCGTTTTAGTCCTGGATATGCTTCAAAAGAATGGACTGCACAATTTGGCATTGATTACAATAAAAGATGAATAATTCTGAAGAGGGGATGAAAAACAAAAGCAATCTGTCAATTTTTTTCTCGTTTTTTCGTTCCCGCGGTTTTTTCAGAGACAAGAGATAGAAATAAGGTAAGCATGAATGTTTCGTGCGGCAGGAAAATAAGGATAAAAACATGATCGTCAAAGAGCGCTTCTATCTGGATGAGACCTATTGCCGGGAGCTTCGCAAAAAACAGGCGCATTTTGGCTTCGGAGGGTTTGGCGAAGCGGTCTACTACCGCACCTATAGCCGCATCAAACCTGACGGTTCCCAAGAGCACTGGGCCGATACCGTGATACGTGTGATCAACGGCGTAATCTCTATACGTAAGAACCACTACCTCATAAACTCTCTATCATGGGATGAGCAGCAATGGCAGATGTATGCGCATGAACTTGCAGATGCCATGTTTAAGATGATGTGGCTGCCTCCCGGACGGGGACTTTGGATCATGGGAACGGAGTATATTTACGAGCGCGGAAGTGCGGCACTGAACAACTGCGGCGCGGTTGACACCATCGATCTGGCAACAGCGGCAGACTGGACGATGGACATGCTGATGTGCGGCGTAGGCGTAGGGTTCAATACTGCCTGGAAAGGTGAAAATGTCTCTATGCCGGACAAAAGCCACCCTGCCGTATTTATCATTCCCGATAGCCGTGAGGGATGGGTCGCTTCGGTCAGGCTGCTGATAGAGAGCTATACCAAAAACGGGGCATGGCATAGTTTTGACTATTCTGCAATCCGCCCCGAAGGATCACACATCAAAGGCTTTGGCGGCACGGCTTCAGGGCCAAAACCGCTGAGGCAGCTTCATAAACGCATCGAAAGCTACCTCGATACCTATGTGCGGGGAGGTTCAGATCCGACACGCTGCATCGCAGATATCATGAATGCTATCGGTGTATGCATCGTGGCAGGCAATGTCAGGCGAAGTGCACAGATCGCCCTTGGGTCGGGAGATGATCAAACTTTTCTGGAACTCAAAGACTATACTAAAAACCCCGAACGAACTGCCATAGGGTGGGTATCCAGCAACACCGTCGTGCTTGCAAAAGACGAAGACTTCCAAAAGCTGCCCCTGATCGCCAAACATATAAAAGATAACGGCGAACCCGGTATCATGAATCTCATTAATATTCAAAAGTACGGCCGCTACGGCGAAAAAGCCGAAGATAAAGCATGGCTGGCAAATCCCTGTTCTGAGATTGCGCTGGAAAGCTTCGAGCTTTGCAATCTTGCCGAAGTCTTTCATGCTCGCTGTGAAGATGAAGCAGCATTCTATAAAGCAGTAGAGTTTGCCACCTTTTATGCCTCCACTGCGGCACTGCTTCCGACACATCGGAATGAAACCAATACCATCATTATGCGAAACCGCCGCATCGGGGTGAGCCTTTCGGGGATCGCGGATATGCTCGATGAGTTGGGAACTGCTGAACTGACCCGCCGATTGAGAAAAGGCTATAAGCTGGTCTGTTCGCTCAACCGACAACTGGCCTGCGAAGCGGGAATCCCCGCTTCGGTACGGGTGACGACAGTAAAGCCTTCGGGTACAATCAGCCAGCTTGTCGGAGTCAGCTCCGGAATGCACTTTCCAAATTTCCAGTATGCTATCCGCCGTATGCGTGTGGGAAACCATACTCTCCTCTGCAAAGTGCTGAGCTCAGCCGGTATCCCTAATGAACCGGACTACTACAGTGTCAATACAACCGTTTTCGAATTCCCCATCGATCAGGGCAAGACCCGTAAGGTCTCGGAGGTCTCGGCTTGGGAACAATTTGCTTTACTGGCAACGCTCCAGCGAGAATGGAGCGATAACATGGTCAGCTGTACGATCTCCTTTGATGCAGAACGCGAGGGAGACCAGATCGAACATATGCTCGCACAGTTCGCACCGATCATCAAATCGGTCTCCATGATGCCGTATAACAAAAATGGAACTTATATCCAGATGCCTTATGAGGAGATCAGCAAAAAAGAGTATGAAAAACGGGTCGCAGCCTTTCGGAAAATAAATTGGGAAGAGTACAGCGCAAATGGCGGCTGCGCAGAGCAGTTTTGCTGCACTTCTAACAGATGAAATGCAAATTTCATAAAAAATATTTTACTTAAAATCTAAATTAAAACAATGGCTACTCCTGCGCATCTGCCAGGGTTAAAGCAAAAAGAACATTCACCCCGTGCGCCAAGAGTACCTTTTGTGCCTCCTGAAGCGTAATGCCCGTCGTAATAATATCATCAACAAGCACTACATCAATATTTGGCTTTCCTCTGTAAACAAAATCCCTTGGATGCTCCAAGCGGTACTGCAAGGTTTTACCTGAATAGCTGACTTTATTTTTTGCTATAAGCGCACCATGCAAAGGTACAGCATTTTTGTGTTTCATCGCATGTGTCAACAAAGCCACATGCGCATAACCGTCTTTAACCCGCTCATCAATTCCAACGATAAATATTTTTTTATCATCGACTTGCATAAACTTTTCAATAAATGGACGCATCGTCATCTGGGCCAAAGCTTTAAAGATACGATACCCTTCGGGCTTATGCTTGGTATGAAGCAAGGACTCCAAGGCAGAATATTTAAAAAAACTAACAACTTCCAGTGTGCCTACTGTCCTTTTGGTAATCGTAGGAACAAAAAGCTTCTCTTGGCAGCTTTTACAGAGAATCTTGAAACTGAGTTTATGACAACTAAAACAACGCATTAGAGATTACACCGCATACTGCTGACTATAGATTTAATTTTTATGATCAAAAAACTTTTTTCTTCCAAAAATTTAAGCCTTAAGGAAAAAAAGATAAGCACAGTTTTTCCGTCCGCTGCGCTATTCTATCTCTTTGAGTTTTTTAAGATCTATCGCATGAGCATATGCAATAAGCTCTTCCTTGGAAACAGTTTCCCCTTTTATTGTTATCATAATACGATTGGCCACAACCATTGTAATATTACCTGACTTCTCTTTGTTGTCATATTTAACCATCGCTTTCTCTTTGTTTATTCGAGTAAGCTCTCCCATTTCAGAAGATCTAAACATTGGATTGGACATCATCATTGCTACTCCCTGCATTAACGGAGAATCCATGACCATCTCTATTGTAATGAGAGATTCGGACCTATGATACGTTCGGCTTAACATCGTTCCTCCGCCCAACATAGTTACATTTGCTGTCTGTGCAACTGCTTCTTCTGCTGTCCAGCCTTCAAGAGGCTCCGGAAGATAGGCTTTAAGATCGTTGCCTTTTTTCTGATTGATCGCCTCAAGGGCATAAGAGAGATCTTCGCTTGCTTTTTTATATTCACCTTTTTTATAGGCTTCCATTGCCTCTTCAATCGTATCAGTGACATCATCCGCACTAGCATTGCAGGCAAAAGCAAATAACGATACTAACATGCATGCCGTTGCAACTTTTTTCCATGGTATTTGATTTATTGTGAACATTTTTCCTCTTTCCGGTTTAGCAATCAGCAAGGTGCAACACTGAACATTTCATAAAACCTTCCTTCGACGTACCGTGTACTCTGTATCGCGCTAAACCCTCTATCGGATAATTGTATCATAAAAATTGCCTCTTTACGGTTCTTTTTTGTTGTGGCTAAATGAAGCAGAGTTGAGATTAAAAGGAGATTTGATCTTTATTTGATGAGCATCAAATAACAGTTGCAGACTATAATATATCCCGTATCACCATTGCATAATGCAATACCCAAAGATTCAATAAAAATATCAACAAAGAAGAGCCTCTGGAAAAGAGATTTTGCAAGGGTGTGCGTTCTTTGGTATTTGTTTTGAGTGCAATCACAAAATGTATGACGGTCAGCATCAAAAGCACACCTACCAGCCAGAGCTTCTTGCGCAAAGAATCAAGCACTTCAGAATCGCTATCGCCCGAGAGTTGAAAAATCAATCCGTTCTCTACTATCATATAGCTTCCCGTTGCAAGCAAAACAATTAACGCAACCACCTCAAAATACCCAAATATCGGCCCCAAATGAGGATAAACCTCTTTTTGTTTTTGCTTATCCCTTAAAGAAATACCCAATACAAACATAAAAATAGAACCGCCGATCCAAGAGATGGCAGCAAGAAGATGCAGATGCAGCGCCCAACCCATGGTATCATCAGCCCTCAAGCTTCAATACGGCCATAAATGCTTCTTGCGGGACTTCAACCTTACCGATGGATTTCATACGTTTTTTTCCTGCTTTTTGTTTTTCCAAAAGCTTTCTTTTTCGAGTAATATCTCCACCGTAACATTTTGCCGTAACATTTTTTCCCATCGATTTGACATTGCTTCGTGCAATGACATTATTGCCGATACTTGCTTGAATCGCCACCTCAAAAAGCTGTCTGGGGATGAGTTCTTTAAGTTGTGCCACAAAAGCAAGTCCTCTTGTGCGCGCTTTCTCTTCTGGTACAATGATCGAAAGAGAATCTACGATATCTCCCGCTACTCGGATATCAAGCTTGACAAGATTCCCCGGTCTAAACCCGATAGGCTCATAATCAAAACTCGCATAACCTTTTGTTATGGATTTTAGCTTGTCATAAAAATCCATTACAATCTCATTCATCGGAATATCATACTCCATGAGCACGCGTATTTCACTCAAATAGTCCATTTTTATCTGTATTCCTCGACGGTCATTGAGCAGCTTAATGATATTTCCCACATACTCCTGAGGTGTCAGAATCGTCGCTTTGACATAGGGCTCATAAATCGTATCTATCTTTTGGGGCTCAGGAAGTTCGCTGGGATTTTGTATCTCAAGCTCTGTTCCGTTGGTTTGCTTCACACGATACACTACCGTAGGAGCAGTAGCGATAAGCTCCAAGTCAAATTCACGTTCGAGCCGTTCTTTAACCACCTCCATATGCAGCATTCCCAAAAAACCTGTTCTAAATCCGCTGCCAAGCGCCATCGAACTTTCCGGTTCAAAGCTGAGAGAAGAATCGTTCAGCTTAAGTTTGTTCAGCGCATCACGCAGATCTTCAAATTTATCCGTCTCTATGGGATAGATTCCTGCAAACACAAAAGGCTTTGCCGGCTCAAATCCTGCAATCATCTCTGCGGTAGGGTTTTTTGCATCAGTGACCGTATCACCCACCTGAAGGGCATCTACTGTTTTTAACCCCATCACCACAATACCAATCTCTCCGGTACGGATCTCGTTAGTTTTGGCTGGCGCAATAGGATTGGGATACATGAGATTAAGCACCTGATGCTCGTCTTTTGTCCCCATAACTTTAACCATCTGTCCTTTTTTAATACTCCCGTCAAACACGCGCACTAAAGCAAGCGCCCCCAAATAGTTGTCAAACCAACTGTCATAAATCAGTGCTTTAGTGGGCGCATGCTCGTCTCCTTTGGGCGCAGGTATACGCTCAATGATAGAATCAATAAGGGCCTTGACCCCCTCTCCTGTTTTGGCTGAAACAAGATTATGTTCTGTTGCATCGATTCCTATGGCTTCTTCAAGTTCGGCCAGCACCCTGTCCGGATCAGCGGCAGGAAGGTCTATTTTGTTGACGACGGGCAAAAGTTCCAGATTGTTTTCCATGGCAATATAGACATTGGCTATCGTCTGAGCTTCTACACCCTGTGCCGCATCCACGATAAGCAATGCACCGTCACTGGAAGCCAAAGAACGGCTCACCTCATATGAAAAATCAACGTGACCCGGAGTGTCGATAAGATTGAGGATATAGTCCTCCCCATCTTTCTTATAATCCAATCGAACACTTTGCGCCTTAATGGTGATGCCGCGTTCTTTTTCGATATCCATTGTATCCATGACCTGTGAGGACATCTGTCTTTCCGATACCGCTCCGCACTCCTGTATGATACGATCAGCTAAAGTTGATTTTCCGTGGTCAATATGTGCAATGATCGAAAAATTGCGGATATGAGACTGAGGTACTGTTTTTGTCATTAATTTGTCTCAAACAGCGAGTTTACACTCTCGTTGTTATGTACTCTTCGTATCACTTCCCCCAGCATCGAGGCCGTAGAAAGCATTTTAATCTTAGGTGATTGTTTTTGCATTGGAATCGTATTTGCCACAACCAATTCATCCAAATCCCCCTCTTCGATACGCTCGTAAGCTTGACCCGAAAGTACAGGGTGTGTGCAGCACGCCATGACTGAATTTGCGCCAAGGTTTTTTAGTGCCGCCGCCCCTTTGAGCATGGTTCCTGCCGTATCAACCATATCATCAATCAAAATGACATCTCTGCCTTTTACATCGCCGATAATATTCATCACCTCTGCCACATTGGCTTTTTCGCGTCTCTTATCGACAATAACCATATCAAGACCTAATTTTTTTGCAAAATATCTTGCTCTTGCTACACCTCCGATATCCGGAGATGCAATGACGGGATTTGGAAGATTTTTTGCCTTGATATAATCTATAAATAAAATAGCTCCATAAAGATTGTCTACAGGTATATCAAAAAATCCTTGGATTTGAGAAGCATGCAGATCGACGGTTACCATACGGGTAATTCCGGCTGTTTCCATAAGATTAGCTACCAATTTTGCAGAGATCGGAACTCTAGGCGCGGCCTTTCTGTCTTGTCTGGCATACCCATAATAAGGAACGACTGCGGTGATTGATTTGGCAGAAGAACGCTTAAGCGCATCGGTCATAATAAGAAGTTCCATGAGGTTATCGTTTGCAGGCGCACAAGTAGGCTGCACAATAAACACATCTTTACCGCGCACACTTTCTGCGATCTGCACATTAATCTCGCCATCAGAAAATCGATTGATTGTTGCTTTTGAAAGAGGCATTTCAAGATAGTTTGCAATCTGCTGAGAAAGCTCTGGGTTAGAAGTCCCCGAAAAAATCATATATCCACTCATGGGTGTATACCTTTATGTCTATTTATTGGAATGTATTTTACACCAAACTTGATAAAAAGGTGATTTAAAGCTCCGCGACACTACACTTATGCAAATTATTTTATCAGGAGCGGCATGATACGTAAAGTCTTTAAAAAAAAGTCATCCGAAAAAAGCAAAATAGATACTTTTTTAGACAAATATAATCTTCCGAAAACCTACCTTTCTATCAATCGAAAGACGGTAACCAAAGGTGTATTTGTAGGACTTTTTTGGGCTTTTATTCCCATGCCGATGCAAATGCTTGCAGTAGTTGCCACTACTCCTTTTGTGCGCTTCAATGTGCCCATAGCCATCTCTATGGTTTGGCTTACCAATCCCTTTACTATGCCTATAGTTTACTTTATAGAATATCTGACAGGCAATTTCATCCTGGGGCGCGAAGGCATCCAGGACATAGAGCTTACCGTGGAATGGTTTACCACACATTTTTCAGACATACTTGTGCCCCTTTATGTCGGAACCGCTTTTTATTCTATTGTGATTTCAAGTTTGATCTATTTTTTAATCAACTGGCTTTGGATCTCCTCGGTCCGGAAAGAAAAGGATTCCAAAATTTTAGAAAGAAATGAAAAAAACCCGAAGATGAAGATCTTTCGCGAGAGTAGCCAAATGCGATCTTTCTTAGCAGATGACTCCTCCCCCTATTAGTTTATTTTCATCATAAAATGCCGCAATCTGACCTTTGGCCAATCCAAAGACCGGTTCATTGAGAATCACTTTGGCTCTTTCGTTTTCTATAATGACATGGCACGAAACTGCTTTCGTTCTGTAGCGCACCTTAACTTTACAATCAAACTCCTTTTTTTCCCAAAAAAGATTGATCTGTTTTGCTTCAAAGGCATCCGCTTCAAGCTTTTCTTTTGTTCCCACGATGATTTGGTTTTTTTCCGGTTTGATATCTAACACAAAATGCGGATCATGGGCGCCATTGACAAAAAATCCTCTTCTTTTGCCTATCGTATAATGCATGTATCCCTTATGTGTCCCCACAACATTGCCCTCAACGTCTACAGTTTCACCCGGCATATCTATATTCATATGCTTTGCTAGCACCTCATCATACGTATTCTCCACGAAACAGATTTCAGAACTCTCTTTTTGTACGGCAAAATCTTGAAGTACCTTGATGCGCGCAGCATACTCTTTGACATCCTCTTTTTTCCATGAACCCAATGGAAAAATCAACCTAGGCAAAACCTCTTTTTTAACTTCGCAAAGAAAATAACTCTGATCTTTACTGAGATCATCGGCCTCATAAATGAACTCTCCATCGCACCTGATATAATGTCCGGTCGCCACAAAATCCGCTCCGATGCTGTCTGCAAACCCAAGCATTTTTCCAAATTTTATAGTTCTGTTACACATCACGCAAGGATTTGGCGTTAATCCCTGCTTATAGCCTTCCACAAAATAATCATACACCTCTTTTTGAAACGCTTCAGAGAGATCTTTAAAATGAATTTTGATTCCGAGGTATTCACCAACGCGTTTGGCTTTGGCAAAATTTTGCTCATGATACCCTTCTTTATGATGGAGTTTCATATAGACACCCTCCACCTCATATCCCTCTTTTTGAAGCAAAATAGCCGCGACTGTAGAATCAACGCCTCCGCTCATTCCAACCAATACTTTTTTTTTCATTTTAATTCACTTTTGCTATCTCTATAGCAATCTCTTCATCCGCATTAACCAAAAAACCTTTTGCTATGCAGGCTTGTTCCACAAAAAGTGCCACCTCTTTCAAATTTAACGACGAAATACTCATTTTGTGTCCTATCTCGAGTTTTCTGCTTTGAACAAAACCAAAAGAGCATTTAAGAATTTTATACTTTTTTTCACATGCCAACTTCTGTATCTCTTCATTTAAATAAATGATTTCTACACTATTTTGATGCATAGCTTCCAATCTAACGCCGGCGATGCTCTTTTCGCCGTCTACAAGTATCATCTTAAGACTGTCAAGCCCTAAAAGCAGCACATCGCCTTCGCTTAGTTTTTTGAGTGCACTTTTTTTTATCTGAACCCAAGGCAGAGCAAGTTCGTACTCGGGGTAAAGCGATCGTTTTTGCATCATGTTTGCCAAACGAACCGCTTGTGTTTCAGTTTTCATTAATATCTCCGATAAATTGCTCCAGAAGATACTCTTTGTCTGCAACCATAAGGTCGTCCGGCACCTCCTGTCCTACGGAAAAATAACTCATAGGCAATCCGTACAGCAACATAAAATTAAGAAGTGTTCCAAAGTGTTTTGTTTCATCAAACTTGCTTATAATCACACTGTCAAGATTTAAAAAAGAAAAATTTTTATAAATATCTTCCATATCCTCATATTTGACTGTTGCCGCCAGCACCAAAGCAACTTCGATCTTTTTTGCAGCGTCACAGGAAACAAACCCTATCGTCTTTATGAATTTACGCGTATCATAAGGAGACATGCCTGCAGTATCAATTAAAATCACATCATAAGCGGCAAAACGTTCAAGATTTTTCTTGAATTCATCCGTGGAGCTGATCGATACATGCTCTATTTGCATAATATCCGCATAATGCTCCAATTGTTCAACCGCACCCACCTTGTAATTGTCAAGATTCAACAGGGCAACCTTATAGGGCCTGTCCATCAAATAAGCATAACGTGCGGCCAATTTCGCAATTGTTGTAGTTTTTCCGGCACCCGTAGGACCTACAAGCATCATCACCTTGGGAGATGAGAGGTCTTCTTCTTTTATTTTTAAAGCCTCATCGATCTCTCCGACAAGATAGGAAACAAGAAGCGGCTTATCCTCCAAAATAGAATTTTCTTCAAGAGACTCAAGTATCATCTCAAGCCAAACAGAAGAGATTCCTTTGTCTAAAAACAACTTTTTGACTTCCTCGATAGCACTGCTTGCTGGCAACTTTCCAAAAGATTTTTCCATAAAAAGATTTTTTGCAACTTCAATAACAATTTCGCTACGCAACTTTCCATCTTCGTGTTGTATCTGTTTAGCAGAAACCAACGTCACATTGTTTCCATATTTTTTAATGGCCTGTTCGTATGCGCTGATTGGATCAGAGGCTACAAATGTTTCATTTATCATACCGCTACCTTTATCATTAAATTCTTTTCAGCAAGAAATAGAGACTCTCATTGATACTCTTCTCTCTTACGGACATGCTCTCTTTGGGAAAGTTTTTCTTTTATCTCTTTTTTGCCCCATATACGCCAAAGGGATCAATACTGAGTCTCTTTGCACCCATCCCGGATGAGGCAGTGTCAAGGTTTTTGTTTTCATTTTCACATTTTCATAAAATATGATATCGATATCCAGCGTTCTTGGCCCATCTTTAAAAAGCCGTTTACGACCAAAAACTTTCTCCACTTTCAATAGATACCGCAACAATGCCTTAGGCGTTAAAAAAGTTTCTACCGCCATTAAAGTATTGTAAAAATCTTCCTGCTGTGTATATCCAAAAGGCGGATTCTTTAAGATGGGTGCCGTCTGAAGTATATGAATAAAAGCTGAACGATTAAAATACCAAAACAAATGTTTGAAACGGCGCACCGTGTCTCCCATATTGCCTCCAATACCGAGCAATGCTTTGCGCCCGCCTTTTGGCGATGACCCATAAGGAAAACAGGGTGTCGTGATTAATGTATTGCAACTATCGAGATGCTTTTTTAGCATACGCTACCCTTCCAACACAATGGCTTTTCCGTCAACCATTGCTACCATATCTTCGATACGAATACCGAATTTACCCGGTATATAAATTCCCGGCTCGATAGTGTATACCATCCCGTCCTCAATGATTGCATCAGATTTGCTTGAAATATAAGGCATTTCATGGATATCAAGTCCTACGCCATGACCCGTAGAGTGAACAAAGTATTCTCCAAATCCTGCTCTTGTGATAATATCCCGCGCCAAAGCATCTACTTCTGCGGCTTTCATCCCGGAACGTGCCTGCGTAATCGCACTGTCATGCGCTTTACGCACTGCATCGTAAGCTTTTTGTCTTTTTTTGCTCTCAAAAGCTTGCTTGGTATTGAAAGCAAAATTTTTATCAAACCGCACGGTACGCGTTCTGTCCGAACAATATCGTTTATATTTTAAACCTGCATCTACCAATAAAAGATCGTCTTTGCGAAGAATTCGATGCGTCGGCATAGCATGCGGTTTGGCCGCATTGGCTCCGATTGCCACAATAGGGTTAAAACTAAGCTCACGCTTTCCAAAATCGCTCAAAGCAGATCTTGCCATATAGGTGAGATGAAATTCATCTTTACCTGCACCTTCTTTCTTGAAAACATTGGCCAACTTATCAAACGCTTTGGCTCCAAGCTTGGCAGCTTTAGCGAGAATTTTGAGCTCATCGTCACTTTTGATAATGCGTTTTTTGTGGGAATAATCTGCAACCGCTTTAAAAGCGATCTTACAATGTGAACTTATTTTCTCATATCCTGCTACCGTCCATTCTTTGGGATCAAAAACGATCTTCTTTATTTTTGATTTTTCCAAAAGCTTTGCGGCCGCCCCATACAGATCACTATCGATAACGACCTGTGCATCCCTCACACTCTCTTGCGCCTCAATCATATAGCGGCTGTCGGTAATTAAAAAAGCTTCGCTTCCCAGTCGCAGGTACAGAGCATTATCGCAACTATAACCGCATTCATAATAGATAGCATTTTCATCTTTGAGCATATAATTCATAGTCTGGTCTTTTAGGGCTAATTATTTTAAAAGCTATCTTCTCAATAAAGTACTATTTTGCTTGAGCTTGTGCTTTTTGAACACGCGCTCTCATTGCAGCCACTTCACTAAGTATCTGCTTCATTCCTATCATTGCCAAATGATAGCCAAACGGTCCCATCCCTACAATTTGGCCCGCACATACCGGAGCAGTAAGAGAAACATGTCTGAACTCTTCTCTTTGGTGGATATTTGAAAGATGCACTTCTATAGTCGGGATTTGTACTGCTGATATTGCATCACGAATTGCGATAGAAGTATGGGTATAGGCTGCAGGATTGATGATGATGCCGTCCGCATCTCCCAAACACTCCTGAATGCGATCTACAATTTCACCTTCAAGGTTGCTTTGAAAAAATTCGATTTCAAGTTTATTTTGATCTGCATATGCTTTCATTTGCGCATGAATATCTTCTAGCTTCATTGAGCCATAGACATTTTGCTCTCTCACACCTAGCATATTAAGATTTGGACCTTGGATAACGACGATTTTCATTGGATTACCTTATTTATTTATTTTGGGTATTATTTTATCTAACATAGTATTAAAGGATAGCATTTATGAAAATAATCGCGGCTGACTATATCTACACACCTGCTGGTTTTTTGAGCAATCATGCAATCGCATTTACCAAAACCATCAACGAAATAGCTCCCCTGGAAGTGTTGCAACAAAAATATCCCGATGCCAAACTGATTACCGCAGAACCTCATTCCGTACTTTATCCGGGCTTCATCAACACCCATGTACATCTTGAATTTTCTTCCAACAAAACCACACTGGAGTACGGTTCATTCATTCCATGGCTATACTCAGTCATAGATGATCGCGATGCATTAACCAAGGGCTGCAATACACACATCATGCAACATGCCTGCGAAGAGATGCTTCGCTCAGGTATCACTTCTTTTGGTGCAATTTCAAGCTTCGGATTGGAGCTGGAAGTCTGCATCAAGGCCCCCCAAAGAGTCGTCTTTTTTAATGAATTTATAGGAAGCAATCCTCAAAATATTGATATACTTTATGCCGATTTTCAGGAACGGCTCAAAACGTCATGCAACCACAAAGAAGATCGAATTATTCCCGCGATAGCAATACACGCACCCTATTCGGTCCATCCGGTTGCGCTTAGACGTATTGTCAGTCTTGCCAAAGAAAATCATTATCCCCTTAGCGCACACTTGCTTGAGAGTTTTGCTGAAAGATCATGGCTGGATCAGGGAGACGGAGAATTTAAACCTTTTTTTGAAACCTATTTCAATCAAAGCAGGCCTTTTACTGCGGCTAAAGAATTTATAGAAACATTTGATGAATACCCTACTCATTTTGCCCATTGCACACAAGCCGATGAAAAAGAGTTAAATCATCTAAGCAAACAAGGACACTCTATCGCGCATTGCCCGAGATCCAATCGTTATCTAGGATGCGGAAGACTTGCATTAGAAAAACTAAATCTTCCTTTTTCCCTTGCCACGGATGGACTTAGCTCCAACAACACTCTTTCAATCTTTGATGAACTTAGAGCAGCACTTATGATACACGAACATCTCGAACTCAAAAGCTTGGCTTCAAAACTGATAGAAGCTATCACTTCAAATGCCGCACAAATATTGCATCTTAATTGCGGCAAGATAGAACAGGGCAGATTGGCGGACTTTACCGTTATTACTCTTCCGGATTCCCCAAAAAGAATAGAGGAAATCCCGCTTTGGACCATTCTGCACACCAAAGAGGCTTCACAAGTGCACATAGAAGGAGAGCAATATGTTTAAAACATTGGGAAACATTATCAAATGGATAGGCCAACATTTTTTTGGTATGCTTTTTTTACTCATCGCTTTTGCTGTTCTTATGCCAGAATCTGCGCCGCTGAATCCGGCAAATCTTCAAAAAATTGACCTTTTTGGACCTATTTTAGATGCGGATGATATTGTCAAACAAATTGAAAAAGCACAAAAAGATCCCTCCATCAAAGGCGTACTTTTTAATGTCAACTCTCCCGGAGGCTCCGTTCCTCCTTCGGTGGAGATTGCTTATGCCATCAAAGAGCTCAAACAGCATAAGCCGGTCATTGCTTATGCCAGCGGGATTATGGCAAGCGGCAGCTACTACAGCTCTATTTATGCCAATAAAATTATTGCCAACCCGGGGGCGATTGTTGGCTCTATCGGTGTTATCATGGAGAGTGCCAACATCAAAGAGCTGATGGATAAAATTGGCATCAAGCCCCAAATTGTTAAACAAGGTACCTACAAAGAAGCCGGCACTCCCACTAGAGAATGGACTCAACAGGAGCGCACAGAACTTGAAACATTAACGCACGATACCTATACACTTTTTGTTCAGGATGTTGCTGCGGCGCGAGGCTTGGATATCAACAGTTCTGCCGACTATGCAGACGCGCATATCTTCTCATCTATGCGAGCCAAGACGGCGGGCCTGATAGATGAAATAGGTACAATGAGCGCCGCCAAAACTCAACTTGCTCTCTTGGCAAATGTTAAAAATCCTGTCTGGAAAGAAAAAGATAAGTTTGAAGCTTTCATGGATCAACTCGGAAATAAAAGCATTCTTGCGATACAAAATTATTTTTACGGGCTCAAGGCCTCGCTTTAATCTATCAGGAGTTTTACGCTTCTGTTTTTTGTATTGAGCGTATAGCTTTTGTCTGGAAAATTGGGGGGAACTTTTACCCAAAGCGTATTTTGATCTATACAGCCTATGTTTATCCCCGTAGTATAAGAAACACACTCAAGCAAATCTTTTGGGTGCTTGGGTTCAAAATAAAAAATGACTTTCTCTCCCTTCTTTACCTGCAGAGTTGTTTGCTTTTTTGTAATTTTATAGAGCTTTCCTTTTGGCCTTAACGTGGTAAACTTCCATGATTTTTTAATAGTTTTTCCATCACACAAAGCTTCAAATTCTACACGATACACCCTGCTATATTCCAATCTTTGCAAGGGCATCAAGGCAAACTGCAAAGGAGTAAAACGACGATGTATATCATTTTGATAAGTTAAAATTTTTCGCTTACTGATTTCTTTGCCATTGGCATCAAAAAGTTGAAATCTTTTAAGCTTTACTTGGCGATATATAGCAGGATTGAATTGCACACTTACAGGAAAGCCGCTGACTTTATGTTCGGGCAAAGGATCGGGCGACTCGTCAAAAAAAACAGGGGGCACATTGCGTTGATTTGCATAAGGATAAACTATTATGTTATTGTTTTTTTTGCGTATCTCATTTTCTTTTTGCTCATAAAGAGATTTTGGTACCGCAAGAGAGATATTTTTACATATGTTTTGCATATAATATACGCCGTTTTGCATCGGATGGGTTGTTTTGCAAAGTGTATTTGCTGCAGTTGATCCAAGATTATAAACATAGGAAGAGAAAAATCCTTTTTTTTCCTTTTTAGATGCATAGCCTACACCTGCTTCGTCTTTATCAAAATTTAAAAATACAAATCGATGATAAATAGCCGCAAAAAGGGTATCGACAGACTCTTGAGGCGTATCTGTATTGACAGACACATTTTCCATCACAGCTTTAGATGCATAGCCGACGTGCACTACCCTATCAGAAGGAGTAACGCCTGTAAACCCCGTCATGCCCAGCCGCTCATAATGTCCGCCGTCTTGATGCCTTATCAGGTAGCGTGCATGATTTGCGGCAGCCTTCTGAAGCAATGCATTAGATTTTAACCTAACCAGGCCGCTATGTTCACGCAAAGTATTAAGATACATCAGGGCATCAGCAGCATTATCTGCCTTAACAGTCCCGGAAGAAACAACAAAAAAAACAATACCTGCACCCAATGCACGAAAAAACAACATCACTCTGCCTAAAACAGTATAATAATATATAAAAATTCTTGAGTTCTCATTTTTTACCTTCAAGCCTTGCATATATACACGTTTATTGAAAATTACGCCTGGTATTCTCAAACATATATAAGATTTTTAAATTGTATCTAATTGTTGTAATTATCATGCATGTGTGGAGGCTGATTGTTATCGTTTGTCCAAAACTCAAGTAAATGGATACCTACGGATATGCAGATAAAGTATTATTTACTAACTATGCTAATCAATAGAAAGTAACTACGAAAAAGAAGGATTCCAAAAGCCTAAAATTTTATGGCTTTTGGAATAAGGTAAAATGATTATTTCATTGCAGCAATATAATCAGCAAGTTCTTTGATCGCTGCGTCATCCAATGATGCAACTTGACCTTTCATTAGTCCACCCATGCCATGCTGGTTAAGTGTACCTGCTTTATAGCCATTAAGTTGCTCGATTGTTTTAGCAGCGTCTTGTCCGGTAATAACAGCAGATTTACCAAGTGCAACTTTTTCACCGTTTGTTCCATGGCATCCTGCGCATTTTGCATACGCTGCCGCAGCATCTGCCATAAGAAGTGTACTACCTGCAAGTAACATTGTGATTGCAATTTTTTTCATTCTAAGTTCCTTTTTAACTTGTTAAAATTTATCTTGAAGAAGAGTAACATTCCTCTTCCCTGCCTCTTGTCCAAGCATCCCCCTCTCGGGGTTTGCCACCCATCCTTCTTGCTTAAGATCTGTGCAACGCCAGACCTTAGCTTTGAAAGTTAAAATTATAACTTCTGAAACTTTAAGTTATTTGATATTAGCAGCTTGGTACGTTACCTGAATCGGATGCAAATTCGTATGCGAAATCATAAATATCTTTTGCATGGGCTGGCTTCATGCTTGCTTTAGGACAGATTTTTTTTACTTCTTCCTCAAATTTACCGGCAGTATTGATTTCTTCCCACTCGTCTTGAGTGTGAGTTGCTGCAAATTTACTTCCTGACATACCACACGGTGCTTTAAGTGTTTTCATATAAAGCTTTTGTCCTTTTTTTGAGTCCGCTGATGCAGTTGTTGAAAGTACAGCAAAACCAAGCAATGCAGTAAGTGCCAATTTAGTCATTTTAGTCATTTCTTATCCTTTATTTTTTAAGATTCGGTATTTTAGCATGAAATTGTGAAAATATTGTGAAGATAAAAGAAAAAAAAGAAGCAATTCAATAAAAATTGCTTCAAGAAGTTACAATAAAATGCTGTTTAGCATTTTGGTACATGGGCCCCTCCCTCTCCATATTCTCGAGTGAATTCATAGATAGGCTCCCACCACGAAGGCTTAATCGTTTTTAGATCTAATTTCGGGCAAATCCTTTTTGCTTCTTCTGGAAATTTCGCTTGCTCGTAAAACTCTTCCCACTCTTCTTGCGTATGATATCTGGCGAATTTAATGCCTGAAAATTTACACGCTTTACGTAATTTTTTCTTAAAAAGTTTCTGTCCTTGTTCAATTTTTGACCCAACTTCAGCATTGGAAAAAGAGGTCATTCCCACAAGCAATCCTGATGCTAAAAAAAGGTTTAACTTTTTCATTCTCTTCTCTTTTTTTTAAGATTTTCCCATTTCTTTTTTCAAACCAATTGATAATACCTACTTTAGTTTATTAAAAACCTTAAATTTATTCCAATAGATATCTATTGCTTCATCAAGCTCTTTATCACTTAAAGCGCTTTTTTCCTTGATGCCAAAGTTATCTATAAATAAATCAGGCATGACAGAAATATCTCTGGAAGGATAACGCAGATAATGTTTAAGGGCTGCTTTAAAATTATGTTCGCCTCCATATACAAGCAAATAATTCATAAACATTCTTTGCAATGAAGTTGGAAGCGGTGCATGGCATGACACACAGTGGCGCTCATAAGCATCTTCGGCAATCCCCCATGACATTATCACTATTATTGGAAGTAAAAATTTTTTTACCATTTTATGATTATCCTCGTACCTTTTTTTATTTCCGATTCGACTTCAATGGAAATATGATATTCATCTAAGATTTTTTTCACGATACTTAGTCCTATGCCAAATCCTCCCTCGCTTTCATTGAAGCGCATATAGCGATCAAACATAAAAGGAATTTTTTCTTTTTCTATGCCAATGCCGGTATCCCAAACCATCAACATTCCCTCTTTTAGCTCAAAACCGATAGTTCCCCCTCTTTGATTATATTTAATCGCATTGGAAATAAGATTATCAATCACGCGTGTCAATTTTCTTTTATCAATCACAATTGCTACATCTTCCATATCCATAAGACATTCTAATTTTTTAGACTGGATCCAAACATTAAAATACTCCACCCTGTCTTCCAGTAATGGCTTAATTTCTACGAGCTCATCTTCATTGCGTCTTTCATGCTCCAACGTTAAATAAGTCAAATCCTGATAAAGTGTGGAAACTGTTTTTGCGGCGATATTAATACGGGCCAGTCTCTTTTTATTTTTTTCTGCCATCACGTCCATATCCATCATTTCAATATTTGCAAGAATGGCTGAAAGCGGAGCATTAAGCTCATGGGTAGTATCTTTAATAAACCTATCAAGCAATACAATCGAATCACGCATAGGCTTCAAAAACAACTTAGCAAGATAAAAGCCAAAAAGCATAAAAAAGATAAATATAGCCGATCCATACCCAAAAATACGTTTCCATATTTCCGTTCTCCATCCCGTATCATCATCAATTTCAATAACCAAATATCTTGCACCCAAATAATAATTGTCTAATGTTTCAATAAAATGAATCATATTGCCTGCAATATAGATTTCTCTATCAAAATTGATATTTTTTTCTTCAATCAAAGAAAAAATCTTTACGAATTCATTATCATATATGGCAGATCTAAAACGGGGGTCGCGCGGATAGGTTGTCCTCTCGTCAAAAAAATGATGCAGGACTTTCAATCTTTTGGTTTGGATGTAAGCATATTTTGAAAGTATTGCCCTTTCTTGTGCAAGCATAAGTTTTTCTTGGCTTTGATAGTAAAAAACAGAAAGAAGCGTGATCATCAATATAACCATTGCCATATAAAGTACTAAAAATCGAAATAAAGATTTTTTTTCACTTTTCAGCAATGAACTTGTACCCTTGTTTTTTAACACTAACAATTCTGTCCTTGCCTATTATTTTTCGTAAATTCTTGATATACGTACGCAATGCCGTATCACTGGGCTCTTCATCAAAATTCCATAAATACTCATAAATGCGCTCATGTACAATCACCTCGTTTTCATGCTTCATAAAAAGTTTTAAAAGTTTCGATTCTTTATTGCCCAATCCGACTGCTTTACCGTCAATGATTAACTCATTATTCTTAATATTATAGGCAATTTCTTTAGAAATAGGCATCAATTCACTCGATGCGTGAAAAAAACTTCTTTTAAGGAGGGTGTCGACTCGTATTTTCAGCTCTTTAAGCGCAAACGGTTTTCGGATATAGTCGTCGCATCCGCTTCCAAATCCTTTTTCTAAATCATCTACGGAGTTCATAGAGGTAATATAAATAGCTGGTGCCGTCACTCCGTTTTCTCGAGCTTCTCTCAAAAGCTCAAAGCCATTTATTTTTGGGATATTGACATCCAAAAGCAAGAGATCATAAGGACTCTCATACAATTTTTCCTGAGCTTCATGTCCGTCATGCACAGAAATTACTTCATAGCCTTCCTCTTCAAGAAACTCAGCGATAGTCTCATTGAGATTGGCATCATCTTCCACTACTAATATTTTTGCTTTATCCATCTAATTTTCTTTCTAATTTATGCTCAAAAATTGAACAAAGTCCAATTTTAGCTCTTCAGCAGAGAGCTCTCGCGACTTGTCGCTCTTTCTAATTTATGCTCAAAAATTGAACAAAGTCCAATTTTAGCTTTTGATTTTATTTCTGCAAGATTTTTATAAGATACATTTATGCTATATATTGTTTCACCCAGCTTTGCAATCTGCTTGCACTCAAAGCTCCGCTAAGTCTTTCGATTTCTTTGCCGTCTTTAAATAGAATCAATGTGGGAATACTTCGGATACCAAAACGTGCCCCCAGCTGCGCCTCCTCTTCGGTATTAACCTTTAGAAACTGTGCCTTCAATGGCATATTAAGCGCAGCTTCTTCAAATGCCGGAGCCATCTGACGGCACGGCCCGCACCACGGCGCCCAAAAGTCTACAACCAGGGGGGTATCGGAATTGACTAAAAACATCTCAAACTTTGCCGTATCTACTTCAACAGGCTTATTGTTAAGTAAAGAATTTTTACAATGACCGCAGTTAGCTTTGGTGTAGCCCTGTTTTTTGGGAACGCGGTTCACTTTAAGACAATGGGGACATACTACATTTACGTTCATCTGTATCTCTTCCTTTTAAAAATGGAGTTAAGTTTCAAAGGTATTATAGCAAAGATAGCAAATACATATTTCCTGATGACATTCATCTGTTCTTCAGAGGATGATCGCTCCGATTCTTCACTTTTTTCTGCTGATCTTCGGAGATATTTGGCTGAGTGGAAGTTACCTGATTGTAGATAACGCACCCCTTGCACCCCGGATCACATTCATGAGAAAGTTTCATGCACCAGTTATCCCGGTCTTGATACCTGCCCATATATTGACATCCCCATCCGCTGCTCATATCAATACCTTATCTCAAAACCGTCGGTAGTAAAATCGGCATCTTGAATGACTTGATAGGTAATTTTCTTTACCTTGCTTGCAGGAGAGCCTTCTTTAAGTATCTTCATCACCGTATCAAAATCCTCATCAAAAACCACAGCCACAACCTCAACCGTGCCGTCTTCAAGATTCTTTATATACCCTTGAAACTGCTTTTTCATCATGGATTGAGAAACAAATTTTCGGTAAAATACACCTTGCACTTCACCGGCCACAAGAAATTTATATCTTTGCATTATCTTTTTTTCCGTACTCTTCTTTTAAATCTTCCAAAAACTCCAAAATGCGTTCCTGAAAAAGATAATTTTCTTCATCATCCGCTGCGCACTCGTGCAGCTCTTTTAAGAGCTCCAAATCTATCTTTTGAACGAAACGTCTTACCTCTTTTGTTTCTTTTGCCACCTGCCAAACAAGATGGTCAAAATCCAATCCGTTCCTTGTTATTATCTTATTATGATATTCCATAACCGTATCAACAAGCAATTCTGCCCTCTGTGTATCTTCGTTATATATCCTGCAGGCGATCTCTTTGAGCTTTTGTTTTTCGCATTCATCAATTGCGCCATCAGAAGAAACCATCAATGTAAGAATTTTAGCCCTATACTCCATAGAACTATGATGATAAACCAGAAACTCTCTAAACATTTTCAAAATATTTCGTTTTATGATTTTAAACACCAAATTTCCTACAAAAAATACTTAAGAATGGAACCTTAATATTATTTTAACAAAATAATACTATAGTTCTGCTATTCTTCACTATATTAGAGTTTTCATGGAAAATATTGATTTATTCATCATTCTAGCTACAGCTTTTTTAGGAAGCGTTGGTCATTGTATCGGCATGTGCGGGGGCATAGTTGTTGCTTACAGCTCAAGTAAAATAGATCCCAAAACTTCATGGATGCAGCAAACCGCCTCTCATCTTTCTTACAACTTCGGTCGTGTTGCAACCTATACTGTGCTGGGAGCCTTTTTTGGTCTCTTGGGAAAAGCAATTGCTTTTACTCCCGCAACCAAAGGGATACTTTTTTTGCTTACAGGAGTACTGATGATACTTGCAGGACTTTCTCTGGTAGGCAATCTTAAGTTTTTACTCTCTGCGGAATGGTCTATCTCAAAAAACGGTTGGTTTCAAAAAGCATTTAGATCTCTCATCTCAAGCAAAACCTATGCAAGTTTCTTTTTGCTTGGAGTATTAAATGGCATGATTCCTTGTGGGCTAGTCTACTCTTTTGCCATCTTTGCAGCAAGCACAGCCTCTCCTTTATGGGGTGCTGTTGTTATGGCAACTTTTGGTTTGGCTACCATACCTGCTCTTTTTTTTCTGGGTACTATGACCAAATTTTTACAAAAAGGTTCCTTGCGGGGAACAATGATAAAGCTTGCAGCTCTCTTGGTTGTCGGCTATGGATTTTTTACTATCTACAAAGGGTATAAATTCATAGCTTCCCCTGAACAGATGCAACAAAAAATAAAAAAGATGCAACAAAATAGCATCAAAGAAATACTTGAACATCCATGAAACAAAAACCGCAAGAGTCTTTTCTCTTTGCATGTTTTATGAGAGGTTTTTAGGTATACTTCGTCTATGAAAACATATGCCTACCCCCACGATCCGATATCTTTTGATTTCAAGCAGACTATTGAACGTTTTTTTGTTGAAGAAATACCCCTTTATGCTTTTACCGGTTCAGGAAACTATCTTGTACTAAAAATAAAAAAAACCGACATGAGCACATGGAAGCTCATCACTGTTTTGGCCAAGGCAACAGGACTCAAAGAGCAAGATATAGGTTATGCAGGACTTAAAGACAAAAGCGCAACAACCATCCAGTATATCTCATTGCCAAAGCAGTATGAACGAGAACTGAAAAAAAATCTTACTACTGAAAAAATAGAAATTTTAGAAAAAACCTTCAACAAAGCTCCGCTTAAAATAGGACACCTTAAAGGCAATCGTTTTTCTATTGTGCTGCACCACGTCAATGAAAAAAATGCATCCCTTTTTAACAAAACAGCCCAAAAAATGCAAACAGACGGCATTCCCAACTACTTTGGCTACCAACGCTTCGGAGAGGACAGCAAAAGCTATCTTCAAGGCAAAGAAATTGCCCATAGCGGGAAAAAACTCAAAGGATCCAGAGAGAAACTTCTCGTCTCTGCCTACCAAAGCCATCTTTTTAACGAATGGCTGCATTCGCGCATCAAACTCTCTTCTGTTCTTTTCAAAGAAGATGCTCAATCTGCTGCAAAAAAATTGAGATACCCTTTAGAGCTTGTCAAAGAACTTCAAAAACAGCCGCAATTTTTTAAACTTTTTTTAGGGGATGTAATTATGGCCTATCCTTATGGAAAACCGAACTTTATAAAAGATATGATACAAAGTGCGCAAGCCTTCAAAGAAGGCAAACTTTCTCCTACCGGACTGCTCTGCGGCGCCAATGCCTTAAGAGCGCAAAGCGACGCCTGCCATCTAGAAGAACCCTATGACGATACGGAGATGGGAAGCCTCAAAGGGGATAGAAGATATGCATGGATATGGCCGCAAGATGTAAAAACACTCTATGACAAAGAGGCTCAGAAACTTACTGTAGACTTTTATCTCCCCAAGGGATCTTATGCAACTACGTTTTTAGAAGAAATAGGAAAATTTTCTTTAAAGGAAAAATAAAGAGGAACTTTTCTTTCACTTATGAGCGTTTGGGTTTTCCTTGTTTTCTATTCTCTTCTTTTGATTTTGAAATTTCAAATTTAGCATATCCGTCACGCTTGGTGGTTTTTCTTTTCTTGGTTGAGTTGTCTTGTTTTTTCTTTTTCCCAAAAGCACCATCTACTTTTTTCTTTTTGTCTTCTGTGTTTCTTGCTCCTTTTTGTTCTTTAAGCACATGCGGTGCATATCCTTCAAGTTTTTCTTGAGCAATAGCTTTTCCCATCATGCGCTCAACATCCCTGAGTGCAACCATCTCCTTTTCATTAACAAGAGTAATAGCCAAACCGCTTTTCCCTGCTCTTCCGGTGCGGCCGATACGATGAATGTAGTCCTGCACAATATGAGGAAGGTCATAGTTGATAACCACTTCAAGAGCAGGAATATCCAGTCCCCTAGCAGCGATATCGGTTGCCACAAGCACCCTGGCTTTCCCCTCCTTGAAATCACTCAATGCCCTGCTTCTTACACCAGAAGTTTTGTCTCCATGAATGCATACGGCATAAAGACCGCTTTCGTTAAGTTCTTTTTCTACCGTGTCCGCTATCTCTTTTTTACGCACAAAAACCAACACTTGCTTATAGTTTCGCGAGCCGATAAGGTAAGAAAGCAACTCAAGTTTTTTTTCACTTTCTACAGGATATACAATTTGTTTGACTTGTGCAGCACCCGCTCCCATGCTGTCAACCTCTATTAGTTTGGGTCTATAGAGCATTTGATCGGAGAGTCTTTTAAGCGATCCCGAGAGTGTTGCAGAGATAAGAATATTTTGACGTCTTTGCGGAAGCAGGGAGAGTATCTGCGTTATTTCATGCAAAAACCCCATATCCAAAATTGTATCAGCCTCGTCCAGCACCAAATATTCAATACTCTCAAGCGAAATGTTTTTTTGACCCAGATGTTCAAGCAAACGCCCGCTTGTAGCTACAACAATGTCGCAGCCGGCCTTGAGTCTATTGGCTTGGGTTTGCAAATTGGCCCCTCCGAAAAGCACGGCACTTTTAAGAGGAAGATATTTTGCATAGGTTGCTACCTGTTCTTGAACCTGCTTTGCAAGTTCACGCGTTGGCACCAAGATGAGTGCTTTGGGGTAATGTTTGCCTGTTTCAAAATTTAAGAAGAGTGATTGAAGAATAGGGAGGACAAAACCTGCTGTTTTTCCTGTGCCCGTTTGTGCTCCGGCCAAAATATCGCGGCGCGTAAAAATGGCCGGAATAAGTGCTTTTTGTATGGCTGTCGCCTCTTGGTAACCCTTGTCTTGCAAGGCGTGAAAGATTTCATCAGATAATCCTAAAGTAGCAAATGACATAATAACTCTTTTCGTATTTAAGTATCGTAATTATAGCCGGATATATGGCATCCGTCTTCAATAATAAGCAGCAATAATGGCATAACACACAAAGAACATCAAATGCGACATCCCCTCAAAATAGTTTGTCTGCCCTTCTTCGGTGCTCTTCCAAGCTAAAATAATCGTCATAATCAACGCGCCTATCTGAAGGGGATTAAAATTCAAAAAAAGATCGATCCCGCTCATATATGCCATTGCCAGCAGCACGGGTACCGTCAAAAGAATAGATACTGTCGAGGCGCCCATGGCAATATTCACAACCCTTTGAATCTGATCATTTCTGGCTGCTTTAATTGCCGTAAATATTTCTGGGGCAACAGCGACAATGGCGATCATTAAACCCGAAAGTCCTGCAGACACCCCATATTCTTTGGCAAGAGCGACTCCATCGGTTGCAAACACCTCTGCACCCAAAGCAATTACACCAATCAAAATAAAAATCATAACAAAATTACCCAAATTGTTAAACTTTTCAAAAACGTAACCGCTGTGTTCATTTTCGTCAATCTCCTGCCCTTCGTCTCTCAGTTTTCTTTTAAGTCTAAAAAATCTACTCTTGGCTGTTGCCTGAAAAAAATGCGTATGGGTTCTTGTTTGAAAAATAAACATGATGATATAAAAAAGCATCAACACTCCAGCGATAATACTGCTCGCTTCTCTGGTTGCCTCGCTGCCATGCTCTGTTTGACTTAAAAGACTTGGAACCAAAAGAGCTAATGCCGTCACAAACAATATTGTAGTGTAAGTACTGGAGGTCTCCTTATTGTGTTCTTGTTCGGTAAATTTAAGTCCGCCAATAAATACGGCGAGCCCCAAAAGTACATTCATGTCTACAATGACCGCAGAGATGATGCCCCCCTTAACTGTCTCTATAACTTCAGGAGAATGCACCGCCTCAAGTAAAATAATATACAAAAGAACGATCTCTACAATAACCGCACTGAAGGTAAGTACCATACTTGCGTAAGGTTCCACAAGTCTCTCAGAAAGGATCTCTGCTACCTCGGCAACAGTCAATGAAAGTGCGGCGATACCAACGGCTGCAAATGCAACAGCCATCCCCATATTGCCATTTTTGTGCATTAAAATAGCCACACTAATAGCTATTGCGCCTAGAACGATATCCCAATAGTCTTCAATATAATATTTCCAAAGATAAGGTTTACTTTTTTCTATCTGATTTTCTTCATCCATACTTTATTTTCCTTATAGCAAAATCAAAGTTGCCAATCCCAAGAAACTGAAAAATCCTACAACATCTGTCACGGTTGTTAAAAGCACTGTCGATCCAATGGCGGGATCCACGCCAAATTTTTTCAATGCAAGAGGGATAACTGCCCCAAAAAATCCTGCAGAAAAAAGATTGATCAGCATCGCAGCAGCAATCACTACGCCCAACATAGGCATCTGAAACCACGCATAAGCAATAATACCCATCACCACAGAATAAACCGCTCCATTCATCAAAGAAACAAGTACCTCTTTGACAATTGTCTCTTTTGCTTCATCGGCTTCAATATCTCCCAATGCCATCTGCCTTACGGTTACGGTTAGTGTCTGCGTTCCCGCATTGCCTCCCATAGAAGCAACAATAGGCATCAATACTGCAAGCGCCACTATAGACTGTATGGTAGCATCAAATAATCCTATTACCGAAGATGCAGCAATTGCGGTTAAAAGATTAAGCCCCAGCCACACTCCTCTGGATTTTCCTATTTTCCATACACTTTCTTCTTGTTCAGCCTCATCATTGACCCCTGCCAAATTATAAATCTGCTCAGTTGCCCCTTCTTCTATAATATCATAAATATCATCCGATGTAATACGCCCAAGCAGCATACCTTTTTCATTAACAACAGCGATAACACTCAAGTCATAATTGCTTACTACTTCTACTACATTTTTAATCTCTTCATGCGAATCAACAGAAACCGTAATCATCCCTTCTTCAATCACATCTTTGTACACCTCTTTGGGGCCATGAAGGATCAAATCTTCCAAAGGAATCATCCCGATAAATTTTTTCTTCTCATCCACAACAAATACATGATGCACATTATCAATCTCATTGTTTTCTTTCAAGCGTTTAAGGCGTCTGACCGAATCTCCGATCGTTTCATCCAAATGTGCATCAAAAAGCTCAGTTTGCATATAGGCGCCCGCCTCATCCTCATCATAGGAAATAAGCTCTTCGATGGTTCCTCTGTCTTCGTCTGAAAGATTCGAAAGAACTTCGTCAGCCTTTTCTTCATCCAGCTCTTCGATATGCAAGATCAGGTCGGCCGCTTCATCGGTATCCAAAAATTCTGCCAAAGTAGCAAGCTCTTTGGCCCCATAATGTTCATAGATTTCTTCTTGAAGTGTTTTTGGAAGCTCGACCAATACCTCTGCTAAAAGATCTTTTGGCAGTTTTTGAAGAAAATCATTATACGCTTCTTCACTCTCTTCTTTAACCTCCACAAGCAGATCAGCAATTTCATAAGGATGCACCCCAAGATCCATTCCTTCAGTATGCCTTACCAAGTGATCTTCTAGCTCTTTTATATTTTCTAAAATTTCTTTATTCATGTTTTTATCCCAAGGTTAAATTAATCTAGCTGTTGATATCTTTAAAATTTATAATATTCTTTTATATTGTTCCCGTTGAACCTGTTTTTACCTACAGTACACATCGATACATTCTTATGAAATGTATTGAAATACACTTAATATCACTAAATTTTTGAGTGTCTTTGAAAGCTCTTTAATAATACAAAATTATCTTTTAACACTTATTTAAAGATATATCTTTGTGATAATTAATAGAGAAGGAGAAGATCAACACGAACAAGTTGATACTTGTTCGTGTTTTTTATTTTATTTCAGTGTCACACTTTTTAGTAATAATACAAAGCGGACAAAAGTTTGAAAGCCCTGCAATCAATGGGATAATCCCAAGATAGAACCATTTAATGCCGGTATAAACGCCTGCACCGATCAATACAAGCCCTACTGCAATTCTAATTGGTCTGCATACTTTTCTAATTTTGTTTACATCCATTTGCTTTTCCTTTAGACTTTGATATATGGAACTATACTCTAGATTTCTTAGAGTCACATAAGTGCAAAGACCCTCCTGTAGAGAATCTTTGTAAAACAAGAGAATTTAAAGTTGAGGGCCGGCGGAAGCATAGTCAAATTCACCGCCCCTATCGTCGTAACGACGGAAGTTTTCTTGGAACATGCTTGCCAATTTTGTAAGCATTGCATCATATTTGGTTTTATCTTTCCATGTCTCTCTTGGATTAAGTATGGCATTATCATTTACACCGTCTAGTGCCTTGGGTATGGCAAGATTGAAAATAGGAAGAGTATCGAACTGTGCCTCATTGATTGAGCCGTTAAGAATTCCTTCTATGCAGGCTCTGGTATCTTTGATGCTCATGCGTTTTCCTTTTCCGTAAGAGCCTCCTGTCCAACCGGTATTCACTAAATAAACATTGACACCGTGTTTATCTATTTTTTCGCCCAAAAGTTTAGCATATACCGTTGGATGCAACGGTAGAAAGGCTTCACCAAAACAGGCAGAAAAAGTTGCCACAGGCTCCGTGATCCCTCTTTCGGTACCGGCCACTTTAGCAGTATATCCGCTAAGGAAATAGTACATTGCCTGCTCTTTGGTAAGCTTGCTTACCGGAGGAAGCACACCAAATGCATCTGCTGTAAGAAAGATTATGTTGCTTGGATGCCCCGCTTGAAGTCCCACTTGATAATTTTCAATATGTTCAATAGGATATGAAACTCTGGTGTTTTCCGTTTTAGAAGCATCAGAATAATCAACCGTTCCATTATCATCATAAACAACATTTTCCAAAAGGGCATCTTTTCTGATAGCACCATAAATCTCCGGTTCGCTTTTGGGGTCCAGATTGATTACTTTCGCATAACAGCCGCCTTCAAAATTGAAAACGCCGTTATTGTCCCAACCATGCTCATCGTCGCCTATAAGCGCTCTGTTTGGATCAGTCGAAAGCGTTGTTTTTCCCGTGCCCGAAAGACCAAAGAAAAGACAAACATCACCATTTTTGCCCACATTGGCCGAACAGTGCATGGGAAGTTTATTTTCAAGAGGCAACCAATAATTCATCATCGAGAAGATACCTTTTTTCATCTCTCCGCCATACCAGGTACCGCCGATTACACAAATGGCATCTTCGATATCAAAAACAACAAATACATCAGAATTTAAACCATGTGCTTTGTAGTTTTCATCTACTGTTTTACATGCATTGTAGACTGTAAAGTCGGGTTCAAAATTTTCCAGTTCGTCTTGAGTCGGCCGAATAAACATATTGGTTACAAAATGTGCCTGCCAAGCCACTTCAGTAATAAAGCGAATAGATCTTCGACTTTCTTTACTTGCGCCGGCATATACATCGTTGATGTAAATATTTTTTCCTGAAAGTTCTTTTTTTGCAAGATCAAAAAGTTCACTAAATATCTTTTTTTCAATAGGCTTATTCACATTTCCCCATGCAATGTGTTTATTGGATGGTTCTTGGTTAACAAAATATTTATCTTTAGGACTTCTTCCTGTAAAGATACCCGTATCACAAATAGCTGTGCCTGATGTAGAGATTTTACACTCTCCACGATTAACTTCATGCGCTTGAAGTTCATCAAAACTTAAATTATAATATATCTCTTTAATATTTTTTAATCCTAGTTTTTCAAGCCCCCTGGGCGTCTTAATACTCATTATATCCTCTTTGTTTTATTTAAATATCGACAGCAATACACCTGCTGCAACAGCTGATCCTATTACGCCTGCAACGTTTGGCCCCATTGCATGCATGAGTAGAATATTTCCAGGTCTTGCTTCAGAACCTACTTTACTTGCAACTCTTGCTGCCATCGGCACAGCTGAAACTCCTGCTGCACCAATGAGCGGATTGATCGGTTCTTTTGAAAACTTATTCATCAGCTTGGCCATCAAAACGCCTGCGGCAGTACCTGCGGCAAACGCAAAAAGGCCGATAATCATAATCCCCAACGTTTCCATCACAAGGAATTTGTCCGATGCAAGCTTGGACCCGACACCAAGACCCAAGAAGATGGTTACGATATTGATCAATGAGTTTTGCATTTCATTGCTCAGCCTATCAACTACGCCGGATTCTTTGGCAAAATTTCCAAACACAAATGCTCCGATAAGCGGTGCGGCATCGGGTAAAACGAGAAATGTCATCGTGATTACAAGCAATGGAAAAATTAATTTTTCAAGTTTATGCACTTTCCGTGTTGGCTTCATCACAATTCGACGTTCCTCTTTTGTTGTTAGCGCCTTCATAATCGGAGGCTGAATAACCGGAACAAGTGCCATATAGGAATAAGCTGCTACAGCGATAGCCCCCATAAGTTCAGGCGCCAATTTTGAAGCAATAAAGATAGATGTCGGGCCATCTGCTCCGCCAATAATGCTGATCGCCGAACATTGCTGTAATGAGAAATTAACCAATCCTGTATATTGAGAAAGCGCTGCAGCTCCAACCAACGATCCAAAAATAGCAAATTGTGCTGCACCTCCCAAAAGGGCTGTTTTGGGATTGGCAAGCAATGGACCAAAATCAGTCATTGCTCCAACTCCCATAAAGATGAGCAAAGGGAAAAACTCATTGGCAATACCCATGTTGTAGATAATACCAAGCATTCCGTGATCACCTGTCATATTGGCAACAGGAATATTGGCGAGCAGTCCACCAAAAGCAATCGGCAACAGCAATAATGGCTCAAACCCTTTTGCGATGGCCAGATAAAAAAGAAGAAAAATAATTATAAACATGATCAATCGACCCCAACTCTGGGCAAAAAGACTCATCTTTTCACCTTCGCCATTGGTTACTTCTTCTTTTGGGGAAACCATTGCCTTGAGACCTGTAGTATCATAAAAACTAGAAGCTAATTGGCTAATTGATTTTTCAACATATACATCAGTCTGGGATTGTTCTGTTTGGGTTGTGCCTGACGCCTGCAAAGAAGAAACCGATGCAACAAAGGCAATCAGTATCGAAAAAAAGAGATGTTTTATCTTCATCGCTACTCCATTGTTGCCAAAAGTTGTCCGTCTATCACGCTATCATTCACTTTGACATTAATGGAAGCAATTACACCATCTATGGGCGCTACGATATCTATTTCCATTTTCATTGCTTCAAGGATCATAATCTTTTCTCCCTCTTTGATGCTGTCGCCTGGATTGGCTAAAATCTTCCAAACGGTTCCTGGTGTCTGAGAATGTATCTCAATACTTCCTGCGCCTCCCACCGGAACAGTTAATTTTTCTGGGGCCGTAACAGTGCTTTCTGTACTCCCTGCCGGAACAGTTAATTTTTCTGGGGCCGTAACAACCGAAACTTCCTTAATTTCGATGTTTGCATCACCCTCTATTACCTGAACATCGTATTGTTTTCCATCTACTACTACTTTATAATTTCCTGCCATTTGAGTTTCTCCACTTTTATGTTTACCTTTTCTTACCATGAGAGGACTTTCCCCCTTCAAGAACGCAATTCCTTTTTTATCACATGCTCCTGCAATAAAAATATTCTCTTCACTTGTTTTTAAGCCCTCATTTTGAAGTGCTTTAGTCCAATACGCAATCGACTTTGTTTCATCGCGGTCTGCAATATCCAAAGGATTTTCTGTGGTAGGCTCCAACCCAAGTTTTTCACTTGCAAGTTTGATAATTTCATCATCTGCCTTTACGGGAGTCTTTCCAAAATAACCAAGCACCATCCGTCCATATCCCGGAGCAATCTGCTTCCATGGACCAAACATTACGTTTGCATATGCTTGCTGCCAATAAAACTGGCTCACCGGTGTTACAGATGTCCCATATCCTCCACGCTCTACGACCTCTTTCATCGCAGCAATCACTTCATCAAATCTGTCCAATTCTCCTGAATCTCTCATCATTTGTGTATTGGCAGTAAGGGCACCGCCGGGCATTGGAGAAAATGGAATCAAAGGCGATACCTGTGTTGCTTCAGGAGGAATCATATAATCAGCCAAACACGCTTTAAGCGTTTCTTCATATTTGAGTACTTTGTCCAATTGCAAATCGCCAAGATTGTAATTGCTTCCTTTTGTAGCATGCAGCATGGTAAGGATATCCGGTTGCGAAGTTCCTCCGCTTACAGGCGAAGCTGCCATATCTATACCATTGGCTCCGGCCTCAAGTGCGGCAAGATAAGATGCCACTGATACTCCTGCCGTCTCGTGGGTATGCAATCTCAAATGCACACTTTCACCCAACAATTTTCGTGCCATATAGATGGTTTCATAAACCTTATGAGGATTTGCGGTGCCTGATGCATCCTTAAAGCATACGCTGTCAAATGGAATGCCGCTATCCAAAATATTTCTCAATGTATTCTCATAAAAAGTTACATCATGCGCGCCCTTGCATCCCGGAGGCAAGTCCATCATTGTTACAACTACTTCATGATTCATATCATATTTTTTAATACACTCTGCACTATAGGCAAGATTGTTGACATCATTGAGCGCGTCAAAGTTACGTACAGTTGTTGTGCCGTGCTTTTTGAACATTTTAGCAAATAGCTCAATCATTTCGCGGCTTCCGGTATCAAGCATAACGGTATTAATGCCCCGAGAAAGCACCTGCAGGTTTACATCAGGCCCCACGATTTCCCTAAAACCATCCATCATTTCAAAAGCATTCTCCTGCAGATAGAAAAAGAGTGATTGAAATCTTGCGCCACCACCAAACTCAAAATGTGTAATCCCTGCTTTCTTTGCTGCTTCTACTGCAGGAAAGAAATCATTCATAAGCACACGACCGCCAAAGACAGATTGAAAACCATCCCTGAAAGTTGTATCCATTACATCAATATATTTTTTAGCCATTTACGATACCTTATGTATGATTAATTTTTACGAAACTCTGAGACTGCTGCGATGATTGCTGCGATACGGCGCGATTCATCCTCTGCCGTCCCGCCAGAGGCAGTACTCGAAGCAGAAGAAGCAATTGGCTGCTTTTTTTCAGGAAAAAATTTTTTAATAATTTTTGCCTGAAAACCCATTAGTACAACGAGAACGTAAAGAAAGGTAAATACCACTAACATTCCCAGCACCATAAATTTAATGCTTTCGCCCACTATATCCATCTAAGACAACCTTATTTCAAATTTGTAACGAAATTTTAAAACACTTTTGCTTGTTTCAAGGTAAAAAAAATAATTATCTTCTTTTTTTTCTTCGATTGTTCTGTCTCGTAACTTTCTGCTCATCTGCATAATTTTGCATCATATCGTCTACCATCCCCTGATCAAACCCTATACGGGAAGTCATCGCGTGATGTTCTTGTTCAATGATGCGAGACATAAGTTTTTCTAGCAAAATCTGTTGGTCCATCTCTCCCATAAATTCTACCATTGCAGAAGCATCAGGATGAATAGGAATATCTCTGATCTGTTCGGCCAAATACTCACGGCCGGACTCATCGATGCCTTCACCTCCTTCTATAGTAGACAAACGCATATGCGCCCCTACCTCTTTTTGAATACGCTGAAGTTCCCTAAACTCTTCAGTTGTAACAAGGGTAATGGCTTGACCGCTTTTGCCTGCACGTCCCGTGCGACCGATACGGTGAACATAGCTTTGCGGATCAAAAGGGATGTGGTAGTTAAATACATGAGTGACATCTTTTACATCAAGTCCCCGTGCTGCCACGTCTGTTGCAACCATGATCTTCACTTGTCCTTTTCTATACGCCTTGACGACTTCGTCTCTCTCTATTTGCTCCATATCTCCATGAAGTCCTTTAGCATTGAATCCCATGGCTTCAAGATGCTCCGCCACTCGTTCAACCTCACGTTTCATGCGACAAAACACAAGACACTTGTTCGTCTCTTCTGTTTCAAGCAATCTCACCAACGCTTCATCTCTTTGTTCTTCGTTAATCACATAATAGCGTTGGTCGATTATATTGTTTGTTGTCTCCTCTTGGTCCACCACTGAAATAAATTCCGGTTTATATAAAATATCATTTGCCAATGCCTTGATCGGTTCGGGCATCGTAGCAGAAAAAAGCAACGTTTGTCTGTTTTGAGGAATATATTCAAATATCTCTTTGATCTCATCCAAAAATCCCATATCGAGCATCTCGTCAGCTTCATCCAAAACGACAATCTCTGGATTGAATGTCTCTATTTTTCCTTTTTTATAAAGATCTTTAAGTCTGCCGGGTGTAGCCACAACAATCTGTACCCCCTTATGAATCAGAGCTATCTGTCTCCCGTATCCTACCCCGCCATAAACAGTCAAAGTTCTTATGCCGGCAAAACGCCCCAAATGGTAAAGTTCATCGGCTACCTGTGTAGCCAACTCTCTTGTCGGGGTAATTACCAGTGCGCGCTCTATTTCACCTTTGGCAATTTTATCTATAATCGGCAGACCAAATGCTGCTGTTTTTCCTGTGCCCGTATGGGCCTGCCCTACCATATCGCTCCCGTTTGCAACGATAGGTATCGCCATCTTCTGAATGGGACTTGGTTCTTTAAATCCTGCTATTTTTATCCCTTTAAAGAGGTCAGGATGAAAATCAAAATCACTAAATTTCATATTTTACCTTCATGTCAATGTTCAAATAGATTTTGAACTTAAATAAAGTCCTCGCAAGAACTTTTATAAATTCAACTCTTTTTGTTTTGCAAACTAAAACAACGCCAACAAAACCGCTCCAAAAACAATACGATATACACCAAATGCCACAAATGTAAAATGTTGCAAAAAAGTTAAAAAAAGTTTAATCGTAGCGTATGCCACTATAAAAGCAACGACAAAACCTACAATGAACGCCATCCAGTGTGCATCGGCAAACTCATGGTAATGTTTTAGCAGATCATATCCGCTTACTGCCATCATAACAGGAATGGCAAGCAAAAAAGAAAACTCCGAAGATGTTTTTCTGTCTAGCCCAACCAATAAACCGCCAATGATCGTAGCTCCGGCCCTGCTGGTTCCCGGAATCAAAGAAAATATTTGGGCTATTCCTATCCAGAATGCCTGTCTGTAGCTTACTTCCTCAACATCTGCAAGATGGATTTGTTTGTTTTTATAAAAATACTCTACCGCCAAAAACACAACCCCGCCTACAATGAACATCCATGCGACAATTTGCACAGTAAAAAGTGCTTTGACCTCGTCTTTAAAAAGAAAGCCCACTATGGCCAAAGGGAAAAAAGCCAAGAGAAGCTTTTGCCAAAGTTCATTTTTTTCAAAACTGAACTTTTCTCTATAGATAATCATCACAGCCAAAATCGCAGCAAATTGTATAATCACTTCATAAGCTTTGGTTAGATTATTTTGTGAAATTCCCAAAAAATGACTCGCCACTATCATGTGCCCTGTCGAAGAAATAGGTAAAAATTCGGTAAAACCTTCAATAATCCCGATTATAATTGCTTGAAAAATATCCATATATATCCCTTAAAACAAAAGAGCATACAATACCCCTTTTTATATCATTTTACTAAAGTAACTCTCGTCCTTTTTTAAAAGTGCTTCAGGCGTACCGCTGTCGGTCATTCGTCCATCTTCAATCACATAAATAAATGCTGCATTTTGTATAGTGCTCAATCTGTGAGCGATAGTAATGACTGTTTTTTCTTTTAAAAATTCCTGCAATGCCCTGAAAAGTTTGGCTTCCGTATGAACATCTAACGCTGAAGTAGACTCATCAAAAATTACTATCTTGGGATTACTCAATACCATTCTTGCGATAGCAACACGCTGCCGCTGACCGCCGCTCAGTTTTATACCGTCTTTTCCAATACGCGTATCAAGCCCTTCGCTTAACCCATTAACCACTTCTGTAAGCTGCGCAATTTCAAGTGCTTTTTGCACCAATGCATCACTATAGCCTTTACCAAGTGTTAAATTGAAACGCATTGTATCATTAAAGAGTTTAGGATGCTGTAAAATCAAATGAATATTTTCTCTAATCGTTGAGAGTTTTAAGTTTTTACCCGATACGCCTCCATATAAAATATCACCCTCATTGGGCGGATAAAATCCCACAAGAATATTGGCTAAAGTGGTTTTTCCGCTTCCGCTTGCACCGACAATGGCAACCTTTTCGCCCTCTTTAATCCTCATAGTGATATTTTCTAATATATTCTTCCCGTCTATATACGAAAAAGCGAGATTTTTCACTTCAACGTCTAAAGCTCTTCTTTCCTTAAACGGATTTATATTCTCCTTCCTTAGGGTCTCCTGCTTTAATGCATAGATTTCGTTGATACGATCACACGCTGCTTTTGCCGTAGAAAGCGAATACTGAAAATTAATAATATCCTGCGTAGGCGTAACCATGACCCAAAGATAGGAGAAAATAGCCAGCATAAGTCCCACGCTTAGATCGCTGTAAGCCACCGCAAGAATACTCGCTGCCCTAAATATCTCGTATCCGCCCAAAAGGATAAGATACGAATAGCGTATCGCTGCATCACTTTTATATCCAAATGCAATGGCATGCTCTTTAAGCATCTTAGCTTTCTCTTCGCTCTTACCGAAAAAATAATTTTCCTTATTGGCAGCCCGTATTTGATGAAAAAGTTCAAGTGTCTCCGTAAGTGAGGATTGAAACACCTCAACAGCTTTGTTTTCCTCTTTTTTTAATCTTCCTATATTTCTAGACAATCTGGCCGTAAAAAAAACAACCAGAGGATTGGTTATTAAAATAAAAAGTGCCAACTGCCAGTGAATCCACAGTAAAACAATTGCAGAAAAAAAGAGCGTTAAAGATGCTATGATCAGCCTAGAGATCGTTGAGCTTACAAAGCTATCAATCGTTTCTACATCCGTTACCAGCTTGGATGTTACCGATCCTACACGCATCATCTCATACGCCTTGAGCGAAACTCTCTTAAGATGGTTAAGTAAAGAAACTCTCATTTGGTATGTAATATTTTTTGATATAGAAATAAATATTTTTGTTTGCATGATTGAGAGTACGGTGCTTAGCAGGCGAAGCATTAGGATTAAAATTAAAATGGCAAATATATACCCTTTAGTATCGCTTTGCCATAAGTTCGCCTCTATCCAGGCGATATAGCCATGCGGTTTACCCAAAAGCAGTTCATCGACAAGGATCGGGATAAACAGCGGGATAATAACAACCAAAAACGCTGCCAATAGCGCAATAATATTACCTAATATCAATGCATCTTTATAGGCTGTTAGCTGCTTGACAATCCCTGCAATGCTGCATTTGTTTTGACGGTCCAAACCCTGCCCTCCCGTATTTACTGCGGATATTATAACATAACGGGCATTCTATCTTTCTGCTCTTGTGTGCCGTATATATGGCTTAGACGCCAAGACAAAAGGGAAGATAAGAAATATGGCAATTTGTAATATCCTCTCATCTCCAATCCGGAGTTTGGGGACGAGGGAATAACCAACCGCCATCAAAGGTTTCAGACAGACCAAATACTGCCCGATATACAATTGAAGTCTAACTTTGGTTTTGAGACTATTTGTTGGGGCAAATCACGTTTAAACATCAAACAATCTTCAAAATCTCTCTTAAATCTTTCACATCTACGCAGTGCGTCGCCGCTTCTTTGAGGATGGGTTTGGCGCAGAATGCCACACGGGTATCGGCATAGGCAAACATACTCAGATCGTTCGCGCCGTCACCGACTACCAGCGTATCTTCGCGTCCTATGCCCAGCAATCCCTGAAGACGTACGATCATATCGCCTTTGGCATTGGAGTACATCATCTCTCCGCCTACCTGTCCGGTTAAGACGCCGTTTTCTGTATGCAAAAAGTTGGAAAATTCCGCATGGATGCCAAGCTTCCGGCACACAGGTTTGGTGGCGTTTCTAAATCCGCCGGAGAAACACACCACCGTGTAGCCTTTTGCTTTGAGTCCCGCTACCACTTCCGCAGCGCCCGGCATCATCGGCAGATCGGCACAGATCTCATCGACTTTTGAGGCTTCAAGCCCTTCGAGCAGCGCCACTCTGGCCCTAAGGGATTTGTAAAAGTCCAATTCTCCCGCCATCGCACGCTCTGTGATCGCCGCTACCTGCGCTTCAAGCCCCAGGGGTGCTGCCAAAAAGTCGATGGTCTCCCCGTCCATCAACGTCGAATCAAAATCAAATACTGCCAGTTTTGACATCTTATACCCTCTTTCGCATATTGCCCGTCATCCTCGGGCTTGACCCGGGGATCCAAACTCTGGATTTCCATTCGGGTCTGGAATGACGCAAGCCAATAAGTCTTATGTAAAATTTGGATAAAATTATATCCAACTAACCAAAAATCCCTATAAAAGGCACATCACAAGATGTTTGAAACTTTCTGTAAAAACCTTCACAACGACCAGCCTTTCATCACCGTAGAGGTCAATCCGCCCCACGGCGCATCGCTTGATCCGATTATCCAGATGATCAAAGCCAGCAATCTTGCTTCAAAAGTATCGGGCTTTTCTTGTACAGACAATCCGCTGGCAAAACTCAAGATGTCCGGTGTCCTTTCTGCCATTAGACTCCAGCAGACTTTCGGAAAACCGGTCATAGCGACTATGAGCATGAGAGACAAAAACAAACTCTCCTTGCAGTCTGAGGTGCTCGGTGCCAACGATTTTGACGTGCGCTGCATCCTGGCGCTCACGGGTGATCCGGCCAAATACTCTGATCAGCCCGAGGTTAAGGGTGTTTTGGAGCGTGATTCGACGCTGCTTTTGAGCATCATCTACCATCTAAACCGTGGCGTAGACTACTCCAACAAACCGCTCAACCCCGCCCCTAAGCCGATCTATCCGTTTGCAGTAAGCAATGCCTATGCCAAAGATATGAAAAAACTTCAAAAACGAATTGTTAAAAAACTTGATTATGGTGCACGGGCCATCATCACGCAGCCGGTGTATGATCTTGAAAACGCCAAAGAATTGTTAGAAATTTTTGAAGAGGCCAAAGCGCTTAGTATCCGCGACACCGCCAAAGAGGCGCAGCTGATTTTGGGACAGTTTCCTCTCGTGGCGGCCAAGACAGCCAACTTCATCAACGACAAAGTGCCCGGTATCCATGTGCCAAAAGTGATCATCGATGAGATGAACCTTGCAAGCATGGACGGGGCAGAAAAAGAAAAAGAGGTAGGCTTTGCCCTTTCCAAAAAGATCTTTGACGAGATGATGAAACTGCATGGCAAAGTGCATCTGATGACACATAACCGGTTTGATCTGTGCTCGGAGTTGATCGGCTAACTCTGTTAACCTTTGCCCGTTATACTTCTCCTAAAAAATCTAGGAGTAATTATGTCTGAATTAATAAGATTCAAACTTATCAACAAGATCGAGGGAATCTCATTCCTCATCCTTGTCTTCATCGCCATGCCGCTTAAATATATATTCGGATACCCCATGGCTACTAAAATTGCCGGGATGATCCACGGATTGCTTTTTGTGCTATTTGTCTATCAGCTTGCAAAAGCCAAGCAAGAGGTACCGTTGGCTGCAAAAGAAACCGTGTTATTTTTTGTTTTGTCGCTTATCCCTTTTGGAAGCTTCTACACCGAAAAACTCTGCAAAAGCAAAGAGCTGCAACCCTTGGCAGTCAAATAAACCGTTTTGCCCGATCTTAAAAATAACATATTCTTACAAATTGTGCTACAATAAAAGATATAAGTTAAAAAAAGGGAGAGGGAGATGAAAATGTTATCTAGAATTCTTTGTGTGTGCAACGATATAAATAAATCCCAGATGCTGTTTGACAAGGCGGCGCAAATTGCCAAAGAGCAAAACACAACACTTACTTTTCTTTTTGTGGTAGAAAAGACGCTGTTTGAATTGCCGGTTTATGAAACAGAGGAGACAAGCACAAAAACGATTAAAAATATACTTGAAGCACAAGCAAAAGAAACAGGATTGGAAAATACAGTTATTTTTGTTTACGAAAATGACACGGTAGGCCGTGTTATGTTGGAACTCGAGAGGGAACACAACAGCCTTGTTATTACACCTTATGAAGAAAAAATAACCAAAGCGCTTGTTTTGATTTTAAACACTCCTATTCTTGTGCTCAAAAAAACAAAAGCAGCGTATGAAAATATTCTAGTGGCACTAGATAATACACGGGTAGAAGAATATTGCCTGCCACTGGTTCAAAACCTTTTCAAAGAGAGCAAGATTCATCTTCTGCAAGATGCACAATATTTCTTTTACCCTTTAACTGATCCTTTTTTATCATCCGGCATGATTCCTTACGACACCATTCAGGAAATGGTAGAGGAAGAGGAAGTTATCGCATCCCAAAGAAGTCATTTTGATCATTTTTGTAAAGCACATGGGCTTGAAGGCACCTTTAAACTAGGCACGCAAAGTATAAATGAAGGTATCATGGAGATGTCAAAGCAATATGCTTCGGATTTACTGGTCATACTTTCTACCGAAGAGACGCTCCTGGATATGGCCATTAAAAACATCTTGCCTCTGCATGAAAATGATATATTTGTATGTAAAGAAAAATGAAACATGCTTTGGCATGCATTTTTATAACATTGTGCTGAATTTTTAATTTTTAAAAAAGGAGAAACTAAAATGGATATTATAGAAAAAGAGTTAGATAGCCGAAAAGATGAAATCCAAAAGGAAGTAGAATTACTTTTTAAAGCTAATATGAAAATTACCAATTGGGATGTAGCGGAGGCAGACAATAAAAAAGCCGCCGGCTTGCTGTTGGAGATCATGCAAGAGAAACTCGATATGATGCGTGGCGATATCCTTACGGGAAAATATGACAATTATTAAAATACATTAACTTGTGCTCCCCGTACCCGGCATCACTGATAAAAGCATTTTATTTTCAAGAAGAGAGAAGCTATACTATCAAAAATGATATTTTCATAAAGAGTGCAGCGGCTTATAAGATTTCTTCAAATACTATTTTTCCATTTTTAAATATGCCTACTTTTTTTTGGCAGGCAAGAGAAGGCAATGAAATATATTTGCCTATGATTTTTGATTGATGAAAATGCCCCTCAATAACACAATCAGCCTCCCGATAATGCAAGAGTATCTGGTCTACCCTCTTTTCAAAACCGTCAAAGCGGTGACATATCTTTTTTTTAGAGAGGATCGCCATCCTATGATTTATAATGTTTTTTTCGAAAGGTTTTAAAAGAGTCAATACGACAGAATTTCTTAGAATCTTGCAATAGAGATCATAGATAAAACCTGTAGCATATTTATCTCCATGGGAAATCGCGATCTTTTTTTCTCCGAAATTAAAAAATACAGGCTGCTGTTCTCTGGTGTATACGGCAATATTTGGAAAAAGTGTTGAGAGACAAAAATCATGATTGCCTTCAAAATAGTGAATTTCAAGAGTCATCGACAAAGTTTGCAAAAGCCCGATAGCTTCTTTTGAGAATGTTTGAATGTATTTATTGTAGCCAAAAAGCAGATCAAAATTATCGCCCATCAGAAAAAGCTGAGGCAAAACAATCTCACCGTCGACTATTTTTTGAAGCAACAGTAAAAAAGCGTCTCCATGATGCGGATAGTGCGAATCAGCTACAAAAACAGCTCCATCCTTAATGCAACCCGGTTCTTTATGCTTCAATTTGTCCATTATGGCATATACGCGATCGTTGGTATACCCATCCCTTCATCAAAACCGCACATTAAATTGGCGGCAGCCAATGCTTGTGAACTTGCTCCTCTCAACAGATTGTCAATCGCCGAATTTACAAAAAGCGCATTACCGTTTTTGGCCGCATAAATATCACAAAAGTGTGTGCCTGCTGTGCTTTTAACGTCAACCGGATTTTCGCGTATACGTATAAATTTATCATGAACGTAATGCTTTTTGAGTATTTCCAAAGGATCAATATCCTCTTTGAGCGTAGCATATACCGAAATCAATTCACCTCTTGTTGCAGGAATAAGATGGGGGACAAAGCTGACATTCATTTTTACTTGATGTATCTTTTCTATTTTTTCTGCAATCTCCGGCGCATGGCGGTGTTTTAGAGGATTATAGGCGAAAATATTATCATTGATTGTTACGAAATGAGCAGTCTCAGACAATTTCTTTCCTGCCCCGCTCACACCCGACTTCGCATCCACAAACAAAGGAGCCGAGGCGTCAATATAAGGAATAAACGGCAATATTCCAAGCAAAGTTGCCGTAGGATAACATCCCGGACATGCTGCAAGTTTTGTTTTTTTTAGATCTTCTCTGTAATATTCAATCAATGCATAAACAGCATCATTCAAATGCGCTTTATCTTCATGCTTACAATATGTTTTTTCATATGTATCAAGCTCCAAACGATAATCAGCAGAAAGATCGACTACCTTTACACCTTTATCTATGATATCTTTGGCAAATCCCATAGAAGCCTGATGCGGCAATGCCAAAAAAACCAATTCACAATGCTTCACCACAGAATCAGCATCTGCTTTTTCAACGCTCATCCTCACCACGCCTGCAAGAGAAGGGTGCAATTGCTCTATCACGCTGTCACCTGCTGTGGTTGCCAGATAAGACAATTCAAATTCAGGGTGACCGATAAGCATCTTAATCAACTCCAACCCTGTATATCCGCTTGCGCCTACAACACCTACTTTTACCACTTGCCTATCCTTTTTTTTCTTGCTATTTATTCGCTAATGATAATCTCTTTATAAAACACTTCTTCAATCTCATACGTTTTTTGTCCGCTTGGCAAATTCAATTCAACCTCATCGCCCTCTTCTTTTCCCATCAACACTCTTGCCATCGGCGACTGGATAGAGATAAGTCCTTTTTGGGGACTCGACTCCTGTCCTCCTACGATGGTATAGCATATCTCTGTTTGACTTTCCTGATCCGTTAAAACTACCGTAGAACCAAAACAGACACGCACATGGGTTAAAGTAGACGGATCAACTATCTGCGCCCTGCTTGTCAAATCTGACAATTCGGTAATCCGCGCCTCCATTAATCCCTGCTTTTCTTTTGCAGCATGATACTCTGCATTTTCTTTTAAATCTCCCAATGCACGCGCCTCATCTATAATTTTTGCAATTACAGCTCTTTCTACTGTTTTCAAACGCTCCAACTCTTTAGAAAGTTTCAAATAAGTTTCTTTAAGCATCGGCTCTTTTTGCACGTCAGGTCCTTTAAAATACTGAATTTATTGTTTATTTTAAGTATTATACCAAAAAGGCTATAATAGCGATTAAAATCAATGAAAAATCTATAGAGTCGTGCATAACGTCGCAAAGAGATGTCAAATTTTTGGCTCCCTACAATCCACACTAAAGTAATAAAATGAAACAAATACTAATAACAAATGATGATGGCTTCGAATCCAAAGGGCTTCTTGCATTATTGGAGGCGCTTAAGCCTTTGGGAAATATCACGGTAGTAGCTCCCACTGTAGAAAAATCGGCATGCGGGCATTCATTAACCCTCACTCGTCCGCTTCGCTTCATTGAATTGGACGATGACTTTTTTAAACTTGATGATGGCACTCCTACGGATTGTGTTTTTTTATCGCTCAATAAACTTTTTAACGATTCCCATCGTCCTGATCTTGTGATCTCCGGCATCAACAAAGGTGCCAATATGGGAGAGGATATCACTTATTCCGGTACCGCTGCGGCTGCAATGGAAGCAGTGCTGCAAGGTATTCCCGCAATTGCTATCTCGCAAGTTTGTCATGACCAATGTCAAAACATAGATGATTTTGGTTACGAATTGGCACAAGAAAGCATTGCCTTGCTTGTAAAACGTATTTTTGAAGACCGCTTTCCTTTGCCTGAGCGTAAGTTTCTCAATATCAATATTCCTCCTATTGCAAGAGATGAGTGCAAAGGATTTAAAATCACCCGCGCAGGCAACAGAATCTATGGCAATGATGCCGAGGTACATAGGAATCCCAGGGGTCTGGAGCATTACTGGATAGGATTGCCTCGGCTTGACTGGAAAGAAAACAAGGGGCACATTACGGATTTTGAAGCTGTCCATCAAGGCTATGTCTCTATCACCCCTATACATCTGGACATGACCAGCCATAATGATATCCAAATCCTAGAGCAGTGGTTATGAGATTTGAACGTTGCAGGATGCTGTTTGGAGAAGAGGATTTTACAAAACTTCAAGCAGCAAAAATTCTTATTCTGGGTGTAGGGGGCGTAGGAAGCTATGTGCTTGATTGTCTTTATCGCAGCGGTGTTCACTCTATCACAATTGTAGATTATGACACTTACGATGAAACCAACCAAAACAGACAAATCGGCTCAGATGCTATCGGTATGCTCAAAACAGAACGCTTAAAAGATCTCTATCCCGGCATCCAAACGATTCATCAAAAAATGGATATTGCGTGGGTGGAATCTTTCGATTTTGATCCTTATGATCTTATCATTGATGCAGCCGATACCACCAAAGTTAAGATAGAAGTAGCCAAAAAATGCTACAAAAAGCTCATTATGTCCCTGGGTTCAGCTAAACGCTTTGAAGCTTCCAAGATAGAAGTCGCTTCCATCTGGAAAACGCACGGAGATGCACTTGCGCGAAAAATACGCAATGAACTCAAACGTGCCAAATTTGACAGAAACTTCACCGTCGTTTTTTCTCCGGAAGAGGACAAGTGCAAAGAAAAAGGCTCATGCGTTGCCGTAACAGGTGCATTCGGATTGACAATTTGCTCTGAAGCAATCAAGAAAATTATCAACAAAGTCTAGCTTATTGCATCGTGCCTAAACCAAAACATTCCCGGTATCCGGCAGAAAAAGATATCAGACTAAGTAAAAACAGAAAAAGCAAAAGCAAAAAAGGAGGTAACGCATGATCATCGATAAATTGGAAAATTGGAAATATTATCATTTTGGCCCTGCATGGAAACAGATATTTGAATTTTTGGACACGTTGTCCCCTCACTCTCCAGAAGGCAAATACACCATCTTAGGTGATGATATCTTTGCAATTGTTATGAGTTATGAGACTCGTGCTCCAGAAGTATCGGTTTTCGAATCACATCAAACGTATGTGGACATCCAAACTGTTTTGATAGGAAGCGAGGGGTTTGAATGCTCTTTTAAAGATGATCTTTTGATTGATGTTCCTTATGACGCATCCAATGATATTCAATTGTACCAACGAACAGTTCCGGGACAAACACGTATTGATATATATCCGGGGACATTTGTAATGCTTTATCCCCATGATGCCCATATGGCTGCTTTAATAATCGATAAAAAATCAGAATACACCAAAAAAGTGGTTGTCAAAATAAAAACAGAACTTTTACTTACTTCTTGTTTTGCATATAAACTACAGTGCCCATAAACGTCGATCGGTAAGCGGATCTCGGAAGAGACTCCTTACCGATAGTCTATTTTTTAAGAAGGTCTCTTATCTCTGTAAGCAAAACCTCTTGAGCAGGTGCTTGCAGCGCTGCCTCTACCGGCGGCTCTTTAAGTTTGTTGTATGCCTTAATAAACATAAAGACAACAAATCCAAGAATCACAAACGAAATAATATCATTAATAAATATACCAAATTTGATAGCCGGAGCTCCCGCTTTATCCAAAGCCTCTATCGTAGCATATTCTTTACCGTCCAGCGCAATAAACAGTTGGGAAAAATCTACTTTACCCATCAGCATGCCCACCGGAGGCATAATAACATTATCCACCATCGATTTGACTACTGTGGCAAACGCGCCCCCGAACATAAACCCGATCGCCATATCAACCATATTTCCCTGAATAAGAAACTTTTTGAACTCTTGAAACATTATCGTACCTCCTTTTAAAAAATAATACTATTTTTTGCTTAAACGTTATTTTCTAGATTTTTATTTCTTGCTGCCAAAAGCGTAAGAACAAACAATCCCGTGATTGCATAATATACCCACATAGGAATCGGCACAGGATCACCCGCTGCATAGGAGTGCAATCCTGAAAGGTAATAGTTTACTCCAAAATAGGTCATCAATACTGTGCTGTAAGCCCATGTCGCAACAACATTGTAAAGAAAAATTGATCTGAGTGCGGGGATAAATCTCATATGCAAAACTGCCGCATAAATAAGAATAGTCACCGCTGCCCATGTCTCTTTTGGATCCCATCCCCAGTAGCGTCCCCAACTTTCGTTTGCCCAGACACCGCCAAGGAAATTTCCTATTGTAAGCAAGAAAAGTCCTACGATCAATGCCATTTCTGACAGATTGGTCAATTCTTTAATAGAGCGGTCGATGTTTTTATGCCCGCCCTCTCCTCTAACAATAAAAAGAATAAGTACCAGCAAAGACAAGATAGAACCCAATCCCAAGAAACCGTCACCGGAAATAATTGTTGCTACATGAATCATCAACCAGTACGATTTCAATACAGGCACAAGATTGGTGATCTCAGGATTGATAAAACTCATATGTGCCACCCCCATAGTGATACCTGCCAAAAGTGCCGTACCTGCTAAAGCAAAAGGAGAATGTCTGGCCAGCAAGATTCCGGCCAAAGCGGTGGAGGCTGCGATAAACACGATAGACTCATAAGCATTTGACCACGGGGCATGTCCCGCGATATACCAACGGATACCCAAACCAATCATATGCATTATAAAGCCAAAAACAAAGATACCCAATGCCCCGCGCATAATCCATTTCATAGAAAATGTCGGCTTAAGAACATGAATAAAGGCAAACACCAGCATCGCTAGACCCACCAAAAGATACAAGGGTACCAATTTGCCAAACAAGCCGAGTTTATTGTAGGCAATCTCCATATCAATGTGCCGTTCGCTTGGAAGTACGGCTGCGCCATAGGTTTTTTGATACTTTACTATTCCTTTTAGAGCTAAATCCGCATTTGTCCAGCTGCCTGTTTTTAACCCTTCTGCTACCGATTGAAAATAAGCCGAAACGCTTAGTGTCACCAAATCGCGTGTTTTTGATTCAAACGTCTTAATGGCCTCAAGCGGTGCAGCCCACTTGTTATTTACGTCATCCGCTTGGGGATAAATGCGCAATATAGTCCCTTGATAAACCATATATGAGACATTTACCCTCTCGTCTATCTTTATAAGCTCTTTGTCGTAAGTGCTTTGGTCTAAAGGTTTTTTACGGTTTGCATCACTCACTGCATCATAAATCTTATAGCTGTTATCTTCCTTACTGAAGAAATCGGAAAATTGAGCAAACTTCGCATCTTCGGGCAGGCCGAGTGTCAAAGCTATTTTCTTGTGTCCGATCTTAATCATTGGCACATTTTGATACACTTCGGGCTGCGTGATCATTCCCAACAGTACTTGCATAGGCTCCAAACCAAACATTGCACTTTTGCCTGTAATTTTTGCCACTACTTCATGTGCTACAGTATCCAAGGGCTTCATGCGCCCCATATAATCTTGCACCGCAAGTTTTCCCATTTTTTGAGCATGATCACTATCGTATGCCGATATTGCCTCTTTCACTGCAGGATCTACTTCCGGTTCTTTGGCATGAAGATCTGCGGCATTAAAAATCATCAACGCCAACAAGATTGAAACTGCAGCCCCCTGTAGTTTGCGTGCCCCCTTAAGCAATTTTTGAAACCTTCCGTTCGACAAAAATAAACTCCAAACCATTCCCAATGTCATCAGAAAATATCCCACATAGGTAGGAAGCGTGCCGGGATCATGGTTCACAGAAAGAATGGTTCCTTTTTCATCCATATCGTAAGAAGATTGAAAAAAACGATAATTTCTGTGATCAAGAATATGATTCATGTAGATTTTATATGGCATCGTAAGATTTTGTTCTTTATCTATAAGCACAACATCACTTGCATACGATGAAGGGGTCATAGAGCCCGGGTAACGTTCCAATGTAAACTTTTCAAGCTTAACGGCAAACGGTACTTCTATGGTTTTTGCTCCGATGCGCAAATCAAGACGCACCCCGTCAATCTCTATCGTATTTAATTCCCCTGGTTGTCCGCTCATTGGCTTGCATACAATCTCCCTGCTTTGATCACCCGCACTCACTTTTAGTTCAATATATTCAGGTTTTCCCGATTCTGTTTTGAGACTGCTTGAAACGGTTTCAAGTTTTGATTTTTCATGAATAGATTTTAAAACTATTGCGTTGCTTCCGAAACGATAAAGTATTCTTTGTGTAAAATTATGATCGCCTGCATCAATTTCACCGGAACTTTTGTCATCCATCTTAAGAAAAGACATGGCAAAAGGAAAATTAACCTTAAATCCGTCTTCGGCTTCTTTGATCAGAAATGTGGGTTTATCGGTTTGCGAAGAGGTAGCATATCCGATATAAAATGGGCCAAAATCTTTCAAATCGCCTTTGCTGAAATAGTATGTTTTTCCCTGTTCGTCTGTAGAAACTTTTAATTCTAAAATCGTTTTGCCTTCAGGGTCAGGAGCCACTTTGTGCTCTATCGTGGGTAAATATTTCAAAAGAGAGAGATGTATTTTTTTGCCGCCCACATCAAGATCTTCTTCTAGGCTGTTTTGGGTCATTGTAGAAAAATAAAGCGGTTTTTCAAGAGAGACGCTTTTGCCCTCAAACGTAGCTACAGCCTCAAGTATCTTTTCATCGGAAACCATCATGTTGACACTTTGTCCTTCACGAATATGCATAATACCCTCATACCCGACATAACGTGTAATAAGTGCGCCGATGGCAATGACAAAAAATGAAAAGTGGAAAAGAAAGACTGCCAGGTTTTTTTTGTATGTCTTGTATTTAAAAATATTGTATACTAAAATCGCGGTGAAATAGGCTAAAAAAAGTTCAAACCATTTCGTTTTATAAATCAATGCCTTTACCGTCAGCGTTCCATAGTCATTCTCTATAAACGTAGCAGCTCCAATTATAAAACCAAATACAAACAGCATTAATACAGCCATTTTCATCGAAAAAATATACCTCATATTTTAAAAACCTTTTATATTAGAATGAATTAAGCCCGAATTATAGCTAAGCTTTGTTAACAGTGTATTAAGATAAATTATTTTACATTATCATCACAGAGGGCACTACTTTAACTCTCCCCAGCTGTCTCCCATGCTCACCGAGCAGACTAACGGCACATTGAGTTTTAAAATATGTTCCATCACATACGTAAACCGTTTGGATAGCGATTCTGCGATCTCTTCTTTGATCTCAAAGATCAGTTCATCGTGTATCTGTAAAAGCATCGATGCATCCAAATTCTCTTCAAGAATCATCGCATCTATATGATTCATCGAAAGCTTAATAAGGTCCGCTGCCGATCCCTGAAAAACCGTATTGACCGATTCTCTCAAAAATGCGGCTTTTTGCATAGCGTTGGCATTTTCATAGTCAAACAGTCTTCTTCTGCCCAGTATCGTCTCTACGTATCCATCAATTTTGACACGCTCCTGTATCTCCTCCAGAAATCTTTTTACCGTAGGAAAAGAGGCGAAATAACTGCGTATAATCTCTTTGGCCTCCACCGGTGTAATTCCTATATCCTCGGCAAGTTTACGCTGCCCCATGCCATAAAGCAAACCAAAATTCACTGATTTTGCTACGTTACGTTTGGATTTTGCTTCTGCCTCCCCGAACAATCTAGCCGCCGTAGCCAAATGAATGTCTTCCTGATTCACGAATGCATCGCTTAGCGCCTTGTCTCCGGAAAAATGCGCAAGCAGTCTCAACTCTATTTGGGAATAATCGATACTCACAAGTTTATACCCTTCCTTGGCCACAAAAGCTTGCCGCACAGATCTTCCAAGCTCAGAGCGTACAGGAATATTTTGCAAGTTCGGTTCTTTTGAACTTAACCGCCCTGTAGCTGTTCCGGTCTGGATAAAAGAAGTATAGATGCGATGATCTTTGTCTTCTTCTGCCAATTTCAACAAGGGATCAACATAAGTGGAAAGCATTTTTTGGTATTCACGGTAAACAAGAAGTTTAGAAATAATCGGATGTTCGTCTTTTAGAGTTTGAAGAACGGCTTCATTGGTGCTGTACCCTGTTTTTGTTTTTTTAACGCCTTTGAGTCCTAATTTTTGAAAAAGTATATTTCCTAGTTGCTGGGTGGATTTGATATTAAATTCGCTTTCTGCCAATGCATAGATCTCCCCGGTTAAATGCTCCAAATCCAAACGTAAACTCTTTTGAAGACTCATTAGATGCCGGATATTGACTTTAATTCCTGCCCGCTCCATGCGCGCAAGCACATTGATAAAAGGATATTCTACATTTTTTGCTTCCTCTAATAAAGATATCAAGCCGCCCAATTCCATTCGTTTTTTAAGTGAAAAATAAAGCAGATAGGTCATCCATGCATCTTCGGCGGCATAAAAAGCAGCTTCCCCGATATGTACGGAAGAAAAATTTTCTCCTTTTTTAACCATCTCTTTAAAAGGCTTCATTTTATAGTTGAAAAACCTCTCCGCCAGAGCATCAAGCCCGACTTTAGCTTCAGGGTTATTCAGCCATGCCATAATCATCGTATCCGCAAAAGGTGTAATTTCAGAAAAACCATACTGATTGTAAAGCAAAGAAAAATCAAATTTAAGATTTTGTCCTATTGTCTTGTGTGTTAAAAGCTTTTTGAGCACCCTTAAAGCATCCTGGATATCTACTTGCGATTCTATACCGAGATAAGCATGGCCAACCGGCACATAGTACGCTTTGTTTTCCGAAACACAAAAACTAAATCCAACCATTTTTGCGCTTTTAGTGTCCAGACCCGTTGTTTCTGTGTCAAATGCAATGATCGCATCCTCATCCAAATTATCAACTACTGCCTCCAGTTTCTCTTTGGTATCGAGCGTTACAGCCCCGAAAGACAAAGAAGAATATTTTTTTTGAGGGATTGGAACCGGGCACCCCCGTTCGCCTTCTCTTAGCTCTGATTTTCTGATCGCCTGTTTCATTTCATATTTTTCGAACTGGTCAATCAGGCACGAAAGATAGTTCCTGTCCTCAAAAACAAAATTCTGCAGATCGACCTCCTCAAAAACATCCGTTCGCATCCTCACAAGTTTTCTCGATAAAAAGGCTTTTTCTTTTCCTTCCAGCAGCAGCTTTTGAATGCGCGGCGTGCCGCAATTTTCGATATCTGCATAAATCGCTTCAAGGGTATGATATTGGTTGATCAGCTGGCTTGCTCCTTTTTGTCCTATCCCTTTGACGCCGGGCACATTGTCAGACGAATCTCCCAAAAGTGCTTGAAAGTCAACAAAATCACGCGGATTTACCCCAAACTTTTCGATACATCCTGCCTCATCAATCTCTTTTTTCTTTACTGAATCAACCATCACGACACGTCCGTCGTCAATCAGCTGGTATAAGTCTTTATCATGTGAAACGATGCGGACTTTCATGCCTTTTTCTTTAGCAAATTTTGTGACAGTGGCGATCACATCATCTGCCTCGAAACCATCCCTTGTAAGGTTTGCAAAACCCATCTGCTCTATCCACTCAATAGCCACAGGAAGTTGCTTGAGGAGATCTTCCGGAGGAGGCTCGCGGTGCGCCTTATATTCCCCGTAAAGGTCGCTTCTGAATGTCTTCGTTTTGCTGTCAAGCGCAAAAACCAAATACTCCGTGCTGTGTTCACGATGCAGCGAATCAATCAAATTGATAAATCCGGTCAATAGGCCTGTAGGGAAACCTTCTGAATTACGCAAAGGAGGAAGCGCATAGTAAGACCGAAAAAAGAAGCCAAAAGTGTCAATGATCGTGATTGTTTTCAATAGCATACCTCATATTTTTTTTATTTTAGCCTATTCTTTGTTAGAGATGGCATGTTTTTAATTTAAAAAATTTTAAGCTATTAATCAATATAATTAAAAAATATTAAAATTAGGGGGGGGACAATGGATACTCATATATTAACCCACAATGATTTGGAACACAAAACTAAAACATTAAAAAAACGTAAAGAAATAAGACACTTCTTGCGCCAAGAAGTAGACCTTTCCAATACCCCGGTTTTTTTGCCTGAAGGGTGGGAGATGCCTTTACTGGGTATTTATATCATTTTTTTACCCTATATCGCAGGCGTTCTTTTCGTTTTTTTCTCTGTAGCAAATATGGATTATAAAACTTTTTCATCACTCAACGATAATTTATTTTTTATCATGAGCTGGCTGGTCGGCTATGAAATTATCGCGGCCTCAATTCTTCTTCTGATCGCTAAAAGTGCTATTTTGTTTCATCTCAAAAATAGTTAAAAAAAAGATAAAATACTCTATTTATTAACTTTTTGACGTCTTAGAAGAGGTGCGTTTTTGCATCTCTTTAAACTCTTTTGCAAGATATTCTCCCGTATAGCTGCCGGTGGCATGATACTCTTTTGCCAGCTCTTCGGGTGATCCCACAGCAACAATGAACCCCCCCTTGTTTCCCCCTTCGGGTCCCATATCGATGATATAGTCTGCATTTTTAATCATATCCAGATTGTGTTCTATGACAACAAGGGAATTGCCCAGATCCACAAGATGGTGAAGCACTCCTGTCAATCTATCTATATCCGCAAAATGAAGTCCCGTTGTGGGTTCATCTAAAATATAAAGTGTCTGGCCCGTATCTTTTCGGCTGAGTTCTTTGCTGAGTTTAATACGCTGGGCTTCACCGCCGGAAAGCGTTGTTGCATTTTGTCCCAAAGCGATATAGTCAAGTCCCACATCGACCAAAGTCTTTAGTTTGCTTGCTATGGCAGGAATGGCTTTAAAAAACTCCAAAGCTTCTCCTACACTCATGGAGAGTACATCGGCAATAGATTTACCCTTGTAGTGCACTTCAAGGGTTTGTGCATTATAACGTGTGCCTTTGCAAGCATCGCAACGCACAAGAACATCGGGCAAAAAGTGCATCTCAATCTTGATCTGTCCGTCACCCTGGCATTTCTCACAGCGTCCGCCCTTTACGTTAAACGAAAAACGTCCTATTTTGTATCCGCGGAGTTCTGCTTCTTTGGTCTGCGCAAAAAGCTTTCGTATCTCGTCCATTATCCCTGTATATGTAGCAGGATTGCTTCGGGGTGTGCGTCCTATGGGGCTTTGATCAAGATAGATCACCTTATCAAGTTTTTCCAATCCGTTAATCTCTACCCCGTCAACCTTATTGACTTTTCTGGCATGATTGAGCAATTCTCTGGCAACGGGCAACAGTGTTTGCAAAATAAGTGAACTTTTGCCGCTTCCGCTTACCCCGGTCACACATACAAAATTTTGTAACGGTATTCTTACATCGAGATCTTTGATATTGTTTAGCGTTACATTTTTGATCTCTATCCATTCATTTTGCGGCTTATTATGGGGATAATTAATCTCTTTTTTCCCAAACATATAATCTGCTGTAAGAGTCTTTGCTTTAGCTAGCTTCGCAGCGTCTCCTGCAAAAACAATATGTCCGCCGAATTTACCTGCTCCGGGTCCAATATCAACGATATAATCAGCCGCCAGTATGGTTTCTTTGTCATGTTCGACAACGATAACAGAATTTCCTTTGTCGCGAAGAGAGTTAAGTGTGCGGATAAGTTTCATCGTATCACGCTCATGCAATCCGATGCTAGGCTCATCAAGCACATACATGACACCGGTTAAACCGGAACCTATCTGAGAAGCGATACGGATACGCTGCGCTTCACCTCCGGAGATGGTTCTGGCATCACGGCTAAGCGAAAGATATCCAAGCCCAACGTCATATAAAAAAAACAGTCTTTCTTGTATTTCTTTGAGAATGGATTTTGCTATCATGCTTTGCTGCTCATTCAAGTGTGAGAAACTTTCCTCATCTGCAAAATACGCATAGCTTTTGTCGATCGGCATATCAATCATATCCGCAATATTTTTATCCGCTATCTTTACCGCCAAAGAACTGGGTTTTAGTCTATGTCCTTGACACTGGTCGCATACCTTTTCAGTCATATACTCTGAAAGATCTTTTTCTTCTTTAAACATATCATGTGCAAACCTGATAACACCCGGCCACTCACGAGTGAGCTTATGCTTTTTCCAAATAAAATCAACCGTACCGCCTATACCGTAAAGTATTGCTTTTTGCTGAAAAGAGGGAAGCTCTGCGTAAGGGATTTTGATATCAATACTGTTTTGTTCACAAAAAGATGTTAAGAATTTAGTATAATAGCTTTTGTTAAACCCGTACATGATTTTGATTGCGCCTTTGTCTATACTCAAATCAGAATCTATAATTTTTTTAAGATCTATGGTATATCTGATTCCCAATCCATCGCAAGCAGGACATGCGCCTTTGGGGGAATTAAAAGAGAAACTTATGGGCTCCAACGGCTCGAAGCTGATCTTGCAGTCAAAGCAAGCCAAATGTTCAGAGTAGTGGAAATGCTCACTCTCAAGTCCCAACTCTTCAAAATTGAGCACCTCAATTTCCATCTCCCCATAACTCTCCTTGAGTGCCTTTTCAACATCCTGACCTATGCGGTCGCGGCTTTCTTCTTTTACGACCACCCTGTCTACAATCACCTTAATCGTATGTTTTTTGGTTTTAGAGAGCTCTATCTCTTCATCTAGGCGCACCACCACTCCATCTACCATTGCACGTACATAGCCTTTGTGGCGCAAAGATTCGAACATATCTGCGAATGTACCTTTTTTTTCTTTCACCAGAGGCGCCATGATAACCAGTTTGGCTCCCTCGGGAAGTTTGAGCACCTCTTCTATGATATCACTTGCGGACATCGAAGAGATAGGTTTGCCGCATTCATGACAATACTGTTTTCCTATACGGGCAAAAAGCAGTCTGAGATAATCATAGATTTCAGTGATAGTCCCTACCGTTGAACGAGGATTTTTGGAAGTTGTTTTTTGGTCTATAGCGATTGCCGGAGTCAACCCCTCTATTTTGTCAACGTTCGGTTTGCCGGCCTGTCCCAAAAACTGTCTGGCATAGGAAGAGAGTGATTCGATATAGCGACGCTGTCCTTCCGCGTAAAGCGTAGAAAAAGCGAGAGTTGACTTACCGCTTCCGCTGATTCCGGTAAACACCACCAGTTTATTTTTAGGAATCTGCAAATCAATATTTTTTAAGTTATTCTCTTTTGCTCCAAAAATTTTAATCATATTCATAGTTTTAACCTAATAGTAATTTATTTGCTGTAATAATCAATATAACAACGTAAAAAGCAACCAAAAACTGCTTATAGTGAGTAATTTTAATCTTTTGGAGCAGCCAGATGCCTGCTCTGATTCCAATCAAAGAACCTAAAGCCATTATGGCCCCTGCCTGATACTGCATCATCCCAAGCCATGAAAGCGTGACAAAAGAAGAGATCGATGTAAACATCACATAAAAAAGACCGACCGATGACGCTTTTTTAAGCGGAAACCCCAAAAAACTGACCAGAATAGGCGTCATCAGGATCGATCCGCCTACGCCAAGCATTCCCGAAAAGACCCCAACTCCGGTTCCGATAGCCAAATAAAGCGGATAATTGACAATCTTTTCATGAATTGGTTCAGGATTTGCCAAAAAAAGTTTTGCCAAAGTAAAGATAACCAATGCAAGAAATATCCATCCCAAAATCGCACCATGGAGAATGGAAACCAGATATCCGCCGATCATCGCACCCACAATACCGCCGTAGCCGAAATACTGCATATCTCCCAGCGAATAAGTCTGTTTTTTTCGATGAATCAAAGCACCGGCAACAGAACTGACTGCCATTTGCATCACCGATATTGCAATCGCCTGCTTAATGTCAAATCCAAGATAGAGTAAAATCGGAACACTCACAGTTCCCCCGCCAATCCCGAAAAAACCTGACACGATACCGATAAAAATACCCAGCAGCCCCAATTCCATAAACATCAATGGTTCCTTTTTTGAAAATGGAGATTATAGCATTTTTATCGTTGATTTGTTCAAGGTTACGGCTATTGGCCATCAAAAGATTTCTATCTAAAATGCTTCAAGATCATCCATTTGATATTTGAGTACTCGACCCTCATCGTCTGCAAGATACATCATTCCTTTATTATCAAAAGTGATACCTTCCTGGGCAAATTTTGGCAACTTTCTCACCCAAACAGTTTTAGCTTTTTTCAAATCATACTTGATTAAAAGGTCTTCTTTGTCACTCACCATATAGAGATACCCTTTATAAAAACTCAATCCGGCTATATCTTTGTATTGTGGGTCAATGATCGTTACGATCTTTGCTTCTTTATCATTGTACTTATCAATCACAACAATGAGTGAAGGGTCATCTTTTGGATAAGGATTTTTCGACTGATTTGCCAAATAGATCTTATCTCCGGCTATAGCAATCCCCTCTAATCCATGTTCTTCATCTTTTACGAGCAGCTTTTTACCATGATACATTCTCTCAACATTCATCTCTTTGAGCACTTGAAGCGTACTTTGATCAACGATCAATAGATTATCCTTGCCCTCGATCACAAAATAAAGCTGTTTTTGGGCATCATCGCATGCCACACCTTCAAGATCATATTTACCCAATTTCTTATGACGCAAAATCTTGCCGCTAGTCGAAACTTCATAGACTTTACCTTCATCATTGGCAACAAAAAGCGTATCTGTTGTGCCTGAATAACAAATTCCCGAAGCTTCAGGAATATCAGCAATAATTTCCATATCTTTTTTGGCGCAGGAAACAAACAAAAAAGCAAAAAGGAAAAAATAGTATTTCATTGCATGTGAACCAAAAAAGGTTGAGAAAAAAATATACTCGCGGCCTCTCTCATTTCACCGGCATTTTCGATACGGTTAATCAGATCTCGAAATACCGAAGCGCCCTGATATCCTGCTTTTGAATACGTATGCAAATGCTTACGGAACAAGATAGCCCCATACTCGCCATAATAAGCGACCATCTGATCAAAATGCTCTAAAACGACCGCTTTGACAAGCTCTGAAGAAACCTCTTGCATCCCTTCTTTCATCTGATGAAAAATCCAGGGTCGTCCAACCGCTGCACGCCCCACCATAACTCCGTCAGCGCCGGTATAGTCAAGCACCCACTTCGCCTTTTGCGGTGAATCAATATCCCCGTTGGCAATGATAGGAATAGCAACCGTTTCCTTTATCTCTCGTATCGCATCATAATCGACAGCTGCCTTATATCTTCCTGCCCTTGTTCTTCCATGAACAGCGATAAAATCTGCGCCGTTATCTTCACATACTTTAGCAATCTCGATATGATTCTTTTCATTAAACCCTAGTCTAAACTTCACTGAAGTATAGGGTTTGTTTGAATATTTTTTGATTGTTCTGATCGTTTCACCCATTTTCGGCAAATCAGTCAACAGGGAGGAACCTTGAAGGTTATTGACAATCTTTGGAGCCGGACAACCGCAATTAAGATCGATACAGCTTACGCCTTCAAGCGTATTTAGATATTCAACAGCCCGTCTCATGACGTTTTGATCAGAGCCTGCCAACTGAATGCTATACGGATCTTCCAAGGGGCTTTTTTCAAGCATTTTAATCGTTTTTTTACTTTGATAAACCAAAGCATTCGAACTGATCATTTCGCTTACCGTCAGATCTGCACCGAATTTTTTAACAACGGAACGGAAAGGAAGATCTGTGTAGCCGGCAAGAGGGGCTAACACATAGAGAGGTTGAGAAAAATCAAGCTTCATTGCAAACGGTATCTACCTCTATAAGATCTTCAAGTTTATATTTTTTATGTTCCTGCTTTAGTTCATAAAGTGCTCTGAATTTTATAAACTCGCTTTCGTTCTGCTCTTCAAGATATTTACCCACTTCTTCTAAAAGCTCATATTCAAAAAGAAGATAAAGATAGGCATTTTGGGCCTTGAGATTGTTTTGCTGATATTTTTTAAACAGTGCCAAATTTTGATCAGGTGTAAATTGCTTCTTTGTGATACTTGCAATATAGACAAAATCGCTGCACTCAAGCTTTAATCCTTCAACAAATTCATTGAGAATTTCGACACTCAAACCCATATCTTCTGTTCCGCCAACTCTTTTAAGCATTGCTTTGAAGTTTTTTGCATCAAAAGTTTTCGCATATTTGCGTGCTTTATAAAAAGTCTCGCGGGCTGCAAAAATTTCTAATGCTTTTTTTTGCACAGCCTTGGAAAATAGAGAGGGAGATTTCATGACCTCTTCCACAAACTCTTTATCTGACTCCAAACGGTTAAGTCTATTTTGTATCAAAAGAGGATTGTTTTCGCTAAATAATTTTGTCATTTTATGCTCTTTGAGATCTACATACTCCCCGCTTTTTATCTTCTGAATGAGATTTATGATTTTTGTCAGTCTTGAATTTAAACCTTCAACATTCTCCTTCATATCAATAGAAGCTTTACTTAAAAGCATAGCCGAATTTTTTATCTCATCTAGCGCATATTTTTGATCTTTAGGCTCATTAATCAAAGACCAATAAAAGGCGTCATCCAATGTTGCAGCATCCCTTTGCCATTTTTTTAGTTTTAAATAGTTTTTAAATCCATAAAAAAGCATATGTATGATTGTGAACACTAGCAACAAAAGCATAGGCAGGATAATCCAAACGGCCACAGGAAGATTAAAATGAATTCCAGTAACTTCAAGAAGATAATTATTTGGATTTACCGTATATACAAATGCCCCTACAATTGCTGCAAGGGTAAGTGTGGCAAAAATATATAAACCTATTCTCATGTTTCGTCCTTTACTTCTGTTCTTTTTCGTTGATCTCCCGACATGTGATACAAAAACGTGCAAAATTTTTAACCTCTAACCGTTTGCGGCCTATAGGTTCTTCGCACATTTCACAAATACCGTAAGTTCCTTTTTTTATTTTATCCAAAGCAAGTTCAATTTCGTTTAATTCTTTACGTTGTTGTATTAAAATGGCACTATCAACTGCACTTTCAGCAGATGCTGCTGCATAATCTCCCTCATCATTTAAATCAAGATTTCTCATTTCGTCTAACTCAAGTGCGGTTCCGGCAAGATTTTTTTCTATCTGTGCCTTTCTTGCAGTCAATTTTATTCTAAACTCTTCTAACTGAGATTTGCTAAGCATATGTATATTCCTATTTGTGATATGGGTGATTGTGATTGATGGCAAGCCCTCTAAATATCTGCTCCAACAATACTACTTTCACCAACTTATGTGAAAGCGTTATTTTACCAAATGATATAGCATAATTACATTTAATCAAAAAATCCCTTTCAAGCCCGTATGCACCGCCGATAAAGAAGTTTATCTCCGCACTATCCTTAAGCAGTTTTGCAAAATCAAAACTATCGACTTCTTTTGAAGAAGGATCCAAAGCGATAGCGGTACCCCCGCTGAGATATCTCTGCAGTGCATTGGAATAGGATCGCTGTGCTGCTATCGCCGAAAGATCTTGCGCCTTAGCAATCTCTTTGTCAAAAATTTCTATCACTTCAACTTTGGCAAACGGTTTGGCAATCTTTTTGTAATGCTCTATGAGGGGAGCATAAAGTAACTCTTTGCTTTTTTTGTCTATAACGATTATATTAATTTTCATCTCACGCCTTTTTGTATGTGCAATTGTACACTATATGAAAAAATAATCACATATAAAATACTTTTCAACCCTGTCTTGAGCTTGCGTTTGAGTGTTTTTGTATTTTTTGCTATGATTTGACAATAAAAGGAGAAGCAATGAAAAAGTTATTTTGGTTTATTTTGGCCGGATGTTCATTTTTATTTGGAGTAGAGGGCAAAGAGGTATTTGATGCCAAGTGTGCCTCCTGTCACAGTTACTATATCCCCCTGAATGAACTCAAAAAAAATGCACAGAGCAACAATACTCTTCTTAAATTAAAGGCGCCGACGCTCAACCAACTCTCCTTTGGCGTACGTCTGAATATTGGGGATATAAAAGCCGATGAAGAATCCCAGCGCCTGGAAGTGGAAGCGTTTATCGAAAACTATATTGCGGCTCCGGATAAAAAGAAAAATGTGGTGCCGCCGGAGATGACAAAATTCTTCCCCGCCATGCCAAGCATGAAAGATTTGTTAAATGAAGACGAGATTGAAGCGCTCAGCAACTTTATTTTTAGCTATGGCGAAGCGATGATCGCCGAACACAGTGCCCCTTTTGTCAGTTTTGAAAAAGCCAAAGAGTTAGCCAAACAAGAGGATAAAATCATTATGATACGGGGTATTTTGCCTTATTGCAAATGGTGCATCAAAATGGACAGAGAAGTGATGGTCGAAAAAGAGGTGGTCGAAGCGCTGCTCAAAGACTTTGTCATTGTCAAAACTGATGTAGCGCTTGAAAAACTTCCTCTAGGGATGAAATCATTGGGAACTCCCTCTTTTTACTTTATCAATAAGGATGGTGAAACTGTTATCGCTCAGATACAGGGCTACAGAGACAAACAAGAGTTTTTAGAGCTGTTAAATACTGTTAAACAAAACGCGAAACAATGATAAAGCCTCAAGCTTCTCTCGTCATTGTCCCGAATTAAATTCACAAGGGGATGAGAAAAAGGCTTTAATCTTCCGGCACGGTAATGATAAACCGATTTTCATTTTTTTCATAGGTATATGTCAGCTTCAATTTTAATACTTCCATAATCGTATAAACAATATACAATCCCAACCCCAATCCATGTCCTTTCTCGTGAAAAGGCTGCTGATAGTCTTCAATAGTGTGGGTAAATTGTTCTCCGCTGTTGGCAAAAAGAATGCTTTTTTCTTTTATTGTGATAGAAACCCGATGATCAGGCGAGTATTTGATGGCATTGTCCATAAGATTCTTGAATGCCAGTGAGAGAAGCTCAAAATCGCTCAAAAAAACAAGCGGTTCTTCTTCTGCAATATGCACTTGTTTTTGCACCCCCTCTTCATCGATAAACATCAGTTCCATTGCCTGCTCTACAATATCCCTTGCATTGTACTTTGATATTTTAAGCATATATTTTGCTGAAAGCATCTGTTCAATTTTTGAAAATTCTTCTATGAGCAGTTCTAACCGTTCAAATACGGCCTCATAGCTCTCTTTTTGCGAAACGTCCTCTAAAAATACATTGAGCAGTTTTCCTTTTCCAATGGGCGTTTTAAGCTCATGCATGATCATACGCAAAAAAAGCTGTCTGGACTGGATAAGGGATTCGAGCTTTTTAAGTGCACTATCAAAAGCATTGGAAACCTCTGCTATCTCATCTTTGGCCTCACTTTTAAACGATATTTTAAGATCTCCTTGAGCAACCTTGTGGATATTCTCCTGTAAAATTTTTAATGGCTCGAGACTCCGTGTCAACCATAAATAAAGGCTTAACAGAAAAACCAAACTGACCAAATACCAAAAAAATATTTGCCATGGAAAAGAATTTTCCTGCTGATCTTCCAAAAGCAACTCAAAATGCGGATGCTCTAGCCAAAGATACATTTTTTGTTTCAGCTTCAATATTTCAAATCTGCTATGCAATATCCTTTTTTTCTGCATCAAGTAGGTATGCTCGCGAATAGATTTAACGGCTTGGGTATCATCTATCAGTTTAAAGCCGCTCTCTTTTAAATAAAGATTGAAGCTGGGATCGTCAAAATCAAGAGGATCTCCATTTTGTGCGCTTTGCCTAAAATACTTATGAAGAAAAAGAGACGTCTGTATGTATCGTTTCTCTATTTTTTGGAAATGCTGTGCTTTTTGTATATACAAATAAGAGGCAAAAAAAGCGCTGACAAAAACAAAAGAAACCAAAAAAATAATACGTATCTTGCTGTAAATGGTCATGATAGCAATTTATACCCTACACCGCGTACGGTTTTAATATTTACCTCATCTGAGAGTTTATTGCGCAGACGATTGATAATCACCGCCAAAGAGCCGTCGCTTCCAAACTGAAATACATCAGAATCATAAAGTATCTGCTCTTTAGACACAGTATTGCCGCGATGCTGTATAAGCAGCTTAAGCACCACATACTCCGCAGGAGTAAGATCAAGTTCTTCGCGGTTAAACAATATCTGCTCTCTTGCTTCATCCAATGTTAAACTAAAACGAGATTCTTCTTCGTGGATTTTTTTGTAGCGTCTTAACAGCGAGATAATCCGGGCATACATCTCTTGGGGGTCATAAGGTTTGGGCAGATAATCATCTGCTCCCAATTGCAACCCTGTCACTTTGTCGCTCACATCAGACCTGGCCGAAGAGATGATGATGGGAATATCATATTTTTTAACCACCTCCTTGCATACTTCAAGGCCATCCATCCCGGGCAATGTCAAGTCAAGGATAAGCAAATCATATTTTTGCACACCGGCACTCAGGCCAAGGTAGGGATCTTCGTAATTGGTGACTTTTATATTGTATCGCTCTAAAAAATCGCTTAGAAGCGACGCATACTGCGCGTCATCTTCTATCATCAAAATATTTATCATGGAGTATTATAGCTTATTTGTTTTGCTCTTTTAAAAGCGCCACAAACTTTACTCTCTGTTCAGGTGTCAAAATTTGCATCGTTTTTTCAAACCTTTGAGCATGCATATCGGCTCTCATCTGTATTCTTTCCATCTGTGCATTGATAAACCCCTGTTTATCAAATCCATTTACACTCACAAATTGTCCTTGAGTGCGTTTGCCTTTCATCTGCGCATGCATCGCCTGTCTGCTTTGTCTCATCTCCTGACGGTTTGCCTGCAAGGCTGTTTTTTGCTCATTGCTTAAATTTAATTGTTCAAATATATTTTGCATATCGGCTCTTTGTTGCTGCATCTGTTTGCATTGCTTTTGCTTGTTTGCATAGGGGCCTGCATGAGCGGCGGTTAGACCTGCTATTGCAAACACAGTGGCTATCGCTACGATTTTTAACTTTTTCATTTTATTTCCTTTTTCATAATGTGTCTCTTTCGACACCGCAAGTATGAACCATGAAATTAAACGAAACTTTACCGTTTTTTTAACGAAGCTTAATACAAATTGTTATTTTGCTATTTTCTGTATCTGCTCATGAACGGTTCGCTCTGCCTAAAAACGATCAAATGATGTTTTTTGATATCAGATACACTCATTACCGGACCGTCAACGCACAGCCTTATGTCCCCCATATAGCAGTGCCCGCACTTGCCGATACCGCATCTCATATTTCTCTCAAGTGTAAAAAATATATTTTTTTCATCAACCAAAAATAGTTTCAATTTTTCAAGAACAGAAGAAAACATGGGGGGTGGGCCGCAGACAAAAAAGGAAGAATTTTCATCTATTTTTTTAAGTTTTTCTATCATGTCGGTAGATCTTCCGATATACCCTTTCCATTTTATATCAGCTTCTGCAGCAGCGAGATACAGAGCTATTTCTTTTTCATTTTGCCAACTCTCCAAATCATCCAAAAAGAGAAACTTGGAAGCTTTGTTTGCGCTGTAGATGATGTTTATCTTGGGTCTGTCGTCGTATGCCAGCAACTCCTGTATCAAAAACCGCAAGGGTGCTATCCCGATGCCGCCTGCAATGATCGTAATATTTGATGAGTTGACAGCCTTTTGCACAGAAAAACCTTTGCCGTAACCGCCTCTTATACCAATGATATCACCCGCATGCATTGAATGAAGCTTTGATGTCAGCCTGCCCACAAGGTTTATGGCGATCTCAAAACTGCCGTCCTCTTTAATGCATGAACAGGGAGTAAAAGCCGCTTCGCCTTCCGGAAACACAGACACCATAAGAAATTGCCCCGGAGTGAAAAATATGGGCTCTTTTGGAAGAAGTGTAAATATTTTTACATATTTGCCGGGATGTTCTACGTTTCTTATCACTGCGGGTATCGGTCTCTGGGTGTTCATATGTGATCCTTTGATTGCGCCAGCATCAAAATACTTTTCATTCCTATATTGCTCGGACAAGTCATGTCGCACCTTCCGCATCCTATGCAGCTTCGATCATTCATGACAAGCTTGCAGGAGAGCCTTCTGCTCCAGGCATGGGCAAAGGTGGGCTCAGGGTCATATCCTTTGGCCATCTTCGTAAAACTTGAAAAGAGGCAGGAATCCCAGAGCCTAAGTCTTTCTCCTTTTATTTCATCGCCATGATCGGCTATATCATAGCAGGTGCAGGTAGGACACAAGAATGTACACCCGTCACAAAGCTGACAGCGCTTGGTTATCTCACCGTATAACTCTGTATTTTTTTCAAAATCATTTATAGTATGTGCGTTTCCAAGATCCAAAATGACGGTTTTTAGCTCTTTTGGTTCATACGATATCTCTTCGAGATGTTTTGGCAGTTCAAACATGGGATTTTTTGCCTGCACAATATAACCGGTTTCTTCTTTTATAAGCTGAAGTTCATAATCTTCCTTTTCTATAGGATCAACCCCAAAGGTTGAGCAAAAGCAGTGGGGTCCAATCAAATGGCACCCTAGGGTGACAAGCGTAAGATTTTCTCTAAACTTTTTATAGTTTGCATCCGCCATGTCTTGTTCGAACCACACATCCAGAAGCCTGATTGCTTTTATGTCGCAGTTTCTTAAAAAAATAATTCTTTTTTTGGACTTTTCTTCAAAAGTTTCTATAGCAGCCTCATTGCCGGCCAAATTCCATCTGATAAGACTTTTATAGTTTTCATAGATAAAATCTTTGGGGGTATTGATCGGGGTGCCCGCAAAGTCCAGGCAAACCGCGTCTGAAGGCTCCACAATAGAGTAGAATATATCGCCGTTCGGCTCTTTTTTGGGCGCGATTACCTCATGGGATTGGCAAAGTGATTTTATCCATTCTGCAATGGAGTCGCCATCTGTTTTGTAATTCACGTTTCGCTCCTTTTGATAGCTGCTGCACAGACTTTTACTTCGCTGACTCCGCTTTTTTCATCCATTGCATCATTGGTAAGAAGATTGGTGCGGCTCTTGTAAAAATTGATAGGCATCCAAAGAAGGCCGGGAGCAGTTTCATCAGTCACTTTTGCCCTTACGCTGATCTCCCCTCTTCTTGTTGAGACGATCACCTCCTGATGCTCTTCAATGCCAAGCCGCCTTGCATCTTCAGGATTTATCATGACAAAGTTTTCAGAAAATTCCCTTGCGAGCCTTGTCGTCCTGCCGCTCATGGAACTGCAATTATAGTGAAAAAGTATCCGTCCGGTGGAAAGGTAAAACGGGAACTCGGCATCAGGAGTTTCCCTCGGCTCCAAAAATTCAGGAACATAAAACTCCCCCCTCCCTCTTGCGATGCCTTCACGGTGCAATATGGGTGTGCCCCCGGAGTCTTCTTTTGAGCAGGGCCATTGAAGACTCCCTTTGTCTTCAAGTCTCTTGTAGCTTATACCTTCATATTGGGGAGTGAGACTTTTCATCTCTTCAAACACCTCTTCAAAACTTTTATACTTCATAGGATAACCCATCTTCGAAGAGAGGAGACTTGTGATCTCAAGGTCGCTTTTTGATTCCCCCAAAGGTTCGATCACTTTGTTTATCCTCTGGACCCTTCTTTCGGTGTTTGTAAAGGTCCCCTCTTTCTCGGCAAATGAACAGGCGGGAAAAACCACGTCTGCCATCTGCGCAGTAGGCGTTAAAAACAGATCGCTTACAATCAGAAAATCAAGGTTTTCAAGGGCTTTTCGTGTTTTATGCGCATTGGCTTCGGTAGTCAGAAGATCTTCACCTATGATCCACATCGCTTTCATGGTACCGTTTAGTGCACCTTCGATCATTTGCGGCGTCATAAGACCCTGCCGAATGGGAAAAGGCGCACGGCACACCTCTTCGTATTTTTTGATCGTTTCCCTATCGCTTTTGCCTCCGCACAGAGGGTTGATGAATTTATATCCGGGAAGCATAAACGGAGCCACACCCATATCGCAGCCGCCCTGCACGTTGTTTTGACCCCGCAAAGGGTTTATGCCCGATCCTGGTTTTCCTATATTACCCGTTAAAAGCGTGAGGTTTGCCAAGGCCCTGACATTTGCCGTTCCCGTGTAGTGTTCGGTGATACCAAGGGTATAGATGATAGAGGAGGGTTTTTGTGTTGCATACTTTCTTGCCGCCACCCTAATCTTCTCTTCGTCTATGCCTGTTATAAATTGTGCTTCTGCCAAAGAAAGATCTTTGAGAGACCTCCTGAACTCTTCATACTTTTCAGTATTGTTTTTTATAAACTCCTGATCGGTAAGATTTTCATCTATAATGACCTTTGCCATCGCGTTTATAAGCGCTATGTCTGATCCGGACTTTAGCTGCAAGTGCATAGCGGCAAAATCGCACAGTCTTGTGCGTCTTGGATCCGCCACAATCAGTTCGGTTGCGTTGTCTACAGCATTGATGATATGTCCGGCTATGATTGGGTGCGCTTCAAAAGGATTGCCTCCTATCAAAAATATCGTTTTCGCATTTTCGATATCTTTTATCGGATTGGTCATCCCTCCGCTTCCAAGCGAAGCTATCAGCCCCGTAACAGTCGGGGCATGACAAATACGTGCACAATGATCGATATTGTTCGTTCCGATCGTTGTGCGGGCAAACTTCTGGGCAAGATAGAGTTCCTCGTTTGTACATCTTGCAGAACCTATGATACTAATCGCATCAGGGGACTGCTTAGTTTTGATTTCAAGCAGTTTTTGGGCGGAAAATTCCAAGGCTTCTTCCCACTCGCACTCTGTAAGTTCTCCGTTTTTCCTAATAAGAGGTTTTTTCAAGCGATCCGGATGGGTAATGAACTCGGGGATATTCCACCCTTTTACACACAGTTTCGCACTATTGACATCATTATGACAAGAAGGATGCACACCAACCACTTTGCCGCTTTTGGAAGTCAAATAGATATTGCATCCGGTACCGCAGTAGGGACATATCGTAGGAACTCTTTTCATTTTTGTTACTGCTCTTTGGTTTTTTTTATCATACCAAAAAATATTTATTTTTAAAGCAGTTTTGTTTTTTGCGTCAAAAAGAAATACTAAAACAGTTTTATTGACCGGATACTTTTTGCCGATCCCGTCACACAAGAGGAATGGACCATTTTCTGTAGTAAGCAACCAGTCGAAGCACTACGCCCAGAACAAACACAACAGCGATCGTATAAACCTGCACAAGATCATAGCGATCCAGCACATAAAGACAAAATCCTATCAAAAGTGCAATAGTTCCGTAGAATCCTGTTTTAAAGACAAAAGGAATCTCATTGATAATAATATCCCGCATGATTCCTCCGCCAACTGCCGTCACAAAAGCCAATGCCAATACACCCGTGAGATTAAATCCGTATTCTAACGCGATCATTGAGCCGGTAATACTAAAAGAGATCAGCCCTATAGAGTCACTGACGATAAAAAAAGCTTTGTTTTCAAGACTGTCTTTTTTGTGAAAACGAAATAAGATCAGCGCCGTCATCACTCCTATCGCCATAATGGCAGGCGTATTTTGCGTGAAAGCATAAGGTATCCTGTCAACGGCAATATCCCGCATGATTCCTCCGCCAAGCGTTGTCAAAAATACAGAGATAAGCACTCCTAAAAAATCCAGCCTATTTTGAACCCCGACGAAAAACCCGCTCGTAGCAAAGGCAACAATTCCTATATATTCGGCTATTTCAAACAACATCTTTCGCTTCTGCTTTCCAGCTTTTTTCCAAGATAAGCACGTTATGGCTGTAAATCTGTCCTACAAATCTGTCACCTGCGGCATACGTTCCGACTCCTTTGGGCGTACCGCTCATGATTACATCGCCGTCTTCGAGGTGCATAAAGCTTTCTATTTCATCGATCATCGTTTGGGGTTTATACATCATCAGCTCATAGGTTGCAAATTGTATCAAAACATCATTGATATAGAGTTTCATGCTCAATGAACCAAGATTCCCTTCAAACGGCACAAACTCACTTAGTACCGCCGAATGATCAAATGCCTTGGCTCTCTCCCAGGGCAGGCCCTTGGATTTAAGATAATTTTGAAGTGTTGCCTTGGTCAGATCAAGCCCAAACCCTACCCCTGCAATCTTTCCTTTTTGAATCAAAAAAGTAATCTCACCCTCAAAGCGTGTATCTTCGCTTACAAAGTATAACCTGTCGCTTATGGCTGAATTTGGTTTGTTGAAAACAACCATAGCAGCAGGGATCTCATTGCCAAGTTCTTCTATATGCTCTACATAGTTTCGTCCGATACAGACAACTTTAGAAGGAAAGATTTCTTGATGATTGTATCGTATGGCTTTCATTGTATATCCTGTGACATACTACTGTTTCCTTGCATGACCGGCAACCTGCTTAAGAAACTGCAAAAATGATTCATGGTTATTGTAGCCTACAAAGGTATTTTCGATTTTTTCGGTCTGAGGATCGAGAATGTAAAGCACCGGCGTTATGGCAATATCATTGAATTGTGAAGGAAAGTTTTTTTCACTAAAATTGAGCATCAAAGGGACAAACTGCGCTTTGATATCTTTGTCGATATCTTCTCTGGAAAGCACACGATTTTCAAGTTTTCTGCACCATGGACAATAATTTGTGCTCATGAAAACCATCAAAAGCTTTTGTTCTTTTTTTGCTTTGCCTAAAGCTTTTTTATAATCGGTTTCATAGTGCATTTTTGTAGCAAAAGGTATATGCTCAGAGGCAGATTTTACAGTAAGTGTTTTGCTGTTGTCCTCTTCATATTGTGAAGCAAACTTTGCTAGCATCTCATCAACGGCATCCATAAGATCTTCTTCTAAATCCTCGGGCACAAAAACATGTGTATCTGCATAAGAAAGAACAAACAGCTGCTCCCTCTCCTGCGGACGCTGCAGGTTTTCGCTCACCATGAGATCTACTTTGATTGCTATCGTTTCGCCCACACTAATACGCTTTATATCAAAAGCAAAAGCACGGGAAGTATCGCTTTTGGTATCGATACCGAGTTCTTTGCTGATCCTTTCCATCTCTTCAAGGATCATGGGTTTAATCTTTTTATCCACCTTGCCTGATTCTATGGCAACCACCGGGGTATAGCTTTTCAGACCCGTTAAGACAAAAGGGCTTTGCGCCCACACTAAAGAAAATGCCCAAAACAATAAAAATCCAAATGCAGACTGCTTCACATATGTTCCTCTTGCCAAAAATGATCGAAATCAATCTGATCTCTCAAATTTCATCGAAAAAACTTTTTGGGTGACTAAAATTTATTTGTATAATAGTAGCTTAATATTTAAAAATTATCCCTATATTATCCCATGGGACAGAACATCAATCTAAATTTACCAATCCTCAAGAATCTTTGTTTTTACAGGGTTGTTGCCGGTAAAGTAGCCAAATCATTAAAGGTCTGTTTTTAAAAACTTTTTACCTATTTTATTTACTGCCAAAAGGCACAGAGAGCCCAAAACTGACATCTCTTCCCATTCCAAGCGCATATCCTTTGTAGGTATCAAGATAACCGCGGTACGCTCTGTCGAAAAGATTGGAGATCTTCACATTGGCATCTACTTTGCTTTTGCCTATTTGAAGCTGTGTGCTGTATCCGATATCAAACAAAGCATATCCGGACGTATCGGCGCTGCCAAAAGGCATTGTGTTGTATTGGGCAAACGGTTCAAACGCTCCGGCAACCTTTTGCGCTTCAAATACGCGCATATCAACCGTAAGTTCATTGTTGCTGCCTATCCCGAATGCGCCAAACTGCTGCGTAATGCCAAGGGAAGCATTGCTGGGCGGGATATACGCCAAACGCGTATCGTTTTTTGTATCCTCGCCTTGAATGTATTCTGCCGTAGCCCGAAGTGTTGTCGCGGAGCCAAGCGGCACCTCAAACGACCATTCTATCCCCTGTATAACCGCATCGGTCTGCTCATGCTTCATCTCAGGAATGCCCGTTGGAGCCACTTCTCCTGTCACAGGATTGCGATACAAACCGGTATTGGCAAGATAAATATAACCATCAATGGTGTTGCGATAGAATGTTAAACTGCTATAGGTCTCCTCATTTTTGTATCTCAAAGAGAGATCAACCCCAAAGGTATTTTCTTCCTCCAGATAAGGATTGCCTATCTGAAACGCTTGCACCCCGCCATGCATACCCCCTGCAAAAAGTTCAAAAATTCCCGGAGCTCGAAATCCTTTGCTCAGATTGGTTGCCAATGCCCATGTCTCATCGATCTTATAAGTTGCCCCCAGCGAGCCCCCCCACGAAGCAAACTCCTGACTGTTGGTAGAGTCGTCATAAATGCCTTGATCAACAAAATAACTGCTGGTCCCGTCAAGCGCTGCCTTAACGCTTCTTGTATCGTAGCGCAGCCCTGCCTGAAGGATCCACTTTTCAAGGTTTGCTTCCTCAAAAAGATAGACAGCCTTGCCCCATTCTTTCGCACTTGGAAGCAATTTGCCCTCTTTGAGCTCTTGATCTTTAGCGTATCCTTCAAGCCCGACCTCCCCCATAAACATTCCTATCATGGGATGCCCGACTGAAACATGGAAATCTTTTCGATCGGTATCAATATCAAGATACAATGGCGTACCTCTGACTGTCTGCATCTGCTGATAAGGGGTATTGGTCGCCGCCTCTCTTTGGTTACGGGTTGCCGAAACCCTTGTATCTATACTCCACTCTCCCAGATTCTTAGTCGCACTCAGCTGTGTTTCGTCATTGGTCAGTTTTTGCCCCGCAGAAGAAACGGCTTCAAACGTGGGTGAAGACGTATGGCCCAGATAATTTTGCTTGCTTTGCCAGTAGGTGTGCTGCAATGCAAATTTAAAATCATCATCCGTATATCCTACCCCCGCGCGCGCAGACTGATTTTTGAAATCTGTGTAAGGCAGTTCTCCGGCAAAAAGAGGCAAAGTGCCCGGCGCATCACCGCTTTCCCATGTTGCACTGTCTCCCGTATGGTAATTATCTGCCTCTCTTACAGAAGCGGCCACATTGACACCCCATTTTCCTTTCGCGCTCTGTGTTTTGAGCACAGTTGCTTTTTCATTATTGTTGGTATGATATTCGCCCAAAAGCGTTCCTCTAAAAAGCGTTTCCCCTTCCTCTGCGGTCAAAAAAGAAGGAGCTATCACATTGACTACGCCCCCTAGTGCGTCTGATCCATAAAGCACTCCCTGAGCTCCGCGGATTACCTCGATACGCTCAGCCAAAAGAGGGTCTATATTGTCAATATGCCGAATCCCATAAGTTTGCGAATCGGTAGGATTGCCATTGGAAAGCATTTTGATGCGCTCTCCGCTAAATCCTCTTATCACCGGCTTGCCTGCTTGTGAACCCGTCGAAAGATTATTCACTCCTGGTATATTTGAAAGGATTTTGCCCATAGAAGCAGTCGAAGCTGATTTTATATCAGTGACGGCATCGATTTGACATGGCACGTCAAAAGCCTCATGCTCTAAAACAGGAGACGCCGAAATGGTTATAGCATCAAGATCAACACTCTTTTGTGCTTCAGCCGCCCACAAAAAAGAGAACCCCGCTATCACTACCCCTGCTGTATATTTCATCTTTGTTTCCTTCTAAGTGCTATCAATTGGCCGAATAGTAATGGAAAAGATCTTAGATGCAACTTAGTCGCATTTAATATTTTTGTGAAGGGACAGCATGAAAACAGTAGAAGCATTAAAGCCGTGAAGAGGGTTTACTTTCTGTTTGGTTGCATTTTTTACATATTCCTTTTAGGATGACATCTTCTATCTTGTAGCCGTCTACTTTTACATTTGTTACGGTTTTCATACACTCGATAGAACTGCATATGTGGCAAATAAAATGGGCATGCGCAGAGGCATATATGCCGTAGTATCTTTTTTTATCATTGGATTCAAAACTATTGACGATGGACTCTTCTTCAAACCTTGAAACATTTCGATAAAATGTTGCTTTATCCATGTTTATTTTATCTTTTACATCTTCATACGAAAGAGGTCTTTGGGCATTTAAAAATAATTCCAAAAGCTCTTTGCGGGCACTTGTCAATTTTAATTTTTTTTCTTCTATCAGTTTTTCTATTTGCATAAAATAATCTTAGCACTTTAAATCTTTATTGTATCTGACTTAAATGCAACTAAGTTGCAATTAAGTCGTCTGAAAGTACCATTCGTAAAACCATAAAAGGATCAGGATGAAAAAAATAATATTTTTGCTGTGTAGCGTTCTGTATTCTCTTGCTTATGCAAAACCGAACATTATCGTGAGCATACCTCCGCAAAAAACATTTGTTCAAAAAATTGCAAAAGATAAAGCAGAAGTTACAGTGATGGTAGAGCCGGGAAACTCTCCTCACTCGTATGAACCCAAACCTTCACAGATGATCTCTATTTCAAAAGCCGATCTCTATTTTTCCATAGGTGTTGAGTTTGAAAATGTTTGGCTCGATAGATTTAAAGCACAAAATCCGAAACTAAAATTTGTAGACATGGACAACAAGGTACCTAAAATACAAATAGCAGAGCATCATCAACATGAAAACAAACATCCCGACAAAGGACATCATCACAACGGAACAGACCCCCATACTTGGACTTCACCAAAAAACGTAGCGATCATGGCAAAAAATATCTATACAGCCTTAGTGCAAACAGATCCTCAAAACGAACCGTTTTATAGATCCAATCTGGATAATTTCATAAAAGAGATTCAGGATACTGATACACAGATAAAAAATGCACTTAAAGAGGTAGGGCCTAAAAGTAAATTTATGGTTTTTCACCCCTCATGGGGCTATTTTGCTCACGAATATGATCTGGTGCAAATCGCTGTTGAAATAGAAGGCAAAACTCCAAAACCAAAAGAGATGATCAAAGTCATCAATGAAGCCAAAGAAGAAAAAGTAAAGGTGATTTTCACGCAGCCTGAATTTTCAGACAAAAGCGCTCAAATCATAGCAAGAGAAACCGGTATAGTTGTCAAAAAAATCTCACCGCTTGATCCAAATTGGTCTGAAAATCTTATCAGCATAGCCCATGAAATCGGAAACAGATAGCATATTCCAAACGATCAGCACCCAAAAAATAAATTCGATTGCTCCACAAAAAGGTCTTGGAAGCTGAGATTTTTATGATTTTTCGATCTTTCCTATGGCGCAGGATACAAAACTTTTTGCTGTAGCGCCAATGCTTTGCAGCTTAGAAAGCTCATCGCTAACCAACGGATAGCCCAAACTTCTTAGTTTGAGTTTCAACGCCTCGATCTTGCCATCCTCTATATCCAAGGTGATCTCTCTTGGGTCTGCTTCCAAATTGACCTCAATTTCGCCAAACTCTTTAAGCAACTCTTTTTTTAGTGTCCCTGCACACCCTCCGCACTTGACATTTCTTACTTTAAAAATCTGTTTCATTCTGCACCTCCGGTACTCTATGCAAATATCTCATGAAATAAACTCAACTACCTCATCAAACGCCAATCTCAACTGTCCATACTGCTCTCCCGCACGATATCCAAAAGCAGACAGTACGCTTACCTGCCATTTGCTTGTATCCAAGCCGAGTATCTCTTCTACTCTTTCTTTCTCAAACCCTTCTATAGGACAGGAGTCTATGCCTATAAAGGCAGCGGCGGTCATCATATTGGCCAAAGCAATGTACGTTTGTCTCGCCGTCCACGCAAACGTCTTTTCATCTGATTTCAGGGCCTCTTTGAGGTGATTTTCATACCGCACCAAGTAGGCATCTATCTGCTCCTGAGAAAGCGGACGTCTGGCAAATCTTTGAGAGGGTATGCCACTTTGAGGTTTGGCATTTTCAATGGCTGCAAGCAGAACCACCAGATGCGAACAGGAAGTGATCTGCACTTGTTCCCAGCACTCCGGGCGCAGTTTTGCTCTGAGTGTTTCATTGGTGATGACCAAAAATTTCCACGGCTCCATCCCAAATGAAGAAGGAGATTTTCTCCCCGCTTCCAAAATGTAATGCATTTGATCATCTGGTATCTTTTTATGGTCGTCAAAGATCTTGCACGCATGTCTAAAATCCATCGCTTTGCTAAAATCGTTTTGCATTGTTATCCTTTTTTCTTCTGCTTTCAAAACAATGTTTACAGCATTATGACACATTGCAGTTTATTTTGTCCGGTCTTGACAAACAAAAACATTATACAATATCTATCAAATTAATGATGTTAAAGCATTCCCTTTGCGACTCGTTTTCTCCACTTATAAAACTCATGACTGGCAAAAAGTATAATTGGAAACGGCAACAATATCCAAAGGTCGCTTAGCGGTATATCGGCCGTATGAAAAATTTTTTGAACAGGCTCATATCCAAGCAGCATCAAAATCCAAAAAAACTCTAATGCCGTTGCACCCAGAAGCAGTTTGTTGCTCTTCCATCCAACACTCCACGCTGAGAATTCCCAGCTACGCATAGTCCAAGCATTTACCATCTGACAACTAACGGCACCTAAGAGCGTCATGGTCATAGCCTGAGAGTGTAAAATAGGGTCTTTGAGATCAACCGTACCATATTCCCACCCATGAATCAATAAAAAACCTATAAAGGCTACCATCGCAGCTGTCGCTTCAATAAGGCCTATAAAAAAGTAACCGCGCCTAAATACTTCCCTGTCCAATATCTTTTCATTTACTCCAACAGGAGGCCGCTTCATAATATTTTTTTCCGGTTTTTCACTTCCAAGTGCCAGCCCCGGTAACATATCGGAACCCAAATCAATAGAAAGTATCTGAATAACTGAAAGAGGCAGTGGAATTTTAAAGAAAAACTGAAGTATATACGGTACTATCTCCGGTACATTTGAAGAGAGAATGTATGTAACAAATTTTTTAATATTAAAATAAACCGTCCTACCCTCTTCTATAGCAGAAACAATTGACTTAAAATTATTATCAAGTAAAATCATGTCAGCAGCTTCTTTTGCTACATCCGTACCTGTTCCCATGGCAATTCCTATATCAGCACGCTTAAGGGCAGGAGCATCATTCACACCATCGCCGGTCATTGCTATAATTTCACCGCACTTTTGAAGAGCAGTAGCTATTTTTAGTTTTTGGCTGCTTGCCATTCGGGCAAACAGTATTGTCTCATCTTTAAGACGATTTTCCAACTCTTCATCACTTAAAAGTTCAACTTCTTCTCCTGTTAAAACCCCATCATAATTTAGACCGATTTTTTTTGCTATTGCTTGTGCTGTTTTCTGATTATCTCCGGTAATCATCATAATACGAATACAGGCTGTTTTGCACTGCTCTATTGCTTCTTTAATCTCCTCTCTTGGTAAATCCATAATAGCTACAAGACCTAAAAGTGTTAACCCATCTTCTTTGATATCTAAATTTTTTCCGATAGCCAAAACGCGATAAGCTTCATTTTCAAAAGCTTCGGCATAAGCCTGCATTCGTCTTTTAGCTTCTTCGTCAAAGGGTTGTATGTTTCCCATACTATCTATGTAGGTAGAAGATTTATCAAATATTACTTCTACTGCTCCTTTGGCATAAAGTATCTTTTCGCCGCTTTTTTCATAAATAGACGACATCATTTTTCTATCGCTGGTAAAAGGAATTTCATCTATTCTTATGTAGGGAACGGTATTTATACGGCGTTTACTTGATGCGCTGACAATAGCAAGTTCTGTCGAGTCTCCAAAAAGTTTTTTATCTTCAATGGTTGCGCGAGAATTCAACACCCCGGCGAGCAAAAGTTCATCAAGACGACTGTCGGATGTATCGTTATTTTTATCAAAATAAAACTTCCCCTCGCTGCTATATCCTTCTCCGCTTATTATTATATTTTCACCGCCTGCTAATTTTATCTCTTTTAGTACCATCTCGTTACGCGTAAGAGTTCCTGTTTTATCCGTACATATAACGGTAACGCTTCCTAAAGTCTGTACGGAATTAAGATTTTTAATAAGCGCATTACGTTGTGCCATACGCTGACTGACAAGAGATAAAGAGAGCGTAATAGTAGGCAAAAGCCCCTCGGGAACATTTGCTATAATTAACGACAGAGCAAAGATGGCAGTCACTAAAAGAGTCTGATCTGAAAATATGCCTAGTATAAAAAATATAACACCCATTGCCAAAGCAATAGCGGTGAAAATATGAACAATACGAATTACCTCTTTTTGCATCGGGGCAAGAGTTTTTTCTATATTTCTGGTTAAAGTTGCGATTTTTCCAAACTCTGTTGCATAAGCCGTGGCAATTACTATAGCTACTCCGCTTCCCGAAATAACAGAGGTCCCTGCGTAAACCATATTTCTGGCATCTAATGCCCTCGACACATTGCTGTCACACTCCAATTCACGCTTAGATGGCTTTGACTCTCCATTCAAAGTTGAGATATCTATATAAAGAGTATTGTTTTGGATTAAAACAGCATCGGCAGCAATCTTATCCCCCTCTTCAAGGATAATTATATCTCCGGGAACCAAATCTTTGGCATCAATTATTTCTACATTAGCGTTACGCATAGCTTTAACCATTGTAGGCATTAATCTCAAAAGTGCTTCCATAGCTTTATCAGCCTTATACTCCTGCCAAAAAGCAAAAGTAGCATTTATAAAAACGGCAGCAAAAATTGCATAGGCCAAGATATCATAGCCCGCATTTGGCACATAAACGTTAGCTATAAAAGCCAGCATTGCTGCTACTTCAAGTAAAATTGCAAAAAAATGTATATACTGCTTTAAATATTCTTTTATATAGTTTTTCTTGTTGGTATCTCGAATCTCATTTAAACCAAAATTCGCAAGACGATTATGAGACTCCTTGGTGCTTAATCCATCTTCGCCGGTATGAAATTTTTCAAAAAGTTGTGATTTATTTAGTTTGAATGTCTGCATTACTAATCTTCGTTTGTATAATAAGCGATAATATTTATAGATGCTTCACGCATTAATTTCTCTATAGGCATCTCTTTTTTGAAAAATAATGTCCCAGATAGCCGCTTTGCGCCGACTATAACTAAGTTAGTGTTTGATTTTACGATATGCATAAGAATACTATCGGCCTCATCATAAGTAAAATCATGTTTAATATGAATATTAAACGACATAAGATTCGCTAATTTCATGTAGTGCTTAAGATTATAGTTTATAGCACTAAGTCGCTCTCTGGCCTCATGCATATCAACTATGGATAACTTTTGTCTTGATATGCTGGATAATGAATAGATTTCTCCATCAGCCTTATAAGCAGATGCTAAAGTCGCAAAAAAAGTAAATTTTTTTACCGAAAGTTTGTCCTCATTTATAGATAGTGTTATATTGCTTAAGTCCATTATATTATTTATATTTACGATATGTACAACTGCTATATCAACATTAAGATTTATTTTTATTAACAGCTCGCTAAATGAGTCTGTTGTAAATTTTTTATTTCTTCTTGTGCTGCAAAAAATAGTATCTACATGCACGCTTGAAATAAATTTTTTAATTGCTTGTTTTGGTAAACCATGAAGAAATACACTTTCAATTTTTATATCTTGAGAATATGCTAATGTTGTTATTCGCTTTATACTTGCTTCAACATCATCTAAATTATCTTTTTTATTTTCTATGTGCAATAAAACGAGAGTTAGATTTTGAACTTGTGCATACTTAAGCACATAAAAGGCCATGCTCTCTGCGGCGATCGAACCATTAATTGCAGCTATAACTTTCATAAGCAACCTCCACTTAATAGATTAATCAACGACCGGATATCCTATCGAAATTTATACTGACACAAATTTTTCTTTTCGTTCCCACAATTTTGTGGAAATGCATACAACAGCAACAAAAAGACGATTATATTATGCATTTCCAAGCTTTAACTTGAGAACGAGGGAAAAATTCTACGGCTCCATACCAAATGAAGAAGGAGATTTTCTCCCCGCTTCCAAAATGTAACGCATCTGATCCTGGGGTATCTTTTTGTGCTTGTCAAAAATCTTGCACGCATGCCTAAAATCAATCGCTCTGCTAAAATCGTTTTGCATTGTTGTCCTTTTTCTTCTGCTTTCAAAACAATGTTTACAGCATTATGACACACTATGGTTTATTTTAGATCGTTCCGTATCGGGAGATATGGAACGAAAAGGCTGTCTGCCTGTTTCTATGCAAATAACTGCCGGGTTACTTTTGCCAGTTCACTGAGTTTTTTGCGTGTATTCTCCTCTGTCGGGTTTTGTTTGATCTTCTCTACCATGCCTATAAGCTGATCATAACTTTTAAAATCCAACTTCTGTTTGTGCAATGCTGCCTGACCAAGATATGCCAATACTTCTTCTCTGGTCACGATATCATGATTTTCAAGAAGGCAGATCACCATTTCCAACAGACTGTTCTCTTCTTCACTCACAAATTCCGAAGCGATTGCCTTTGCGGCATCCTCTTCCAGCCCGCGATTATGCAAAACCTTTGCTATGCTTGATACTACGGAATGATGATTTACTGTACTGAACCCTATTCTGCGTTCTGCTGTTTCACCCATAACAGGATTCAGTGCCAACCCGGTAATGATAAGCGTTACCGTGATAAAGTTTTGTTTATGCATGTTGATTCCTTTGGCTATCATAACTTTATCTCTATCATAGATAAATAAGGTTAACAAACAATTACGCAATTGCATATGTAAGCTGATAATTCAATTCGTTTCATGTCAGAAAATATAGGGTATTGAAAATATTTGTGCTATTATTGAAAAAAACGGGTGCCAAAAACCTGCTCAAAACTACCGATACTATGGTTGTTTTTACACTATTATCCGGAGGAGTCCTAAATGTGCTGCCATAAACCTAAAAAAGCTCTTTTTATTTTTGCATGGTTTTTTATAACGTTGTTGTGCAGAGCAGAAGAGCAGCATGCTATAAAGGAGGAAAGCATGGATACCCCGATCATCACCATCGTTTTTGATAACAATCCCTACAAAAAGGGCCTGCAGAGCGGATGGGGATTTTCATGCCTGATCGAGGGAATGGAAAAAACTGTTTTATTTGATACCGGTGCAGACGGACATATGCTGCTGAATAATATGCAGAAGCAGAGAATCACTCCTGAAACGATAGACATCATTGTGCTCTCCCATGCACATTCCGATCATATCGGCGGCGTATATGATCTCTTGGAAAAAAACAATCATTTGACCGTATATGTACCCGCATCATTCCCGGAAAGCCTCAAAGATAAGATCAAGCGCTATGGCGCCCACACCATTGAAGTAAAAAAATCAATAGAACTTTTCAATGGAGTTTACTCAACCGGCGAGATGGATGGCTGGATAGAAGAGCAATCACTGATCATTCGAATACCCGAAGGTATGGTCATCATCACAGGATGCGCCCATCCGGGCATCGTCAACATCGTAAAAAGAGCCAAAGAGATATTGGATGATGAAGTACTGCTTGTGATGGGAGGGTTCCACCTAAAAAGCAAAAGCGAAGGAGAAATCAAAACGATCATCTCAGATCTGCAGAAACTAGGCGTACGCTATGTGGGCCCGTGTCACTGCAGCGGTGAGAGGGCAAGGGATCTGTTCCGAGAAGTTTACGGGGAGCATTATATCCCTGTCGGGGCAGGAAAAAGAATCAACACGAATGAATTGAAGTGAAATGTTGTTTTTGACTCGCTAGAGTGATGATCATTTATTTTATTTCACTCTAATATGCAGTTTAAAAGTCATGCAAAATATTTTTTCATGCTCCCTGCTCAAGAAGGCAATAAAGAGTGAAATGTCTTTTTGTAAATATTTAAAATTGTATCTAAAAGTGCTGCGATCACGGGACCTATAATGATCCCTACCGGCCCAAAAGATGCGATTCCACCAAAAATCGATATAAATATAACAAGATCAGGCAATTTTGAATCATTCCCGATGATCCGTGGGCGCAAGAGATTGTCAACCAACCCTACGGCCAACACTCCCCATACAATAAGCGCTATTCCCCATCCGGTACTGCCTGTAACTATAAGATAGACTGCCGCCGGCAGCCAAATCAACGATGCGCCCAATCCCGGGATAGCAGCAAGAAGAAAAACAACACTTCCCCAAAATGCAGACCCTTCGATCCCTGTAACCAAAAATGCCGACCCGACCAATACCCCCTCAATGAACCCTATAATCAATATACCTTTCAGGGATGCTCTCGTCACCATCAAGCCGCGGTTCATCACTTCAGTGCGATCCTCTTCGCAAAGAGGCAGTAAAGATGCCAGCGAACGCAGCATCTGCTGTCCATGTATCAAAAAATAAAACATTGCATAAAACACAACAAACAGGCTGATAAAAAAGCCGACTGTTCCTTTGGTAGCACTGGACAAACTTGAAACAAGCCAGCTTCCTGTTGCACTGATCGCTTCGGAGGCTTTCTTGACCATCGTCTCATTAAACGGTTCAAGCTTCTCTTTCATGGGCAGCCAGTCAGGTATTTTTTCACTCAAAGAGAGATTATTGTCGAAGGCTTCTTGTACGATGGGGCGTGCTTTTTTGCTGATTTGTATCGCTTCGCTTGTCACCATGCCTGCAAGTCCTGCCAGCGGCAAACCGACAGCAAATGCAGATATGATCAGTGTAGCGCCGGCCGCCAGGGCAGCTCTGTTGTTTAGACGGTAAAGGATATGGCGGTAGAAAGGATAAAGAAGCCCCGCAAATATCGCAGCGAGGACAAGTGCGATCAGAAACTCATGGATCATTCCGATAAAGCCTATCAGCGCCATAAACACTAAAAGCAGTATAAACCCCTGCTGAAATTTCGCAGCCATCTCTTTTTTCATCATTTATCTCCTCTTGTACACCAGGGGTTGAATCTATTTTTTAACCCACTTGCCGTCTTTTTTTTCATAACTGTGCTTTACGGCTGCCCAAGCAACCTTATGCGCTGTCTCTTCACGGCTTTCATTCCCGCGTCTCTTTTTGGGATCTGCATACTCCTCCCATGCACTGTTAAAAGCTTCTTTGTAGATCTCTTGTGCATGTTTCTGGAGATTCTCTCTTACCGGCGCAGGAAGTTCATCCAATGTATCATAAGGCATCGTTTCTCCTTTTTTTGCCCTACCGTCATGATGGGAACAAAAACAAACGGCTGCATGACAGCACTTTTAGGGAAACTCTTTTTCTCGTTCCCATAATTTGGCGAGAAAAAAATTCTGATACTGCATACCCTCTCCTCTTCACTCTTCACCATCGAACTGATTTAATTATATACTATCCCGATATAAAAGTAAATCTCTGATGTGCATTCTTTTGAGCATACCAAGCATACCACACAAGCAGTACTTTTATAAAAAGCACCCCCCTGCTTAACCCCGCCGTCATGCTGACCTTGATTTGGCATCTTTTTATTTATGTGGATTCCGGATCAAGTCCGGAATGACGGGGGTTGTCATCCTCGCGAAGGCGGGGATCCATACCGTGTCATCCTTGCGCTTGAAACAGGGATCCATGAAGTCATGGTTGCATGTGGATTCCTGCTTTCGCAGGAATGACGATGGTTTGTCATCCTCGCGAAGGCGGGGATCCATACCGTGTCATCCTCAGGCTCGACCTGGGGATCCATACCCGTGTCATCCTTGCGAAGGCGGGGATCCATGGCTTATTTCGGCAAAAAGTAAACCTATGACTCGCTTGACTCTGATGTGGTGGTTGATATGCACCCCAAAAAGCAAAAGATTATGGTTGGGTATAAAACCCCTAACGGGGTCGAATGGTATTCGAATAAAGAAGCTTTAACCGTGTGGGAAATACTAATCCAAAATGAAACATTGGTCAGGGCTGAATTATGGAAATATCATTGTGAGGATTTGGCGTTTTGATTAACCATTATACAAACAGAGTAATGAATAATTGTCATTTTTCAGCTTAACAAAGATATATAACTGTAAAATATTTAATGATTTTTTAAGAGAGCTGGTATATCGTGACATCTTTACAAACAAATAGAATTTTGAACACTAACATGTATAGCAAAGTTCAACAAGATGCAAAACCAATTCTAAAATGGGCAGGCGGGAAAACCCAAATGCTTGACGTTTTACTCCCTAAAATTCCCCAAAAATATAACAAGTATATTGAACCATTTTTTGGTGGCGGTGCTTTTTTTTATGCTGTTAATCCAGATGAAGCAATTATTGCTGATTCAAATCCCGAGCTTGTCAATTTATACAGAAGTGTTGCAAACAATCTTGACGAAGTGATTTTTTTTCTTTCTCAACATCATAATGACAAAGATTACTTTTATGAAATTCGTTCGTTAGATTGGAACCAGCTTTCAGCACCAGAAGCCGCCGCAAGAACAATTTTTTTAAATAAAACTTGTTTTAATGGTTTGTATAGAGTTAATAAAAGCGGGGGTTTCAATGTTCCATTTGGAAATTATAAAAACCCTAAAATTTGCGATATATCTAATTTAACTGCGGCATCGGAACAATTAAAAAAATCTATAATCGTTGAAGGTGATTATAAAAATGTTTTAAAAGAATATGCTGAACCTGGTGATTTGATTTTTCTTGACCCTCCATATCTTCCTATCTCAGAATACTCAGATTTTCAACGATACACCAAAGAACAATTTTATGAAGAAGACCATGTAGATTTAGCTCAAGAAGTGAAGCGACTTTCTGATTTAGGTTGCCATGTTATTTTAACCAATTCAAATCATCCCCTCGTCCATGAATTGTATGACTACTACAACATTGAAGTGTATCAAACCAAGAGATATATCAATAAAGACTCTAATAAAAGAACGGGTGAAGATGTTGTCGTTACTGCTCATCCTAAAAAGTTTATAATTGGTTCTGAATGTCCTACACCCATATCTAAACAAGCAGAAAAATACCCTCCTACAAGATATATGGGCTCAAAATCAAAACTTTTGCCACATATAAAAGAAGTAATATCTCATTTTGATTGCAAAACAGTTCTTGACCTTTTTTCGGGGTCAGGTGTAGTCGGGTATATGCTCAAAGCAGAAGGAAAAGAAGTTATTAGTAATGATTATATGGCTATGGGAGCTACCTTTACAAAAGCCATGATAGAAAACAATAATGTTACTCTTTCAGAAGTGAAGACAAAACAATTATTACTCCCAAATGAACATAATAACTGTTTCGTTCAGAATACTTTTAAAGATATTTATTACAGTGATGCAGATAATCAGCTCATTGATACCATCCGAGCTAATATTAAACTACTAGAAAACCCTTATGAAAAAGCAATTGCTACTTCTGCGCTCATAAGAGCATGTCTTAAAAAAAGACCAAGAGGAATTTTCACTTATACTGGTGATAGATATGATGATGGAAGGAAAGACCTTTTGCTTTCGTTAGAAGAACAATTTTTAAATGCTGTTACAGTAATCAATGATGCAGTTTTTTCTAACAACCAAAATAATAAATCTCGTAGAGGTGATGCTATGGATATCCGAGTCAAACCGGATTTGGTTTATATGGACCCTCCTTATTACAGTCCTCATTCTGACAACGAGTATGTTCGCCGATATCATTTTGTTGAAGGGATAGCATGTGATTGGCAAGGTGTTGAAATGCAGTGGCACACCAAAACTAAAAAATTCAAAAGTTATCCTACTCCTTTTTCATCACGCATTGGTGCTTCTGATGCTTTCGATAAGCTTTTTAAAAAATTCAAAGATTCAATCATTGTAGTTTCTTACTCTTCTAATTCTTTACCAACATTAGACGAAATGGTATCATTGATGTCAAAATACAAACAGCATGTCGAAGTTATTTCAATAAACCATAAATATTCATTTGGAAATCAAAGTCACAAAATCAATGACAACAATAATAATGTTCTTGAATATTTGTTCGTGGGGTTCTAATGGCGTATAAACCTTGGTATATTGGCAATACTACTGTTCGGAATCCATTTAGATTGAAGCTAGGGCTGGAAGCACTTTATAAATCTTCTTTACATGGAAATTTAAGTGGCAGAGAAAATGAACAAGCTTTTGCAGAACTTTTACATGAATCAGAAGTCGTTTCAGTAGCTCGACTAGAAGCAGACTCTGAAAATCAGGATGCTTCTGATGTAGGTAGAAAATGGAGAGCCGCACTTTCTCAATTAGGTTTTATAGTCCATGAAAATGCTGCCGAAATAAATGTAAAATTCAAGCCTTATACAATCACACAAAATGGTAAGAATCTATTAAGTGCAGATAATATTTCCGCTGTCAATGAATGTTTTCTTCGTGCATTATCCGCTTACTATATTCCCTCTGTTATTGAATCCTATAATTATTATGAAGTTTTCTCTCCTTTACGACATGTATTGAATGTCATGCTTCAACTCAAACATGTGACAGGAAATACGCATTTATATCAACGCGAAATAGGCATGTTTGTTCAAACTACAAGCGCTCAAAATGATATTGACGCAATTATTCAAAACATATTGGATTATCGCACCAATCGAGATGGAGCTATCAATAAAAAAGCATTTGACCGTGAGATGTATCAACGAATGGCTGAACCGACTACGGTAAAAGGTGAAACTCTTAAAGACTATGCTGATTCAAATATTCGATACCTCAAAGCAACGGGTCTTTTTCAAAGCAGAGGACGAGGAATTGTAATCATTCCAGAAAAAGAACTTTTAGCCAAACAACTTGTTGCTGACGATAAAAGACCAAGTTCGGATGAAGATTATTTAATACAACTTTTTAATGGTGCAGAACTACCGTCCGATGATATTCTACATGCTCAAGAACTTTTAGAAGACCTAAAACAGCAGGTAGAAAACAAGGGATTAACTGTTGATACAACGGCTGTTGATTACTCAAATGTTCAAAGTATCAACTCTCTACGCTACACACTGGAACAGCAGTTATTTATGCAGAAGGAAATTGATTATTCACGACAACAAAAAGAACAATGGCAAGATATTATAGCTTATATGGATGCGATTATAAAACGCAACAGCAAAACTTTTATTTTGCCATATAGTCAAGAAGAGGGGCAGGTTCCAAAAGAAGAATTCCCAGCTTACTTTGAATGGATTGTATGGCGCTCTTTTTTAGCAATCAACAGACTCAAAAATCAGCCATACGAAGCTAGAAGTTTTCAACTTGACCAAGATTTTCTTCCAGTAAATACAGCACCAGGAGGAAGAGCAGATGCTGTATTTGAATTTGATGATTATGTTTTAGTATTAGAAGTTACTCTGACAGAAAATTCCCGACAAGAAGCCGCAGAAGGTGAACCGGTTCGACGCCATGTTGCAAAATATCAGATGGAATATTCTTCCTATGGAAAGCCTGCATATGGTCTGTTTCTTGCAAATAAGGTAGATACCAATACCATCGAAACATTTAGAAATGGATTGTGGTATGCTACTAATGACGAGAAAATGTATCTAAAAATTGTGCCTATGACTCTTGAAGATTACAAAAATATTTTTACTGCATTATTTGAAAGCGGTCAAATTGACAATATTCACATTAAAAATCTACTTGACTCAGTTCTTTTGGGGAAAGAAAATTATGATGCTCCATGTTGGCGCACTTGTATTACAAATGCGACTGCACATTATCTTCAAGGAATTCTCGTCAAATAAGCCCATAAGGTTTGACAAGTCCCTTTCGTTGTATTTTTTGAACAATTGTATCCACAAAACGATTATTTGTGATGAAACCATTGTTCAAGCCCAACAAAATTATATTTCTAAGATTTTGTACTGTTTCGATGTTTTCAGTCTTTAACGAATACTTTAAAAGCGTTTTTCTGGACAATCTGATTACAAAATAATAGGTTTTATTCCGGAATTCCAGATGCTTGGTATCACAAGAAGGCATGAAAGGAGGTATAACAAAAGTATGACAAACTTTATCTTCTGTCTTTTTTGTTGTTTGGAAGTCTCTTAAATAGGGAGTTTGTGCTTTCGATGGTGGCGGGGGGACTCGAACCCTCGACCTCCGGCTTAAATGGCTGTACTAACTTTACCTCACTCCTAAGCCATGGAACGAAAAAACAGGCTGCCGTACTTGAGTCCGATATCAGTTTTTTGGCTTCTCTTCCTTGGGAAGGAACTTTCCGCACCCTTTTTGGGGTGTGCCACCGAAACTTTTTACCTCTCTTGCCGTGCCGTTTTTGTAGATCACCGCCCGTTGGCAATTGGGCGACTCGACACATTTGTCATTATCGCATCCTACATCTTTAGGTACTTTCATTTGCTCTCCTTTTTGTAGTTATTTTTTCAGAATGCTTTGTTTTGTCCCCATCAATCACGATAGAAACAAAACTTTTGGCGATTTGGCCGTATAAAATGCGGTTGTCTTCATTTCAAGCCAGCCCCGCATAGAGGTCTGATCCTATCACCTTATAGACGATCGGCGCTTCAAATGCATCTTCCAGCCTCACCCCGCCGATGATGCCGACGGGATGTTTGGAGTATTTGGCGATCTCAAGCAGCGCCTCACCGCTTACTTTTGCCTCTTTTTTCGTGCCGGTAGGCCGGTAAGCTCCCAAACCTATGTAGTCAAGATCCAGAGTGTTGGCTTGGAGAATTTCCTCTTTGTCGTGGGTGGAAAGCCCGAGGATTTTGTTTCCTATCTGCCGGCGTATCTGACTGAGAGCCAGATACAAATCTTCATCATAAAGACGTATATCTTCCTGTCCCAAATGCAAACCGTCCGCATAGCGTATAAGTTCGATATTATCGTTGATGATCACTATCCCCTGATAGTATTTTCGTATCGTAAAAAGATCTGTTTTTTTCTCTTCTGCGGAACCTGTTTTGTTGCGGTATTGAAGTATAGGGGCGTTAAAAGACCGGATATGCTGCAGCAGCACAGGCAAAGAAACTCCTTTTGAAATGAGTGTTTCTTTATCTACTAAGGCGTATATCATGCACTTTTTTTGTCAAAAAGTTTAAGCAAACCTGACAACGTATTTTTCATCTCGGTACGATCCACGATCATATCTATCAATCCATGTTCCAGTAAAAACTCCGAACGCTGAAACCCTTCGGGAAGATCCACCCCTACGGTTTGCTTGATAACCCTTTGGCCTGCAAAACCTATTAATGCATCCGGCTCAGCCATGATTATGTCTCCAAGCATGGCAAAAGAAGCACTCACGCCCCCCATCGTAGGATCTGTCAATATAGAAATATAGGGCAATCCTTTATGGTGCAGCTTGTTAAGCGCTGCGGAAGTTTTGCTCATCTGTAAAAGCGAATAGGTACTCTCTTGCATCCTTGCACCGCCGCTCGCACTGACAATAATCACGCCGCACTCTTTAGCAATGGCCCTATTTACTGCACGAACGATCTTTTCTCCCTCTACTGATCCCAAACTTCCTCCCATAAAAGAAAAATCAAAAATCACCAACTCAACCTCTTGTCCGTGTATGGTGCATGAGCCGCTCACCACAGAAGAGGTTTTGCCTGTTTGCGCCTTGGCTTCTTCTAGTCGTTTTTTATAAGATTTTTTATCAACAAATTTCAACGGATCAATCGGCGTAAGAGACGCATCATGCTCTACAAAGCTTCCCTCGTCACACAATGAAGCAATACGCTTATCTGCATCGATACGAAAATGATGGTTGCATTTGGGGCAGACATTTTGTTTTGCTTCCACTTCTTTATAATACATCAACGCATTGCATTTGGGACATTTTATCCACTGATTGGGGGTTTCCTGGGTCGTTTCGTGCTTTATTCTTCCAAAAAGATTTCCAAACATTTATTCGGCTCTCCTATTTTTTAAGTCTTTTAATAATGCTTCAATTTGATAAGCTACTTCTCTTTCTTTTGATACTATAACATAATCCGCCTCAACGATTACTTCAAGTCCTTCGCAAAGCGCCAAACCTGCTGCAAAATCGTAAATACGAAAAGCCCCCACATACAGCACATACTGTACATTTCGTGCATACGCTAAAGACAAAGCCACTGCTCCGGGCGCTCTAAATTTCAACTTTGCATCATTTAACGCTTTCACTACATCAAAATGGGCATAGGCTTTTTCAAAAAGTCCTATTTTGGAATATAAAGAAACGGAGGGCGCTTGAAACTCCGAACAAAAAAGTTTACCCTGCAGCACTTCATTTTGATCCGACTTAAGAAAGATATCGCCATTGGCAAGATTGCAAACAACTGCTGCATCAAGGATGCCATCGGCATTGATTTTGGCAACCGATGTGCCGTAAAAAGGAAACAAAGCAAGAGCATTGTCGCTGCCGTCAATGGGATCTAAGATAATGGTTTCTTCGCCTTCGCCTATGATCCCGGACTCTTCGGACTCAATTTGCCCAAAAGAGGACAAATATTTGACAAATACAGCTTCTGCCATCAAGTCAAATCCCGAACTTATATCGCCGCCTGCGCCCTTTTGTGTCTTTTCAAACCACGAAGATTCAAATCCTCTTTCAAGTTTTAATGCGATCTCTTCATTGGCTTTGATACAAGCTTGTAAAAATGGGGTCATTTTTAGGCAAGCAACTTTTTTACGATTGCTTTGGCTGCATCTCGTCCATCGCGTACGGCCGTAACCACCAGGTCTGCGCCACGGTGGCAGTCTCCTCCCGCATAGATGCCTGCCTTGGTGGTTTGATAATTTTTATCCACCGCTATACCGCCCCACTTGTCCGTTTCTATGCCGTTGCTTGCAAAGAAAGGATACTTGACCGCATCAAAACCAAGCGCAAAGATGACGACATCTGCATCTACCCTATATTCGCTTTTTGCTATCTCTTCAACGCTTTGTCTGCCTGATGCATCAGGTTCACCCAGTTTTGTTTTGATCATTTCAATAGCAACAATTTCACCGTTTTCGTTAACAATTAATGTTTTGGGGGAGACATAGAACTCGAATTCAACGCCTTCTTCTTTGGCATTGATATACTCTTTTTTGCTTCCGGGCATATTGTGCGCATCACGTCTATAAAGACATTTGACAGATTTTGCATTTTCACGCAATGAAGTACGCACGCAGTCCATGGCAGTATCTCCGCCCCCTATCACTACAACATTTTTATCTTTCACCTCAATCTTTTTTTCTCTTGGTTCATTAAAAATCTTTTTTTGGATATCTACCAAAAACTCCATCGCCAAATAGGCATTTTTCGCATCTTCGCCGGTCAAACCGGGTTTTTTTCCTTTTGTCGCGCCTACACCGATGAAAACGGCATCAAAATTTTCTGTAAGCTCTTCAAAGCTTTTGTCTTTACCTATCTCTACATTTTGATGAAATACTGCTCCCGCCTCTTTAAGGAGTTTCACCCTGCGATTGACCACATTCTTATCAAGTTTGAATCCGGGAATTCCATACGTCAGCAATCCGCCTGGCCTTGCCTGTTTATCAAAAATCTCTACATCCACCCCCTCTCTTAACAAAAAGGTAGCAGCAGAGAGTCCTGCGGGTCCTGCACCGACGATAGCGACTTTTTTGCCTATTTTCTCATTGGCAAAAGCCGGTCTGAATCCTTTTTTAAAACCTTCTTCGCTGATAAATGTTTCTATGGAACCTATTGTAATTGCGCCGTGGCCGTCATTAAGTGTACATGCGCCTTCACAAAGCCTGTCATGCGGACAGATACGCCCCATCACTTCAGGAAAAGGGGAACTTTCATTCGAAAGCCTAAAAGCAAATTCCAAATCATTACCGGCAGTAGCTTTAAGCCACTGGGGGATAAAATTGTGAAGAGGGCATCCGTTATGGCAATACGGATCACCACACTGAATACATCTATCAGCCTGCTCAGAACTTTTTTCGGGTTTAAAAATTTCATAAATCTCGTCAAAATCTTTTGTTCTTTCAACAACGTCCCTTTTTTTGGCATCTATTCTTTCCAAATCATAAAATCGTAACATCTTATTCTCCTTCCTCTATCTTTAAAGGGCCTTTCATGTCTTTTGGTCTTACTAGCCAAAAATTTCGTATCTCTACTCTAAAGTTGTCCAATATCTTTTTTGCTTTCTGGCTTTTTGTCTCTTTATAATAATCCTTGAGCAGTTTTTTAAGATAATACCTTTCAATATCCGTATCCTCTGTGTCTATACGTCTTGGCTCGACAAGTTCTTGATTGATATTCTCTGCAAATTCATGCTCGACATCATAAACAAACGCTACGCCGCCTGTCATACCTGCACCGAAATTTACTCCCGTTTTGCCCAAAATAACCACAGCGCCGCCTGTCATATATTCACAAGGATGATCCCCTGTTCCCTCTACGATAGCAATCGCTCCGGAGTTACGGACACCAAAGCGCTCACCCACTTGACCGCTGATATAAAGTTTGCCGCCGGTTGCGCCATACAAACAGGTATTTCCGCCCAAAGCAAAATCTGAATTTTTCTTCTGTGCGGTGATAATGATACGCCCTCCGCTCATTCCTTTGCCGATATAGTCATTTCCCGCACCGCTGATATGGATGCTGACACCGTGAATGAGAAAAGCGCCCAATGATTGGCCTGCTATGCCTGTAAGTCTAAGATCGATGGTGCCGTCAGGAAACCCTTTGTCCCCATAATACTTTGCAATTTCTCCGGAAATTCGTGTACCAAAACTTCTATTGAGATTGGTAATCTCTTTTTCCAGTACGATAGAAGTATCCGGATTTTTAATCGTCGGCATCAATTCGGCCAAAATCTCTTTTTCATATTCATTGCTGTCATAAGGTTCATTGGACTCAACCTGGTGTGTATTTACACCGTCAAGTTTGTAAAGTAAATTTTCAAAAGAGAATTTTTTGGCAAATTCATCATCAATGACCTGCAGCAACTCATTTCTTCCGACAATTTCTTCAATTGAACTATAGCCCAATTTTGCAAGAATTTCTCTTACGTCTTCTGCAAGCAATGTAAAATAGTTGATAACCCGTTCCACAGAACCCTTATAAAACGTTCTTAGTTTTTCATCTTGCGTTGCAATGCCCACTGAACATTTATTGAGATGGCAGATACGAAGAAGCTTGCATCCGACAACCGTTAGAATACCTGTACCAAAAGCATAACTTTCAGCACCAAAAATAGCTGCCTTAACAACATCCAGTCCCGTTTTGAGACCGCCGTCTGTCTCCAGCAAAACCTGCCCTCTGAGATTGTTGGCTTTAAGCGCATTGTGCGCTTCTATGAGCCCTAGCTCCCAAGGATTTCCTGCAAACTTGATAGATCCGATAGGCGCCGCGCCCGTACCGCCGTCTGCACCGGAGATAATAATCTTGTCTGCATAGGCTTTTGCGACTCCCGCAGCGATCGTTCCTACGCCGGCGGTTGATACAAGCTTCACGGCAATTTTTGCCTCAGGATTGACCTGCTTAAGATCGAAAATAAGTTGTGCCAAATCTTCGATAGAGTAGATATCATGGTGCGGAGGAGGAGAGATCAGTGTTACTCCCGGCACCGTATGTCTAAGTCTAGCAATCAGGGGACTCACCTTGTGACCGGGAAGCTGACCTCCTTCTCCCGGTTTTGCTCCCTGGGCTACTTTGATCTGAAGCTCTTTAGCCGAACGCAAATACTCAGGAGTGACCCCGAAGCGCCCTGAGGCAACCTGCTTGATTGCAGAGTTTTTAATGGTGCCAAAACGCGCGGCATCTTCCCCTCCTTCGCCTGAGTTGCTTTGTCCGCCGATAATATTCATCGCTTCAGCCAAACATTCATGTGCCTCAGGAGAGATAGACCCCAAACTCATCGCTGCAGTAGAAAAACGCTTAAAGATTTCACTCAGCGGTTCGACTGCATCTATAGCGATAGGCTTTCTGTCGCTTTTGAGTTCAAAAAAGTCGCGGATGAATTTTTTACCTCTTTTGTCTATAAGTGATTTAAGATGTTCAAAATCCTCTTTTTTTCCTGTCTCAGAAAGTGTATGGATCGCATGCACTGTTGCAGGCGCATAGTCATGGTACTCTCCTCCGTCAAGATATTTATAGTATCCTCCGATATTAAGAGGAAAGATGCGATGCGTAGTCTCTACATCATAAGCCTGCTTGTGTGCTCTGGCGATACGCTCTTCGATATCCTCATACCCTAGCCCCGAAAGCAAACATGTTGCACCGGAAAAACACTCAGAGACGATCTCCTCGCTCAATCCTATCACATCAAAAAGTTTCGAGTTTCTATAGCTTGAAATCGTCGCAATACCCATTTTGGACATAACCTTAAGCAGACCGGCATTGATAGATTTGCGTACTTTTTTGAGTATCGGCGCAAGATCGACATTTTCATCTTTTCTTCTCTCTATCATAGCTACTGTTTGGTACAGCATGTACGGATAGATTGCCGCGACACCAAAAGCAAGCATTGATGCAGCCATATGAGAATCATAAGCCTCTCCTGTAACCGCAACCATGCTCGTAAGATGACGGACTCCCGCCTCAAGAAAGACCTGGTTAAGACGTCCCACAACCATAAGCATTGGCATTACTTTGGTTTGTGCACTTAATGCCCTATCATCCAGAATAACGGTACGAACACCTTCATTCTTCACATCAGAGACAATCTGTTCTGCCAACGAAGCCAAAGAGGACTTTAAATCACTCTCAAATGCAGTGGAATACACCTTCGCTTTATAAATTTTGTCATATTTTGGATTTTTTTCATCGCCAAATTCCTGAAGAAGATTTAGCTTCTCAAGAGATAAAATCGGGGAAATAGATTTAAGTCTTTTGGCATGCGCAGCATCGTCAGCCAGTATGTTTCTTACTTCGCCAAAACCGGTATTGAGACTCATCACCAATTTTTCACGGATAGGATCTATCGGCGGATTGGTTACCTGTGCAAATTTCTGTTTAAAAAAGTCGGAAAAATTTCTTTGTTTATCAGAAAAAGCCGCCAACGGTGTATCGTCACCCATAGCAGCAGTAGCCTCTTTTCCTTCTTTTACCATAGATTCAAAGACTTGCTCAATCACTTCAAGCGTAATATTAAAGAAGCGCTGCTTTGCCTCCATAGTAGTTTTCTCGGGAATATCTACCGTAGAAAAGGGATCACTCATCTGCTCTTGCAGATAAATCATATTTTCATTAAGCCACTTGTCATAAGGATCTATATTTTTGAGATATTCGTTGATATCCTCATTTTTAAGTACTTTTCCGTATTTTAAATCCACACCCATCATTTCGCCCGATTGGAGTCTTCCTCTTTCGAGTATCTCCTCCTCGGGAGTTTGAAGTACGCCATACTCAGACGCAATCAAGAGTCTATTATCAGTAGTGATAATGTATTTGGATGGCCTAAGTCCATTTCGATCAAGCACGCAGCCAATATAGCGGCCGTCTGTCATACTTACTGCCGCAGGACCGTCCCATGGCTCAAAACAGGTACTTGCATATTCATAAAAAGCTCTTAATTTTGCATCCATATGCGGAGAGTTTTGCCATGGTGCAGGCAAAAGTGACCGTGCCGCTTTAAAGAAATCCATGCCATTGATACGCAAAAATTCAAAGAAGTTATCCAAGCTTGCAGAATCGCTCATCTGTAACTGTATGATAGGCAAAAGTCTTTTAAGTTCATCGGGGGAAAATACGTTACTTTCAAGTGCACTGCTTTTTGCGGCCACGTTAAATCTGTTGGCGGTCACAGAGTTGATCTCGCCATTGTGTGCAATCATTCTAAAGGGTTGCGCCAGTCTCCATTCGGGAAGCGTATTGGTAGAAAATCGCTGATGAAAAAGACAAAATGAAATTTTAAATGCTTTATCATTCAAATCTTTATAGAAATGCTTGATATGGGTAGGCATCACAAGGCCCTTATATGAAATAACCGAAGTTGAAAAAGAAGGAATATAAAAATCTCTATCGTCTGACAGCCTCGCTTCTATCTCTTTACGGGAGAGATAGACGAGTGCATCAAATCTTCTTGCCCCCATTAAAGAATACGGGGAAACAAAAACCTGTTTAATATTAGGAAGTTTGGCAAGTGCCTGCTCGCCTAAGGCTTCCGTATCTATCGGTACGGTACGGCTATAAATTACTTTAAGATCATTGTTCTTGCATATTTCTTTGATGATGTCAAAATCTTTTTCATTTTTTGAAAAAATCATCCCTACAGCGTACATATCAGGAAGAGTGATCCCCTCTTTTTTTGCTTCTTTGGCAAAAAACTCTTTTGGAATCGAAAGCAAAAGCCCGGAACCGTCCCCCGTTTTTCCGTCCGCGGCCACGGCCCCTCTGTGCATCATGCGAGACAATGCGGTTACGCCGTCTTCTACGTTTTTATGTGTAGGAATATTATCTATGGAAGCGAGCAATCCAAATCCGCAATTATCCTTAAATGAGGTAAATAAGTCTCTCATAAGCCAACCTTTAGTTTAGTTTTGCTAGGGTTTTGAAAAATGCCCTATAAGTGGGGTCGATTATACTAAACTAACAATTAAAGTTTAATTATAAAATAAAAATTTGGATTTTATTTTGGATTTTTCCAATGTTCTTTAATTTTATTTTGACTATAATGTATTTAAAAAAACAAATAGCTCATCTATCCGATGGGCTGGCGGTAATGGTGTTTAAATTCTCCATAAATGGAAAAAAGGAAGCGCGATAAAAGGATTTGTACTCAGTCTTCGAAAAGTTAAAAATGAAGATTCTGTTGCCATCATACTTAGCGACAAAGAGATAAAAACGTATTATCGTTTTTTTGGTGCAAGACACTCTATTTTACAGTTGGGCAATTTGGTTGACTTTGAAACAGAAGGAGAAGGAAGTTATTTTCTTCCGCGTTTAAGAAATCTTTCACAAATCAATTTTCCTTGGCTCTTTGACAAAAATAAACTTTTGCTTTGGCACAACTTCATCAAATGTTTTGAACCTCATCTTAAAGAGACCGAAGAGATAGAGACGTTTTATTACGAGCTGCTTCTTAATGCGGCCAAAAAATGGCATAAGCAAAATCCAAAACGTATTGTATGCGAAAGTTATTTGGCACTATTGGCCCACGAAGGAAGGCTGCATGATGAAGAGATTTGTTACATCTGCGAACACCCCATAAAGGAACACATAGCGCTTATGCGTGCTTTTATTCCGGCACATCCCGAATGTCTTTATAGCGCTTCTCTACCCAAAGAAAAAATACGTACTTTTTTAAAAACAAAAAAAACTATACATTTGGAAGATGATGAAGTGGCGTATCTTTATGATATCGTCATGAAAGGATTTTAATCTATTGATTTTAGGGCAAAACTATCATTTTTTGCTAAAAAAATGTTTACCGTTTTGTTTTGTGTGCAAGATAAAATTTTTCTATCTTTGTTCGTGCCCATGGTGTTTTACGAAAAAACTTCAAACAGGAGCTGATGTTTGGATTGTTTTTGAAACAGTTAACATTCAGTTTTTCAGCCAAACCGTCCCATCCGTATGCACTTTGCAATTCAACGATGATCTTTTCTAGCGTAATGCCGTGAAGCGGATTGTTTGGCTGTTCTTTTATCACAATTTTCTCTTTTTTCTGTTTTGATTCAAAGCAATCTTTTGCAATAAAAATCACTTTGAATTGTAGGCGTTTATGCTTTTTTTAGAAACTTGGAAAGCAAAAAGATTTTTGTACCGTTGACGCGACCCTCTATCATCGTATTGTCATCGCAAAGATGAATATTTTTGACCGTTGTACCCTGTTTTGCCGTAAAACCCGCACCCTTTACAGGCAAATCTTTAATGATGGTTACCGTGTCGCCCTCCGCCAATATCGTTCCATTGCTGTCTTGCGTGGGTTCGCTGCTAGATACTTCATTCATGCCGGCCTGCGCCCATTCTTGCACCTCAGGCTCGAGATAAAGCATATCAAGCTGATCTTGTGCGCCCAGTTTTGCAAGCAGCCTATATGCCATCACCTGCACGGCAGGCTCCGCACTCCACATGCTGTCTGACAAACAATGCCAATGATTCGCATCCTGTGTCGGATCCTCGATAGAAGCGCTGCATGTACTGCAAATTACAATAGCTTCATCTTTGGGCGCCACTTCATAGGCCATCAAATTTTCCTGCGAACCGCAAAGTTCACACTTGCCACCGCTTCTTTGCATTAATGCTTTATCTATATTCATAAATTATCCTTTAGTCGTCTTGAAGCGTATTTTACTCTTTTTCTTATAAATTATAGAAAAAGCTCTCTATTTGACCGCCATCATACGGGCAAGCAATCCTGCGGTAGTGGTGTATCCCACTTCGGTAAATTGCAATTTGCCTTTACTGTCATAGATAAAAGTAGTAGGAAAGACTTCCACATTGAATGCTGCTTTCCATTTTCCTTCGTTGTCATTGATCACTTTAAAGTTTAAATCTTTTTCGTTCATGTATTGTTTGATCTGTTCGTCACTTCCCGAATTGACTGCAATGCTTAGCACCCGGTATTTTTTTGAAACGGCTTGGATATTGGAGGCTTCAAGTTTGCATGTCGGACACCATGTACCCCAAAAATGCACAATCAGGGGTTTTTTTAGCACATCATCTTGATTCAATATACTTCCATCAATCAGTCTGCTTTGCATATTGGGCAATCTGTCGCTTGGAAGTGATGGTTTACGCAAAAAACTGATCACATTGCCCGCTACAAAAACGACCGACATTACTATGATTGCTTCTTTGAGTATTTTTTTGATGTTCCAAGATCCCATGATTTTATCCTTCTAGACTCTTCAATAATATTGTATTTTTTATCAATCTGCCCCAAGATGATACAAAAATAATTCCGGATTCAATTTATTTAGGCAGGAAGCGGCACTTGTTTTAAAATGATATCTATGATATCGTCATTGCTATTGTCATCAAAACTGCTATTGCCGCTTTTGATAAGCCGATGGCGAAAAACATCATGAATGACCGCTTGTACATCCTCTACCGTCGTGTAATCCCGTCCCCTCATCCAGGCAATAACGCGGGTACACTGATCTAGCGCCAAAGAAGCCCTGGGGCTTACACCCACATCTATCATGATATCAAGCTGTTTGCTGTATCTCAGCGGATACCGTGTGGCAAATACCAACTCAACAATATAGCGTTCAATATCATCACTCATTTTCACCTTTTCTATCTCATCGCGCGCAGCAAATATCATCTCTTGCGGGATTTTCTCTTTGTTTGCTTCTAGCAATTTATTTGCATTTTTTCTTTCGTGTGCTTGCTGTATGATTTTAAACTCTGATTCCATATCGACATACGAGATATTCACATGCATCAAAAAACGATCTTTTTGTGCTTCCGGAAGTCTGTATGTTCCTTCTTCTTCAAGAGGATTCTGCGTTGCCATCACAATAAAAAGCTTAGGAAGTTTGTAGGTTTTTCCTGCAACCGTCACCTGTCTTTCTTCCATGGCTTCGAGCATTGCTGATTGCACTTTGGCGGGAGCACGGTTTATCTCATCGGCCAAAATAATATTGCCAAAAATTGGACCCGGCTCAAAACGAAACTTATGCGCCCCGTTCTCTTCATACATATTTTCAACCCCAATAATATCCGAAGGAACCAAATCCGGTGTAAATTGAATCCTGGAAAATTTTGAATCTATAATTTCTGCCATGGTGCGCACTGTTTTTGTTTTAGCAAGTCCGGGCAAGCCCTCTACTAAAATATTGCCATCTGCGAGTAATCCTATAATAAATCTCTCGACTATACGCTCTTGACCAATGATCGCTTCGTTCATCTTTTGTTGTAAAATTTCAATAGACTGTCGGGCTGTCATGCTTATCTCTCATTCATTTGTTTTATTGTACCGCACAGTAATATAGCAGATTAATATATTATTTTTACCTTCAATCATATGGTCAAGACGATACAGTGTCAGGCATTTCCAAAAAAGATGCAAAAAAATTCATTCGCTGCCTTAAAAATCTAACCCGTCCCAAAACTCATCAAAATCAAGATTGGTCATCATGGTTTCATCATCGTTGTTTTTCTCAAGCAGTTTTTTTCGTTCACGCTCAAAATACTGATCCAATGCCTCCTCAAGAAGCGTGTTGATATCTTTGCCAAGAAGTGAAGAGAAGGTTTGCAAATTTTCTACTGTACTGTGTTTAAATTCAATATTTATATGTTTTTCCATGGGGGTATTGTACACTAAGCCGTCTATTTTTTTCTTTTTTATGCGATAAGGAGGAGGTTTTGATATACTGCTATCATAAAAACAGGGAATAAAGGAGCAGATCATGACACCGGAAAAACTCATCCGGGCAGCGCGTAAAATTGTTGGACAATTTGAACTGAGCCATGCTGATTTTTCTGCCGGAAAAGTAGGAGCAGCACTTTTAAGCGCAAAAGGAAATATTTATACCGGAATCAACATTGAACTAGCATGCGGTATCGGATTTTGCGCAGAACATTCAGCAATTGCTGAAATGTTAAAAAACAGAGAAACCCAAATCGACATGATCGTTGCAACAAATAACAAATCTATCATTCCTCCATGCGGACGATGCAGGGAACTTATGTTTCAAGTTAATCGCAGCAACATGAATACAAAAATATATCTCACCGGTGACCGCTATATGACCCTTGCTGAATTATTGCCCAATCCCTGGGAGCCAAGCCTGTGACACTTTGGGTTGAGAGCTTTTCGACCGCTCACTTTCCAAACAAATAGATCAAATCAGGATAAATTACAATAATCAGCAAAGCCAAGAGTTGCAGTAAAATAAACGGCACGACTCCCCTGTAGATAGTTCCCGTACCAATCTTATCTCCGGCCGCCCCCTTGAGATAAAACAGTGCAAACCCAAAGGGAGGGGTAAGAAAAGAGGATTGCAGGTTCATCGCGACAAGAACAGCAAACCATACAGGATCAATCCCAAACGATGCAACGATGGGCACCAAAATCGGTACAACCACAAATGCAATCTCTATAAAGTCAATAAAAAAACCTAAAATAAAAATGGCTGCCATCGCGATAAGGATAAACATCCATTTGCTTCCCAAATCTTGTGAAAAAAACTCCAGTGCCATATCGCCGCCGCCAAGCTCATTGAATACCAGCGAAAAAGCCGTCGCACCGATGAGTATCATGAAGATCATCGCTGTGAGTTTAACTGTCTCTATGCTTGCATAACGAAGCAATGCATACGAAAAAGTTTTCTTGCCCGCAGACAGCGCCACTGCTCCAAGCACACCGATTGCCGCCGATTCAGTCGCCGAAGCAATCCCCGTGAAAATGGAGCCCAACACTACGCCTATGAGCAACAAGGGGGAGACAATCTCTCTTGCTGCTGTTTTAAGCACTGCGCGATAAGGTTCATCCAATACAATAGCCGGAGCGATATCTTTGTTCAGCCATGAAACAATGACAATATAAAGCACATAAAGTACAATGAGCAGCATTCCGGGCACTACGGCCGCACGAAAAAGATCGCCTACACTCAGATGCATCTGATCTCCAAGCACAATAAGCACAACAGAGGGCGGAATCAGCTGCCCCAATGTTCCGCTGGCTGCAATAGTACCTGCAGCCAAGGAAGGCGAATAGCCGTGTTTGAGCATCAAAGGCAGTGCGATGAGGCTCATCATCACCACTGAAGCCCCTACGATTCCAGTACTTGCTGCGAGTATCGCCCCTACAATTACCACTGAAATAGCCAATCCTCCACGTAAATTTCTAAAAAGTTTTCCCAACGAAAACATCAAACCTTCCGCCATCTTTGACTTTTCAAGTATCAGCCCCATAAAAACAAACAAAGGTACAGCCATCAGTGTAGCATTATCCATAATGCCATACGTACGATAAGGAAGCATCTGGAAAGTTTGAAGCGATACCTCGTCACTAATAAGTGCAAAAAAAAGTGCCGAACCTGCAAAGACAAATGCCACCTGAAATCCCGCCATCAGAAGCACAAAACTCAAAGCAAACATCAAAAATACAGGATCTAAAAGAAATGCTACTCTATTGAACCATAATGCATATACTGCTGTGCCCAAAAATACCGCCACTCCAAGCGCCAGCCACAAAAAAGTTTTATTTTCGACCTTGTGATACGCTTTGAGCACTTCGCTGACCGCCTGGATAAGCAATAAAATAAATGCCACAATCAGCATACTCTTGATCAGATACCGATGCGTCAATCCCCCCGGATCAGAAGAGACTTCACGCTGAATATAGCTCTGGTAGGTCATATCCAAAGCATCATTCAAAAAAAATAAAGAAAAAGGTATCAGCAAAAGAAGCATAGAGAGTATCTGCACGATCGCCTTAGTCTGCACAGAATATCTCTCAAAAAAGATATCCACTCTCACATGTTTGTCATGTTTAAGCGCATAACTAAGCCCCAGCAAAAAAATAATATCAAACAGATGCCACTCCAACTCCTGCAGGGCAACAGAACCTGCCGAAAAAAGATACCTTGCTGCGGCATCATAGGCCACAAGGAGCGAAAGCATAACAACGAGCACCGCAGCTATGTACCCTGAGTGTTTGGAGAGACGGTCCACGTAATACGAAAGATCTATTAATTTCATTTATTGCTATCTTTTCTACTCATTTTAGAAAGGAGATTGTTTTTGTTTATTTTACCCGCTCCCAACTTCATCATCCCGCACATGTGCTTATCGCCTCTCTCGTATCCAAACGTAATCAAATATATTTTTACCCCTCGTTACCGATAGTATTTATCTCAAAAAAACTATTTCCAGTACGTATCAAGTCTCACAAACCATCCCTTGCGCCAACGCTCTTCGCCCCGCGCAGGGGGCGAATTTCTGATGCGTCTATCAAGCATCGCTTTGGCGGCATCGGCAAAAGCTTTAAGCTTATAGGGTTCTTTTGGATCCATATGCTCAAGCACTTGCAAAAGCCCCCATCCTTCTCCTTTGTAGCGTTCACTTTCCAAGGTACCCTCGCCTTTAAAATTAGTATAATCCAAAAGCACATAAATCCCTCGCTCATTGACAGAACCGTCAGGGTGGCGCATCACCTCATCAAAACGTTTCCTGATAAGAGCTTTTTGCTTAGGATCATTTAAAGTTTCAAGCATTTGAGGTAAAGCCTCATTGAGTCGTTTTGCCATAAATCTTGCTTGATGGGATTGTGTCTCTTTCAGAAAAGCAAATAACTCCCTATATTGCTTGCTCTTGGTATTTTTGGCATGAAAAAATGATTCTTTATTGCCCCAAGGCAGAGGCGTTTTACTGTTAAGCCATGGGGGCATCTTCACACCCTTATGTTCCAGATACGCCAACACCATCGGAAAGACTTCACGGAAGCGCTCACTATGCCCTGCGCTAAACCAAATAAAATGTCCGATCCCTACAGAGGCAAAATCTTCTCCGTCATTCCAATGCACAAGATATTTATCCTGCCCGGCCCCTTCATTTTGCCATACTTTTTGCGCGATATATTCCGCTTGCCTATCTGTAAGTTTTACTTCTGAGGCCAAAGCTACAGCAAATCCAAACAATATCATCCCTGCCGCAATGCGCATCGGCCAGCCTTTCTTGCTATATTTCATATAAAACTCGGAGCATCATTGGCAAAAAGTATCAGATCACCCGGACGCGTCTGCTCTATCAGCATTGCTTCCATCTCGCTTTTGGCAGAAAGTTTTACCAGTTTATCTGCATCTACACAGGTTTTAAATATCCCATAATTGAGATCACCCGTCACCACCACCACATCAAATACTTCGTTGGCTTTTTGTGCCACTTGGATGTTCAGTGCATCATCCGCCTCAACAAGTCCCGGGGTAATAACCACCTTTCTTCCTTTATGAGTGCTTGCTAAATCGAATGACGCCATCATCCCGTCGATGTTGCCATTGAAGCTGTCATCAAGAATTATTTTACCTCCCGCATCGATGCGCTGCAATCTGTGATCGACCGATTTGAGTGTGCTTAATTTTTGCTGTATCTGCGCATCACTCAATCCAAATGCTTTGGCTACTTTCACTGCCGCCGCAAGATTCATCGCATTAAATGCACCCAAGATACCGGCCGTATAGCGTACACCCTCAAGCGTAAAACTCGTCCCCTCGAGGGTTGCTTCAATTTCCGTAATATCTGGACCAAAAGAGTGAATATTTTCTTGAGGTTCTACCCTCACACTTTCATGTATCCATGCCTCTTTGAGTCTGTTTGTCCGAAGAATTTCCATCTTGGTATTGCGGATATTTTCAAGTGTCTTGAAATACTCAATATGTGCAGGACCGATCTTGCCTACAACCACATAATGAGGATTGACAAAAGTGCTGATTTCTGCAATATCCCCCTCGCCTCTGGCACCCATCTCCACCACATACACTTCTGTATCTTCAGGAAGATCATCATTGATATCCTTCAGCACTCCCCCCAGAGTATTAACCGAACGAGGTGTTGCATAGGTTTTATACTTGGCTTTAAGAAGATGCTCTACATAATTTTTGATACTTGTTTTTCCGTAGCTTGCAGTAATACCCACTACTGTGAGGTTTTTCATCGATTCTATCTTCTTTTTTGCCTTCAGTTTAAACCCGCTGAAAAGCATTTTCTCAATGAACGATGAAACAAAGTATGCAATCAAAAGCGGGATAATAACTCCAAAATGATGAAACACTAAAACAATAAAAAAGGCCACAAAAAAGAGTACGGCAAAAAAGCGTTTAACTCTTCCGGTAAACACCAAAGGTTTGTCCAGCCCCCTATACCAACCATACAGCGCACCCAGATATATCGCAACGACAACAAAGGCATATGAAGTCGTATAGTGTATAAGCATGTAAATCGCAAACGGTATAAGAAAATAGACAAAATGCCACCATGTTTTTGTATGATGCAGCACCACACGTTCAAGCTTATAGCTATACCACTGGAGATTGGTGATCACATAATATCCCATTGCTGCGATGAACAGCGCATAGGCAAAAATATCAAGAAGTATCATAGGTGTGTTTCCTTGCATTGTGTTTCTATGGTCTGTGCGATAAAGGTACCGTGTTTTAAAAAAAAGAAATGGTCCCCCTCAAGCGGATAAAGCGAACTTTTGGGTATTAGGCTTTTTATTTTTTCGGCTGTCCATAACGGTGTTGCCGTATCTTTTTTGCCCCAAAAAAGAAGTGTTTTGCTTTGAGTTTTTGCAAAATTGGCTTCAAAATCTTCGTTCACCACGTTTTTAAAGGTTTCGTACATCTCGTGATTCATCCCTTTGGCATCATCACTGACAAATATTTGACGCAATTTTTGTATCCCTAGCGGCTTGAGCAATTTAAAGAGTGCGATTTTTATTCGCACGTTCCAGGGCTTTGGCACAAGCACCCCCGAAGAGGAAAGCAAAACCAAACAAGGAGAATCCAGCAGCACAGAAACCTTCCCGCCAAAAGAGTGACCCATAATAATCTTTGGAGAAACCCGCAACTCCATCAAAAAAAGCTTCACAATCTGTGCATAATCTTTGGTTGTCAATATAGAGTTGTTGGAGCTTTTGCCAAAACCGGGCATATCCAGATAGATATGTTTGTACATCTTGAGCGTTTGCCCAAATGCTTGCTTCATGATCTCTTTACTGCTTCCCCATCCATGAAGCACAAGAAAAACATCCTGCTCACTCGGATTTGCCAACTCATAAGAGAGTTGATAGCTATTGTTTTTGTAAATAATTTCTTTAGATGCCATAATATACCATTGTATTTTAATTTTTGTGATTTTATCTTTTAATTTTTAACGATTTAGCGCAGTTGTAAGCACTTGAAAATGCCCACTGAAAATTATATCCGCCAAGTCTTCCTGTCACATCAAGCACTTCCCCGATAAAATACAACCCGTCGCTTTTCAGGCTCATCATCGTATTTGCATCCACTTCATCGGTACATACACCGCCTCTGGTCACCTCGGCCTTGCTGTATCCAAATGTGCCTGCCGGTGCAAAACTGTAATGACTCAAGGTCTCCAACCGTTTTAATTCATCCAGACTGAGTTTGGAGCCCATTTTATCTTCGATTCCCAATTGTATCAAAAATGCCTTGGCAACCCGTTTAGGAAAAGGAAAAATAGAAGTGAGCTGCTTTTTGCTTGAGCGTACAGTGCTCCAGGAAAATCCGGGTAAAAAGTCTATAGTGATATTTCCTTTTTCCCAATACAAAGAAGCATCCAAAATCGCCGGACCACTGATGCCTTTATGGGCGAAAAGAAGCGGCCCCCTGCAAAGCTGATCTGCCACCTTGATCTCCACCTCTACCGAAGTACCGCTGAGTTCTTTGAAAAAAAACTGTTCTTTTTGTACAGTAAACCCTACCAATGCCGGCGCTGTTTTTACAATCGTATGCCCAAAAGAAGCTGCAATTTCATATCCGATAGAACTTGCGCCAAGAATGGGATAACTCAATCCGCCCGATGCCACCACGACAATCTTGGAGGTTAGCACTCTTTTGTCGGTTTTAACACTAAAATAGTCTCCCCTTTTGCTGACTTTTAATACTTTTTCATCCAAAAGTATCGTTTGTTTTTTGCTTTCTTTGTTAAAAATTTCCAAAAGTTCTTTAGCGCTGTTGGGACAAAAGTACTGGCCCTCTTTTTTTACAACAGGATCAATGCCTCGCTGTTTTATCCATGCCAAAAGAGCTTTTTGATCAAATGCCCTGAGACTTTGTTTGATAAAACTGTCTCTTCCTGCATAAAAAGCACTGTCCATCCTCTGGTTGGTGATATTGCATTTCCCCCCGCCGGAGACCAGCATCTTGGCTCCTGCTTTGCCATTAGCCTCTATCAGTAGTGCCGATTGCCTCGGAAGCACGGAAGCGAGCATCAATGCGCTTGCTCCTCCGCCTATAATAATGAGCTCTTTATCCATGATGACATTATAGCCAATTGCATCACATAAACCTGCTCTTTGTCTTTGATTTTCTGTGCTATAATTATAAAAAAGACAGAGAATGAGAAAATGAGGGTTTTAGTTGCTTTTTTGCTTTTTTATTCTTTAGCGTATAGCAATCTCTTTGTGATAACAGACAAAAACGGAAAAATACTTCATAGCAAAAATCTTCAACATACTGAAAATGCTTTTATCAACCAAAAAACAACCGAATACTCTCTTCAGGCTATCTATGACGAACTTCATCGTGCCGAAAATCTTGCCCGAATGGCACAAGCCGCACGAGCAAGAGAAGAACGTATTGCCCATGAAAAAGCAGAAGCCAAAAAAGCAGGCAAAACCTATCATCTCTCTGAGTCCGACAAAAAACAGCTTTTAAAAGATGCCAAATACTACAAGGGAGGGCGCTATATATGGGGAGGTACCACTCCGCAAGGGTTTGACTGCTCAGGATATGTACAGTATCTTTATAAAAAACACCGTATTGATCTTCCCCGGACAGCCTATGCCCAATCTAAAAAAGGCCAACCGATTGATATCAATAGCCTTCAAAAAGGAGATCTTCTTTTCTTTTTAACCGATAAAAAACGCGGCATACCTGTTACGCATGTGGGTATCTATATCGGAGAAGGAAAGTTTATCCATGCCGCCTCCAAAAAAGACGGCATTATTGTCTCTCCCATTACACATGGAACTTACAGAGAAAAATTTGTTGAAGCGCGAAGAGTGGTAACGCAAACTTGATGTTTGGCAAGCCTATCGCAACAAAATCAAACAGGGATTTTTTGTCATAAGAAAATGAAATATTTATTATAAAATCAATACTCCAATGCTATAATAATTCCATACAACCAAGAAGGGAAAATTTTGAATATTAAACCCGATTGCATTACCTGTCTGCTTAACCAGGCATTAAAAGTTTCAAAACTCTTAGATCTGGATGACACTGAAACCAAAAAAGTTCTTAACAAAGCGGCACAGATCCTTATAGATCGCGATATGTCACATACACCGCCTCAAATTGCCAAAGATATTTATCATGCTATCTCCGAAATTACCCAAAATGATGACCCTGTATTATTGTCTAAAATATATGCTACAAAAGAAGCGCTCAAAGTAGATACCTCCTTTGTCAAAACCATCAGCGATGCCATTAAACTATCGGCGATCGGAAATGTGATTGATTTTGGCGCACAAAAACAGTTTGATCTCAAAGAGATGATTCAAAATCATTTCAGTCAGCCGTTTGCCATTGATGATTTTTCCTTATTTGAACAAGAGTTAAAAAAAGCAAAAGAGATGGTCATTATCGGCGACAACGCGGGAGAACACATCTTTGATAAACTGCTCATAGAAACAATCAAAGAGCACTACCATATCAAAATATACTATTTTGTCAGAGGAAAACCCATCATTAATGATATAACAAAAAATGAAGCCGTTCTCTTGGCTGATTGCGCCAATATTGTCGACACGGGCGTTCAGACTCCAGGTTATGATTTAAAAGAATCCAATACGAAAGCCAAAGAGATCTTCGACCGTGCCGATATCGTACTTGCCAAAGGAATGGGGAACTTTGAAAGTCTTTATCAAACAGCCAACCGTGCAATCTATTTTCTTTTTATCGTCAAATGTGATGTTGTGGGCCAGATAATAGGCCAAGATGTCAAATCAATGATTTTTAAGCGTGGATAATGAGGATAAACTCTAAAAATACACTTCTTTTTAAAGCCGCTGAAGCTTTTTAAGTCCTTCTTTTACTATAGTGCTTGTATCACCGCTGCAGCCGCTGAGTGCTTTTTGGATCGCATCTTTTTTGAAGCCCAGACTTTCCAGCGCCATCATCGCTTCTGCCATGGCCGTTGAGCTGTTTTCGTCTGCATTGCCGTCACTAATAAAATCTGCCAATTCAACTAAAATACGACTTGCTGCTTTGGGTCCGATGCCCGGAACACGCTTGAGCATACCCACATCTTTGGAAGAGACTACTTTGGCAAATGTCTCAGGGGTAAAAGTAGAACAGATTGCCAATCCGACTTTGGGTCCTACCCCGTTTATCTTGAGCACGGTATCAAACATTTTTTTCTCACCCATCTGCATAAACCCAAAAAGCAGGTGGGCATCTTCTCGTATAATCTGTGTCACAAAAAGTTTTACATTTTTTTCTTTGATAGCATTTGAAGTATGGATCGATACCATTACCTCATAGATGATTCCCTGCACATTAAGATGCACAAAAGTGGGGTCTTTTCTTTCCAGAGTTCCTTCGATGCCTACAATCATTTCTTTCCTTTTAAATCACCCCCGAGATTCTCAGGGGCATAAAAAATAAATCAAAGAAGTATACCAAGAGTTTTTTCCGGTCTGTATAAAATATGTCAAATTGACCCATTTTGTTCATTTTGTGTCCATTAAACTGTTTCAGAATGACAATAACACTTTTAAGATAAAATACGTTTCATTTCACACAAAAGAAGAGCATGCGACTCAAATCTATATTTACCAACAGTTTCGGTATCCTTGTTTCACGCGTTACGGGCTTGGGTCGTGACGTACTCATGGCTTCAGCACTTGGGGCTTCTTTGTGGAGTGATATCTTTTTCATTGCTTTTAAACTTCCCAATCTTTTTCGCCGTATCTTTGCAGAAGGTGCATTTACCCAAGCGTTTATGCCTTCTTTTGTCGCTTCAAAACAAAAGGGGGTTTTTGCTACGGCTATTTTTTTAAGGTTTTTACTTTTTCTTACTCTTGCCTCTCTTCTTATCACGCTTTTTCCGACTCCCGTAACCAAACTTCTTGCATGGGGATGGAGCAGTGAGCAGATAGCACAAACAGGGCCGCTCACCGCAATCAACTTTTGGTATCTGGATCTGATTTTTATCGTTACGTTTATCGGCACCCTGCTTCAATACAAAGAACATTTTGCCACCACGGCGATGTCAACCGCCCTACTCAACCTCTCCATGATCGGGGCACTGCTTCTTTTTATGCATGAGGACCCAAAAACGGTGGCCTATGCTTTAAGTTTTTCAGTACTTGTCGGGGGTGTCTTGCAAGTTGTCACGCATATAGTTTCACTTAAGCATCTTAACTTGCAGCGAATGCTTCTGGGCGGATGGCATTACAGGAATAAGAAAGATATCGCGGAAGAAAAACAAAATTTTAATAAACTTTTCATTCCTGCGGTGTGGGGAAGCTCTACTGCACAGATCAACAGTTTCATCGATACCATGCTGGCAACTTTTCTGATATCAGGTTCCGTATCTTATCTTTTTTATGCCAATCGTGTATTTCAGCTTCCCCTTGCCATTATTGCGATAGCTACAACTACGGCACTTTTTCCTTCGATATCAAAAGCTGTCAAAAACGGACGCAGCGAAGAAGCTTACCTTAATTTAAATAATGCGTTTTGGCTTTTGGCTTTTGCGCTGGGGATTGCGACTGCGGGAGGCATCATGTTGGCAGAACCCATCATATGGCTTTTATTTGAAAGAGGGAAGTTTGCACAAGCAAATACAATGGAAACCTCCTATGTACTTATAATGTATCTTGTCGGGCTGCTGCCTTTCGGTCTGGCTAAACTTTTTTCGCTTTTTTTATATGCCTCTCATCGCCAAGCTGCAGCCGCAAAGATCGCTACCGTTTCGCTTCTTCTCAACATCATCGCTTCTTTGCTGCTCATTAAACCGCTTGGCGCCATGGGTTTAGCTTTGGCGGGAAGTATTGGGGGATGGGTGCTCTTTATTCTGACGGTACGCGAAGTAGGGATGAATAGGTTTTGGGAGATCACCAATACAATCAGAACGCTTTATTGGATAATGTGCATGGCCGGATCGCTTTTAGTTTTCTATTTTATCAATCTTTGGCTGATTGGATTGATCCGTTAAATTATCCCCTTCTGGCAATTCCTTCACCATGATAAAGTTCTCCTTTTGCAAAATAGGGGTCATCAATAAAACTCTCATCAAAAAGCTCTTTGTACTTGATTTCTATCTCTATAAGCGACTGAGGATAAGCTTCTCTTCTGCTTGCAATGAATCCTGCGATCTCATTATTGTTATCAAATCTTGGTTGTATATAAACTAGTGACCAAAAATATCTTCCGTCTTTTCTGAGATTTTTGATATACCCCCGCCATACTCTTCCTTCTTGTATTGTTTTCCATAAACCTCTAAAAAGCCCTTGGGGCATATCCGGATGACGCACAACACTATGCGGTGAGCCTATAAGTTCTTCTTTTGAATACCCGCTCATCTTGACAAAATCCCGGCTTGCATAGGTTAGGATACCGTTAAGATCTGTTTCTGTAATCATGGCACCTCCCTCATAAGGAGCACCCTTGTCCATGGGTGTATTGCGGCGAATCTCTTCTTTTGTGATTGTATTGTAAATTGTTTTTGTCGTCTTTTCCATCCAATACCCCCCCCTTAAAATTTATCATTTATCCATACAGCGTATGTTCCATTTAACAAATAATAGTATCTTATTTTTATAAAAAACTAAATAATCTATCCTAATTAACATTTGGCTATAATCACAGCACTATAATTTTAGAAGGTCAATCCCATGTTTATCTATGACAGTGTACAAAAAACCAAACTTCAACTGGTTCCCATAAAAGCAGGAGAAGTATCTATCTATGTGTGCGGTCCCACTGTCTATGACGATGCCCATTTGGGACATGCCAGGAGTGCTTTGGCCTTTGATTTGCTCTCCCGCACTCTTAAAAATCTCGGTTATAAAGTTACTATGGCAAAAAATTTTACCGATATTGACGACAAGATCATCAAAAAAATAGAGGCCACAGGCAAAAGCATGCAGGAAATCACCTCTTTCTATACCGACAGATACCTTCAAGAGATGGGTGCTCTTGGCGTTGGACGTGCCGACATAGAGCCCAAGGCCACCGAGTCCCTCGAAGCTATCGAAACAATGATACAAACACTTATAAACAAAGGATTTGCCTACAGGGTATCTAACGGAGATGTCTATTTTGATACCTCCAAAGACAGTCATTACGGAGACATTTCCCATCGTGTGAACGAAAATGAAGAAAACCAAAGCCGCATCACGCACACAGACGAAAAAAAGAACCCCAAAGATTTTGCGTTGTGGAAAGCATGCAAAGGCAATGAGGATATTTGTTTTGAAACTGCATTTTCTTCAGGACGTCCGGGATGGCATATTGAGTGTTCGGCCATGATAGAAAAGCATTTTTGCGGCAACAATGAATACAGTATTGATATCCATGGAGGAGGTGCTGATCTGCTTTTTCCTCACCATGAAAATGAAGCCGCCCAAAGCAGATGCGCTACAGGACATGAGCTTGCCAAGTACTGGATGCATAACGGTTTTGTTCAAATCGATGGCGAAAAGATGAGCAAAAGTCTTGGCAATAGCTTTTTTCTTAAAGATGCGCTTCGCGTCTATGACGGTGAAGTCTTGCGCTACTATCTCAACTCTGTACACTACCGTAATGATTTTAACTTCAATGAAGAAGATCTGCTTGCGGCCAAAAAAAGACTGGATAAACTTTACAGACTCAAAAAACGTGTGATCCCAAGCCAATCTTCCGCACCGGACACTACATTCAAAACTGCCCTGCTCGAAGCTCTATCGGATGATCTAAATGTTTCTATGGCACTTTCCGTTATCGATGAGATGGTTGCACAAAACAATGAAAAACTAGATCTTAACCCAAAAGATAAAGAACTCAAAAGCAAAATTACTGCCAATATTGATTTTATAGACAGCCTGCTTGGTTTTGGAGGCAAAGAGCCGTTTGAGTATTTTCAAATCGGTATAGATGAAGTGCTTAAAAATAAAATAGAAACACTTCTTGCCACGCGCACCGAGGCCAAAAAAGCCAAAAACTTTACGCTCTCGGACGCCATTCGGGATGAACTCATAGCCATGGGGATATCCATTATGGATACGCCCGGCGGCACTGTATGGGAAAAAGCCTGATGAAAGAATTGCTTAGACAGTATCTTCCTTATTTGGCTGGCTATAAAAAACATTTTTTCTTTGCCGTACTGGGGATGATTGCCGTTGCTGCAGGAACCGCAGGAACGGCGCAGCTTATCAAGCCGGTATTGGATGATATTTTTATCAATAAAGACAAAGAGATGCTTTTGCTGATGCCTTTTTTGCTCTTTGGTGTTTTTGCTCTTAAAGGAATAGGAAAATATATCCAAACCTACTACACTTCTTTTATCGGACAAGACGTTGTTCGAAAGCTTCGCGACAGATTGGTAGAGCATCTAACTTATCTTGATATAGATTTTTTCAGACGCATGCATACAGGAGAGATACTTTCTCGTGTTACCAATGATATTTCCCGCATTCAAATGGTGGTCGCAGGCATTATTCCCGATCTCATGCGTGAAACAATGACTATCATTGCGCTTACAGGATATGTGATCTATGAAAGCCCTAAATTGGCATTTTATTTTCTTATCATTATGCCTTTGGCTATTTTTCCTCTTTCAAAATTGGCTAAAAAAATGCGAAGATATTCCAAACTCTCCCAGGAAAGTACCGCGGATATGACGGCAAGGCTGGGAGAAATCCTTGCCAATATCGAAATCATCAAATCCAATTCATCACAAAAGTATGAAAAAAACCGCTTCGCCAAAGAAAACCAAAATGTTTTCAAATTTATTATGAAACAAGTAAGAACCAATGCGCTTACCTCTCCCGTCATGGAGCTTCTAGGCTCGATAGCGATAGGAATTGTTATCTACATAGGCGGCAAAGAGGTGATCGAAGGGCGGATGAGCGTGGGGTCTTTTTTTGCCTTTGCAACTGCACTTTTCATGCTTTATGATCCCGTCAAACGTCTCTCTGCCCTTTACAACAGAGCGCAGGATGCCATCACAGCAAACACCCGCATGCATGAACTTTTAGCCAAACAGCCTCGTATCATATCAGGAGATAAAGTGCTTACAGGAAGCATACAAACCATCATGCTCCAAAATGTTTCACTTGCATACGGCCGCATACCTGCGCTTAACAATATTTCATTTGAGGCAAAAAGAGGCCAGTCTATTGCTCTTGTGGGAGACAGCGGTGCGGGCAAAAGTTCTTTGGTCAGCCTGCTTGTACGCTTTTATGATCCGACTGAAGGAAAAATTCTTATCAATGGCACAGATTATACTGATTTTACACTTCCCTCTTTGCATCGCAAGATCGCTTATGTAACACAACGTATCTATATTTTTAACGATACCATCGCAGCCAATGTCGCCTATGGCGAAGAGATAGATCAAGAGAGGGTTATCCGGGCACTTAAAAAAGCTTATGCAATGGAGTTTGTAGAAAAATTTGAAGAGGGAATTTTTACACTTTTGTCCGAAAACGGCAATAATCTCTCAGGAGGACAAAGGCAACGTATCGCTCTTGCCAGAGCACTTTATAAAAATCCGGATATCCTTATTCTTGATGAAGCTACTTCTGCGCTCGATAATATAAGCGAAGCGCTTATACAGCAAGCGCTTAAAGCGCTAAAACCCCACATGATTACTTTCACTGTTGCCCACAGATTGAGCACTATTGAAGAGTCCGATACTATTTTGGTGTTTGAAAAAGGAGAAATCATCTGCAGGGGTTCGCATACTGATTTGCTGCAACAATGCAAAACCTACAGCAAGCTCTGTAAAACAACCTAAACTATGATTTTGCAATAAAAAATAGTTTAAAAACGAAATTAAAAAATTGTTCTCTCGGGCAAGAAGATTGCGTGTACACTACTTTTATTGATAATTTGCTATACTATTGTTTATAGTGTGCATATGAGACAAAAATTTATATTTCATGCCCATACTAAACTTTTTTAACGGTAAGCTTTTTGGTTTGCTGCTTTTTAGAATATAAACTATTTGTAAATGGAGAGCGTAGTGTCACTTTTTTCTTATCAAAATCTTAAAAAAATTCTCTTTAAACTAGATCCCGAAACTGCTCACACTTTTGCCGGGTTTGGATTGATGACTATAGCTCATTGTCCTCTGCTGTTACGCTTTGTTAAAAATAAATACTTTGTCACTCACCCCATGCTTCAGCAGAAAATCTTTGGACAAACTTTTCAAAATCCTGTAGGTTTAGGCGCAGGGTTTGATAAAAACGCTCAATACATCGCTGCAACGCCTATCTTGGGATTTGGATTTACAGAAGTAGGAACAGTAACACCAAGACCTCAAGACGGCAACCCAAAACCAAGACTTTTCAGACTGATTGAAGAAAATTCCATACAAAATGCCATGGGGTTTAACAACAAGGGAAGCTACTATATGCTTCAGCAGCTTAAAAAGCTCTACTTTTTTGATTATCCTGTCGGTATCAATATAGGCAAAAATAAGATCACTCCTGAAACCGAAGCGCTTAGAGACTATGAAACGCTTTTTAGGGCATTTAAAGAGTATGGCGATTATATAGTGATCAATATCTCCTCGCCCAACACCCCCGGACTCAGAAATCTGCAAAATGAAACCTTTGTCAAGACTATTTTTGAGATGGCAAAAACAATCACTTCTCAGCCCGTCTTGCTCAAAATTGCACCCGATATGGATCCGAAGGAGGCTATTGCGCTTTGCAAGAGTGCGGTTGAAGCAGGAGCAGCAGGCATTATCGCAACCAATACAACCATAGACTACTCCCTTACTCCTCATGCCAAGGATTTTGGGGGCATCAGCGGAGCATTGCTAAAAGAAAAGAGTTACGAACTCTTCAAAGCCATAGGTAAAGAATTTTACGGAAAAACGGTGCTTATTTCTGTAGGCGGTATCGATTCGGCCGAAGAAGCTTATAAACGCATTAAAGCGGGCGCTTCTTTGGTCCAAGTTTACAGCATGCTTATTTTCAAAGGACCCGCCCTCATTAAAGAAATCAATGAAGGACTTTTGATGCTCTTACAAAAAGACGGATACAGCCATATCAGCGAAGCTGTCGGTGCAGATTATAAATAAATTCACATACAAAAGAGCAGAAGGCAGCAAGGCAATGCAAAGCTTGATACAAACAGATTTCAAACTGTCGTTTTTGATTAATCGTTTAAAATTAAAAATTTCACTAGCGTGTATGCTAGCTTTTTCAGGGATTCTCATGGCAAATTCTTTACCAAAACATTTTACCGAAACACTAGATAACGGGTTGCAAGTTGTTGTTATTCCTATAAAAAATAACTCAGGCGTTATCACTACGGACATTTACTACAAAGTAGGCAGCAGGAATGAGGTGATGGGCAAAAGCGGTATGGCGCATATGCTTGAACATTTAAGCTTTAAATCCACAGACAAACTCAAAGCAGGCGATTTTGATGTGATCGTCAAAGGGCATGGAGGTGTAGATAATGCAGCGACAGGTTTTGACAAAACGCACTACTACATCAAAACCGCCAGCAAAAATCTAAGTATGACTTTCGAGCTTTTTAGTGAGCTTATGAGTAGCCTTCTTCTTAAAGATGATGAGTTTCAAAAAGAAAGGGATGTTGTGGCGGAAGAGCGTCGTTTGCGTACAGACAATAGTCCTATGGGCTATCTTTATTTTCGCCTTTTCAATACACATTTTACCTACCACCCTTACCACTGGCTCCCTATAGGGTTTATGGAGGATATTTTAAACTGGAAAATAGAAGATATACGCACTTTTTATAAGCATTACTATCAGCCAAACAACGCTATTTTGGTAGTGGCCGGGGATATAGCTCCGCAAGAGGTATTTATTCAAGCAAAGAAATATTTTGGCGACATCAAAAACAATTATGACATACCTGAGGTAATCGCAGTTGAGCCCAAGATAGATGGCGCTAAAAGGGCTATCCTGCATAAAGAAAGCAATCAGGTGGATACATTAGCCATAGCCTACCCTATTCCCAACTTTGAAGATAGCGACCAAATTGTACTCTCTGCCATCAGCCACATTTTAAGTGCCGGAAAAAGCAGTCGTTTTGAAAAAAAACTGGTGCAGGAAAAACAGCTTGCCAATCAAATCTATGGGTATAACATGGAACTAAAAGATCCCGGCGTATTTCTCATTATGGCACTATGCGCTCAAGATGCAGCCCCGGAAACAGTAGAAAAAGAGATTCTTTTAGAACTTGAAAAACTCAAAAACGGCGATGTCACACAATCCGAACTAGACAAAGTTAAAATCAATACAAAAGCAGAATTTATCTACTCTCTGGAGAGTTCCAGCTCTGTAGCAGAACTCTACGGAGACTATTACGTCAAAGGGAATATCGAGCCTTTGCTTAAATATGAAGAGAATTTGGATAAAATTACGCTTGACGATATTAGCCGTGTGGCTAAAAAATATTTTGACCATTCATATTCGACCACCGTGATACTCAAAAAACAAGAAACATCTACAGGACAACGCCCATGAGTGACTATATAACAGGTGCAACCACTGCACTGATCACTCCTTTTAAAAAAGGAAAGCTGGATGAAGCCACATTTGCAAAACTCATCCAAAGACAAATCGACAACGGTATTGATGCTGTTTGCCCGGTAGGGACGACAGGTGAAAGCGCAACGCTTAGTTACGAAGAAGACAAAAGGTGCATAGAAATTGCTGTTGAAGTCTGCAAGGGCACTAAAACAAAAGTGCTCGCAGGAGCAGGAAGCAACGCAACGCATGAGGCCATAGAGATAGCAAAACATGCTCAAGCTTGCGGTGCAGATGCCATCTTTTCTGTGAGCCCCTACTACAACAAGCCCTCCCAAGAAGGACTCTATCAGCACTATAAAGCTATTGCATCAGCAGTAAGTGTTCCTTTTATGCTCTACAATGTTCCGGGCAGAACCGGAGTTGATATTTTGCCGGACACTGTCAAACGGCTTTTTGATGATGTTCCAAATATCATGGGCATCAAAGAAGCGACGGGTTCCATTGAAAGGACGGTTGAACTTTTGGCAAAAATACCGGACCTTTACGTATTTAGCGGGGATGACGCCATCGATTTTCCTATTTTGGCCAGCGGAGGCAAAGGAGTCACTTCGGTTACCTCCAATCTTTTGCCGGACATAAAAAGCAAACTTGTACATGCCGCACTTGAAGGTGATTTCAAAACTTCCAAAGCCATTAACGATGCTCTTTTCGAGATCAACAAAATACTCTTTTGCGAAAGCAATCCCATCCCGATCAAAGCGGCTATGTATATAGCAGGTCTCATTGATACACTGGAGTACCGACTGCCTTTGGTGGAACCAAGCGCTGAGAATATGAAAAAAATAGAAAATGTAATGAAGCATTACCAAATAGCAGGAGTGAATTGATGTCTCAAATGAAAGGAAAAACACTGGTTGTCACAGGAGCAACCAAAGGAATTGGTGAAGCCATTGCAGAAAAATTTGCCCAAAATGGTGCCAATATCGCATTCACTTACAACAGCAATGAGCAGGCTGCAAACGAACTCGCCAAAAAATGGGAAGAGGCCTATAAGGTTAAAGCCAAAGCCTATCCGCTTAATATTTTAGAGCCCGATGAATTCAAGCCTCTTTTTGAAGCGATTGATCAAGATTTTGACAGAGTAGATTTTTTTGTAAGCAATGCTATGATCTATGGCCGCCCCGTTGTCGGCGGATATGGAAAATTTATGCGGCTTAAACCAAAAGGTCTTAACAATATCTATACAGCAACCGTTAATGCGTTTGTTGTAGGCACCCAAGAGGCTGCAAAACGTATGGAAAAAGTAGGCGGAGGCGCCGTAGTCACGATGTCGAGTACGGGAAATCTTATTTATATTGAAAACTATGCCGGACACGGGACCAACAAAGCAGCCGTAGAAGCAATGAGCCGCTATGCTGCCGTAGAGCTAGGAGAGATGAATATCCGTGTCAATGCAGTTTCCGGCGGTCCTATAGACACAGACGCCCTGAAAGCATTTACCAACTATGAAGAGGTAAAAGCAGAGACTATCAAGCGTTCCGCGGTCAACAGAATGGGTACCCCCAAAGATATCGCAGGGGCTGTTTACTTTCTTTGCACCGACGAAGCAAGCTGGATCACAGGACAAACCATCGTGGTAGACGGAGGAACTACTTTTCGTTAAGAAAAGAGGTGTCTTTGTCTTTTGGGTAAATTTGGTTAAAATATTTTGATTTTTTAACTTTTTATTGTTTATAGTAACAAGGATGATATGTGTCGGCCTCTCAACTCTTTAATGTACCAAATATTTTAGCATTTATCCGCCTTCTGCTGGCTCCTTTAATGTTTTTTTTACTGGTCGACCGCGACAATTCTCTTTTGGCAGATATTCACTTCAGTTGGCTCGATTATATGGCTGCTTTTATTTTTGTTATTGCAAGCGCTACAGATTTTTTTGATGGGTATATTGCCCGTACATTTAACCAGATAACCACTCTGGGAAAGATACTTGATCCTTTGGCCGATAAAATGCTTACGCTTGCGGGTTTTTTAGGTCTAATGATGCTTGATCGCGCTTCAGAATGGGCGATATTTCTTATCATTACACGTGAACTTTTTATCACCGGCCTTCGAGTCTCAGCCGCAGGCGAAGGGTTGGATATTGCTGCCTCATGGATGGGAAAAGTAAAAACTGTTGCACAAATGATAGCGATTGGTTTCTTGCTCATGCAGTGGCCCGGCGGAGAAATACTTTTATGGGCAGCGGTAATTCTTACCCTCTACTCCGGCTATGAATACGCTAAAGGCTTCTTAAAACATGCCTCAATGCATTAAAAATCACTTGAAACACTAATTGCCTATTTTTTAATCATTTTTTGACAACTTTTTGTTTATACCTGTGACATAATTGTTTTACCATATTAAAAAAGGGGAAAACATGCGATTCACAAAACTTAGTCTAATGGCAACGATCGCGGTAAGTGTTGCGGCAGGCGGCGGAAACATTGCTCCTGTAGAGCCTGTTATTGAAACTCCGGCAACCCTAAACACCACAACTATAAGCGGTAAATTAACAGGATATTACATTACCGATGATTCGTCAGATGATATATTTGGAGATCATCATCAGCTTGCATTGGGTGCAGCACTGGAGGTATCGCACAAATTTGCTGATTGGTTAAGTGCAAACTTTTCTGCTGTAGGATATCTCAATACGCTTGGGACGGGAGACTCAACCTACGGTTATTTTGAAGATAATAAAAAGGGGGCTTACTTCAACATAGCAAACCTTACGGCAACCTACTCCGACACTACATTGGTGGCGGGAAGACAGCTTCTTGGTACACCGATGCTTCAAGGATATGATTGGCTGCTTGCACCGGGATCTTTTGAAGCCTATACGCTTACGAATAATTCTATCGAAAATGTGACGTTTGCAGGATCCTATGTAACCAAATGGCGGCCAAACAACAGCGGCGAATTTGACGATGATCTTTTGGGAGATAATTTTGCGTTCGGCGGAATGTATGATGACAAAGCCCTCAGCGGCAGCATTTGGTTCTACAATGTAGATGCAGGGGATTATACCCAAGTATATGCGGACCTAGGGTACGATTTTGGTGAGGCAAAAGTAGAAGGACAATTTGTCAATACCGACTTTGATACAGGAGATGATGCAACTGCGTTTGGCGCCAAAGTCTCCACTTCGCTTTCAGGGGTTGAGTTAAGTGCTGCATACAACCGTCTTGCAGATAATGGTACGGCATATATTGGCTGGAATAATCTCTACACCAACTCGTGGAACAGTTCTGTTGCAGATCAGTGGACACCGGGCGATATCAATGCGTTTAAAGTAGCCGCTTCAAAAACTTATAATGCACTTTCTGCCGAAGTGTCGTACGGAGATTACGACAATGACCGATATGAAACAGACGTGATCTTAGGATACGAACTCACCAAATCCGTTGATCTTGGCATGGTGTATTCCAATACACAAAGTGCAGCTACGGGCGACACTAGTGTAAATCAATTTGAATTGTATGCGATTTACAAATTCTAGCCTCATGCACGCTTCAAGCTTTTAAACATAACACTCTTTTGCAATAGAAGAGTGTTTGCTTTTTCTCTTTATTTTTTCCATTATTTATTTTATGATAATGACTATCAATTTAACATAATTTAAGAATCAAAGCTGTATTATGCCGTATTGAAATATAAATGAAAGCAGTTATCATTTATATTTTTAAAAAACCATAAGGATTTTCTATCTATGAAACCAATTATAGTGGCGCTTGCGGGGCAACCTAATGTCGGCAAAAGCTCCCTGATCAATGCCATCTCTAATGCCAAACTAAAAGTAGGCAACTTTCCGGGTGTTACTGTCGATAAAATAGAAGTTTCTTTTAGAATATGTGATGAAATCGAGTGTAAAGATTTTGACGTAAGAATCATAGATTTACCCGGTGCATACTCTTTGACAGACTATACGATAGAAGAAAAAGTCACTAAAAGCTTCTTGCTTAGTGACGAGTACGACATCATAGTAAATGTTGTAGATGCAACCAATCTGCAAAGAAATCTTCTTTTTACAACGCAACTTCTTGAAACAGGTAAAAAGGTGATTGTAGTTCTCAATATGATCGATGAAGCTAAAAAAGAAGGAATTGAAATCGATGAAAAGCAGCTCTCAAAGATCCTTGGAGTTCCTTGCATCAAAACAAGTGCAACAACCAAAGAAGGGGTTGAAGCGCTAAAGCATGCCATTGTCAAAGCCTATCAAACAAAAAGCATATCAGCAAAGGTGATTTACAGTGATCCTATCGAAGAAGAGATCGCACAAATCACATCTTTTCTTGTTGAAAAAAAATATCAAAGCACTATGCCGTTAAGACAACTTGCCGTAAGACTTTTACAAGAAAACAAAGAAGTCTACAAAAAAATGCACGATGAACCTATTTGGATCGAACTTCTGCCGACAATCAGAGAAGCGTTAAGCCATATCTATCTACACAATGAAACCAAAGATTTGGAACAGATTTTTGCAGATGAACATTTTGCTTTTGCCAAAGGTGCCAAGATGGAGGTAATGTCGGTCAAGTCCATGAAAGCTAAAAATTTGACACAAAAGATAGACAACCTGCTTATCAATAAATTTTTAGGTATTCCTTTGTTTCTTTTCTTTATGTGGGGGCTTTTTCAGCTTACTTTCGAATTGGGTTCACTGCCTATGGATTATATTGATACTGTTTTTGTTTGGCTGGGAGAGCAAACAAAAAACATACTTGGCGAAGGCATTTTGGGATCATTAATCGCAGATGGTGCCATCGCCGGAGTGGGTGCCGTTGTAATGTTTTTGCCCAATATTGTGATTCTTTTTATTGGTATCGCATTGCTTGAAACTACAGGCTACATGAGTCGGGTTGCTTTTTTGCTTGATGGTTTTTTTCATAAATTTGGACTTCACGGAAAAAGTTTTATCCCCTTGGTAACAGGTTTTGGATGCTCTGTTCCGGCCTACATGGCAGCTAGAGCCTTGAAAAATGAAAAAGACAGACTCATAACACTCTTTATCATTGGATTCATGAGTTGCGGAGCCAGACTGCCTATCTATGTGCTTTTTGCGGGAGCTTTTTTTGCAGAAGATGAAGCAGGAAGCATCTTGTTTCTTATTTATATTTCCGGCGCGATTTTAGGATTGTTTGCAGCAAAAGCGTTAAAACTTTTTGTGTTTAAAGGAGAAGATGAACCTTTTGTTATGGAGATGCCAAAATACCGCTTGCCCTCTTTAAAACTTATTTGGCACACCGTATACGGACAGGCCAAAAGCTATCTCAAAAAAGCAGGGACTTTCATTTTGGCAGCTTCCATGCTGATCTGGTTTGCAAGCAATTATCCCAAAAACGAGGCCTTAGAAGAGGCCTATGCCGCCAAGATAGAACTGGCAGCAGACGAAGCAGCCAAGACACAGCTTAGCAACGAACTTACAAGCAAACTGCTCGAAGAAAGTTATCTGGGGCGGATCGGTCATGCAACAGCCCCATTTTTTGCTCCGCTTGGATTTGACTGGCGCATGTCGATTGCACTTGAAGCAGGACTTGCAGCAAAAGAAGTGGTTGTTTCTACGCTTGGGGTACTCTACGCATTGGGCGATGACGTGGACGAAGGAAACAAAGGCCTTGTGGCACAAATCAAAGCCAATATACCTTTTGCTTCAGCCATAGCCTTTATCGTATTTGTAATGATTTACTTGCCTTGTTTGGCTGCATCCATGGTTTTCGCAAAAGAAGCAGGCGGATGGAAATATCTGCTTTACTTGTTTGTGATGACTACCTCAACGGCATGGATATTGAGCTTTATTGCATATCGTGTTACATTATTAATCATCTAGGAGAGAGTATGTTACTTAGTCAATTACACAAAGGGGACCGGGCGCAAATAGTTAAAATTAACGCAAACAAAATACTCAAAGATCGTTTTGTTTCGTTTGGCATCATACCCGGCGAAACACTCGCTGTTAAAACATGTTCTATGGCAAAACAAACCATGGAGATAGAGATAGAAGGCACACATATTGCCCTAAGAGCCGTAGAAGCCAATAAAATAGAAATTATCAAACTATAAATAAAAAGGAGGAAATAAAAAATGAAGTCCAGACTATTTTTTGCTAATGTATTATTGATATCAACTCTTGATATCATTCATGCCGATACGTTCATTGACACGGTTGAGGGCTATGTTCGATCAGGCGTTCAAACAACTGATATCAAACATGACGACACCTACACAGATATAGCGTTGGGAGGGAAACTCCATATAGATACGCAATCGTTTTACACGATAAGTGCAGGTGTAAGTCTCTACACTACCAATGCGCTTGGCAAACAAGAAGGAAACGGGATACCTTTTTTTGATACAGCCAATCACTCTTATACGATTTTAGGAGAAGCGTACCTGAAGGGAAAATGGGAAAACGCCACATTAACCATTGGCCGCCAGGAGATCGACACCCCTTTTGCCGATACGGATGATATCGGCATGATACCCAATACGTTTGAAGCAGCAATGCTTGTAAGCCAAATAACAGAAGCTGCGACGATTACACTTGGTCATTTGCACAAAATGGCCGGCGTTGATGCACCCAATCCTTCTGAGTTTACGCGCATCAACGATGATGAAGGAGTGCAGCTCTTGGGCGTCAGCTATGAAGGCATAAGCAATCTTACTTTATCTGCATGGGACTATAGATTAAACCGTTACGAAACAGACAACATCGCTTATTTTGAAGCCAACTACGAAAACACATATAATGATTTAACCTATAGTTTCAATCTGCAATATGCTCTGCAAAACGCTCAAATGCCGGGCACAGACAATGCCGATATTTATGGGATAGATGCTTCGGTCGGATTTGAGGATGCAGGGCTTGCGTTTGGGGTTGCCTACAATAAAAGCGAAGGCAACGCTGCAGACAATGGCTTTGGCGGAGGACCATTTTTTACAAGTTCCGAACATCTGACGCTTGCCGAAGCAAACGGCGAAGGCGAAGCTTTTTTTTATACTGCAACCTGGGATGCCAAGAGCGTAGGTTTGGAAAATCTCTCATTCTTGATCGGAAAATTTATACTTGAAGACAACAGCGGCATTCAAAGCGATGAAATAGACTTTGCAGCAAGCTACTCTTTTTCGGATGCCTTAAGCATTGAAGCATATATCAGCCACATCGATGACAAAATCAACGCAGCCAAATGCAAAAACACAAGAGTATTTCTTAACTATACATTTTGATTCATTTTGTATCGATATAGGGTGTCATATTGCTTGACACCGGTCTTTCTAATCAAATCATCACCAACTTTTGCTATAATCTTTATCTTAAACAGTACAGAGGAGTTTTATGAGTTTTATTGTGGCACTTTTAGTTTTATCGGCATTGGTATTTTTCCACGAATTGGGGCACTTTGCCGCTGCACGCTTTTTGGGTGTGCATGTAGAGGTTTTTAGTATCGGATTTGGTAAAAAACTGTATTCAAAAATGATAGGCAAAACCCAGTGGAGCATTTCTGCCATTCCTCTGGGCGGTTATGTGAAAATGAAAGGGCAAGATGATGCTGATCCCGCCAAGAGCAGCTATGATACAGACAGCTACAGCAGCAAACAGCCTTGGCAACGCATCATTATTTTGCTTGCAGGGCCTTTTGCAAACTTTTTTTTAGCTTTTTTTCTCTATTTTGCCATCGCCAATCTTGGCGTGCCCAAACTTTTACCTTATGTGGGAGAGATAAGCCAAGGCACTCCGGCCCATAAGGCAGGACTTCAAAAAAATGACAAAATTATCAGTGTTAACGAACAAGAGATTGGATACTGGGAAGAGATCGGCCGACAAATCAATGAAAGCACCGGCGATGTTGTATTGGAAGTCGAACGAAATTATCAAATAGTTACTCTCTGGCTTGCTCCAAAACGTATCGAAGATAAGAATATTTTTGGCGAAACTGTTACCAGACGTATTATCGGTATCAGTCCTTCAGGAAAACAAGCAACGGTTTATTTTGGACTTATTGATGGAGTAGCCTATGCCTGGGAGGAGACCAAAAAAGCCAGCCTGCTCATTATACAAAGCGTACAAAAACTGCTAACCGGCGTAGTGGGGGCAGACCAAGTGGGGGGAGTCATCACCATTGTAGATGTGACGGCACAAGCAAGCCATGCGGGATTGACTTCGCTTCTGTTTTTTGCTGCGCTTATTTCGGTCAATTTGGGCGTACTCAATCTGCTTCCGATCCCTGCACTTGACGGCGGGCACATTATATTTAATCTTTACGAATGGATCCGCAAAAAAGCGCCCAGTGAAATTGTCATGTATCGTATGACGATTGCAGGATGGGGCATTTTGCTTGGGCTTATGCTGCTTGGACTATATAATGATATCAACAGATTATGGGGGAATTAATGCAAATACTAGACAAGGAACAGCTTAGAAAAAATCTGGATGAAGTCATCTGGAATATTGAGCGGGCACGTATCAGTGTTAGCGAACACCACATTGTTAAACTGGTAACAGTCGCGAAATATACGGCGGTTGAAAATATTCACACACTTTATGAATTGGGACAGAGAGCATTTGGCGAAAATCAGGTTCAGCAACTCAAAGAACGTATGCTGGCACTAAAAGAGCTGCCTCTTGAATGGCATATGATAGGCACACTTCAAAAAAACAAGATTAACAACCTCATAGACCTTCATCCAAGCCTGATGCAGTCGCTTGACAGTATAGATTTGGCTATAGAGCTCAACAAAAGACTGGGAGCCAAAGCACAAACAATGCACTGCCTCCTTCAAATCAACAGTGCAAACGAAAAGAGCAAATCAGGATTTTTAGCACAACAAGCTATCGACGCATATCAGCAGATCAAAGAAAGCTGTCCGCATATCGCCCTTAAAGGCATCATGAGCATCGGCGCACACAGCGATGACAATGCCATCATTCAAAAAAGTTTTGAAACAACATACCGCATCTTTGATGATTTAAAAAAAGAGGGAGCGACTGTCTGCTCGATGGGTATGAGCGAAGATTATGAATTGGCCATTAAATGCGGATCAAATCTGGTGCGTGTCGGTTCAGCGCTCTTTAAATCATAGCTGTTTCATTTTTTGTTGTGCAAAAATTATTTTTGCACAACATTTTTAGATTGACAATGGGCGCAAATGCCGTACAGGTTGAATTGCTGCTTAACTAGCATAAAATGTACTTCCTTTGTAAGTGTCTCCAAGATTTGATTCATCTCCTTTGTACAAGAAAGATCTTCTACCTCTCCGCATTGCGTGCATACCATATGGATATGATCAAGTTTTGACAATTCATATTTTGGCTTTCGTCCCATAATAGGAACTTCCACCAAAACGCCTTTTTCAACCATGATAATGATATTTTTATAAATTGTTGCCACAGAAAGAGAAGGATGCACTTTAATAACCTTATCGTAAATCTCATCTATTGTCATATGTCCGTATTTATCTACCACTTCCAATATATGCAACCGCTGAAATGTTGCTTTAAGCTCACTCTTCTTTAAAAGTGTTATGTAGCTTGTCATTCTTATCCTTTTTGACTCATATGGCGCAGCGCTATTGATTTTTAGCCATTGTTTTGTTTATTTTTGGAAACAGATCTAAAAATTATAGTTCTTCTGCGTGTTTCTCTAAGTACTCTGCAACCCCTTGGGTACTTGCTTTCATACCCTCTTCTCCTTTGGCCCAACCGGCCGGACATACTTCACCGTGTTCATTTGTAAAGATCATTGCATCTGCCATTCTGATCATTTCATCAATATTTCTGCCAAGAGGAAGATCATTGATTACCGCATGTCTGACCGTACCGTCAGCATCAATAAGAAATGAGCCTCTCAACGCAACAGACTCACCAAAGAGTACATCATAATCTCTTGAAATTTGCTTGCTAAGATCGGCAACAAGTGGGAATTTTACCCTTCCGATACCTCCTTTTTCTACAGGAGTCTCTCTCCATGCAAAGTGAGAAAACTGGCTATCCACAGAAACACCGATTACGTTGATGTCCCTGCTTTTGAATTCTTCAATTCGGTGAGAAAATGCAATAATTTCCGAAGGACACACAAAAGTAAAATCCAACGGATAGAAAAAAAGAACCGCACCTTTTTCACCAAGATTATTCATAAGATTAAAATCTTCTACAATTGATCCATCTGCAAGTACAGCTGTTGCTGTAAAATCCGGAGCTTTTTTTGTAACTAACATACTATTTTCCTTAATGATAATTTTTATTAACAAATATATTTTATCACACTATCTTTAAACAAAATTGAAATGGGTTATTCATAAAATGGCAATAATCCAAATTTTTTAATAAATGCCTCATCGATATCAATCACCCTTTTTTTCTGCAGCCTGTCTAAAACTTCTTTGGTACAAAAAGTATCGCCCGGCCACTCTCTTTCATGGCGGTCATGCTTGTCTTTATTTGTTCCGTCTATGGCAATAAAAGGCTCAAGCACGATATCTCTTTGTGCATCTATGTTGTTGGCAACCCTCCAAATAAGCATGTAAGGATTATCCAAAGCATTGTTTTCCTTATCCACAATTACTAAAAGTTTAATATGCGCCTTAAGCTCATGCAATTTTGAGATCACATATTTTTGAGATTCTTTTTTTGTTACCGAGATAAAGCATACCGGCGTTTTTGTATGTATCATGTACTGTTTGACTTCACAGATGGTTTCATCTATTTTTTGCATCCTCTCTAGAAGCCGGCTGTCATCCAGGGGGTGCTCTATTCCTTCGTCTATCTCATCTGCAGTGGCATCTATCCCCAGCTTACCGCCCACAAACTGTTCTGGCGAAGAATGATCAAGGTGATCTACAACCCCCTGGGTGATAAGAATCTTACTCTTATCTAGTCTGTTAAGTATGTGTTCGATAAGTTTTTCGCTTTCTTCCAAATCTGGTGCTTTTTCTCCCACAAAAACAGCATGTTTTACAAAACTCATCTGCCCTACTCCCCAAAACGCATGCATAAATTGCTGTGCATGACCCTTGTAGAGAGTCTTCATCTTTGCAAGGATAAGATTATGAAAAACTCCATTTTCGGGCATATTGTAGTCTATAAGATCGGGCGCCATAGGTTTAAGCATCGGAAGAAAGATACGCTCTGTAGCCCATCCCATATATTTATCCTCCAAAGGAGGCTTGCCTACCACTGTTGCTTGGAAAACAGGGTTTTTCTTCATAGTAACGGTATCTACTTCCATAACAGGAAAAGGTTCTCTAAGCGTATAATATCCGGTATGATCGCCAAACGGCCCTTCAATCTTCATCTTGACAGGATCAACAAATCCCTCAATCACTACATCCACATCGCGAGGGATATAGATATCGTTTGTAAGTGACTTGACCGTCTTTGCATTTTTGCCTCGCACAAAACCATAAAGTAAAAGTTCGAACATGCCATAGGGCATGGGAGCCTGTCCGCACCAGATATAAAGCGGATCACCTCCGATCGCAACTGTTACGGGCATTTTTTTACCTTCATTTTGATACTGGTCAAAAAAATGAGATGCATCTTTGTGGATCTGCCAATGCATACCGAGTCTTTTTTTATCATACTGCTGCAAACGATACATGCCAAGATTTTGCGTTTTTCCATCAATGCTCTGCGTGTAAACCTGTCCCATAGTTATAAAAGGTCCGCCATCCTCTTCCCAGGTTTTCAAAATAGGCAATTTATCCAAATCCACCTCTTCTTTACTATACACAATCTCCTGGCATTCCCCTTTGCCTCTTAAACGTTTTGGAAATACATTTCTCAGTGCAAAAAGCTTTGGAATCATCGCCAATTTTGCCCTAATGCCCCTAGGCGGTTTCAGTTTCATGAGTTCATCGATCCCCAAAGCGATCTGATCAGGATGCTTGCCAAAGATTTTTTGTGTAATCTCCTTGTTGGCAAAAATATTCATTAAAACAGGGATATCATATTCGATACCCTTGTTTTTATTGACAGGCTTGGTAAACAGCAACGGCCTAGAATCCTCTTTTTTAACCTCAATATACGCCACATGAGGTATTTCAAGTTCCACATCCAGCGGTTCTTCGATAATCTTTAAATTGCCATTTTCCTTCAACCATTTCACCACATCCGTCATCTGCGTCATCCTTTACTTTTAAGAAATAAAATTTCTACTAATTGAACCCTCCAATACGTATTGGATCCTAAATCTGTCCTCCCGAACTTGATTCAGGATCAAAATAACAGATTTTTCATCATCACAGTTCTTGATCCGCACTCTATTTTGTGATTTAATCAGGGGTTTCACTTACATGATTATAGCAAAAGCGAATTAGTTTTTACGGAAGAGATATAATGATTAGAACATCGTAAAACAACTTTACAAGCAGTAGTTTGAAAAATAAAAATACACCTGACTCTATTATTTTTTATTTGCCTAAAATTACTGCCTTGCATCACCTTGTAACTTTATCGCGATGGTCTTTGATTGTTTGGAACACCAAAAAGATTAAAGCCTTTGGGGCATCTCTTCCTTAAAGGCAATCTCTTCAGCTTTTGAAAGTATTTCCAGGGCACCATTTGCAATCATCCGCTCTGCAAGATGATCTCCTAAGCTATCGCATGCCAAAAGCGGTGCGGAAAGCTCTTCTTGCATGATATGTGTACCATCGGGATAACCAAGCATAGACCTTATTGTCATGGTATCCCCCTCTATCACTGCATTTACTGCCACAGGAGCAGAACATCCCGCGCCTATCTTGGAGACAAAGTCTCTTTCTAATTTGGTGCAAAGAAAACTTTTTTCATCATTGAGCGTCATAGCGATCTGGCGCACGTTCTCGTTGGAACTTATAATTTCTATGCCTAGGGCTGCCTGCCCCATAGGGGGTATCATAAAATCCAATTTTTGAACATAAGGAATATCTTTAAGCAGATCAAGTCTATGAAGTCCTATATAAGCAAGTATAATAGCGTCATATTGACCCTCTTTGAGTTTTCTTAATCTTGTATTAACATTACCTCGCAAATCTTTTACTTTTAGATCCGGACGTTTTTGCAAAAGCTGCATACGTCTTCTTAAGCTTGTGGTGCCTACAATGGCACCCTTCGGAAGTTCTTTTAGACTATCATAACGATGTGACAAAAAAACATCGCTCTGATCTTGACGCTGCGTAATAGCCACAAGCTCCAAACCCTCAGGAATATAGGTGGGAACATCTTTGAGCGAATGTACGGCAAGGTCTGCTTTTCCTGCAAGCATTTCATCCTCAAGCTCTTTGGTGAAATGTCCTTTTCCTCCAATCAGTGCCAATGGCTTATCCAAGATTTTGTCTCCCTGTGAAGTGATCTTATTGAGTTCTACTTTCACATGGGGAAACGTATTTTCTATTCTTTCTTTGATATGATATGCCTGCCATAATGCAAGATCACTTGCCCTGGTTGCTATAATTAATTTTTCCATTTGACTACTTTATAAATTTTTTATATCCATCTCTTGTTTTATCCCATTCACCGTCAATATAAACAGTTGGTGTACCTGTAACCATCATTCTAGCCGCATTTTCTTCATCAGACTCTAAGGCTTCTTTCACTTTGGGTTGATTGATTTGTGCTTCTGTCACTTCATAGCCTGTCTGTTTTTTGACCATTTCAAGCACTTTGGTTACGTTGTTTTCTCTTGGGTCTATCTGAAGCGAATACATTTTTGCAACCACATCCCTTTTGCCTGCTTCTTGCGCCACATGCATTATGCGCGTCAAAATACCCGAAACCGGATGAAG
>KB223763.1_pt108 | contig 116465 bp, 112 predicted proteins | sample 524768 | NCBI WGS metagenome assembly AMQJ01 (sample SAMN00998488, study PRJNA167727) | sediment metagenome | isolation source: subsurface aquifer sediment | place: USA: Rifle, Colorado | collected Aug-2009
AACATTGTTAGTGTCATCAAAATCTTCAACATCTGCATCCATGAAAGCATACGCTGCAGTAAGATCAATGCTGTCAGTCACTTTCGCAGAGTAAGAAAGATCAAACTCGTTGTAGTCACCCATTCCCATATCTGACATGCCGTATGCTGCACATACTTTACCGCCAAATACATCCGCACCTACTTTTACCATGAAAGTATCACTGTCAAATGCGATTGCACGCTCATTAAACATCATTTGTGTGTAAAGCGCTGTTTGCTGTCCGCCTACGTTAAATACGCCAAATCCGCCATCATCAACAGATGAGAATGCAAGCGCGCCATGGAAGATATCGTATTTCCCGCCGATCATTGCACCGAATGCCACCGTATCGTCACCACTGTTAAAAGTTTCAAATGCATCATGCATTACCGTACCACCTTGCAATCCTAGAGTGTAGTTTTGCATAAAGTTGTACTGCGCGTCACCCCATAGGATGTTAAGATCGTCATTTGTAAGGAATTCATTTGAATAGTACCATGAACCTGTCAAAGTCAAGTTTTCGATCGATTTGTTTTGTGCTGTTAGCATAAACACACCGTGATCACCGTTGATCTCTTCAAATGAGTTCATATCAGATGCAGGTGTACCCAATATTGGAGGCATACCAGCTTGGAAATTAAAGCTTGGATTAAACCCATTCATAGCACCCAATCCGTAACCGTTTTGGTTTGCACTTCTTACCCATGCACCTACCAATGTTGTGTTAGAAATATCACTGTTTACAACAAGCAGTGCATCGTATGTGTTTTTAAATACGTTCCACTCTTCAGAGAAAGCAAACGGCGAAAGCGCTTTTGGAAGCTCTTGACGGCCTAGTTTGAATGATGTATTGTCAAATCCGTATGTCAAATACATTTGAGAAATCCATCCGCCATCAAGGTCGTCCGTACCAAATCCTTGCATTACATCACTTACTACGCTGTTTTCAAGGTCAAAAGTTGCCAAACCGCTTACTTCTACACCTGCACCGATGCCGTTGTAAAGATCAGCATTTACTGCTCTTAATTGAAGACCTGCGTTAGCTGCTGAAGAATCTTGATCGAAAAGATCGCTATAGCCAAACGCATCATGTGTTTGATAATAAAGTGCTGCTTGTCCTGAGAATTCCCAGCCAGACACTGCCGGAGCCGGAGTTTCTACTACTGGCTCAACTGGAGCGATATCCCCGCCCGCCATAATCATTGTCGACGCTACTACTGAAAGTAATAATGTTTTTTTCATTGTAATCTCCTTGATTTTGAATACAGCCAAAGTATAACACATAATATTAAACAATGTCAACAAAATTAATAAAAAATTAACAGATCGTTAATCAAGACCTTTCAGCCCCGTAAATACGGCACTTTTTTCATAGGCAGCAGAGCAAAATAGATATATAAATTGCCCCATAATTGATTGTGTTTAAGGAAAGCCGACCATTTTTTAAGGTTTTAGATACATATTTTCGTGAAGTTTTATGAAATAGATTGAAAAAGGAAGACATGTGCTTGATCAGGTTTGGCCCAAAAAACCAAAACGGCTAGGATTTGGTTGGTTTTGGTTTGATTTTTGCCATGATGAATTGAATAAGTATCATGATAAAAACCACTTCTATCATCGCCGCCAAGACAAAAGCATAGTATTCATTAAGGCTGATAGCGTTGTTGTTGACCGCTATGGTAGCAATCGCAATCAAAAATGTCAGTGGCATTGAATCGCCAAAACTAAACAGGACGGTATCTCTGAAGCCTAAGTATTTATAGTAGGCAACCAAAGAACTTATCAATCTTGCAGAGACCATCGCTAAGACAATCAACCCCGCAGTCGTGACAATCTCTTTGGTGAACAAAACTTTAAGATCAAGCGTGGTACCCACGTAGATGAAAAAAAGCGGCACCAAAAATCCAAAGCCCACCGTATGCAGCGTATGGGGCAACTCTACTTTATGAGCAAAGAAGTTGGCAATAAATACTCCGGCGATAAATGCTCCTAACACCATATCGATACCTAGATACTGCATTACGGCAATAAGGATAAAAAAGAGCGCCATAGATACACGGATATCCTGGCTCATGTTGTCAATTTCGGGCATGATGATTTTTCGAAGCTCAGGAAACCACCACAGCAAAAGGCGTAACGCCCGAAAGAGGTAAAAAGAGACCGCCAGTATCAGTATCAAAATACCGATATTTTTATAAAACTCCATACTGATTCCATGCGCTACAATCGCATCAAAGATAACCAAAGCGGAGATGCTGATCAGTTCCCCGATCACTCCGATAATCAAAGAGAGTTCCAGCCATTTATGGGTCTTCCCGTGTTCATTGATCAGTGCCATAATCATTCCCAAGGAGACGATGGGAATAGCCACAATATAGACAGGATTGAGCCCCAATACAAAGTAAAGCAAAAAGGAGATACCGTACAAGCAACCAAAATAGAGCAAAACGTTTTTGATAAATTTATCTTTGAAGCTGACAAACTTTTTGATATTGATCTCAAGTCCTGCCAAAAACATCAGGTAAAAAAACCCGATCTTGGCAATAGTTTTAAAAATTTCATTGTCCGCTTCAATGAAGCCTGCCCAAACAACCAATGTACCCAGGATAATCTCAATTACGGCCACAGAAATCTTAAATGTTCTTGCAAAAATGGGTGCAACGACAATGAGAAGTGCAATTTGTGATAAAAAAGTCAAATTTTGCATAGGAACCTTACAAATCAAATAAGATGTATTGTAGCCAAACAACTCTTAAAGGGGCAGCCCGTAAAGTACGAATGGGATAGTTGCTGATTTCGTTTGGATTGAAAGAAATATTTTAGGATTATATTTAAGTGGTGGCGCGAGAGGGAATCGAACCCCCGACACAAGGATTTTCAATCCTTTGCTCTACCGACTGAGCTATCGAGCCATTTATTTTATACGTGAAGTGGATGAAATTATAGCTTTTTAAACTTATATATTGCTTAAAAATAATTTGAAGAATAAAAATCAATGCGTTGAGATCCTGAACCTGATTCAAGATGACCACACTGCACGTCATTCCTGTGCAGATGAAAAGCGTTAAGCAAAGTCAAACTGCTTTCTCACAGAGAGTGCAAGCACAAGGACTTTGTAGGTTTGGAACTGAAGGCGATGTGCTTTTACACCGTCGAAGGAGAATTCACAGGCTCCTTTGACGTTATGGATCCCCGATCGGAGTCGAGGATGGCACGGTATGGATCCCCGGGGCAAGCCCGAGGATGACGAAGATACCGCATTTCGCCCCTTCTTCACGTCATTTCGGGCTTGACCCGCAATAAGCCTTGCATTAGAAGTCGTACGTAATACCAAAGCTGACAATATTTGCTCTGTAGTCCCTTGGGCCTTCATCATGCATCAAGTTTTGATAATCTACAAAAAGACCCCAGCCTTTTTCCTGATCGCCGTGGCCATCGAAAGATCTGTCGTATTCGCCTTCTTCTTTGTCGGCATCACGGCTTGAGAGGTCATACTCAAGACCTATCCCGTAGCTCAAACCGTCATGTTTAAATGTTTCATGGAAGGTACCGCAGTCTGCATCGATCTCGGTATGACCATAGCCAAGCAAACCATAGACATTCATTCGATCACCGATGGGCATCATCGGTTTTAGGAAGATGCCGTAATGTTCCACGTCATAAAAGTCGCTGCTGAGATTTGTTGTGAGCGCTCGTGCTTCGATACCGAAGTACTGATTGAAATCGTATCCTGCTCTGATGATGCCGCCCCAGCTCGAATCTTCCGCTCGTGCGCGGTCATGTACCTCACCTGTGGGCGTAAGACAGATGCAGTCGCTACTTACTCCGGCCCAGAGGATGCCGAGCCCCAGATAGAAAGGATTGGGATCAATGTGCACGGGTATGGGCACAATCACCTCTTCGGCAGGAACAATGTCCCCGCCGCCAAACAGAGTGCTTGTCGCGACAACTGCGCTAAGGGTTATGGTTTGTATTGCTTTTTTCATTTTTGCTCCCTCCTTATCTTTGGTTAAGCTCTTCTCTTCTTACAAAGAAAAGGCCAAGCATAAGCGTTATCAGTATCATTAATCCTGCTGAAATATGGTTAAGTGCCGGAGAACCGTCGCTTTTTACATCATAGCAGGTACAGTAGATCCCTGTATCAAGGGTGTTGTCAACCTCACCTGATTCGACACTGACAGACGATATCATACCGCCGCTGTCTGCATCAGAATCAACCGCATCATCGCTGCCCATATTGGTTTTTGTGAAGATGTAGTTTTCAGGCAATCCTGAGAATCTTATGCTGTATATTCCTGGCTCCACGTCAAATCCATAGCTGCCGTTTGCGTCGGTGAGCATTGTTGCTACGACTGTGCCGTTTGCATCCAAAAGCGTCACAGTAAGTCCTTCTACGCCTTCTTCCTCGGCATCCTGGATACCGTTATAGTTGTCATCGTACCACACATAATCACCGATATGTGCCGTTTGCGAAAGAGCTGAAATGGCAATAGTTGCTTCAGCATAGTTGTTGGTAAGATTTGTATCGTGCTGATCCAAAGCTGTAAGTCCAACCCTGTTGGTATAGGTTTCGCCGGCAGTCCCCGTATTAATGGTTGCAGTTACATAGAGCGTAGCTGTCTCATTTACGTCAAGATTTCCGACATTCCAAGTTTCATCACCATCCATACTTCCTGTTTGGGGGTCAAATTGCAAGTCACTTGCAATAGCATCAATCAAGTAGGTATCTTCTGAAATTTCAACACCTGTTGCAACAATTGGCCCGTGATTGGTTACCGTGATGGTGTACTTAATCGTTTCACCTTCTGTCGGTGTTGTATTGTTGACCTCTTTGGTGACAGAGAGATCAAGATCGTCCAGCACGGTAATGTTTTCATCGTCGCATATCTCGGTGCCTTCTATGCAGGCAGTATTGGTGATCGTTTCTCCGGCAACACCGGCAACTATCGTCACATTGATTTCTACCGTTGCAGAATCGCCAGGCTCTAAAATACCGCTATAGGTACAAGATAGCGGATCCCCACTGCAAGTCCAATCCGTTCCGTTGTAATCATTATATGCAACACCATCGGGCAACTCATCGGTTATGTTGATATCGGTTGCATTGCCGTCTCCGGTATTGGTGAGGGTGATGGCATAAATAACACTATCGCCTTCGGCAGGGAAAGGAGTACTGGCAACTTTTTCTATCTCGAGGATCGCTTGACGAACGGTAAGATTGACATCGTCACACACCGGGGTACTGTTTTGATCGCTCACTGCACATGCTTCGTTTGAGATCGTATTTCCTGCCTGGTCTGCGCTGATGGTGGCTGTGATATTGAGTTCTGCCTCAGCGCCGCCTGCAAGTGTAGGGATTGACCATACATGAGTTGTTGAATCATAGCTTCCTGCTGATGCAGAAGAGCTTACATAAACAGTACCGCTTGGCAACATATCTGTTACATTGATATCAGTTGCCGTATCTGCTCCATTGTTAGCAATGTTTATAGTGTAGACGATCGTATCTCCTTCACTTGGTCTTGCATCGCTAACTGTTTTGTGGATCCATATTCCGGCATCCGGACTTCGCGGGATGATGGTTGCCTCATCACACTCGTTGAGCGTCATATTGTCATCCGAGTTTACGCACGCATTGTTTGCAAGTGTATCTCCCACTAGATTCGGATCATTTTCCACAAAAGCAAAAACGTCAAAACTGCTGCTTGCGCCGCCGGCAAATAAACTTTCATAGGCGCAGCTTAGCGTCCTTGAAGTCGCATTGTATTCACAGTCCCAATCCTCTCCTCTAAAGCCTTCATATGTCACGCCTTCTGGCAGTGTATCATTGACGACGACTCCGGAGGTACTGTCGCCATTGTTTGTAACGGTCACCGTGTAGGTGATCTCGCTTCCGATTGCAGGAGTAGAATCACTCACCGTTTTGTTGATATCTAGATCGATAATCGGAGCAGCCATCAGCGGGCAGTTCCCCATATTGTCATCGATCTGATCCGGAGGGACATTGTCGTTTATTTCAGCGTTCGTGGTGCTGATATGGTAAGTAATCCGTTCAAACGGCGACATGCCGACGGTACTCCATTTTACGCGCCACTCCATTTGGGCGCCGTCTGCGCTGCCTTTTCCGATAAGATCGGGTGATGTACGACAGTTTGTTAATCCCCCGGCTATCGTATAGCCATCCGCACTGCCTACCCATGATTCAGGAACAGTTGTTCCGCCGGGATAAAGAAGGGGAGTTCCGACATCAGAGTCTTGCCATACCATCGGGTCACCTGCTGCGTCAGCAGGCACATAATCACAGATTTCCATCTCTACTGTTCCGGTATTGCCTTGCCATCCTGCAACTAGAGCAATATCACCACTTTCCATCAAACCATCAGCATCCCCGTCTTTATAGAAAAGAAAGGTTTGCGTATTGCTGGTTGAACCTACACGCTGAGTGTAGCCATAGACATAACCGTCAGAATCTTCTTCTCCGGTCCAGCTAAATCGGACGATATTTCTTCCGGTGGATTGAATTTCGCCGGTTATTGTTTTGTTGATGTCATAATCTCCTTGACATCCTGAATCACAACTTCCGTTGTCAGCATCAGGAAGTACACCGGCCCAATCGCTCATGTCTCCGTCTATGGAGATCGCACTGATGGTCATATTGCCGTCTCTGCTGTCGCAATCACATGCAGGATCAGGGACGAGTCCAAACGATTTTGGCTCAATGACATCATCGGGATCCTCTATCACAATATTTTCATAGCTTCCGGTTGCCGGTATTCCAAATTTCATATTGGCAGGCGGTGTCGGTTCAGCATCTTTAAGGTCTGTATTGTTGTCGACAAACAGCGTGAATGTTCCTGTATAATTTTGTAAATTAAATGAAAATTCTCCCGAAGGATGTGCCGGTTGTGTTACTTCTATTTTACCCGAAGGGTATAGCAATTTGACCCAAACCGCTTCCGTGGTACAAACCTCTCCGCTGTCCTGCATGCCATTTTCATTTAGATCGCAATAGACATTTCCTGAAATAGTTGCTGCGGTAAGATCGGTAAGCAGCAATATACTTGCAGCGGCTAATGATTTCATCAGTCCCATTTTATCTCCTTTGAATTAATATGTTTTAATGTTCTGAGCGTTTTTTAAAGCAGCCCGCGCATTAATCTAGGATGCATTTTAAAGGGAATTTTGGAAATGAAATTTCTCAACCCTTCCTCTCTCCACCCATTCCGCCATCTTGTTTATTGTTAAAATAAACTATGCCTTTTTATTCTAACATAAAAATACCTCATAGCATTATAAAATGATAAAGTATCTCAAAAATGGTTGATATTTTTGAAATAGTAATAAATATCTATCATTTTTTTTGATGAAATATTTTAATATCCAGAAAAAAATAAATCAGCTAACTAAACTTTTGAGAGTATTCGGCCGGCCGGCCTCTATGCCAGCGCTTTCACCAGCTGCATAAACGTTTCGCCTCGGTGTTTGTAGGAAGTAAACTGATCGAGACTCGCTGCAGAGGGAGAGAGCAGGGCGATGCTTTCGCGGGTGTGTACTTTGTCTATCGCTTCAACGGCTTTGTCGATCGTTTGTGTGTTGGTTGCATTGATGCCGTAGGTTTTGGCAAGAGCGAGAAGTTTTTCTTGGTTGGATCCTATGATGTAGAGTGTAATATGAAGTGCTCTCATGCTTTCAAAAAGCGGCGCAAGATCTACGCCCTTGTCATCCCCGCCTATAATGAGGTGGATGGGTTTGTCCGCATAGCCTTTGAGTGCCTGGATCGTTGCATCGAGGTTGGTGGCTTTGGAGTCGTTGACCCAAAGTCTGCCGCGGGCATCTTTGAACTCTTCTTGCCTGTGGGCATCCAGCACAAAAGCGTTCATCAGTTCATAGTCTGCTTCGTCAAAGAGCACTTTGGTCACAGCAAGGGCCAAAAGCGCATCTTGAAGAAAAGCCGCTTTGAAACGTACTTTTGAACCGTCAAGGCTGAAGTACTCTCCCAAAAATTCGTTCGAGTCATACTCCACTACATAGGCGTTTGTTTTGGGCAGATGCAGCCCTTTGGGAACCAGCGCAAGCTCCCCTTCTTTCATCGTCAAAAGCGGTTTGAGTTTGTCTGCTTCATACTGCTGCGGGGTGCCGTGCCAGTCCAGATGGTCAGGCGTGATGGGCAGCAAAAGGTAGATGTCGGGAGAAGCGCTATGGGTGTGATGGAGGGTAAAAGAACTGGTTTCAAGCACCCAGATCGGCGCATCAGGGCTGAGCGCCGCCAAGGGTGTGCCGATATTGCCGCCGCTTACGGCGCCCCTGTCTTTCAAGAGATGCGTGAGCATTTGCGTGGTGGTAGTTTTGCCGTTAGTGCCGCTGATCCAAATAGTGAAAGGCTTTTGCCCTTCAAATGAGTAATGAGTAGAGAGTAATGAGGAATGAGAGTTTGGGCGTTTTGTCGGTTGCTCATTGCTCATTGCCAACTCCTCGTTGCCAAGAAAGTAGTCATACTCGCTGAGCAGATGTTTGGCGTTTTGGATGAGCGGATGGGTCGGTTTGAGGCTGGGAGTGGTCACTTCAAGCATACTTGCTTCAGGGTCAAAGAGATGCGAAGGAAAGAGGCGGTTTCCCTCTTCGTCCGTGTAAGGCTCTTTGACGTTGTCGTCGAAAAAGGTGCATTCTCCGCCTAAAGCATGGGCGATCGCCTTGGTGGTCAGTCCGTATCCGAAAAGTGTCGGTTTCATGAAAAACTCCGTTTATCTAAACTTAAATGAGATGAGCGCCAGCAGGTTGGCCAGAAAAGAGATCATCCAAAAACGGACAATGATCTTGTTTTCCGCCCACTTTTTGAGTTCAAAATGGTGGTGTATGGGTGCCATCAGAAAGATACGCTCTTTGCGGAGCTTGTAGCTTCCCACCTGTAAAATCACAGAGACTGTTTCGATGACAAAGATAAACCCTATAAGCAGAAGCAGTACCTCGCTTTTGCCCAGTATCGCAAGATAGGCCAAAAAACCGCCGATCGCCAAACTGCCCGTATCTCCCATGAACACTTCGGCAGGATAGCAGTTGTACCATAAAAATCCAAGCAATCCTCCTGCAAGCGCTGCGGCCATGATGGTCATCTCTCCGACGCCTTTGATATTGGGCACGAGAAGATAGCCGCTAAAGATGGCATGACCTGTCACATAGAGGATCATTCCCAAAGAGGCAAGCGCAATCACCGAGGGTACGGTAGCCAGCCCGTCCAGTCCGTCGGTGAGGTTGACCGCATTGGTAGTGGCCAAAAAAACAAGTACCCAAAATAAAACCATAAAATAACCAAGATCAAAAAGAGGTGTTTTGAAAAAAGGAACATAAAATTCTGTAGGAAAACCTGCATACAAAAGCAATCCCGCAACCAAAACGGCAATAAGAACCAACAGAGCCATTTTACCTTTGGGCGTGAGTCCTTCGAGATTGTTGCCTGAGAGTACTTTGCCGATATCGTCTTTGAATCCGACCAACCCAAACCCCAAAAGCGTTACAATCCCGCCCCAGACGTAAAGATTGGAAAGTTTGGCTGAAAGCAAAGTGGCGATCAGGGTCGCGATGATAAAAACAGCGCCCCCCATGGTAGGGGTATGTTTTTTGCCTTCATGGGCGGGGACGTATTTGCTAATGGGTTGATTGGCTTTTTTGGAGGCAGCCCAGGCGAGATAGCGAGGAATGGCAAAAATCGTAAGTACAAAAGCGAAAAAAAATGCAAAACCTGCACGTACGGAGATGTATCCGAAAAGATTGATAGTTAAAAGTTGTGAAAGTTCAAACAGCATCGCATTTCTTTCATTAAAGATTTAGGAAAGGTTATTTTACTATTATTTCAATAAATTTTGAGTATTCGAGCTTATATCTTATGCAGTATTTACATAAACAGGTTAGATTGGCGCTGCAGCGAAAAAAGTTTAATTGAAACAAAGAATACAAAAGGATGAATATGCAGGGACAAAAAACAGTTTTGATCATCACGGACGGCATAGGATGGAAACCGCACAGTGCATGCAATGCGTTTGCAGATGCGGTAAAACCGACGTATGATATGCTTTTTGAAACAGCGCCCAAAGCGCTGATTTCTACGCATGGACTGAGCGTGGGGTTACCGGTGGGACAGATGGGAAACTCTGAGGTCGGACACATGACGATAGGTGCAGGAAGAATACTCTATCAAGATCTGGTCAAAATCTCTTTGGCTTTGGACGATGGGAGCATAGAGCGCAATGAAGCTCTCAATGAAACGTTGGCAAAAAGCGGCAGGGTTCACCTTGTAGGGCTTTTAAGCGACGGAGGGGTGCATTCGCATATAGAGCATACGATCGGGCTGGCAAAGCTTGCTAAGGCAAGAGGGAAAAAAGTCTTTTTGCATCTGATCACTGACGGCAGAGATGTAAGCCCTGTTTCTGCAAAAATTTACATAGAGCAGATAGAGTCTGTTTGCGATGAGGATATCTCGGTAGCCACAATCGGCGGGCGTTTTTTTGCGATGGACAGAGACAATCGCTGGGAGAGGATAGAAAAAGGATACAGAGCGATCGCCCAGGCTGCGCCAAAGAGTTCTTTGGCGCCCCGGGCGTATGTAGATGCAAGCTACGCCAAAAAAGAGACTGATGAGTTTATAGAACCTGCTGCTTTTGCCGGATATGAGGGGATGCAAGAAGGCGACAGCGTTATTTTTACCAATTTTCGCTCAGACAGAGCAAGAGAGATTGTTACGGCGTTGGGAGAAAAAACATTTGACAAGTTCGAGCGGCGGTATATCCCGTTGCACATTGCTACCATGACCCAATATGATGCCACATTTGCCTATCCGGTGCTTTTTCCCAAAGAGTCTCCCAAAAATACATTAGCCGAAGCAATAAGCCGTGCAGGATTGACTCAGCTTCATGTTGCAGAAACCGAAAAATATGCCCATGTCACCTTTTTTATGAACGGCGGGATAGAAACACCCATGATAGGAGAGAGTAGGGTGCTTATCCCCAGTCCGGATGTGAAAACGTATGATATGCAGCCTCAGATGTCTGCCCCGGAAGTAGGGGATGCTGTTGTTACGGCGATGGATGAAGGATATGATCTGATTATTGTCAATTTTGCCAATGGTGATATGGTAGGCCATACAGGCAACTATGAAGCAGCACGCCAAGCAGTGCATGCGGTAGATACTGAGCTTGGAAAGATTATTGCTAAAGCCAAAGAGGATAGGTATGCTATTGTTTTGACCAGCGACCACGGAAACTGCGAGGAGATGTGTGACAAAGAAGGACATATCCTTACCAACCATACCGTAGGCGAAGTGTGGTGTTTTGTGCTGGCTAACGGCATAGAGAAGGTCAAAGAAGGGTGCGGCCTGAACAATGTAGCCCCTGCGGTGCTTAAAATTATGGGGCTTGAGATACCCCGGGAGATGGATGAGCCGTTAATTTAATACATTGACTAAATTTTTATTTCATAGTACTATAAAAAATCAAAAGCCGCATTTTTTGCTCTCACAGATAGAGCCCAAAATAAAGCGGATAATCGTATAAAATGTTTGGACGGGATGAATGCAAAAGGAGAAAAGGGAATGGAAAGAAAGATAAAAGAATCCGTGGGGACTTTGCTGGCCCACATCATTAAGGTAGATCACAGAGATGTAGAAAAGATGGCACCGCTTTTTTGCGAAATTATGGGGCAGGACTTTAAGTGTAGTCCTGAAGAAGCCGAGGCGTTTCTTCGAAGGATAGTCAATGAGCCGTATGATCTGGATGCGCATATAAAGATCATCAATCAGGCTCTTTGTGAAGATAAGCTTTCGAAGTTTCATCTTTTGGAGCAGCTCAATCATGTCATCTACTCGGATAAAATAACTCCTCAGGATTATGAAATTTTTGAAGATATAAAAAACAGGCTTTTTGTATGCAACTCATCTAAAAGCTAAAAATGCACATGTTACAATAGCAGCAGAGTAAAAATTAAAAAAAGGGTAAAGATGAAATTTTCAGGTTCAAATGTATTGATAACAGGTGCCAGCAGAGGTATCGGGGCACAGATTGCGCAAACGCTGGCTCAAATGGGACTTAAAGTTTGGATCAATTATAGAAGCGGGGAAGCTCAGGCAAATGCAGTCAAATCCCGGATAGAATCTATGGGCGGCAGAGCAGAAGTGATCGGATTTGATGTGAGCGATGAAGAGGCGTTTGTGGATGCTGTAAAACATATCACGCAAACGGACGGTGAACTTTCGTATCTAGTAAATAATGCAGGGATCACCAATGATAAACTGGCCATGCGCATGAAAGCAGAAGAGTTTATGTCTGTGATCGAAGCCAACCTCAAATCAACTTTTATCGGATGCCGTGAAGCGCTCAAAGTGATGGGGAAAAAACGTTTCGGATCGGTAGTAAATATCGCTTCGATTGTGGGTGAGACCGGAAATGCAGGGCAGACAAATTATGCAGCCAGCAAAGGCGGAACGATCGCAATGACCAAAAGTTTTGCTATAGAAGCAGCCCCTAGAAATATCAGATACAACACCATTACTCCGGGGTTTATTGCCACAGAGATGACCGAAGTACTCAAGGATGAAATCAAAGAGGCATTTACTGCCAAGATTCCTTTGGGAAGATTTGGTGAGCCTAAAGAGGTCGCCGAGGCTGTAGCTTTTTTACTTTCTGATCATGCTTCTTATATCACGGGAGAAACTTTGAAGGTGAACGGGGGAATGTATATGTAGACCTCATGTGTCTACGTATTAATTTGTCTGTATGCACAGGAAACCGCTAAGATAAAAATCTTCTTTTTGCAAAGTACCACACTAAAAAAATGACGGCTGCGGCAGAAAGCACTGTTATAAGTGTGTCGCTATAGACGATGAGCGTTGCCTCAAAATTTTTAATCAAATAGGTCCATAATACAATGGCAATCAAAGTACTAAAAATAACAACAAGAATCGTGGTTGAGTGTCTCAGTCCCATCAGATAACCTACAAAACTTCCTACGACGGGGCCTGTCATCGTTAAAGGAAAAAGCACAAACAATACAAGCCCGACAATGCCGTATTTTTTGATGAGCGGCTGGTACTTTTGGGCGCTTTCTTGGGAACGCTGCAAAAAGTCCTTAAGAGGCGCATAAGAAACCACATGGAGGCTTTCCCAGCTCATGACAAAAAGAGGATAAAAGATTAAAACCATAATGGTTTCAATAAAAAGATTAAACATAACAAGCCAGAAGGTATCCATCTGAAAGGCAATACCTATAGAGAGTCCGCTCATCCTTCCAAAAAGAATATTCGATGCGGTCATACTCAGAAGTATATTGAAATCTTTAGGATTGACGACGGCGTAGAATGCCAAAAGCAGTAAAAGTGCCACAAGAAGCAAAAGGCCTGCAGCCAAAATACGGCCTTCGCTTTGTTTGGAAAATATATGTTGCAGCATGCAGAAACTCCCGAATCGATTCTTTTGTTTTTGTGAGATTATAACTAAATCATTTGAGGTTTTGTCTCATTTTCCCCCGGTGTATGAGTATCTTTTTTGGTTTATGCGGCATTGATAGCGCACTTCTGTCTTTGAAGCGGCCACTATGTTTTAAATGAAATAAAAGAACCGATTATGAATTTTAGGTATAATGGTTTTTTATGTTTTTTGAAAAGGAGAAGGATGTCCATACGACTTTTGGTACTTGAAGACGATAGATTATTCAACGAAACGCTCCAGGATTTTTTAGAAGAAGAGGGATTCATTATCGATTGCGCATTGGATCCCTACAGTGCTTTGGATTTTACGTATAAATTTAAATACGATATTTACCTTTTTGATGTCAATCTGCCCTATGAGAGCGGTTTTGACCTTTTGGAAAAATTAAGAGAAAGCAAAGATATGACGCCGGCTATTTTTTTGACCTCGCGAGAAGATAAAGACTCGCTTGCTCAGGGGTACAGGGCAGGGGCAGACGACTATATGAAGAAACCGATCGATTTGGAGGAGTTGCTATTTCGTATCGAGGCATTGCTGCGCCGTCAGACAAGACACAGCAGGATCATTTTAGGAGAGTTTGAGCTTGATACGGTTGCAAAAAAATTATGTTTAAACGGCAAAGCTGTTGATATAACGCAAAAAGCTGTCGAGCTTTTAGTGCTTCTTTTTGAGTCCAAAGGCGAAGTGGTAACGATTGAGAGGATCAAAGACCGGCTTTGGTCGGCAGATCAAATGCCAAGCGAGGGTGCTTTGCGGGTTTATATAACACAGCTTAAAAAATATTTCCCCTATGCAATTTTAAATATACGCGGTATCGGATATCAGTTCAGGGCGGAGAATGTATAAGAAAATATGGATAGCGACATCGGTATATGTTTTAAGCGTTGTCTGTTGTTTGGCTTTGATCTATTTTTTTATGCGGGAGAGCGGGTTTAACGAAGAAAATTTTTTGATCATCGGCGGAGTGGTAGTGGTATTGGGCTGGGGAGTGGGACATATTTTGTCCTCTCATTTGCTTGCGCCCCAAGCAAGTATTGACACAAATCTTTCTGAGCTGATCAATGAGGTTGTTCATGAATTAAATCTTCCTCTTTCTACCATCATCGCCAATACGGCATTGTTGAAAAAACATACCGAAGATGAAAAATCTATAAAGCGTATTGAGAGAATTGAAGCCGCTTCGCATAGGCTTGAAAGGCTTTACAAAGAATTGGTTTACGGCATTAAAAAAGAACTGCATCCTATCGCCAAAGAGAGGGTAGCTCTGGAGCAGTTATTGCAAGAGCGGGTGGATATTTTTGAAGCTTTTGAGAGAAATCCTTTCGAGATGCAACTCGAAGCCTGCAGCATCTATGTTGATAAAATAGGATTTGAAAAAATGATAGACAATCTCTTGATCAATGCCATGAAGTATTCTCCCAAAACAAAACCCATCAGACTGACTTTGACAGAAAAAACGCTTGTTATTGCAGATGAGGGAATGGGCATGGATGAAACGCAATTGGTGAGAGTGTTTGAGCGGTATTATCAAGGAGACAAGCAGCAAGAAGGAGAGGGGATAGGTTTGGCATTGGTAAAAGCCTATTGCGATGCGGAGGGCATAGGCATACAGGTGCATTCTCAAAAAGAAAAAGGCACAAAGATTATTTTAAATTTAGCCAAAATGGTTCACGTATGATTCATTTTTATTTAGTATGATAGGCGTTGCGGAAAACAAAAAGGAATAAAATGAAAAAAACTATTTTACTCCTGGAGGACGATCATCAGCTCAGTGGAACAGTGAAGCAGTTTCTTCTTTATCACGACTATGAAGTACTTTGTGCTTATGATGCGCTTCAGGCAGGGGAGCTTGTATATGAAAAACACATCGATTTGATGCTGCTTGATGTCAAGGTGCCCCATCAAAACGGTTTTGATTTTCTTCATGATCTTCGAAACAGGAAAATTCAGACTCCTGCCATCTTTATTACTTCGCTTAACAGCGTAGAAGATGTAACCCGGGGATTTGCTATGGGATGCGATGATTATATCCGCAAGCCTTTTGCGCTCAAGGAGCTTCTTGTCAGAATAGAATCTTTGATCAAGCGTCGCTATGGAACACACGACCAAAGGATTGCTTTGAGAGAAGGACTGTGTTTTGATATCAAAGAAAACCTTTTGCTGCAAGGCAATAAAAAAATCCCCCTTAAAGCAAAAGAGATAAAACTTCTTGTGTTGTTTCTGGAAAGACCTTCTGAGTTGTTGACCTATGAAACCCTATTTGAAGCTTTGTGGGAGTATGGCGAAGAGCCGAGTCACGGCAGTCTTCGCACCTACATCAAAACACTTCGGATAATTGTCGGGAAAGAAAAAATTGAAACAGTGAAGCACGTAGGATATCGCTTTGTTAAAGAGTGAAAAAAAGAGTCTTATCCGTTTTTTGCTGATCTATCTCGGATCAACGTTTTTGCTTTTTTCTTTGGCTTTGTGGATCTTTTATCAGCATCAAAAACATCAATTGATCGATCAGCAAAGAAATACGCTCAAATACGAAGCGCAGCAGATAAAAACACAGCTGCATAAGCTTCACGAAAGTTCCGATCCCAAGCTGTTTTATCCGGTGCATCCTCCTTTTGTTTCATCGATTTATGATGTGGACAAACACTATATATTCGGAGACCTCAAAGGGGTGCATTTGATGAATGAATCGAGCTATATGCAAGATGAAACGCAATTGTACTATCTGGATAAAGTTGAACCTTATTTTTTGGGAGCAGCTTTTTTGCTTGTTTCAAAAACGTTGGATATGAAACCTATTGTCAAACTTCAAGAAACGATGGTGTGGTTTATGCTGGGGGCAGGAGTATTTTTTGGATTGCTGGGTTATTTTTTGGGAAAACTTTTTGTCGCGCCGATGCGGGATTCCATTAAGCAAATGAACCGGTTTATTCAAGACACGACCCATGAGCTCAATACGCCTATCAGTACAATTTTGACCAATATAGAGATGCTTGAAACTTTTGGAAAATGTGAACAAAGCAATGAACTTCGGCGCATTGAGATCGCATCAAAAACATTGAGCCGTATCTATGATGACCTGACGTATCTCAATCTCAATCATCACTACCATCGCTGTATTGAATGCGTGGATGTTTCCGGTGCAATACGTGAACGCTTAGTTTTCTTTTCTTCGATGATAGAGGCCAAAGGGTTAATCCTACGCCTGGATATTGATCCCGGAGTGGTGCTGGAGATGGATCGCAATGATCTGGTTCGCCTGGCAGATAATCTTATCTCCAATGCAATCAAATACAACAAAACCAAAAGTTTGCTTCATGTTTCTCTTACAAAGGAGTATTTCCGCGTTGCAGATGAAGGTATAGGCATAAAGGAAAAAGATATGGAAAATATTTTACACCGCTTTAGGCGTGCTAACGACAGCGAAGGAGGATTTGGTATCGGCTTGGATATTGTCAATCAGGTGGTCAATAGTTATCAATTTGTGTTGTCTATCAAATCGAAAGTGCAAAAAGGAACAGAGGTGGAGGTAAGATGGGCAAACTAATAGGAATTTTTATTTTGATGTATACGTTCGCATCATCAGAAGACAGCATTCAGCTCGATACAAAGCAGCTTCAGCAGGAGTGCTTACAATGTCATCAAAAGCAGCAGATTCCCAATGAAATGGTCTACCGCCGCTATCTTTCTATCTATAGCACACATGCACGCATCAAAGAAGCCATGGTTGCGTATTTAAAAAATCCCCAAAAAGAACACTCCATTATGCCGTCCCAATTTTTTCTAAAATTTCCCATGAAAGAAAAACAAAATATTGACGAGGAAAGACTGATCAAAGACGTGGAACTGTATCTGGATATGTTTGATATAAAGAAAAAGCTTGCGCTCTAATAATAGTTTCATATCAGTGCGATACAATGCATCAGCAAAAAGAGAAGCTGTTAACACTAAATTAACATTTTGGTGACATACTTCACCTCCCCTTTAAATAAATAACAAACAGAAGGAAAAAAGTTTTTTGTGGTAGAACATAGATATTTTATTTCATTTTTTATCACGACGCTCGTTTACCTTGGGCTGTTTGGTTCCTACTTTATATTGCGCGATACCTTATTGATAGAGGAACAAAAAGCCGCAGACAACACGATATGCATGTGCCTGAGCGAGTTTGTTCCCCCGTCTGATGCTCCTGTCGAAGAGACGCCAAAAGAAGAGCCCGTTGAAGAAATACCCGAAGAACCTGCCATAGAAGAAGAGCCGGTTGTCGAGGAAAAGCCACAAGAAGAACCTGTTGTTGAAGAGACGCCAAAAGAAGAACCTGTTGTTGAAGAGAAGCCTGTCATAGTGCCTGAAGCAGTTAAGCCCAAACCTGCCCCTAAGCCTGAAAAAAAGAAAGAGCCGGTCAAAAAAAAGATTAAAAAACATATCCCTCCAAAACCTGCTGCAAAGAAGATGCCATCACCCAAGGGCGCGCCGACTCAAGCATTGGTAAAAAAAGGTACAGCCCAAAAAGACAAAGTTGCCGACAAAAATGCTTTTCTTGCAGCCGTAAGACAAAAGATAAATCGCCATAAAAGTTATCCGGTTATTGCCAAGCGAAGAGGAATGCAAGGCAAAGTAGCAGCCGAATTCACCATCCTGGCCAATGGCCATGTTTCCAATATCAAACTAAGCGGCTCAAAATTCTTCCATGCTTCGGCACGCCAGGCCATCGAGAAAGCTTTTCCTGTCAGTACGGTGGGTCGAGCCCTGTCTTTTCCGATGACGGTAAATCTCATGTTGGAATATCGTTTAACACAAAATTAACAAAAAAATATTATCCTCCTGGGAAGTAAAAATAACGGGAGATTTAAAATGAAAAAAGTGATTTGTCTTTCTATTGCAACTTCATTCTTTTTGCATGCGGCAAATGTGGAGCTTGGAACGATTGAAGTAGAAGAAAAAATAGAAACTGAAGTGATCAAGGATGTAAGCAGCGAAGAGATCAAGTCTGCGGACGCGGCAGAAGGACTTGCCAATGAGTCTTCAAGCGTATGGCTTGTCAGAAGAAGCGGTATCTCGAATGATATCATCGTCAGAGGACAAAAAAAAGACAACATCAACGTCACCATCGACGGAACGAAAGTATTCGGTGCCTGCCCTAACAGGATGGATCCCCCGATTTCGCATATACTCACGAACAATATTGAATACATTGAGATGATCGAGGGGCCTTACAATGTAGAGGATTTCGGCGTATTGAGTGCTGATGTAAAGGTGCATACCAAAAAACCGACCGAAGAGACTACGGGTGAAGTCAATCTCGGATTTGGAAGCTGGGGATACAAAAAAGCTTCTTTCAATGTCAGCGGCGGGGGAGAAAAAGTAAAATTCCTGCTTAGCGGCTCCACCGAATCAGGAGAACAGTACGAAGACGGAGACGGCAACGACTTTGTAGAGCAGATCGCAGAAAACGGATTGGATGCAAGCGGTTCGCAGTATCAGCCGAAATATCAAAATCTCGATGCGTTTGAAAAGAAAACCGTGATGGCAAAAATGTTTTGGAACATTGCTGACAATCAAGAATTGAGGCTGAGCTACACGGGCAACCGAAGTGATGACATTCTTTATCCTTCTACAGCAATGGACGCGCTGTATGATGATTCGGATATCTTCAACATCGAATACACCGCAAAAGATCTGGGCAAGTACTCCAAAGCGTTGGATGTGCAGCTTTACCAGTCAGAAGTAGACCATCCGATGTCAACACTCTATCGCAAGGCTGCAGCTGATATAACAAAAGAAATGACGCACCATTTGGATACGAAAACCCAGGGGGCGAAAATCAAAAACAGTTTTGACGTGGAGAATCATACGGTCACAGCAGGACTGGACTACAGCGTAAGAAATTGGGACGGGGCATTTTATAAAAACGGCGTATTCCAGTATACTAGCCTTTATGATGTGGATACCGAAAACTATGCACTCTTTTTGAAAGATACCTTTAGGATGGATAAACTTGAGTGGAACGTAGGTTTAAGATATGACGACACGGAAATCACTTCGCAAAAAGCCGGACATCCGATCAATGATTACAGTGAACTCAACGGCTATATCTCCGGAACCTATCATGCGGATGAAAATACCCAGTATTTTGCCGGGATCGGCAAATCCTCCAGGGTGCCTGATGCCAGAGAGCTTTATATTTTCATGAAAGGCGTACAGGTAGGTTCGCTTGAATTGGAAAATACAATCAACTATGAACTGGATATGGGAATTGAGAAGAAGTTTGAAAATGCTACTTTCAAAGGAAAAGCATTTTACAGTATGCTCAAAGACTTTATCGCTTACAATTCAAGTAAAACCTCCATGTTCTTTGAAAATGTGGATGCGACCATTTACGGGCTGGAGCTAAGCGGAACATACGTAGCGAGCGAATCGCTTTATTTTGACTATGGCATGTCGTACCAAAGAGGCAAAAAAGATGATCCGCTGACAGGACAAACTTCAACCAATCTGCCTGAAATCCCGCCGTTTAAATTCAATGCAGCGCTTAACTACCTGTATGATGAAAGTTTAACCTTCAGGGCTGAATTGGTTGCTTCGGATGAATGGAGCGAGTATGACTATGATAACGGGGAGCAGGAACTGGATGCTTATGCGGTGCTCAACCTTAAGGGTACAAAACAGCTTAATAAAAATCTTGAGCTGACAGTGGGAATTGACAACGTGTTTGACAGCACCTACACCACAGCCAATACTTATGAAGACTTGACATTGCTTGAAGCCGGAGAGGACATCATGCTTCTCAATAACCCGGGACGCTACGTTTATACCAATATCAAATTCAAGTTTTAATTCAAACCCCAAAGGCAAGTGCGCCTTTGGGATTATTTTTCCTTCATCTGCCTTATTTAAATGTGTAATTATGTATATCCTCTGCAAAAAAGCGCACCGTCAAAAAGCAAAATAACTCCTTTTTATCATTTTTTTGTTATAATAATGCGTATATTTAACTTAATGAAGGAGTAATGAATGGCATTATTTGACGATGTGAAGGAAGTAGTTGTAGAGCAGCTCAACGTGAGCCCGGATGAAGTAAAAGAGGAGTCCAGATTTGTTGAAGATCTTGGGGCTGACAGTCTTGATGTGGTTGAGTTGGTTATGGCGCTTGAAGAGAAATTTGATATCGAAATTCCTGATGATCAAGCTGAGGCGATTGCAACAGTGGCAGATGCCATCAAATTTATCGAAAACGTATAATTTTGATACTAAATCCCTTTAGGGGGATTATATAAGACATAGATTAGCACTTGTAAAGCGTTAATCTATGTCTTAATTACATTATTAGATAGGAGAGAAGCAGTGAGAAGAGTAGTAGTAACAGGATTAGGGATGATAAATGCTCTAGGACTTGATAAAGAGAGCGCATTTTCTGCCATTATAGAAGGAAAGGCAGGCGTTAGACTTATCGAATCGTTTGACACGAAAGACCAAACAGTCAAAATCGCTGCTGAGATTACAAATTTTGATCCTTTTACTGTACTTGATCCCAAAGAAGCAAAAAAAGCAGACCGGTTTATCCAGCTTGGGCTTAAAGCCGCAGCTGAAGCCATGGAAGACGCAAAGCTTCCGGAAGATTTTGACAGGGAGAGATTTGGTGTCGCTTCTGCTTCCGGGATCGGCGGACTTCCCAATATTGAAAAAAATTCTATAGTTTGCGAACTTAAGGGCTCAAGAAGAATCTCTCCGTTTTTTATCCCTTCATCGCTGGTCAATATGCTCGGCGGGTTTGTTTCTATCTATCAAGGCCTTAAGGGACCCAACCTTGCTTCGGTTACTGCTTGTGCAGCAGGTACGCATGCCATCGGTGAAGCGGCCAAAAGTATTATGGTGGGCACTGCTGATAAAATGCTTGTAGTCGGAGCAGAGTCTGCTATTTGTCCTGTAGGAATCGGAGGATTTGCCGCAATGAAAGCGCTTTCAACCAGAAATGATGATGCCGCAGGATCATCAAGACCCTTTGATGCAGAACGCGATGGATTTGTTATGGGTGAAGGCGCCGGCGCTATAGTGCTAGAGGTGTATGAGGATGCAATTGCCAGAGGCGCAACAATCTACGGAGAGCTCATTGGATTTGGTGAAAGCGGTGACGCCAACCACATCACTACTCCGACAATGGATGGGCCGCTTCGCGCGATGAGAGGTGCGTATATGATGGCAGGAGAACCAAAAGTGGATTATGTGAATGCCCACGGGACATCAACGCCGGTTAATGATAAAAATGAAACCGCAGCGCTTAAAACACTGTTCGGAGGAAAAGAAAACTGCCCGCCTGTAAGTTCAACCAAAGGACAGACAGGGCATTGTCTTGGTGCTGCAGGTACGATTGAAGCAGTGATCACATTGATGGCTATGAGAGATGGCGTGCTTCCCCCCACTATAAATTATACGACGCCTGATGAAAATTGCGACTTGGATTATGTGCCTAATGCCGCAAGAAAAGCAGAAATAAACGTAGCGATGAGCAATTCATTTGGTTTTGGTGGTACCAACGGGGTCGTCATCTTTAAAAAAATATAAGGATTTTCAATGACAACCTATCTGGATTTTGAGCAAAAAATTGCACAGATTCAAGATCTTATTGAATCTGTGCAGGCTAGCGGAAATACAATTGCATTTGCAAAACTTCAAAAAGATTTGGAAAAAGAAGTAGCAAAAACATTTGGCTCTCTTAGCGATTATCAAAAACTTCAACTTGCTCGTCATCCGGATAGACCTTACGCTCTTGATTATATCAGAATGATTATGGAAAATGCCTATGAAATTCACGGAGACAGGGCATTTAGAGATGATCCCGCCATGCTGTGCTATATCGGCTGGATAGGCGGTCAAAAAGCCATGGTGATCGGTGAGCAAAAAGGGCGCGGCGTTAAAAATAAGATCAAAAGAAATTTTGGTATGCCCAATCCCGAAGGATACAGAAAAGCCCTTCGTGCAGTCAGACTGGCAGAGAAGTTTGATATCCCTGTTTTGATGCTCATAGATACTCCGGGCGCCTATCCGGGACTTGGTGCAGAAGAGAGAGGACAGAGTGAAGCCATTGCCAGAAATCTTTTTGAGTTTGCTTCAGTAAAGGTGCCGCTTGTTTCGATTGTCATCGGTGAAGGCGGTTCAGGAGGCGCTTTGGCAATAGGGGTTGCAGATAAGCTTGCGATGATGCGCTATTCCGTTTTTGCTGTTATCTCTCCGGAAGGATGTTCGGCTATTTTATGGAATGACCCTTCCAAGGTAGAGGCCGCAACAAAAGCACTGAAAATAACCCCCAATGATCTTTTGGAACATAAACTTGTTGACGATGTGCTCGATGAACCTCTTATCGGCGCACACCGAGACAAAGAGACTGCAGCGCAAGTGGTTAAAGAATATTTTTTGCAAAGTGTAAAATCACTCAGAGAGCTCTCAGAAAGCGAATTGCTTGAGCAGCGTTATGCCAAATTGACCGGCGTGGGCGCTTATTCTGAGTAAGCTACTGTCTTTTCCATGATACACACTATAGCCAATACTCTTGTTTCTGCTATTGGAGAGTGGGGGTATTGGGGTATATTTCTTTTGATGTTTATTGAGAGTACGTTTTTCCCTTTCCCCAGTGAAGTCGTTATGATACCGGCCGGTTATCTTGCCCATAAAGGTGAGATGAATCTTTATTTGATCGTTTTGGTAGGCATAGCGGGCTCTGTTGCGGGAGCACTTTTTAATTATTATATTGCACTTTGGTTTGGCAGAAGTTTTTTGCTCAAATACGGAAAATATATGTTTATCAAGGCTGAAACGCTTGAAAAGTTAGAAAAGTTTTTCTATAAGCACGGCGAACTTTCTACTTTCAACGGAAGGCTTATCCCCGGCATCAGACAGCTCATCTCATTGCCTGCAGGATTGGCACGCATGAATGTTGCAACGTTTTCTTTTTATTCGGGGCTGGGTGCGGGCATTTGGGTGATTGTTTTGGTGATGCTGGGATATTTGCTTGGCTCCAATGAGGCGCTTATCTCCGAGCATCTTGCATCTGCAACACTGATTGCCCTTATTTGCGTAGTGCTGATCACTCTTTTTTATATTGTTCGAAACAAAAGAAGAAAAGAGATACTTGAAGAATAGTGCCTCTGCGCATAGTCAATAAAAAATTACCCCACCATCCAGGCAAGATATTTTTTCTTTTTGATCTTAATCTCTTTTAATGCTTTTAAAACTTTATTTGCCACTGAGTGATGAAGTGCGACATAAGACTTTGTGTCGGCAATATATATCTTTCCTATCAATTTATGTTCAACGCCTATCTCTTTGCATAGAGTACCCAATATATCTGCGGCGCGCAGTTTGTTTTTTTTGCCGCCATTGATACAAAGTGTCTCATACTCAGATGTCATTTTAAATGCTGTATCGACACGCAACTCTTTGATGTCTGCCGTGCGGGCCGAAGAGGTGATATAGGAGCATTTGGCGCTCTCTTTGGGTTCATAGAGAGAAATTGCCGTTCCTGTGGCGTCCGCACGCCCGGTGCGTCCGATACGATGGGTATAGACTTCTTTGTCAAAAGGCAAATCATAATTGATAATAAGCTCAATACCTTTAATGTCCAGGCCTCTTGAGGCAACATCGGTAGCCACAAGAATGCGTTTGGAACCATTGGAAAAAACAATGACAGATTCGTTGCGTTCTTTTTGTTCCAGGTCGCCATGTATGTCGATGGCAGAATGTCCTTGATGATGCAATGCATCAGTAAGAGATATGGCTTGCGCTTTTGTATTGCAAAAAATAAGCAGAGATTCCGGTTTGTAAGAGTGTATAAGGGTTGTGAGGGTTTTAAATTTATCAGAAGTCTCATAAACTATCTCATCTATTTTGGCACTTTCTTGGAGCGTATCTACCTTGAGGGTAAGAGGCTGTTTTAGGAGGGCTTTGGCCAATTTTTCTATCTTCTGCGGAAAAGTGGCCGAGAAAAGAAGCGTCTGTTTGGATCGAGGCATGTTGGAGCCAATTTTGATGATCTCATCATAGAAACCCATATCCAGCATGCGGTCTGCTTCGTCAAGCACAAGGGTGTTAATGCTATCGAGCACAAGTGTCTCTTTGGCAAGATGATCCTGGATACGCCCCGGTGTGCCTATAAGTATATGCGCCCCCTTGGCAAGCGATTGAGCCTGCGTACGAAGCGGTACGCCCCCATAGAGTGTAATGATCTTGAGATTCGCTTTATACGAGGCTACTTTTCGAAGTTCGACAGCTATTTGGTCTGCCAATTCTCTGGTGGGCGTGATAACAATAGTTTGAGGTTTGTTTTGGTTGATATCTGTACGCATGATGCAGGGCAGGCCAAATGCCAGAGTTTTGCCTGAACCGGTCTTGGATTGTGCGAGGATATCTTTGCCCTCCAAAATAGGAACAATAGCTTTATCTTGTATCTGTGTCATTTGGCTAAAGCCCAAAGAGGCTAGATTTTCTAAAAGTGCCTGAGGTATTTCTTTGATAGTATTGAATGTTTTCATGATGTCGTTAATGTCCAGTGTGTCGTATATTGGTGATAAAAGAAGTGCAAAAATAATGCTTAAAGAGAAAGGGAGTGAGTCAAAGACTCACAGAAAAACTTATGCTTGAGATTTTTTATACTCTAAAATCATTTGATAGGCTTCATCTTTTAGTCTAAGCTTCTCTTTTTTGATCGTCTCAAGTTCCATGTCGGTCAATGCAAGACGTCCCTCATCCGCATCTTTGGCTTTTTGATCTAATTCATTGTGTTTTTCAAAAATTTTAGCAAAATGTGCATTCTCTTGTTTAAGCTGGCTGATTTCGTCTCTATATTCATGTAGCATATGTACTCCTAGTAGTCATTTATATAATTTTATCGTTTTTGCGGTTAGAATCGTATTAATAGTAAGAGATTCTCTTAGGTTCTGTACTCTGCATTGATTTTCACATATTCATAGCTTAAATCACAGCCGTAAGAGGTATAAGCCCCATCTCCCAAGCCTAAGTCGCATGTGACTTTAAAGCTTTCTTGTTTCATAATTTTGTAGGCTTCATTTTCACGTGCTTTATCCAGTTCTCTATGCTCACCTGAATAAATAAGCAGATCATCATAATAAATGGAGAGCGTACGGTCATCGCATGCTATACCGCTCGCCCCAATCGTAGAAGCGATACGCCCCCAATTTGGATCTTCCCCAAAAAGCGCTGTTTTGACAAGCAGTGAGTTGCTAAGCGCTCTTGAGGCTTTTTTGGCTTCATCTTGGTTTTTAGCGCCTTTTACTTCAAATGCGACAAGTTTGTTTGCCCCTTCGCCGTCTTTAAGGATAAGCATGGCCAGTTCGAACATAATTTTCTCCAATGCTTTGGCAAAAGCTTCTTTATGATAGCTTCCGCTTTGTTTGTTGGCAAGAAGCAAAACCGTATCGTTGGTCGAGGTATCGCCGTCGACAGAGATGCGGTTGAAAGAGTTTTCGGTTGCATCGTTAAGCAGTTCGGTCATATCGGCTTTAGGGATATCGGCATCGGTAATCACAAAACAGAGCATGGTTGCCATCGCAGGATTGATCATGCCCGCGCCTTTACAGATAGCTCCGATGTGAAACGATCCTCCGTTTTCAAGTTCTACTTTGTAGGCAAGCTCTTTTTTGAAACTGTCTGTTGTCATGATAGCTTTTGCCGTCTGATCGGAATTTCTGGCATTGAAATCGAGTGTATCGAATGCAGAAGCGATTTTGTCGATCGGCAAACGATACCCGATTACACCCGTCGAGCTCATGACCGGATTAAGAACGTCGATCTTTTTTGAAAGAGAAGAGAAGAGAGTGTCAATATCTTCGATGCCTTTTTCTCCTGTCATGGCATTGGCATTTTTGGCATTCATCAGTATAAAATTGGTTTGAAAATCTTTAGGATATTTTTGAAAATGTTTGATGGGCGCCGCCTGGAAAACATTGGTGGTAAACACCGCAGCAATATCACAAGGCGTATCGCTGCGTATAAAAGCAACATCGCCGGCGATCTCATTTGACTTTGAATCTGACGGTTTGGTGCGCATACCCACATTGGCAGCACCGAAAAAAAAGCCTTGCACGTTTTCAAGGCCGTTCTTTAAAGGGAAAAGTTTAAACATATTTGAGCTCCTCTGGTTTTTCTTTTTTGCGTATGATTTTTTTGGCTTTACTGATACCTTCGCTTGTGCCTATCAGTAAAAGTTTTGATTCGGGCATGATAATAATATCCCCCTTAGGCATAGGTATGAATTTATCATCTTTTTGACGTATTCCGATGATTGTTACATTGGCAATGTCTCTTAAGCGCGCAGTTTTGATCATTTTAAGCGCAAGCCAAGAGGTTTTTGATACTTTCGCCTCTTCCATATCAAGCGGTGTATCTCTTTTGTACAGAAATTCCTGTAAAAGATTTTCCATGTCGGGTCTTGCCGCCATAGCATTGACGCGTTGCGCCAAAAGTGATGTGGCGGTGACTACCCTGTCTGCGCCCAGTTTAAGCAGTTTTTCGTCATCTTCTTGATTTTGTGCACTGGAGATGATAAGAAATTTTCTTGCACGATGAATTTCTGTTTCATAAAGTCGTGTCGATGCGATAGCGGCAATGTTATCCGCCACGTTGTCTGCGAGTGTGATGAGGCCTTTGGCGCTGGAAAGATGAGATTTCAAAATACCTTCTTGGGTATGAGGCTGGGCAGACACAAAGTAGGGATAGCGGTATTTTTTAGCTATCTCTTCGAGATCTTCTCTGGGATCAACAACGACAAAGGGGATGTGATTTGCACGAAGTTCTTTGGTGACCTGTATGGTAAATTCATTGTGGTAGCAGACAACAAAATGGTATTTAAGTCTGGCAATCTCATAAAGCATTGTGCGCTCCTTGGCAGTTTTTTGAAATTCACCCTTTTTGACTACTTCTACGATAATACCTATGGCGATGGAAAACACAATAAAACCAAAGATAATCAGGGTAATCGTAAATATTCTTCCCAAGTCAGAGATGGGACGTATCTCTCCAAATCCTACCGTAGTAAAGGTGACGCCGGTTTGGTAGATAGCGTCCATAAGGGGAAAATCATCAATGATCATGTAGCCCATGGTGCCGATAAGCATCATAAAAACAGTAAGAATGAGCGGAAGTCTAAAAGAGGCTAAATGGGAATAATACTCATCATTTAGTGTAATATGCGGTTTGGGGGCGCTTCTCCAGCCGAGAAACGTTTTTAGTGTGGCAATAGCACTCAAAATGCTATATCCCAAAAAGGGATATTAGTTGGCTGCTGTAGCTTTGGCAGCTTGTTTTTTCATTGTTCTAAGTGTAGAAGCAGCAACTTTGATACGCTGAGTCGTCCCGTCTTCCAATGTGATTTTCACCGTTCTAATGTTTGGAAGCTGTCTTCTTTTTGTTTTGTTGTTTGCATGAGAAACATTATTTCCCGTAAGCGGTCCTTTGCCTGAAACTGAACATTTTCTTGACATGATAATACCTTCTATGTAATGTAGACTTCATACGTTTGGATATGAAACCTCGAATATTTTGTGCGATTATAGAAAAAAATAGCATAAAATTTGCTTAAGGCGTGTTTTGATTGTGTCTGAAATTCTCTTTTCCTTTAAAATACACAAAGGATTGAATAAAATTTGGCAATGCCAAATCTACGGTATGCTATAATCGCATTCATTAAATTAACAATGAGGATTATTTATGTTAGTTGCCCCAAGTATACTTTCTGCTGATTTTGGATATTTGGCAAGGGATGTGGAAGCCATCTGCGAGGGCGGTTGCGATTTTGTGCATGTGGATGTGATGGACGGGCATTTTGTGCCAAATCTCACGATAGGTCCTGTAGTTGTGGATGCAGTGGCCACAGCCGCCACTAAACCCCTTGATGTTCATTTAATGGTGCAGAACAACAGCTTTTTTGTTGATCTGTTCGCACCGTTAAAGCCTGAATTTATCTCTTTTCATATCGAAGAAGAAAAACATCCTCACAGGCTTATACAAAAAATCCGTTCTTTGGGCATTCGTCCGGCTATTGTGCTCAATCCGCATACACCTCCCGAAGCCATAGAGTTTTTGCTTGAAGATGTAGATATGGTTTTGCTGATGAGTGTCAACCCCGGATTTGGCGGACAAAGGTTTATCTCTTCTGTGATTGAAAAAGCCAAACGCCTTAAAAAGCTTATCATGCAAAAAAATCCCGCATGCCTTATAGAGGTCGATGGCGGCGTGAATGATGAAAACGTAAAGCTTCTTGAAGAAGCAGGCGTAGATGTCGTAGTCGCAGGTTCATTTGTTTACGGCCATCCCGAAGGAATTAAAGAAGCTATAGCTTCTTTAAGATAAAAAGAGAGAAAAATGACTAGAGTCAAGATATGCGGAATCACAAATCTTCAGGATGCACTGGATGCAGTCGAGTGCGGAGCAGATGCGTTGGGATTTGTATTTTACGACCAATCGCCACGCTATATTGATCCCGAGCAAGCAAAGCAGATCATCGATAAACTGCCTCCTTTTATAGAAAGAGTGGGGCTGTTTGTGGATGAAAAGGCTGAAACAATCAATAGGATATGCAAATATACAGGCATCTCTTTGGCGCAAATTCATTTTGATGCAGACGAAGAGCTGACGGATGCAATTGATTTCAAAACCCTCCCGGTGGTAAGGGCAAAAAGCATCGAAGAGCTGGATAAATTTAAAAATAGATATCGTCTTATAGATGTATATAGCCGGGCATACGGCGGTACAGGCGATCGTCTTGACCTCTCATGGTTCAAAAACAGGGATTGTTCGAAGATGATTCTTGCAGGAGGACTCACGCCTGAAAACCTTGACGAAATAAAGGGCTTTGGATTTTACGGTGTTGATGTCAGTTCCGGCGTTGAAGCGGCAAAAGGCAAGAAAGATCCTAAGAAAGTAGCACAGTTTATAGCAAATGCGAAATGTATTTAGTGAACTAACCAACGCCTTTCGCAAGAATAGAGGCATACTCTCTTCGGAGCGGTACAAACAAATTGTGATGAAGCACACTACGCTATTGGAAGACAGTGATACGATTTTTATTTTGCTGCAAGCTTCCGGATATCCTATTGTGCAGGAAGATGAACAGTATCGTTTGGAAACCTTCTTTACTTCCCATGAAGAACAGCACTACTGTGTCATAGACATAGAAACCAACGGAAGCAAACCCGGAACGTCCCAGGTGATAGAGATAGGGGCGGTGATGATGCAGAACGGCCGGATCATTGACAGCCTGGAAACTTTTGTGGAGTGTGCCTTTTTGCCCGAGTATATCACTAAAATAACAGGCATAGAGCCGACCGATCTCATTGGTGCACCAAGCCGAAAAGAGGCATTGACCAGGTTGCGGCATTTTATGGGAGATGCGGTTTTTGTAGCGCATAATGCCGATTTTGATTATAATTTTTTAAATGCCTCTTTCGACCGGTTTGGGTTGGGGACCATAGGTAATCCTAAGCTTTGCACGATTGATCTGGCTAAGCGCACGTTTGAGAGTGAGCGGTATGGATTGGCATATCTGATCGAATCTTTACAGATAGAGACGGCTACCCATCACCGCGCCTACAGTGATGCGCTGTGTGCAGCAAGGGTGATGCAAAAAAGCTTTGAAACACTTCCGGGATATGTGAGTACAACCGATGATCTGCTGCAATTTTCACTTTCAAGCAAAAAAAGCAGAAGAGCAAGCAAAGAACAATCGGGCATCACTCCTTGAGGACGTGGTGTAAAAACAGTATTTGTGCAAATATCGGTGCAAATATATTCATGACCGGAATATAATTGAAAAGTGAAGCGATGATGGCAATGGTTCTTGCTTTTTTGTTTTTTTCTTTGCGTATCTGCCTGTCTTTTATAAACAAAGACCCCACTTCATAGATCGTCGGTTCCTTGATGAGAACAGACCAAAGATAAAGCATGACCAGCTGACCTAGCACGGGGATAAACAGCAAGGGGATGCAGAGTATAAAAAGTACCAAAAAAACAAGACTTGCTTTTGCTGTTACCGCCGCAGAAGCAGCGATAGTCGGCTGTCCTGTGACGGGAGTGTCCGGGTAATGCTTTTTTGCCAATTTGATCAAAAGAGTTTCGCTGTAAAGCGACGTAAACAGGGTGATTAAAACGATAAAAAACATATATCCAAAAGCGAATGTTGCTATGGATGCGCCTGTTGTTTGCAGCCACTCCAAAGGTATCCATTGAAGATAAGAAGCGATAAAATCCAACACGCTGTTCCAAAATATCCACATCGGCGCAACGGTAAGAGTCAGCGCCCCAAGCGCTATTTTAAATACAAACAAAATAACATCTTTTCCCAAGAGATCGCCCAGCGTCCTGGAAATCGTTTGGTTCATCTATCGGTATTCGTTTTTAAACGCTACATAGCGTGCCGCAGAGGCATAAAGCTCTTTCACCTCTTCTTCTGTGAGTTCCCGTACCGCTTGGGCAGGGCTTCCCATGATAAGGCTGCGCGGAGGAAATTTTTTGTTTTTTGTCACCAAAGCACCCGCGCCCACAATTGATTCTTTTCCGATGACGGCACCGTCAAGTATGGTTGCGCTCATGCCGATCAGACAGGCATCTTCAATAGTGCAGCCATGGAGCATGACGCGGTGCCCCACCGTTACGTCATTGCCGATGATGGTGGGGTGGCCGTCACTCATATCTTCATTTTTATGGTGGGTGACGTGTATCATGCTGAGATCTTGGATGTTGCTTCTGTCGCCTATTTTGATGTAGTGAACGTCACCGCGCACTACACAGCCAAACCATACGGCGCTGTCTTCTCCCATCTCCACGCGCCCGATCACTGATGCGCCTTGGGCTATCCAGGCATTTTGTTTAAGCCGAGGTGTCCACTCTTTAAATGATAGCAGCATTGTCATGTCTCCTTTAATATACGGTTTGCCAAACGATTGACATAATCAGGTGTTTCTTTTTTAGTTTTATCATGGATCTTATTGACATATTCTTCTAAAATTTCATGATTATTGATAGGTTTGCCAAAAAGAGGAACTTTTACATAATTTCCGTCTTCTTGCAGTTCCCAGCGCAATTGATTGTCTGCAAGCTGGAGTTTGATAATCTGTTCGATTTTTCGTGAGAGATTTTCCTCAAAAATGGGAGTCATCAATTCAATACGTCTTACAAGATTTCTAGGCATAAGATCCGCGCTTGCTATATAGCATCTTACCTCACTATGCTTGAAAAAATAGATACGGGGATGTTCGAGATATTTTCCTATGATCGAATAGACATGAATGTTTTCGCTCAGCCCTTTGATGCCGGGTTTCAAGCAGCAAATGCCTCGTATGATCAGATCTATTTTGCATCCTTCCATCGAAGCGAGATAAAGTGCTTTGATGATATCTGTATCCACTAGTGAATTGGCTTTGAGGATGATGTGTCCATCGTGTTTATGTTTGCTCTCTTCGGTGATGAGCTGAAGAAGTTTGGGCTTTATTTGTGTGGGCGACATAAGAAGTGTATCGAGTTTCATAAAGGTTGAAAAACCGGTGAGAAAATGGAAAAAACGTGTCGCATCGCTGCCAAACTCCTCTTTGGCGGTAAAGTAGGAGATATCTGTATAGATCTTGGCTGTGCTGGGATTGTAGTTTCCTGTTGCCAGGTGTACGTAGCTTTTGAGCGTCTTTCCTTTTCGCTTGAGCACCTGTGCGATCTTTGCATGGACTTTAAGCCCGGGGATGCCGTACACGACATGTGCGCCTGCATTTTCCAATGCTTTTGCCCATCTGAGATTGTTCTCCTCGTCAAACCGCGCTTTAAGCTCAACAAGCACGGTGACTTGTTTGCCGTCTCTTACGGCGTCGATGAGTTCTTTTACGATCGGGGATTTTTGCCCTGCGCGATAGAGTGTCATGCGTATGGCAAGCGTTTCGGGATCGGCGGCGGCTTGATGGATAAATTTGACCACAGGATCAAAGCTGTCAAAAGGATGATAGAGCAGAACATCTTGTTTGTCGATCGCATCAAAGATATTTTCGCTGTCAAGCGGAGGCAATGTCTTGGGGCTGAAAGTCGGCAGCGTCAAATGGGAGAGTGCCTGGTCTCCCACGATCTGCCAAAACCCTCCGAGGTTAAGCGGCACGTTTTTGTAAGAATAGATATCTTTATCGTCAAGATTGAGGTGAGAGAGTAAAAAGTGGATAAGATCCCTGTCTCCCCCTTCGATCAGTTCAAGGCGTATCAGAGAGCCTTTATTTCTTGATCTTAAACCCTCTTGCAGAAGTTCCAAGAAATCATCTGCTTCTTCCTCTTCTATCTCTATATCGGCATTGCGTGTGACTCGAAACGGAGTGGATGCGATAGCGGTAAAACCGGGAAAAAGCTCAGAGATAAAATGTTTTACAATGCTCTCTATGGGAACAAATGTTTGACCCAGCGGTATAAAACGCGGCAAAATCCTTGGGATACGCACCAATCCGTGCTTGATGTGTCCAAAATCATCCTTAAGTGTCGCGGCCAGACCAAAACTGAGATTGTTGAGGTGCGGAAAGGGATGTGTCGCATCGACGGCGATAGGAAGAATAACGGGATAGATTTCACCCAAAAATATCTCTTTGATCTGTGCTTGTTCCTCATAATCGAGCGCATGAAACCGTTTGATGCTAACTCCGTGACTGTGAAGCTGAGAGATGACAGAGGTATAGCAGGACTCAAGCACTTCTTTTTCTTTGTGCAGGTACTCCTGGATCTGCTCAAGCTGTTCGGCGGGAGAGAGCTTGTCTGCCCCTGTTTCTTGAATGCGGGCTTTAAAGATTGCCTTGAGGCCTGCGACGCGTATCATATAAAACTCATCTAGATTGGTTCCGTAGATGGCAAGAAACTTCAACCGTTCAAGCGGAGGAAGTTTTTCATCCATGGCCTGAGCAAGAACACGGGAGTTGAACTGAAGCCATGAGAGTTCACGGTTGAAGTAGAGCTGTGATAAATTCAGATCCGGCGACATAAAAAACTCCATTGTTTGAATTGAAAATTAAAAGGTAAAAATTAAAAATTTCGGTAAGCGGTGCAGCGGCTCCACTTCTTATTGCTTGGAAGGATTATAGCAAAATAAAAGCACTTTGACAAAAGTGCATACTAAAATTTTTAATTTTTAATTTTTACCTGTTAATTGATCAAAAAGTTACAGTTTTTTGATCTTGGCGATCTCATCGCGCAGCCTTGCAGCCTCTTCAAATTCGAGATTTTTGGCAGCGGCAAGCATTTTTGCTTTGAGTTCCTGCATCAGTTTTTGTCTCTCGGCTTTGGGCATTTTGTCCAGTTTGCTTTGTTTGCTGTAAAGTTCGCCGGCATCTTCCACCTTAAGGTCTGTATCAAGCGTTCTGAGCGTTGTTTGGGGAGTGATGCCGTGGTGTTTGTTGTAGGCTAGCTGTTTTTGTCTTCTCTCTTGTGTGACATCGATGGTGGTTTGCATCGATTTGGTTATCCTTTTGGCATACATCAGCACCTGTCCGTTGACATTTCTCGCGGCTCTTCCTGCAGTTTGTATCAAGGAGGTCTCTGAACGCAGAAAACCTTCTTTGTCTGCATCAAGTATGGCAACGAGGCTCACTTCGGGAAGGTCAAGCCCTTCTCTGAGAAGGTTGATGCCTACCAAAATATCAAACTCCCCCAAACGCAAAGAGCGTATGGTTTGGTTACGTTCGATGGCGTCCATTTCTGAATGCATATAACGCGCCTTGAGTCCAAGGTCATTATAGTAGACAGTAAGCTCTTCGGCCATTTTTTTGGTCAATACCGTGATGAGGACACGTTCGCCCCTTTCTATAACAGGCTTCATTCTGTCATAGAGATGTTCGACCTGATAGGTGCTGTCTATCACCTCTATAGGCGGATCAAGCAGTCCGGTGGGACGTACGACCTGTTGCGCGACAGTAGAAGAAAGCTCCAGCTCAAGCGCAGAGGGGGTGGCAGAGACGAAAAGAAAATGGGGCGCTTTGTGGATGTATTCGTTAAACATCAGCGGCCGATTGTCCAAAGCAGAAGGAAGCCTAAACCCGTGATCGACCAAAACCTCTTTTCGGCTTCGGTCTCCTGCATACATGCCGCGAAACTGCGGCAGTGACACATGGGATTCATCGACGATAACCAGATAATCGTTATGCATCGTTTCAAAATAATCCATCATCGTATAGGGCGTTTCGCCGGGTTTTTTGCCTGTAAGATGTCGGGAGTAGTTCTCTATCCCTTTGCATATCCCTGTGGCTTCGAGCATCTCCAGATCAAACTCGGTGCGCTGTTTGAGCCTATGGTATTCTATCATGCGATCTTCTTTTTGGTAGTAGGCCAAACGCTCCGCAAGCTCCTCTTCGATACTTTTGATCGCCTGGGCAAGCTTCTCTTTTCCTACGATAAACTGATTGGCGGCGTAGATGGTTACCTCTTTTTTGGTTTCTTCTTTTTCGCCGGTAAGCGAGTTGAAGGTGTAAAGGGCTTCTACTTCATCCCCAAAAAACTCTACACGCACCGCAAACTCTTCAGCATAGGCAGGGTAGATATCTATCACCTCTCCTGTAACTCTGAAATCCCCCCGGTCAAAAAAGGCATCATTGCGCTTATATCCCATGTCCACCAGCCGAAGCAGCAGCGCTTTTTGGTTGTACTCATCGCCCACGCAGAGTTTTTGCACGATCGAGCGGTAGTCCTCAGGCGAGCCGAGTCCGTAATTGGCAGATACCGAAGCGACCACGATCACGTCATCATGCGAAAGCAAAGAGGCTGTCGTACTCAACCGCAAACGCTCCAGTTCTTCGTTGATGGAGCTGTCTTTTTCGATAAACAGGTCTTGGCGCGGCAAGTAAGCCTCAGGCTGGTAGTAGTCGTAGTAGCTGATGAAGTATTCCACGTGGTTGTTGGGAAAAAAACTTTTAAATTCGCTGTAAAGCTGCGCAGCAAGCGTTTTGTTGTGCGTCATGATCAGAGTGGGTTTTTGGGTTGTTTCGATCACTTTTGCCATCGTATAGGTTTTCCCCGATCCCGTGACACCCACCAGGGTTTGGTACTGGTTGCCTTCCATGATCGAACGGCTGATCTGATTGATCGCTTCGGGCTGGTCTCCGGCAGGCTTGTATGGACTGCTTACTGTAAAATCAGGCATGATCTCCCCCCTCTTTAAATTAGAAATTAGAAATTAGAAATTGTGGTTTGCATTACTTTGTAATGCCATTATTTTTTTAGGGTTTTAGTGATAGAAACCAATAAACTTACAAGTTCTTTACTGTCATTTAAAAGGCTATCATGCATTTGTTTTGAAAGATAGTCTGTGTCGTAGAGCAGATTTATCCAGTATTGTGTCTCGTTTGCCTCTTTAAGGGCAATCATAAGTTTATTTAAAAAATCTGCTCTTGATTGTGCGAATTTTGATTCACTTACTAAAGCACAAATAGCCGTACCGGAACGAGTAATTTGTTTATTTAAAATATATTCTTTCTTTTCTTTAGAAAGATATTGCGCTAGTTTAACTACACGAATAGAAAAGGCATAACTTTTATCATATAAGATATTATTTTCCTGCATTTTTCTCTCAATTTCTAATTTCTAATTTCTAATTTCTAATTCTTTTGCTATTATAGCAAATCAAATACATTTATATATTATGGAGCGAAAAAGATGTCTGCACTACACAGATTACAAGAGAAAATAGCACAATGGAAAAGAGATCACGAGGCGCTTAAAGAGGAAAATGCACAACTTAAAAACCGGCTGGACACTACGGCCGATTCGCAAAATCAGCAAGCCGCAGTGATAGAAGCGCTTAAACGCGAGCTTGAAGAGAAAGATGCAGAGATCGAGAAGATCATCGCCCAAGTCGAGGCGCTGCTCTCATAAGCTCGTTACTCATTACTAACTACTAAGGATTAAGAGTGAAAAATGTAGGATTGACTATCTCCGGGAAGCGTTATGAGATCAAACTCGAGGACGATTTTGCAGATTTTGTCAACAGGGACCTTAAAGAGGCGGGAGTGGAACTGCACAAAGACAATGCACCCGACAAACTGCTCAAAGCCTATCTTCGCCTGGCAAAACAGGCCACCAGCTATGAAGATGAGATAGAGTTGCTCATCGAGACGCTTGATGGCCTTTGATTTTATTTTGATTTAAGGTATAAAGATTTATACTGTTAGTCGACCGGCGAAGAGCCGGATCTAAAAAGGTTGGAGGAGTTAATCATGAAAAACATGAGACGCGGATTTACAATGATCGAATTGATCTTTGTTATCGTAATTATCGGGATATTAGCAGCGGTAGCGATACCTAAATTGGCAGCAACAAGAGACGATGCGAAAGTTTCAAATATTATTGCAAATGCAAGAACTGGATTGGGAGATATGACGGCATTTTATACGTCACAGGGAAATGCTAAGTGGATAGATCCAGCTACTAAAATTACTGAGGCGACGGATGTTCCTTTTGAGAGCACATGTGGTACAGAGTCAAACGCTACGACCGCGGGTAGTAATTTTTTATTGTGTGATGATCCAGCAGGTCAAGCTTGTATTACTTTTGCGACTGATGCAAATGGTTCGACTGTTACGATAACATCAACAGGCGGTACTCCGATATGCGATGGAGTTCTTAATGATCCAGCTATAAAAGCAATGGTAGCTACACCCCATAGCCTTGGTGGCGTAAAAGTAGTACGCTAAGTTTTATACCTCCCAAGCCTTCGCTTGGAGGTCTCTTCTTTTTTCTTTCTTTTCACTTTCACTTTTCTTTTTTTTCGTTGTGTGATATACTAACCGCATAAATCATATCAAAGCGGAACAGATGAAAAACAGAACGCAAAAAGCATTTACGATGGTGGAACTGGTATTTGTGATCGTGGTCATAGGGATACTTGCCGCGGTGGCAGTACCCAAACTGGCGGTGACACGGGATGATGCGATCGTCACCAAAGCGATGACGACGGTCTCTTCGGTCAGAAACGCGGTGGCAACCGAACGCCAAAAGCGTATCTTGAGGGGGGATTTTGATCCTATCACTTCACTGAGCAGTGACAGCGGATACGATAAGCCTATCTTTGACGGCTTTGACGGCAACACGAGCAGCCCCGTGCTGGAGTACCCTCCGATATCCTGCGCTGCGGCCTCTTCAAAAGGGTGCTGGGTGGATTCGGGAGACGGGGACTATACCTTTGTGATGCCCGTTTCGGGTACGGCCGTTTTTACGCTTAGCAACAATCGCTTTGTGTGCAAATCAAGCACCGATGAAAACTGCCAAGAGCTGACAAAGTAAATTGTACTATTATGAAGTGCTGCTGCTGCGCTCAAGCGCGCCGGCGTTGACCTACCATTGTGAAGAAAAGCTTGCCATAGGCGCTGTCGTGTCGGTGCCGCTGCAAAAGACACACAAAGAGGCTGTTGTCATCCGCAGCGCACCAAAGCCTGATTTTGAAACGGCCGAGATCATTTCGGTAAGCGATAGGTTCTATGCGCCCCGGCAGATGGAGCTTGCCAAGTTTATCGCTGAGTACTATTTCTCTTCATGGGGGGAAGCGGTCTCTTTGTTTATCCCTTTTAGGATAAATCAAAGAGAAGTGAATAGTGAGAAGTTAATAGTGAATAGCGGAAAGGTTCCGACATTAACCCAATCGCAACAAAAAGCTTACAGCCAACTTCTGAAAAAAGACAAAGCGCTGCTTTTTGGGGTGACGGGTTCGGGGAAAACGGAGATTTTTATCTCTCTTATGGCAAAGATGCTCCATGAGGGCAAAACAGCGATCTTTTTGATGCCCGAGATCTCGCTGACGCCGCAGATGGAAAAACGGCTGCGGGCGTATTTCGGTGACAGTGTGGCGATGTGGCACTCCGGGCTGACCAAGAAAAAAAAAGAATCCATCCTCGAGGGGATCTACAGCGGCAAAGTACGTATCGTTGCAGGCGCCCGCTCGGCGCTTTTTGTGCCGCTTGAAAATGTGGGGCTCATCATCGTGGATGAAGAGCATGACGACAGCTACAAGGCGATGACGCGTCCGCGCTACCATGCCAGAGATACGGCGGTGCTGATGGGAAGCAGACTGGGCGCAAAAGTGGTGCTGGCTTCTGCGACACCGAGTGCGGGCAGCTACTATAAGTACGATGCCGTGAAACTCGAAAGCGCTTACATCAAAACGGAAAAAACATACCGTTTCATCGCAGGCGACTGCATCAATGAGCCCATACTTAACGCCATAGAAAAACACTTTAGAGCCAAAGACCAAGGATTGCTTTTTTTGCCTACACGAGGCAATTTTAAGTATCTTTACTGTGAAAAATGCGGAAAGACCCATCTTTGTCCGTACTGCTCGGTGGGTATGGCGCTGCACAGAAACAAACGGCATCTCAAGTGCCACTACTGCAACTTCACCGAAGCGATACAGGATACCTGTACGTACTGCGGGCATCAGCCGCTTAAAAGCGAACGCATGGGCACGGCAGAAGCGATCGAAGTGATCAGGGGCGCGATCGAGGGCATCACGATAGAACAGTTCGACAAAGACAGCATTACTACGCCTAGGAAACTTGAAGAGGCATTGAACCGTTTTGAAAGCGGGCAGAGCCATTTGCTTCTGGGGACGCAGATGCTCAGCAAAGGGCACGACTATGCCAATATCACCTTAAGCGTGATCATGGGACTTGACTATATCTTGGGGTTGGCGGATTATCGTGCCAGAGAGCGTGCGATGAGCCTTCTTTTCCAGATCGCAGGGCGGAGCGGGCGCGCCAAAAAAGCCGAAGTGATCGTGCAGACGGGCGATGCGGCATTTTTTGAAACCTATCTGGAGGATTATGAACGGTTCATCAAAGACGAACTGGCCTTTTTAGAGATGGCGCACTATCCTCCTTTTGCTTCGCTCTCAAGGATACTTATCGCCCATAAAGACGAAAGCAAAGCAGGGAAAATCACTTTGGATATAGTGACAAAACTTAAAACCTTTGAAGGGATAGAGATCGTAGGCCACGGCAAAGCGCCCGTAGAAAAAATAGCAAGCAAGCACCGGTTTGTAATTTTGCTAAGATCAAAAAACAGAGTCCCTTTGCTCAAAGCGCTTCACGGAGTAGATTGCCGCGAGATAGAGATCGATATGGACCCGGTCGAATTTTCGTAGAAAATTCGAAGTGAATAGTGAATAGTTAATAGTGAATAACGGTAGTTTTCGGTAAAATATTTTTTATGAGTATACTGGCTGAGAAAAGTTATAAATTTGCTATCCGTATTGTCAAGTTAAATGCGTATTTGAAAGATGAGAAAAAAGAGTATACGCTGAGTAAGCAATTGCTTAGGTCGGGTACTGCAATAGGCGCTCTTGTTTCTGAAGCGCATTATGCACAATCAAAGGCTGATTTTATCAATAAACTTTCTATTGGACTGAAAGAAGCAAATGAAAGCAGATATTGGATCAGGCTTCTCAAAGATTGTGATTACTTAAATGATAGTATGGCAAACAGCATTTACTCAGACGTAGAAGAGCTTATCAAAATATTGACGAGCAGCATCAATACAGGAAAAGAGAAAAAGAATGACCATCAATAAAAAGTACACGGAGTGTACATACCAGAACTATTCACTATTCACTATTCACTATTCACTATTTATTCCTTGCTCTTCATTTTTTTCCCAAAGGAGAAAATCGTGAAAGAACGCTATCCTACCAAAAAGATCTATGTCGGCAGTGTGGGGGTGGGGGGCGATGCGCCTATCTCGGTGCAGTCGATGACCTACAGTGACACGCACAATGTCGCTGCAACGGTAGAGCAGATCAACCGGCTGCATTTTGCAGGGGCGGATATGGTGCGGGTTGCCGTGCCTGCGATGGAAGATGCGCTGGCGCTTAAAGCGATCAAAGAGCAGATCTCGCTGCCGCTGATTGCGGATATCCATTTTAACTATAAGCTTGCGCTTGAAGCGGCAAAATGGGTAGATTGCATCCGGTTTAACCCCGGCAATATCGGTGAGAAAGGACGCATCAAAGAGATCGTCAAAGCGTGTCAGGAGCGCTCTTTGCCTATACGCATAGGGGTCAATGCGGGTTCGCTTGAAAAAGAGTTTGACCAAAAGTACGGTGCAACCGCCGAGGGAATGGTGGCGAGTGCGGAGTATAACATCAAATTTTTGGAAGATTTGGGATTTACCGATATCAAAGTTTCCCTGAAAGCTTCTGATGTGGACAGGACTGTGGATGCCTACAGGATGCTGCGCCCCAAAAATAACTACCCGTTTCATCTGGGGGTGACCGAAGCGGGGACGATTTTTCATGCGACGATCAAATCCGCCATCGGCTTAGGCGCGCTTTTGCTTGACGGGATAGGCGATACGCTGCGTGTCTCCATCACGGGGGAGCTTGAAGAGGAGATCAAGATAGGGCGTGCCATCTTGAAAGATTCCGGTCGTGTCAAAGACGGGCTTAACATCATCTCCTGTCCTACCTGCGGCAGGATAGAGGCCGATCTGGTCAGCGCCGTAGCGGAAGTGGAAAGAAGAACGGCGCATATCACAACGCCGATGGATGTTTCGGTGATGGGATGCGTGGTCAATGCCATAGGCGAAGCCAAACACGCCGATGTCGCCATAGCCTACGGAAAAGGCATGGGGATGGTGATGGTCAGAGGCGAGGTGGTGGCAAAACTTCCCGAAGCTGAGCTGGTTGATAGGTTTGTCGAAGAGGTTGAAAAGTTTGCGAAGCAAAATGATGAGTGAAAAATTAAGAGTGAAGAGTGAGGAGTTTTGATGGAAAATATGTATAATCTCAATATCGAAAGGGCCGTACTTTCGTCGATCATCTTTGATCCTCAAACCTATGAGGAGATCGCAGCCAAACTCAAACCGCATGATTTTTATCTCCCCTTTCACCAATACCTGTTTGCAGCGATGGAGGAACTGAGCAAAGAAGAAAAACCCATCGATGAAGAGTTTTTGCGTTCCAAGCTGGTCTCAAAGGGTAAATTTGATGAAATTGCGATGCTTGACCTGCTTTCGGCAAATCCTATCACCAACACCGCCGCCTATCTTGCCGAGATCAAAGCCAAATCAAGCAAAAGAGCTTTGGCGACGTTGGCAACCGAGATCAAAAAAGTAACGATGGAGGATGATCTTCCTGCCGAAGAGATCATGAATCTTGTAGAAAAAAAACTCTACGAGATCACCCAAAACAGTACCGATGAAGATTTTAGAGAATCCAAAGAGATCGCTTTTGCGATGATGGAAGAGATCGAGCGCCTTAAAGCGCTAGGCAATTCCAGGTTGATCGGGACAGATACGGGATTTAAAAATCTCAATGAAAAAACATCGGGATTTGGAAAGGGAGATTTGGTCATCATCGCTGCACGGCCTGCGATGGGTAAAACCGCCCTGGTGCTCAATATGGCGCTTAGAGCCATCGAACGCAATGAAGGGGTGGCGTTTTTTTCACTGGAGATGCCTGCAGAGCAGTTGATGCTCAGAATGCTTTCAGCCAAAACATCTATCCCCCTTCAATCTTTGCGCGTGGGTGATTTGATGGATGAGCAGTGGAGCCAGCTTTCTGCTGCTGTGGATGAACTCTCGCGAAAGAAGCTTTTTGTGGATGACGGAGGGTACGCTACGATCCATCATGTGCGAAGCAAACTAAGAAAACTCAAGACCCGGCATCCGGAGATCACGCTGGCGGTGATAGATTATCTTCAGTTGATGAGCGGCGAAGGCAGAGAAGGCCGACAGCAGGAAGTTTCAGAGATCTCCAGAGGGCTCAAGCAGCTTGCCAGAGAATTGCAGATCCCTATCGTGGCGCTCTCACAGCTCAACCGTTCGCTTGAATCCAGGGAAAACAAACGTCCGATGCTCTCAGACCTGAGGGAATCAGGAGCGATCGAGCAGGATGCGGATATTATTTTATTTGTTTACCGCGATGATGTGTACCGTGAGGCCAAAGAGAAAGAAAAAGAGATGAAAGCCAGAGCTGAGGGCAAAGAGTACAGCAGCGACTTTAGAAAAAAACCCGAAGAGGAAGCGGAGATCATCATCGGAAAACAAAGAAACGGTCCGACAGGGACGGTGGAGTTGGTCTTTCAGAAAAAATACACCCGTTTTGTCGATGCCTCCCACTCTCCGGCTTTTGAGGTTGTTTATGAAGAGGGCAATGTGGACATGAGAGAAGGGCACATTGAAATACCTCACATCTAGACTTTTGGCATGCAGCTGGAAAAACCAAAACTTTTTTTAGACAGCAAAACCTTTGTGGGGGTGATGGGTCTTTTGATGGTTCTGTTGGCGGTGCGTCTCGCCTTTCTCTATCAGGAGTATCAAGCATTTATCAATAAACCTTTTTTCTATACCCATGCGGATGTGCTGTTGTCTTACACTAAAAGCCAAAACGGCAAAACCTACCGGGTGTTGAAGCTTCGCAGTGATGAAGGGTTGACATTTTATACTACAAATTATCAGAAAAAAGATTTTCAACATGCCAGGGTGCACTTGCAGCTTTTGCCTGATAAGCGGATCACTTTTTGGGGGTATCTGGGGACGTTTTTTGTCAAGAGCCGTATCAAAACCATAGAGCATCTTCCCAAGACAGCCAAAGACACGCTGCTGCAAAAAGTGGCGTCGCAGCACCGGGGCAATCCGCTTGACTCTTTTTACAATGCTATTTTCTTTGCCACTCCTTTAGATCAAGCATTGAGAGAAAAGATCTCCATGCTCGGAATCAGCCATCTTGTTGCACTCAGCGGATTTCATCTGGGGATAGTGTGGGGGATTGTGTATGGACTGCTGCTGTTGCCGTACAGCATCGCACAGCAACGCTATTTTCCCTATAGGCATGCCTTGTTTGATGTGGGGCTGGTGAGTATCGTGTGTTTGGGGATTTATGTATGGTTTGTCGATTTTCCGCCCTCTTTGGTGCGTTCGTATGCTATGGTCTTGGCAGGATGGATCGTTTTGCTTACAGGAGTTGAACTGCTTAGCTTTACATTTTTGACAACGATTGTATCGGCGCTTGCTGTACTTTTTCCTTTTTTGCTGGTCTCTCTTAGTTTTTGGCTTTCGGTGGCGGGCGTATTTTATATTTTTTTGGTGTTGCGCTATGTAAAACATGCCACTAAGTGGCTGGTGACTTTGGTGGTTATTCCTCTGGGCATTTTTGTACTCATGCTGCCTGTGGTGCATACCGTTTTTGGATTGACAACGCCCTATCAGCTTCTTTCGCCGCTGCTGTCGCTGCTGTTTGTTCCCTTTTACCCTTTGGCAATGGTTTTGCATCTGTTGCAGTGGGGTGATATGCTCGATGAACCTTTGGCATGGCTTTTCAATCTCCCTCATGGCGGAGAACAGATGCTGTTGCCTTTGTGGGGGTTTGGTGCATATGTCCTGCTCTCTTTAGGTGCGGTTTGGAGCAGACCGCTGTTTTTAGCTACGCTAAGCGGGGCGACAGGGTACGGGGTTTACCTTTTTATCTGACAGATACATCCAATGAGTAAGCGCTTCATTGTCAAATATGTTTTATCTCTTCGTCTTTGTTGAGCAGGTCGCAAAACTTTAGTCCGTGAAGAAAAATCGCCCAGGAGATATAGATCCATAAAAAGAAAAAGAGCAGCGTGCTGATGCTTCCATAGATGCTGGTATAGGTTTTGTTGTGGAGGACATAAAAGACAAAAGCACTTTTTGATGCGTACCATACCAAAGAGGCGATAAAAGAGCTTATGATCGCGGCGGAAAATTTGATAGGAATATTTGCAGACAGTTGGTAGGCGGTGTAAAAGATCATCCATGAGATAAAGTAAGGCAAAAAGTTGTAGAGATGTATGACGCTGGTGACGCTGCTCTTGTCGAGATACGTTTGTATAAACGCTGAGAAGTAAAACGAACTTCCCATCATTGAAGGGATGATCAGAAGGAGCAAAAGATAGGTCTTGATCGCACCCCAGACGGTTCGGGTCGGTACATTAAAGATATCATTGACGATATAGTCATAGTTCTTAAAGAACATAACGGCGGCAAAAGTGACATAAAAAGCGCCGACTGCTCCCAGTTTATCTGAGTTTGCCATAAACGTATCTATGTAGTTTATCACTTCTTTGGAATCCGTGGGCATCATGTTTGAAAATAACAGAATTTTTATTTTATCGTACACAGAATCAAACAAAGGCAGCGTGGTAAAAACAAAAAAAAGGATAACCATAAGGGGGATGATCGAAAAGAGCGTACTCCAGCTGAGACTTGATGCGTAATGCCCCAATTTGTCATCAAAAAGATCTTTGAAAAAATCACGAAGAAAAACATAATAGTATTTTAAAAGGGATCTCATAAAAGATCCCTTTTAGTGAAGAGTGAAGAGTGAAGAGTGAAGGGTGTCGATATGCCTTGCTGTACAATGCGTTTATTGAATAAAATAGAAAAAGAGTTTCTTTTCAATAATTTTTCATTTTTCATTTTTCATTTTTCATTTTAAAAAAGCAAATGCTTTTTTAATTTGGCAGCCCCATTTTGCCCGGATTTAAGATATTGTTGGGATCAAAGGCCTTCTTGATATCTTTGAACAAAGCAAGCTCCTCTTCGTTAAAAGCGATATTCATAAAAGGCGCTTTGCTCGTGCCTATGCCGTGTTCGCCGCTAAGGGTTCCGCCCATCTCTACAACAAGCTCAAAAATCTCTTGTATCGCATGATGCCCTTTTTCAAGCAGCGCTTCATCGGGATTGTCCAGCATGACATTGACATGAATGTTGCCATCTCCCGCATGGCCAAAGCACGGCACTTTAAATCCATACTTGTTGCCGACGGCATAAATACGTGTGAGCGCTTTGGGCAGCATGCTTCTTGGTACGGAGATATCTTCATTGAGTTTTTTGTTTCCAAAAATGGTGATAGAAGGAGAAGCGTTTCTTCTTGCATACCACAACTCTTCTCTTTTGGCTGCATCGTGGGCTACAACAAACTCCTGTGCCCCGTTTTCTTTGAATGATTTTTCTAGGATTTCCAGCTGAAAAGAGACTTCCTGTTCCACATTGCCGTCTACATCTCCGATCAGGAGCGCTCCGGCTTCTTCGGGCAAATCAACGCCTAATTTTTCTTTGACCGCATGAACAACCAAACTGTCTAGAAATTCCATTGCTACGGGATTGGCTCCGGCTGCGAGTGATTTGAACACGGCATTCATCGCTGCTTCCACAGAAGGAAAAATTCCCATATAGGCTTTGGTAAATTTAGGTTTAGGGATAAGTTTAAGGGTGATTTCGGTGATAACGGCGAGGGTTCCTTCGCTTGCGATAAGAATGCCTGCGATGTTGTAGCCCGCTACATCCTTGATCGTTCTTTTTCCTGCGCGGATGATATCGCCGTTCGCACGTACCGCACGCAGCGCCATCACATAATCTTTGGTAATGCCATATTTAGCCGCGCGCATACCCCCTGCATTTTCACTGACATTTCCGCCAAGCGAAGAGTACTGCTCGCTCGCCGGATCGGGCGGATAGAAAAGTCCTACCGCTTCTACCGCTTTTTGCAAGTCCATGTTGATAACTCCGGGCTGTACCACCGCTACCATATTTTCCATGTCTATTTCGAGGATTTTATTCATGTGCTTTTCCATCGCAAGCGTAATGCCTCCCTGAATGGGGAGCGCGCCGCCTGTAAATCCTGATCCTGCGCCTCGTGGTGTGATGATGATATGATGGGTATTGCAGTATTTTAAAATCGCGCTGACATCATTTTCGTCTCGGGGAAAAACAACGGCATCAGGCTCAAATCGCGTACGTGTCGCATCATAGCTGTAAGCGATAAGATGAGCCTTGTCGCTATAGACATTTCCTTGGCCTACAAGTTCTTCAAAAGCTTTGATATGTTTTGTATCTAGCATGGTTTTCCTTCACTGTTTAACAAATGCGGCCAGCCGCATGAGCCAACTTCAGCCGTTGGCTCAGCGTTAGCGTAGGTTTTTGGGCTTTGCTCAAAAAGCATTCTCATCAAATAGACCCCATCGTTTGATAATAATTTCCCTTTTTGCTGCTAAACCATCCTGATTTTATCTCGTCAAAGTGCATAAAAAAAGGATATTGTCCTTGCGCAGGCATTCCGCTGATAGACTTTTGCCCCACTATCTTGCCCGAAAAAGGATCAAGCAGTACAGCGCGCTCTTTATGCATGATGCATACAAGACCTACTTGATACATTTCGGCAAATTTTGCAAGGTTTTCTTTGGTGGGAACCTCATCGCCTTCTTGGGAAAGAAACAGGGCATACAGGTCCGGATGTATCCATGTTTTGGGGTATTGTGAAGTCATTTTGCTGTAGGTTTGGGCATCAGGGGCCAAGAGCAAGACGTTGTCATAGAGATATCCGCCGATCACTTTATCATTGGCGCGTACGGCGGTTTTGATACCGGGAAGACTGTCGTGATGTATGATAGGCATATCAATAAGCACAGCGCTTCCCTGGGAAGAAGTTTGAGCCACACGATGAGTAACCGTATGAAGATTATCACTGTAGGTATGAACGACTACTCCGCTCATGCCATTGATGGGAAGCGGTTGGTTTAGCGTAATACCTTTTTCTCCAACATGTGAAACAGTTGTTTGTACCGTCGACGGGAAAAAATCTGCAAAAAGCGGCAAGGCAGTCAAAAGCAATAGGGCTATTTTACGCATAGCGAATCCTTTATAATATAGAATGGGGTAGATTATACAAGTAAAATATTAAAAGTCTATTGAGATATGCCAATAGCTATGACGCGGAGGCTCTCTTTAGTTATTTAGGCTATAATAATGTTCCAATAAAAGGAGCGCAATGAAATACCTCATAGTATGGATGTTGATGATGCACATTTTATTTGGAGCAAAAGTGACGTATGAAAAATGGGAAAGCGGCATAAATTTTTCGCAGTATTTAAGCTCACGCAATGTTTCAGCGGCATTGTTGAATTCTATTTCAGAAGAGGATCAAACTTTTCTTTCAGATATTCGCGGTAATTCCCGCTATTATGAAGCCAAAGATGCAAACGGGACATTGCTTCATGCGCTTATTCCGATAGGTAAAGAGATGCAGATTCATCTTTACAGACAAGACGGCGGGTACGGTTTTGATATTATTCCTATCGAGTATAAAGAAAATGATTATTATGGAAAAGTCGATATCAAAAGCAATCCTTATGCGGACACCATTGAAGCTGTAAATCAACAAAATATAGCCAAGAGGGTCGGCCAAGCCTTAAAGGGCGTTGTGAATACAAAAAAATTTCATCCGGGAGATGAAATCGATTTTGTCTATAACCAAAGGACGCGACTGGGCAAACTCAGTCAGATGCCCAATATAAAAGTAATAAGAGCGGTTATGGGCAGCAAAGAACAGTTTATTTATGTGGATGATGACGGATACGGTTACGATGACACCCAAAAATCAATCTCTTATCAGGTCACAGGAAAGAAAAAAATTGTTTACACGCGTCGGGTTCCTGCTTCCGGACAGGAGGCTGTTTTTGGTATGCCTTTGCATAATGTGCGTGTTACCTCGGGCTTCTCTTACAGAAGATGGCACCCGGTTTTACGTCGTTACCGTCCCCACCAAGGGACTGATTTTGGTGCAAGGAAAGGTACTCCTCTTTTGGCTGTCAATGACGGAAAAGTCATAGATGCAGGATGGAGAGCGGGGTACGGCAACACAATCAGGATACAGCATGCAGGAGGGTATGTCTCTTTGTACGCGCATCAAAGCAAGATACGCGCAAAAGCCGGGCAGTATGTCAAAAAAGGGCAAATTGTAGGGTATTCGGGCAACACCGGTGTAAGCTCGGGTCCTCATTTGCATTTTGGTTTGATGAAACATGGAAGATGGATTGATCCGATGAAGGTATTGCGCAGAGAATCCAGAGCGGCAACTGTATTGAAAAAATTTACCAAATATGAAGATGTCACAAGCACACAATATAAAAAAGTAGAAATCAAAGATGCCCAAAAATACAAAAAAGCATTATCGGTCTATCAAGATCAAAATGCCTCTTCTTATGTATGGGGAACAACACAATTACAAAGCGTGCATCTCAAAGACAGAGAGAAGTTTGCCAATGATACACAAGAACGAGATTGAAAATTTTACACTTCATGCACTCAATGATGCAAAATTTGTAAAGACCGCTTTGGCCAGATATGAACAAAACGGTATATCTAAAACATGGGAAGTCGTACAGGCACATGACAGTGTAGCTGTGCTTCTCTATCATGAAGAAAAAGATATTTTTGTTTTGGTTCGGCAGTTTAGGCCGGCTGTGTATGTCCACAACAATGAGGGAATGAGTATCGAACTGTGTGCCGGGATTGTAGATAAAGAGATGACTTTGGAGCAAATTGTACAAGAGGAGATAGAAGAGGAGTGCGGCTATAGAGTTCCTTTAAAACAGATCAAAAAAATTACCTCGTTTTATACGTCGGTGGGTTTTGCCGGAAGCAAACAGACGCTTTACTATACAACGGTCAATGATGCGATGAAAGTAAGCAAAGGCGGCGGTGTGGATAGTGAAATGATCGAAGTGGTTGAGCTCCCCCTTGTTGAGGCAGAAAAATTAATGTATGATGAAACTATCGTCAAAACACCCGGACTCTTGTTTGCCTTTATGTGGTTTTTCATGCAAAAAGAACAGTGCAACATACAGCCAAATTTTAAATAACGCTCTGTCTGCCGCTTTGAAGGTTTATTCGTTGGGCAGAATAAACGTATCTTTTGCAGCAATAAAATAACCTAGTCGCAATATCTTTTGAGTATCTCTTCGTAGGCATCGATGCGTCTGTCACGCAAAAACGGCCAAATGTCACGCACTTCTTTGGTGCGGCTGTGTTCGATAGCGGCATACACTATGGCTTCGTTTTCATGATCTGCCTGGATCAGAATCTCTCCCTGAGCTCCACAGACAAAAGAGTTCCCCCAAAAGCGTATCCCGTGCATGACGCCTGAACTGTCTGCTTCAAAGCCCACACGGTTGCAGCTAAGAACCGGAACACCGTTGGCAACGGCGTGAGAACGCTGTATTGTGATCCAAGCATTGAGCTGTCTTTGTTTCTCTTCCTCGCTGTCTGCATCAAACCACCCTATGGCAGTGGGATAGATAAGAAGTTCGGCTCCTTTGAGCGCCATAAGCCGTGCCGCTTCAGGATACCACTGGTCCCAGCATACAAGCACCCCAAGTTTGCCTACAGACGTTTGAATGGGCTCAAAACCCAAATCCCCGGGCGTAAAATAAAACTTTTCATAAAATCCGGGATCATCAGGGATATGCATCTTGCGGTATTTTCCGGCCACAGAACCGTCTTTTTCAAATACAACTGCGGTGTTGTGATAGAGTCCGGGAGCACGCTTTTCAAACAAAGAGGTGACCAGGACGACGCGGTTTGCCTTGGCTGTCTCGCTCCAAAAGAGAACGTCGGCTTCAAAATTTGCGGCATAGTCAAAGAATTTTGTCTCTTCTGACTGGCAAAAGTATTCGTTTTGATGAAGCTCTTGGAGAATCACCAATTCTGCGTTGTTTGATGCTGCTTCTTGTATCTTTCTGAGGGTTGCTTCAACCGTTTTGCTTTTATTGCCGTAGAATTTTTGTTGTATAAGCGCAATCTGCATCCTGTTGCCTTTTTGTGATTTTTCCCCGTATTTTAACATAAGGCGGCGATAATATCAAAAAACAGGAATTAATAAACATTTAAATGTGCTTTGGATAATATAATCATTAGTTGAAAAATGCCAAACTTTTTGTGAAGCAGGGACGGAAAACCATGGGTCTTGCTGAGAAGATCGCCAGGTTGCCAATGATACAATAATCATGTATGTCTCTCTTTGCATTGCACAAAAATAAAGGAAAAAAGATGAAGAGAGCAGGACATATCGCAGTATTTCTTCTTTTTGTGTCTTCAAATCTGTTTGCTGAAAGTTTTGAAGGAAGCCGGTCTGCAGGCAATGAAAGTTCTTATCGGTATGATTCGGATCAAACCGTCATCCAATCTTATCTGGATGCGATCAATATACTTAGAAGTCAACCAAGAAAATGCGGCAACAAGGGTGCTTTCAAAGCAGCACCACCGCTTAAATGGAGTGACAAGCTCTATAGGGCTTCCATGGAGCATTCCAAAGATATGGCAACACACGGGATGCTTTGCCATGCGGGCTCAGGAAAATCAACCGATGTGACGGGCATGAAGAAAAGCTGGATGAGACAGGCAAGTCAAGCCTCGGAACGCGGTAAATTTCATGGGTATACTTACAAAAAAGCGTTTGCATTTGCTGAAAATATAGGAGCAGGACAAAAAACGTTGCCGGATATTGTTCAGGCATGGGTCAAGAGCCCCTCGCATTGTGCCAATATCATGAATCCGAATTTTAGAGAAATGGCCTTAACAAAAAGCATCAATCCGGACACCCGTTACAAAACATTTTGGACGCTTAATCTCGGCTACAGACGCTAATAGGCCACTTGCATCGTAGAGCAATGCAAGGAACCGCCTTGTTCTATCAGTTTAAGACAATTGACGGGGATAATCTCTTTATCGGGAAATGCCGCTTTAAATATTTCATGAACTTCTTTATCTTGAGGCGCATCGTAGGCAGGGTAGATCAATGCATGGTTGGTGATAAGGAAGTTGGCATAGGTGGCAGCGAGGCGATTTCCTTCTTTGTCAAATTTGGCTTCACACATAGGCAAAGGAATGAGCGTATAGGGCTTGCCTTGCGAAGTGGTAAAAGCACGAAGCTGCTCTTCCATTTTTTTGAGTGCACTGTAGTGTTCGTCTTCTTTGTTTTCACACTTGACATACATAATGGACTCTTTGTTGACAAGTCTGGCCAAAGTGTCAATATGGCTGTCTGTATCATCTCCGGCCAGATAGCCGTGATCAAGCCATAAAAATCTTTTTGCGCCCAAATAAATCTTAAGTTTTTCTTCGACTTCTGTTTTGCTCAGTCCGCCGTTTCTGTTGGGGTTGCAAAGGCACTCCGAGGTGGTAAGAATGGTGCCTTCGCCGTCACTTTCGATCGATCCGCCTTCAAGCACAAAAGGGATCGTTTCCATCGGAGCGGTTCCCATATAGCCTTTTTGATGCAATTGTTGATTGACGCAGTTGTCAAGTGAAGCATCAAATTTGCCGCCCCATCCGTCAAAAGTGAAATCAAGCAGCTTGACCGTGCCATTTTCTTCAACGCTGATATAGCCGTAATCTCTGATCCAGGTATCATTGGTGGGAATTTCGATAAAAGTCATATTGTGCGTGGAGCAAAACAGATCGGCTATCTTGGCTTTGTTTTGACAGACGATATATACCGGCTGGGCATAGGCAACAGCTTGGGCAATTCGCACAAAAGGAGTAAGGGATGCTTTGAGATCCTCTTTCCAATCTGTTTTTTCATGGGGAAAAGAGAGCAGTATCATCCGCTGTTTTTCCCACTCTGCGATCATTCTTCTCATTCTCTTTGCGGTCCTTTGTTTATTTAATCTCAAAGCGGTTCTCTTTGACTCTTTTGATGGCCGGTAAAAGCCAAACGGCTGATACCGTGTTTTTATATTTGTTTACTTGTAAAGCCGCTTTCATCCCTTTTTTATACAGAGGGAAGTATAATCACCTATGGCATTTATCATACTCAATAAACAACATTTTTATCATAATCTTAACCAAATTGCCCTAAAAACCGGCTCAGTTGAAAAGATAGGTATTGTTCTCAAAGACAATGCCTATGGTCACGGGATAGAAGAGATGGCTGCACTTAGCCGGGCTTACGGCATCAAACATGCAGTGGTAAAAAATTATAAAGAGGCACAGAAGATTAAAACATTATTTGATACTGTTTTGATACTTGGCGGAGAATTTAATGAAGACGAAACATGTTCTTTTGCACTTAACGGCCTGGAGCAGATCAAAAAAGTACCCTCGGGAGTCAGGGTGGAGCTCAAAGTGGATACGGGGATGCACCGAAATGGTATTGCACCCGATGAACTTGATGCGGCATTGGATCTCATAAGACAAAGAGGTTTGAACCTTGTCGGTGTGATGACGCATTACCGCAGCGCCGACATACTCAGTTCGGAACTTTTTTGGCAGCAGAAATGTTTTGAGAACGTGAAACAAAAAGTCAAAGAAGCCGGATTTTCGACTGTCAGATTCCATTCTCACAATTCGGCAACCATTTTTCGTACCCACAGTTTTGATGAAGATTTGGTGCGTGTAGGGATCGGCGCATACGGATACAATGAGCTTCCTGATATCTATGGAAAGATAGATCTCAAGCCCGTACTTTCTCTTTATGCCAAAAAAGTCTCTCCAAGGGTTTTGCGATCAGGCGAAAGGGTCGGATACGGGGGAGATTTTAAAGCCTCCAAAACGACGAAGATCTCAACTTACGATCTGGGCTATGGAGACGGTTGGCGCAGGGGAGAGAGTAAAAAACCTTATATTACCGGCGAAGGCGTGCCTATACTTGGCCGCGTTTCGATGGATTTTCTCTCTTTGGCAACCGATAAAGATGAGGTGTGCATCATGAATGACGCACAAAAAGCGGCGCGGTATTTTGGAACGATCAGCTATGAGATGACAACCGCTTTGTCAGCTGATATACCAAGAAGCGTATTGGATCAATAATGCCCAAAAAAACCATCCTATTCATAGACGGCATACCCGATGATCGAAAAGTAAGAGTGCGCAAGATCGAGCAAGACGGAACTCTTAGATGGCGGGGCAGCGGCAGTGCCAATCTGGTCAGCTTTCTTCAAAGCGATCTCTTTGGCCGCTCCAATATCGTGTTTGATACCAACCGTGATCAAGAACTCCCCAAGCAAATGATCCACGCCGTGTTCAATCAAATCTCTGATCCCGACACCCACAAGATCACACTGCAAAAAGCAGACGAATTTTACAAGCACATCCCAAAGCACATCCCTTTTTTCAATATCCCTTCTCAAGTGATGAAAACCACACGCGACAATATCTATAGGCTGCTGCAAGGCATTGACAAGCTTCATGTTCCCAAGACAGTAAAAATTCAGCCAAAATCACCCGCAGATATCTATGAGGTGATCAAAAAAGAAGGTTTCAGCTTTCCTGTAATCTTCAGGCAGGCAGGCGATCATGGAGGTATCAGTACGATCAGAGTGAATGATGAAACAGAACAGTTCTATGCCTTTGCGCTGGATGGAAGAGACTACTACCTGACACAGTTTGTAGAGTATGCCAACGAAGAGGGCATCTATGCCAAATACCGATTGGTCGTTGTGGACGGCGAAGTGTATATACGGCATGTGATTTTCAGCGACAGCTGGATCATCCACAGCGAGAGCAGAACTTTTATGGAAAGAAATAAACACTATCAGCAAGCAGAAAAAGACACTTTCAAAACATTTGACAAACAGATCAAACCAAAGATTCAGCCTATGATCAAAGAGGTTTACGACAGGGTAAAGCTTGATTATTTTGGGATTGATTGTGCGATCGATGAGGCATTTGATGTGATCTTATTTGAAGCCAACGCCAATATGAATATCCTTCTTAACAACGCCAAAAGCAAAGATAACATATGGACCAAACAGATCGATATGATTATTCGAGCTATTATCAAGATGATCCTAAAGAGGTAAAAGATGCAATTTAGCATACAGCCCGCCAAGCCCGGCGACTTTGAACAAATCCTTGCAGTACTTAAACCGTGGAATATGCATCATATCCCTTCACCTGAAATGGAGATGATCGATTTTGATACTTTTTTTGTCGCAAAGATGGACGGCAAAATCGTAGGCGTATCGGGGTATAAGATGCTTTCTAAAGAGGAAGGCAAAACCACTCTTTTGGCGGTCTATCCGGAGTTTCAAGGCTCCGGCATCGGCAAGGCGCTGCAAGATAAGCGGCTTGAAGCGATGCACCAAGCAGGCATCAAAAGTGTCACTACCAATGCAGACCGCCATGATATTATCATATGGTACAAAAAGCATTACGGCTACAAAGAGATCGGCAAGATAAAAAAGGTTGCCTCTTTTGGGTTAGACGATGTGAAAGAGTGGACGACTTTGCAGATGGATGTGAAAGCATATTTTGTGCATAAAAAAGAAAAAGAAACAAACAAGCAGCGCTATATCCTCCAAAACGATCCTTATCCGCTCTCTCCTTATCCGCCGCTGATCATCAATGCCTGTCTTACCGGTATGGTGCCGACAAAAATGAGTACACGGTATGTGCCTATCAGTGTCGATGAGATCGTTCAAGATGCTATCAGGGTGTATGATGCGGGGGCCAGGATCGTGCATTTGCATGCGAGGGATAAAGAGGGAAAACCTGCCCATGAAGCGCGTTACTATGAAGAGATGATCACCGCCATTCGCCAAGAGCGGCCTGAACTTATCTGCTGCGTGACTACTTCAGGACGCAATATTAAAGGGATAAAAGAGCGTTCACAAGCACTTTACCTAAGCGGCAAGGCAAAACCTGATATGGCAAGCCTGACGCTGGGCTCTTTAAATTTTCTAAGCGGTCCGAGCATCAATGCGCTAGATACCATCCAAGAACTTGCCATGATCATGAAAGAGCAGGGTATCAAGCCTGAGCTGGAAGTGTTTGATGCAGGGATGATCAATGTCGCCAAATACCTTGAACGCCACAACATGATAGAGGGCAAAAAGTATTTTAATCTTTTGCTGGGCAATATCAACACCGCGCCTGCCACGATCGGGGATCTTGCGCATCTTTCGGGCGCTTTGCCTGCTGATTCTGTCTGGGCTGCTGCGGGGTTGGGGGGATTTCAGCTGCCGATGAATGTTGCAGGCATCGTTGCGGGGGGACATGTGAGGGTGGGCATAGAGGATGCCGTCTATTATGACTATAAGCAAACCGTATCGGCAAGCAATGCAGAACTGGTCAGCCGCATCGTACGCATCGCCGATGAATTGCAAAGGCCTATCGCCACGGCAAGCCAGACAAGAACAATGCTGGGAATTTGATGATTTTTATTTTAAAAAAGGTGTTTGAAAAAATAAGATAAAAAAGACTCCGCCAGGCGTGAAGCCTGAGGGATAAAAAAGTTAGAATTTGTAGCTTAAGCCAAGGTTGACCGTATAAATTGAATGTTCCCAATTATATACATAATCATAGTCCCCGCTTTCTTGAGTGTAAGAACCGTCTTCGCCGTTGCAAAGCTGTACATAGTCAAGGAACAAAGAAACATTCTCTGTGATGCCATAAGAAGCACCAAGTCCCCATTGGAAACCGTTTTCATCTAGCGCAGTATCACCCCAATACTCATCATCTGACTCTACATTACCGTATCCCAGCAATGCATAGACATTTAGCGCTTCGGTGACAGGGTACATCGGTTTGACATAGATTCCCCATGCCTCAAACTCACCGTCGCTCCATTCTCCATTATCCTGTGTTTCTTGATCTGGATATCTATACCAATAATCTTGAGATCTTTGAGAGATGGAGTTCCAGTATCTTCCCTCTATCGCAACGTACTGGTTGAATTGGTATCCTGCCTGAAGCATAAATGCATCATAGTCCCTGTCATACGTTCCGCCCCATTGATAATAAAGCTCATCATAGTGATACTCATCTGCTTGGTAATCCATTTCTGAATTCACAAAACTGTATGCACCACCGATATAAAACCCGCTGTCGCTTACTGCTACCGGCGCTTCTACTTCAACTACCGGTTCTACCGGCGCCTCGATGTCTCCGCCCGCCATGGCAAATGTTCCCATTGCCACTACTGCTGCCAGTGAAAGTGTAAATCTTTTCATCATGTGTTCTCCCTGTTAAATAAAATTGAACTACATGATAGCCTATAACTGCTTAAAATATTTTATGTAGAGAGATGTTAAAAATTATTTTGATGAATTTTTGAGATTTTTTGATTGCCAAGACAGACAGATAAAGATTTATAACTATGAGTCTATGGGGCTTGGTTGAGCCCCATACAGTATGTTAGACAAAAGGTTAAAATTTATAGGTTAAACCGACGTTGATCGTATAGACGGTATCTTCCCAGCTCTCTTCACCAATATAGTCATACTCTTCCCATGATTCTGAGCTGTCCGCATCACAAAGCTGCACGTAGTCTGCAAATACGGAAATTTTGTCAGTCAATGCATACGAAGCACCAAGACCCCATTGGAAGCCGTTTTCATCTACAAAGTCGTCATGCCATTCATTACTTAGCGTTACGTTACCGTACCCCAGCAAGGCATACACATCCAACTCTTCCGTGACAGGGTACATCGGCTTGACATAGATCCCCCATGCTTCAAAGTCAAAATCCCCATCCGATCCGCTATCGTGACCTGAATAAGGATCATCGTTGTATGTTCCCGATACGCTGTAAGACCAATCACCATCGCTTAGGGATTTCCAGTATCTGCCCTCTAGTGCAATGTATGGGTTGAACTTATACCCCGCTTGAAGCATAAACGCATCATACTCTACCTCATTACTTCCACTCCACTCTTCATAGACGCCATCGCCGCTATCTAACTCTTCTTCCCATCCGCTGAAATCTTCATCGAGTTTTGCCGCACTGTACGCAACCCCGATATAAAAACCGCTGTCGCTTACTGCCGGCGGAGCTTCTACTTCAACTACCGGTTCTACGGGCGCTTCGATGTCTCCTCCTGCTATGGCAAATGTTCCCATTGCCACTACTGCTGCCAGTGAAAGTGTAAATCTTTTCATCGTATCCTCCTTATATAAGTAAATTGAATTTCACAATATCATATAATTGCTTAAAACAATATAAATTTAAAAACCTGTGAACTTGCGGCATAAAAAATAGCAAAAAAAGAAGTATATTTCTAAAAGGATACGACACTTTAATCTTTATTGGAGTGCATTGTGTTAAATAGAGAAAATAGCCCGTGCTTTAGGGGCTTAAATGATATTTGCTGCAGTGTGTTAAATGAGTATTTGGTGGAGGTGTGGGGGATCGAACCCCAGTCCTAAAACAGCTAGAACTATGACTCTACATGCTTAGATGATGTTGTTTATTCTCGTCTTGCTTCGTACTACACCCAAAACTATGCAAGACCAGCCTAAAGGTTCATCCGAAGGTTAGGCAGCCTTCAGGTATAGTCATCAGATATGATACCTCAAACTCTAGCTAAGATGACACTCACTAGCGAGGCAGTCCTCCGCGTTAGCGGGGTTAAATACTTACGCTACTGCGTAAGCTGGACGATAATCTGTATTGTTTGCGTTTATTCGCGTTGGGCCGCGTAACGGAATTGCCCAGTCCGACATGCACATAGCCCCGACTACTCCAGTCGAAACCAAGTCACCCCCATAGTGTAACAACAGGTAATTAAAATCAACCATTGTTATTTGTAATGCTTGGCATTACCTCTAGTCATAGAGTAAGAGAATTCTAACACTTTTGGGTGAGTTTGTCAATAGGTCAGATTCAAGAGAGAAAGGAGGGGCAGCAATCTTAAGGCAGCTAAAAGATTTTAAGATGAAGACTCTGTATCAATCGCGCGGCACTGCCTGCTTTGTTAGCTTTTGGCTGATAGAGATAGCAGTGTATTTTCGGTGGAATATATGGGGGTATATCAAGTGACTCAAACTCTTCTTTGGCAGCCTGTTTGGCTTTAAACAAAGCCATTTGTACTCTGGAGTAAAAGTTTGCCGCACCTTCTCCTGAGGTTTCTATGGCAAGGAAATTGGCCGACGGAAAGCGGCTTGTGACCAGGGATTGGATGCCGTCTGAGACACAAGAGGAGGGCATGCAGCCAAAAGGTTTGACGGAGATGACCAGGTGGGCAAGATTTTTTTTAACGCTTTCTATGAGGTGGGCTACTTCCATATGCCCCTCTCCTCCGCTTGATTCAAGAGGATAGTATGCTTTGCTCAGGTCGGCCAATTTTTGGATATCGGGTATTTCAAAATCATGAAGCCCTATGGCTTTGGCATACAGGGTAAAATGTGTTTTGAGTGCAACTTTTGCTGTTTTGATAAGCAGTTTGTTTTTGAGATTTGAAAAATCGATCTTTTTTCGATCGGGTTTTTCTGTATCCTGAGTTTTTTCCAATGCAAACTCAGCTTCCCATATACTGAGCATCAGACGGTTGATGAGAGGCTGAGGGATACACTCTGCGCCTTCTTCTTCTAGAAACCGATGCAGGTTATAGTTGCCGTCTCCCTCGGTCATAGCCGCCCAAAATTCACCCATTACCATCACTTTTGGTTTGGGCTGCAAACGGTCAAGACCTACTTTCTCAAATATGTCTCTGCATTTCCACATGGCTTTTATAAGATTTTTTTTCTGCATGAACGCTTCAGAAATGATCTCTCTGCACTTCTCTATGGCTTTGTTTGTTGCACCTTTTTCAAGTTCATAGGGGCGTATTTTATAGCCCAGGATATTGATAATATCTCCGATGATCACAGCTTTTGCAAGAGTGATAAAAAAGATAGGCGTAAAGTTGATTGCACTTTGGTCATTGATAGCCTGAAAAATGCCTTTATTGTGCTCAAAGCTCATGATCCTGAAACCTTCAAATCCTGCATCCCGAAGTGCTTTGCGATACTCAGTAATATACATCCCAAAGCGACAGGGTCCGCATCCTCCGGCGGTCACAAAGAGATACTTTTGGATGATCTCTTCGCTGCTTAAGCCTTTTTCGTCACGCAGTTTTTGAAGGTATTTGATGAGGTTGCCGACATTGAAATAGGTCGGATTGCACTGCCCGCGGTTTCCGAAAGCTTTGCCCAATTGAAATGATTCAAAATCGGGATTGGGCATGGCCGCATACCGTTCTCCTAAAGAGTGCAATGCTGAAGCGATCAGTTTATCTTGGAGTAAAGTCAAGCCCCCAAAAAGAATGGTTACTCCAGGTTTTTCCTCTATGGTAAACGTGTACCGGGTGTGATCTTTCCACTGTTTTTTTTCTTGATGGATAAAGTGGAGATTGTCAGGATTGCTGCCGGGTTGAAAACCGCTGCATGAAGGGGAAGTGCTCATTGTATCTCCTCTTGGGCAATTTTTTGATATATTGTATCTTTCAAAAAAGCGGACAGGCTGCTGCGTTTATTGTCAGCAAGCGTTTTTTGGTACTGTTCAAGGGTATAGACAAAAGTTTTAACCCGTATCTTGATGGATCCGCCGGGTTTGTTGGCATCGACATCGTGCAACGTGAGGTGAGGAGTGTGGCTGCTGCCGAGTATTTTGTCGATGATGGCATAGGTAGGCGCATCGTGTCCGCACTTGAAGCTGGAAAGGTCTATTACTGCAACATTGGGGTGGCGTGCCGCAAATTTGGCTGCCCAGACTTTTTGTGCCGAATTGGTAGAAAAATTTTCCGGCCATACATCTGTGATATCAAAAACGTCCTCGATAAATCCTTGTGTCAAATCCTCTTGAAAATAGGTGCGAAGATAGGTTTCGTCTTTGGGTATGGATCGCATCGAAAGGGTTTTGTAGCCCAAAGACTGGAATTCATCCAGCAGGTCGTGGTTAAGTCCGGGGTCTGTATGGTAGGGTCTGGCCAAAAGCAAAAGCACCACTTCGCTATTTTTTTCTGCTGCATCCAAGATAGCGCGTCCTTTGTCCATCAAAAGCTCCTCATTTTTTTTGAGCGCTTTAAGGGCTTGTTCTGCTGCCCAGTTGTTTTCATCTTTGGTGATGCGAAGTTTTTTCCCCCATGTATCAAAAAGTTGTTTTTTAAGCAATGAGAGGTTGTCAAAGTTGAGTGCATCATCGACATACTGCAATCCTTTGGCCTCAAAGAGATCCCTTTCTTTGGTAAAGGCCGAATAAACCACCTTGGGTGTTCCGGAGACAACGGGGCATGCCGTTTGCCCCATTGTGTGTGTTACATGCCCCGGCAGTTCGGTCACGGAAGGAAACCAGAGATAGTCAAAATGCTTTTTGCTAAACTTTTTGCTAAACATCAGTGCGTAGACATGGGCTTGAGCCACTTTTGCAGGATAGCAAGAGTCCACAGAACCGTATTTGGCCCCCTCTAAGAACATATCTTCGTTGGAAAATCCTGAGAACTGGATATGCAGCGGATTGATATCAAGCGCTTCAAGATAGGTGCGCAAAAAAGGTGCAAGACTATAGATGTTGAGCACTTTGGGAATGGCTATTTGAAGCGTTTGCCTGTAGGCTTTATCTGCCGGGCCGCTGCCAGCAAACGCTCGTGTGACAGTTTTGCATAGCGTTGGCCCCCACCCTTTGAGTGTGACTTTGATCTGCTGTTCGCATACGGTGTCACTTGAAGTAGGTTTGGGCTCAAGTGTATAGGTCGGCGCAAAAAGTGCATGGGATTCTGTTTTGACAAGGTTGGGCACTTTTGTTTGCAGTTCTTTTCTTTGGTTTTTAACCTCCTGAAGCGCCTGTACAGACTCTACGGTGCCGTTTTCGCAGGCAAATCCTGCGATATAGCGAACACTGTGAGAGCCGGGAGTGCGGGTGTCGATAAAGGTGCGTGAACAGTTGATGGAGCAAAAATGACATCGTGTGCTTTCATCAGTACGTGACGTATAGCTCAGTTCCAAAGCCTCCTCTAGACCCACAAAAGTGGCATAGCCACGCTCTTGTATCGTATGGCATGCCTCTATGGCTGCCCCGTATGCTCCTGCTTCTCCGGGGTAAGGATGAACATCGACTTTGGCATGGGGCGCGGCATTTTTGATATAGTCCACCTGTGCTTTCAGCGCAGCCTGGTTGTATTGGGTTCCGCCTTGAAGCACAAAATGTTTGCCCAATACAGAAAGATTTTGTGCTTGTACGACATACTGCCAAACATTTTTGGGCAAAACCTTGGCAATGCCGGCAAAAAGCTCTTCTTTGGTATAGCCTTCTTTTTGGAAATTGACCCTGTCTGTATCTAAAAATACCGCACATCCGTAGTTGAATTTTGGTGACTGGGTTGCAGCAAAAGCGACATCGGCAAAATCTTCGACCAGAACGCCGAATTGTTTTGCCATGCTTTGAAGCAGGGTGCCGTTTCCTGCACTGCATTGGTTGGAGAGGCGAAAATTTTTCATCATACCGTTTTCCATGAACAGTACTTTGATATCCTGCCCTCCGATATCGCAGATGACATCGATACTTTTTCCAAAGACTGCCTGAGCACTTTTCATATGTGCAATGGTCTCTACAGTATTGGCATCGGCTTTGAGCGCACCCTCGAGTACATCAGCGGCATATCCTGTCACTCCCAGACCCTTGATATCATAAAAATGATGCGTGTCGTGTGCCTTGATCTGCCTTAAAAGCTCTAGAGTGTCTTGTATAGGGTTGCCTTTGGAGAGCTGATAGACCTTTAGCAGCAATCTTCCCTCCTCATCGACCAAAACCGCTTTGGAGCTGGTTGAGCCCCCGTCTATACCCAGGTAACAGATCGTCTTTCTGATAAGCTTTGGAGGAGTGAATGCAGAAATAGTGTAGACTTTTTTGAAAGCTTCGAGTTCTTTCTTGGAATGACAAAGCGGCATATCGGTGCGCACATTTGCCTCTTTGCCTCCTGTATCGACAAGAGTTTTAAGCGCTGTGAGTCCGCCAAATGTCCGACTATGGTTTGATTCTCCTTCCCCAAAAATGACTGCACCCAAAGCCGCATAGTATTGAGCGTTTTCCGGAACGATGATAAGCGCTTCAAGTGCTTCTTTATCATAGGCTATGCTTCTTTCGTCCCAAAGTTCACTGATGCGATTACGCCAGCACTGCTGTAAAAAAGGAAGATAGGTATTTGGACCGCCCAAAAGCAACACTTTTGGCATGAGCGTGTTGCCTCTTGTAAGTACCGTAAGATTTTGCATCACAATAGCATCGGCAAGAGAGTTCATGATCTCATGCGGAGGGATGGAATTTTTTACCAGGTTGACGATATCCGTTTCAGCAAATACACCGCATTTGGCAGCGACATGATGCAGTTTGGCTGCATCAAAAGAGAGTTGCCGCAGCTCTTCTGTCTCCATGCCTACTTTCATAGTGCATTTCTCGATGGTGGCTCCCGTTCCGGAGGCACATTTGTCATTCATGGAGGTTAGTACGGTTTTTTGCCCGTTCTCTCCCTCTTTGAAATGGATGATTTTGGCATCCTGTCCCCCTAACTCAATGACGGCGTTGACTTCAGGGTGCAGATGTTCTACGGCTAAGACCACAGCATTGACCTCTTGGACAAACCGTGCATTGAGCGCGGGAGCGATTCGGCTTGCACCTGAGCCGGTGATATAGACTTTTTTTATTGCATTATAGGCTTGGGGGGAGGTTTTAGAGAGTTCCTCCAAAAGCGAAAGGAGAGTGGCTGCCTGTTTAGTATTGTGCGGGGTGTAGGCTTTGGCGATGATCCTGAAAGTTTCATCGCACAGCACATATTTGACCGTGGTGGAACCTATGTCGATACCCAGGGTATAGGTGGGCAGATAAGAAGCGGTCATGCACTTTTTTCTCCAGAAGACCTCAGTGCCCAAACAATCCAGACCGCACCCGCGATGATATAAGGAATGCTCAGCATTTGTCCTGCGGTAAAGGGCAGATTTATGACATAGTCTTCTTGGCGTGTTTTGGTATATTCAAGAAAAAATCGTGCAGTAAATAACAAAACTAGAAAAATTCCCGGTAGAATTTTTGTAGCAAAGAGAGGACTGACTTTTCTATAAATACCCAGCAGTATCAAAAAGATAATAAAGTAGCTGATTGCCTCATAGAGCTGTACGGGATGGCGGGGGATCATATCGACGCGCGCAAAGATGATCGCCCACGGTGCCTCGCTGGGCAGTCCAAGAATTTCAGAGTTGAAAAAATTTCCGATACGCACAAACATTGCTGTCAAAGCCCCCGGTATCGCGATACGCGAAAGCAGCCATATGTAAGAAGTGTTGTAGCGTTTGGAAAAGAGGTAAAATGAGACAAGTACGCCTGCAAGTCCTCCATGGCTGGCAAGCCCGCCTTCCCACACCTTGAGTATCTCAAGCGGATGAGAGAGATAAAAATCAGGCTCATAAAAAAAGCAATGTGCCAAACGCGCTCCGACGACAGCACCCACTAACGCATAAACAAGCAAATTGTCAAGCACTGAGGGGTCTTTTGCTTCACGTTTGTAGATCCATTTTGCTATCATTAGTCCCACAAAAAACGATCCTACAAAAAGCACACCGTACCACCGCAGCTGCAAAGCGCCGAAAGTGAAGATGCTCGGATCGGTATTCCAAATGAAATGTTCCATAAAATGCATACCTTTAAGGGATTTGATTGAGGAGTATTATACTCTAATTTATTTTTATTTTTTTATGCGCCTTTTTACAAACAACACGCCTTAAGCAATGTTGCAGCAAAAATGATATAATTTTTTACTGTCTGCGAATATAAATCATGAAGAGGGATTAGATGATAAAAGATTTTTTACGGTCTTTAAAAAGCATATTTTCGGTATCACTTTTCTTTTTGAAACAAAACACCAAGCGTTTAAATCTGGGTACTTTTAGGGTTGCAGGACTGCAGTACGGTGAGGCTGAATATATTGCATTGCTTCAGGGCGAACCCGCAGCGCTTAAAAGAGAGGCCAAAAATCCCCATGATCCCAAAGCAATCGCCGTGTATATTCGCGGTATCAAAGCAGGATATCTCCCTCAGCATGAAAACAAAACTCTTTCTTTGTTGATGGATCAAGGAGTAATTTTGGAAGCAATAGTTTATGCCTATGATTATGAAAAACCGCCATGGGAAAGAGTTGTGGTAAAGGTATGGAAGAAGAGATAAAGGGCTCGAGCAAGAATCAAAATACACTCAATCATTCAAAACATAAGTGCAATTTCACCCCAATCAAGTATTTGGTGTTGAGATATAAGCTTCCGACCGGATGACTTTTGGTTTCGGTCAGTCTCTCCCTCCGGATGAGGAGGGGGAAATAAATCACCTTACTTGTGAAGCTTTCTCTTTTAGGGGATGTAAAATTACACCAATCCTTGTTCGATCATAGCATCAGCTACTTTTCTAAATCCAGCGATATTTGCACCTAAAACCAGGTTGGTAGGTTCACCGAATTCTGTGGCAGTTTCTTTGGCATTGATATAGATATTTTTCATAATTTGTGCCAGTTTTGCATCAACCTCTTCAAACGTCCAGCTTACCATTGAAGCATTTTGCGCCATCTCTAATTGACTTGTTGCAACACCGCCCGCATTTGCCGCTTTGCCTGGCCCATAGCAGATTTTTGCATCAATAAATGCGTGTACTGCTTCAAGAGTTGAAGGCATATTGGCGCCTTCACTTACGCAGATGCAGCCGTTTGCAAGAAGGTTTTTGGCGTCGGCTAGATTAAGTTCGTTTTGTGTTGCGCTTGGAAATGCCGCAAAACAAGGAACGGAATATACTGCATTGGTGCCTTCTTGATACTCTTCGATCGGCGTATATTTAGCAGACGGTCTGTAGGCAGTGTATTCGCTCAATCTTACTCTTTTCACCTCTTTTAGTTCTTTTAACAGTTCAAGATCAATACCGTTTTCATCATAAATCATACCGTTTGAATCGCTACAAGTGATAGGAAGTGCGCCAAGTTGGTAAAGTTTCTCGATTGTATAGATGGCCACATTTCCGGATCCCGATACTACACATGTTTTGCCTTCAAGGGTTTCTCCTATGTCCTCAAGCATGTACTTGGCAAAATAGACAGCCCCGTAACCGGTCGCTTCGGTTCTTGCAAGCGAGCCGCCCCATTTGAGTGATTTTCCTGTGAGTACACCTTCATATTTGTTTGCCAATTTTTTATACATACCGAACATATAGCCGATTTCTCTTCCGCCAACACCGATATCGCCTGCTGGAACGTCGGTATGTGCTCCGATATGTCTGTAGAGTTCGCTCATAAATGCTTGACAAAATCTCATGATTTCATTGTCAGATTTGCCTTTTGGATTGAAGTCGCTTCCGCCTTTTCCTCCGCCGATTTGCAAACCGGTAAGCGCATTTTTGAAAATTTGTTCAAAACCTAAAAATTTGATAACACCTGCGTTTACGCTCGGGTGGAATCTCAAACCGCCTTTGTATGGCCCAAGCGCTGAGTTAAATTCAATTCTGAAACCCTTATTGACTTGAATCTCGCCTTTATCGTCTACCCAGTTTACTCTAAAAAGGATTTGTCTTTCAGGTTCAACAATTCTCTCTATGATTTTATGTTGTCTGTATTTTGGATATTTCTCCATCAAAGGTCTTAGTGATTCCAATACCTCTTCGGCTGCTTGATAAAACTCATTTTGAGACGGACTTGTTCTTTTGAGATAGTCAAAGACTTCTTTTACGTATGGCATTATATTCTCTCCTTAAATTAAAAATGACGAAGAGTATAACACATTTTTGGAATATAAAAGACTTAAAAAAAGACATATTTTGTTACTTTTAGTTATTTTTTTTAAAATAAAAAATAAATGTTTTTTTTATGCTTAAGATCTCAATTAACATAAAATATAATAACAGTTTTTTAACTTTTTTAGCAAAATGGGTTAAATAGAAGACTAAATTCATACAAACATCAATTAATTCATGTAAAATTCCAGTTTAATTTATTTTCTGGGCTGGAATCATGGAGCAGATATTTTTTATACTTTTTTTATTGTCGGTCGGATATAGTTTAAAATTTTTTAGTTTCCCGCACAATTTTTCACAAAGTCTCAACCTTTTCATTATTTACGTTTCTTTTCCTGCGACCATCTTGCTCCAGGTGCCGAAAATCAATTTTAATAGTTCATTGATATTGCCTGTGGCAGTGCCCTATAGTGTACTTTTTTTATCACTTATTTTTGTCTATCTCTTTTTCAAAAATGAATCCAGAAACACAAAAGCAGCGCTTCTTTTGCTTCTGCCTTTGGGTAATACTTCGTTTTTTGGTTTTCCGGTGCTTGAAGCGCTCGTAGGGACAAGCGCCATACAGTATGGGATTGTATATGATCAGTTTGGAAGTTTTGTACTGCTTACGACGTACGGAGCCTTTATTATTGCCTATTTTAGCGGCAGCTCCGTGAGCACTAAGCATATCATGAAAAAAATAATCACTTTTCCTCCTTTTATATTTTTGTTTCTTTCCTTTATAGTCGGAGATTTCCCGCCTGTGACGCTGCCTTATATTGAGCTTCTTTCCAAAACACTGGTTCCTTTGGCGATCATTAGCGTCGGGTTTTCGATGCAGTTAAAACTTGATGGGCAAAAAGATATATTTTTTAAAGCAATGGGTATCAAATTGTTTTTGATTCCCTCTGTTGTGTTGATAGTTTTTAAAATATTCGGGTTTACTGATGAGGTGGCCTTAACCACGCTGCTTGAGTCTGCCATGCCCCCTATGATAACGGCCGGTGCTTTGGCTATCAATGCCGGATTTGCTCCAAAACTTAGCGCTGCGCTTGTAGGTTACGGGATTGTCTTTGCGCTTTTTTCATTACAGCTTTTTAAGTATCTGCACTCTTTGGTTTAAATTATAAAACAGTGCTGTTCTTGGTTTTTATGGGCATCTTATGCAACGTTCGGTAAAATCCGCTTCTTTTTATACGCGGCAATTTCTTTGATTTTTGGATTTTTCTTCGTTTTTGTCTGTTTGTTACTGTATGCATGGGCTGGAATAAAAAATATATTTAGGTACATTAAGGAGTAGGAATGTTATTGTTGTCTACCAAAGAAGAGTGGTTTGGCAATATCCGGGGGGATATCCTTGCGGGCATTGTGGTGGCATTGGCGCTTATTCCTGAGGCGATCGCATTTTCGATTATTGCAGGGGTTGACCCCAAAGTGGGGCTATATGCGTCATTTTGTATCGCAACGGTAATCGCATTTGTCGGAGGGCGTGCGGGAATGATTTCGGCAGCTACGGGAGCTATGGCTTTGCTTATGGTGACTCTGGTAAAAGAGCACGGACTGGAGTACCTTCTTGCTGCCACGATTTTGACAGGCGTATTGCAGATCGTTGCGGGATACTTGAAGCTGGGCGTATTGATGAGTTTTGTCTCTCGAACGGTGGTAGTGGGATTTGTGAATGCATTGGCGATCTTGATCTTTATGGCGCAGCTGCCGGAACTGACCAATGTCACGTGGCATGTCTATGCTCTTACCGCGGCAGGCCTTGGAATTATTTATCTTTTTCCCTATACCCCTGCTGTCGGAAAACTGATCCCGTCCCCGCTGGTGACGATCGTGGTTCTTACTGCAGTTGTGACGGCGATGGGAATCGATGTACGTACTGTCGGGGATATGGGCTCTATGCCTGATACATTGCCGATATTTTTGTGGCCTGATGTTCCGCTCAATTTTGAAACACTAGCTATTATTTTTCCCTATTCGGCGGCATTGGCGGCAGTGGGGCTGCTCGAATCTTTTATGACAGCAACAATCGTTGACGATATGACCGATACCGATAGCGATAAAAACCGTGAGGCTAAAGGGCAGGGGATCGCCAATATTGCTTCGGGTTGTATCGGCGGGATGGCCGGTTGTGCGATGATCGGACAATCGGTTATCAATGTTAAATCCGGCGGCCGTGGCCGTCTTTCGACATTGATGGCAGGCGTCCTGCTTCTTATTATGGTGGTGTTTATGAGTGATTTGATCAAACTTATCCCGATGGCTGCATTGGTTGCTGTGATGATCATGGTTTCTATCGGAACGTTTAGCTGGCCTTCGGTCAAAGGGCTTAAAACACTTCCGCTTTCGACCAACATTGTCATGATCGCTACAACAGCAGTGGTTGTCTTTACTCATAATCTTGCATTAGGCGTTTTGACGGGCGTATTGCTGGCGTCGTTGTTCTTTGCCAATAAAATCAGTCACTTGATGTATTGGGAAACATCATATGCGAAGGAGAGCAGCGCACGAATTTACAAATTTTTTGGGCAGATTTTCTTTAACTCTGCAGATCGTTTTGCTGATGCATTTGATTATAAAGAAGAGGCAAATCAGGTTATCATCGATGTTACCCATGCGCATTTTTGGGATATTTCAGCAGTGTATGCTCTGGATAAAGCAGTGATTAAACTTCGCAAAATGGGTAAAAAAGTGGAAGTTGTCGGACAAAACGAGGCCACTCAAACCATTATAGACCGTTTTGGCATCCATGACAAGCCCGAAGAGATAGAAAAAATGATGGGCGCAGGGCATTAAAAACCCTCATCGTTTTATTCGTTGATTTTTGCCTTGATTTCTTTGGCTAAAGCAGAGATTTTGTCTATTTTTTGAGTATGGTTGAAATTGGCATCAAGCAAAATTTTGACAAATGCAGATCCTACGATTACGCCGTTGGCACCTTCGGCTTTTTCTTTGGCGGTATGCTCGTCTACGCCAAACCCTACATATACCGGTGTGTTTGTAAAACTTTTGATCTGTGCGATAATGTTTTGCAAATCTTCACTTTTTCCTGCGCCGGTGATTCCGGCATAAGCGACAAGATAGATAAATTTGCGCGCATGCGCAGCGATCTTTTCAATCCGCTCTTTGGAATCTGTGGGAGCGATGAAATCAATAAGGCTCAATCCTGCTGTCTCCACCTGTTTTTTGTAAGGTGCTGCTTCTTCAAAGGGAAGATCAGGGATAATGAAGCCATTGACGCCTGAGCGTTTTGCTTGAGCGATGAAAGTCTCTATGCCTCTATGATAAAACGGATTAAAGTATCCCATCCATAATGTATCGATATGGGGAGCTATTTGGGTGGATATTTCGAAAAGCTGATCAAGCTTAAATCCGTTTTGCAATGCTAAGAGGTTTGCTTTTTCGATGATCGGACCATCTGCAACAGGGTCTGAAAACGGCATACCAAGTTCTAATGTATCCACGCCTGCTTCTGCCAGTGACAGCGCCGCATCCACAGTAAATTCTAATGAAGGATAACCTGTAGTAATGTACGCAACTAATTTTTTCAATGTATACTCTTGTCTCAATAATTTTTGTTATTATATGATAAAATGAGTAAAAATATACACAGTAGGAAAATGATGAGTATTCATACACCCAAGATAGATAAAAAGGTGTCATTAAGCACGATAGCCAAAATGAAAGCATCAGAGCTTATCACAATGGTGACGGCGTACGATGCGCTTTTTGCAAAGCTGTTTGATGGTGAGGTTGAAATGATTCTGGTGGGCGACAGCCTTAATATGAGTTTTATGGGAAAAACAGATACCCTTTCGGCGACGCTGGATCAAATGATCTATCATGCTCAGGCAGTATGCAACGGTGCAAAATCTTCGCTTGTGGTGGTTGATATGCCTTTTGGTTCTTACGTCACAGAAGAACAGGCGATAGCCAATGCAACCAAAGTTTATCAACAGACTGATGCGCAAGCAGTAAAGATAGAGGGTGGCAAAGAGAGGGCGCATATCGTCAGGGCATTGACTCAAAATTCGATTGCTGTATTGGGGCATATCGGATTGATGCCGCAGTTTGTACGCAGCGAAGGAGGGTACAAGGTGCGCGGTAAAGATCAGGCAGATATCGACGCACTCATCGAAGATGCCAAAGCATTACAGGAAGCTGGAGCTTTTGCTCTTGTGATTGAAGGAGTAAAAAGCCAAGCGGCGCAGGCTGTCACCAAAGCGGTATCTATCCCGACTATAGGAATAGGCGCGGGTAACGGTACGGATGGACAGGTGCTTGTGTGGAGTGATATGTTTGGCTTCTTTGAAGCTTTTAAGCCCAAATTTGTCAAACAATATTTTGAAGGTGCAAAATATATTCGTGAAGGATTGCAGTCTTATCGCGACGAGGTTAAATCCAGAGCATTTCCCGACGAAGCGCATAATTATTAAAAGAGGTATGGATACAGATGAAAAAATGTTTAATGGCAGCAAGTGTCATAGGTATGATCTTGTTAAGCGGGTGTGCTGACAATAAGGATGCGGCTCCCAAGGAAAAGTATGGTTTTTCTCCTTCTTCTTCACCGGTAAGTCAAAAGCTTGCACAGACAAAGGGACTAAAAAATACCTATATAGTGGTTAAAAACGAAGACGGAAAAACAATTCTTCAAGGAAGGGTGCATACCAAAAAACAAAAATTTCTTGCAGGCACAGTGGCAAGGTCTGTAGAGGGCTCGGGAATGGTTGTCAATCGTTTGGCGGTTCGATAATTCATGGAAAGAATGATCCAGATAGAACGCTTTGAAGGTGAAAGCAATGAGGAGTTTACACTGCGCCCCAGCTCATGGAATGAGTATATAGGACAGGAAAAGATTAAAAAAAATCTCAAAGTTTTTATAGAAGCGAGTAAAAAAAGAGGGGAGGCGCTTGATCATATTCTTTTTTTTGGACCTCCCGGGCTAGGAAAAACGACGCTTGCCAATATTATTGCTTTTGAAATGAATGCCAATATCAAAACAACCGCTGCACCGATGATAGAAAAAGCCGGGGATCTCGCCGCGCTGCTTACCAATATTGAAGAAGGAGATATCCTTTTTATTGATGAAATTCATCGTATGAGTCCGGCCATAGAAGAGATACTCTATCCGGCCATGGAAGATTTTCGTCTGGATATCATTATAGGCAGCGGTCCGGCCGCCCAGACAGTCAAAATAGATTTGCCTCGTTTTACACTGATCGGTGCAACGACAAGAGCGGGGATGTTGTCAAATCCTCTTAGAGAACGTTTTGGGATGCATTTTCGGATGCAGTTTTATACAACCGAAGAGTTGGCACAGATTGTCATGCAGGCTTCCCATAAACTTGAAAAGGCGGCACTAAAAGAAGCTGCAAGTGAAGTTGCAAAGCGAAGCCGCGGCACACCGCGTATCGCGTTAAGGCTTTTGCGTCGCGTGCGTGATTTTGCTGAAGTGGAAGATGAGGAGCAGATTACTTTGCACAGAGCCAAGTATGCTTTGGATGAATTGGGCGTAAATCATTTGGGTTTTGATGAGCAGGATATTCGTTTGCTTGAATTATTGGTAAGCGCAAAAAACAAACCAATGGGGCTGGGTACCATTGGAGCCGCACTTAGTGAAGACGAGGGTACGATAGAAGATGTTTTGGAGCCCTATCTTATTGCCAACGGCTATATTGAAAGGACTGCCAGAGGACGCATCGCCACACAAAAAAGCTATGAACATTTTAAGCTTGGCGGGGGCAGGGAGGGTCTTTTTGAATAAAAAGAGACTCCCTGAGTCGCAAGACGAAGCTTTAGTGAGAGGAATTGAAAAGGGGCTTTGCTCGTTTTCAAGGAGAAATAAATTAACTAAGGTCTTTTTGAATAAAAAGAGACTCCCTGAGTCGCAAGACGAAGCTTTAGTGAGAGGAATTGTGTAATGTCTAAAACAAATTTAATGATCACAGCATTGTTTGTTTTAGCAATTGTGGGAGCCTATAGCATCTATAAACCTTTTTTGCTCGCAATGATCGTGGCTGTATTGTTGACTATGGCAACTTTTAATTTGACAAAAAAACTTATGAATTTTACCAATTCGTCCAAATTAAGCGCAGGCATCTCGTCGTTGCTTTTGACGTTGCTTCTTTTTGTGCCCATTGTTTATTTGACAACCACCGGCGTAACATACATAACAAAACTTGATTCAGTGACAGTCAAAGAAATGATAGGAACGATTAGGCATTCAGTAGAAAACATTCCTCTGCTTGGCCGGCTAGGAGAGGAGTATTTGGATGATGAGAAGATTGCAGGCTATGTGAAGGAGTCAGCCTCTTACTTTGCTACAGCCGGGAGTGCAGGGCTTGGATTTATTAAAAATATATTTTTGGTTATCGTGTTTTATTTTTTCATCAATTACTACGGAAACCGTTTTTTTGAAGTGATTTTAACTTTGCTGCCCGTATCTCCTGCAAAAGGCACTAAGATGATACAGGAAGTTTCAGCGACGATGGAGGTTGTGCTTTATTCTGTTGTCGTAACCGCTATTTTTGAAGGTTTTCTATTTGGGGTGATGGCAAGTTTTTTTGGATTCAACGGTCTGCTTTTGGGAATCGTTTACGGATTTGCTTCTTTGATACCTGTTGTGGGAGGAGTTGTTGTGTGGGGTCCTGTAGCACTTTATAGTTGGACTAACACCGATGAGTACGCTGCGATTTTTATCATGGTTTATTCAATTGTTGTAATTTCTGTGATCGCCGATACGTTTATTAAGCCTATTATCATTAAAATAATCAAAGAGAATTTACTCAAAAGCACGTTTGAGGTTAATGAGCTTATCATCTTTTTCTCTATCCTGGCAGGGATGGGGACGTATGGGTTTTGGGGTATGATTTTGGGTCCTGCAACAACCTCTTTTCTTATAGCTATTACCAAAGTCTATTTGGATTATAATGAAAATGATACCTCGTATCATAAAAAAATAAAGGATTAAAGATTATTAAGATACTTATTATTGAGGATGACCCCGAATTGGCACTCATCTTGACTAACTACCTTACAAAGTTTGATATGGAGGTAGTAAATGCCGAGGATCCTTATATCGGTCTTTCTTTGCTTACGCAGCATGCATTTGATTTGATCATATTGGATCTTACTTTGCCGGGAATGGACGGGCTTGAAGTGATTCCAAAGATACGGGAAGTAACAAGCATACCGATTATCATCTCTTCGGCCAGGGATGATATAACCGACAAAGTCATAGGAATGGAGAGAGGCGCAGATGACTATATGCCAAAACCCTATGATCCAAGAGAACTTGTTACGCGTATCAAGACCATCCTAAGGCGGACCAATCCTCCCGAAGAGAAAGCGCAAAAACCGGTAAATCTTTTTGTAGCCGATCCAAAAGCGCATACGATTACCTTTAAAGAAGAGCTGCTTGAATTGACTGCTGCAGAATATGATGTATTGCTGATGCTCATACAGCACAAAAACGGATCAGTTTCCAGAGAACAGTTGCTTTATGAGAGTGAACACATCGACGACGAGAGTTCTATTAAAAATATTGATGTAATCATTTCCCGCATCAGACAAAAAATTGCTAAAATCGACCCTGAGCATGTCTATATCAAGCCGATTCGAGGCGTAGGGTACCTTTTGACTGACCGAGTATGAAAAATCTATCCGTAACCACGTTTATCCATATACTTTTTTCTGTTGCTATTACAATTTTGATAGCAACTTTTTTGCTTTTTCTTTCTTGGGATAAGAACCGCTACAAGATAGAAGAATTTAAACGTTATCAGCTTATCTCTATTACGTTTCTTTCAAATTTGCAGCTCAATCCGGACAAAGAAACGCTCGAAAAACTCTATAAAGAGCTCTATCTGAAGCCTGTATCCGAAAAAAAAATAGTAGAGGTTAAAGAAAAGATAGCAAAAAGCGGGCAAACGATATTTTCGGGGGGATCCACTCTTGGGCAGGTAAGGGTCTTTAAGATCGGTGAGATCCAATATGTCTATGTGCAACGCCTGAAATACAACCTGATGCTCATAGATGACAGACCTGAAAATTATTATTTTGAGATCGCGTTGGCTTCGGGTATTTTTCTTATAGGACTCTTATTGCTTCTTTATCTGGCAGTGCTTAAAAAGTTGTTTCCTTTAAGAAAACTCCATAAGCAGATACAGCAATTTGCCAAAGGGGATACGAAGACACGCATTACTTATGTCCATGATGATGAAATCGGCAAAATAGCCAAAAGTTTTGATGATGCCATACGCTATATCAATGCCTTGAGTGCTTCGAAAAATCTTTTTATGCGTAATTTGATGCATGAGCTTAAAACACCTATTACTAAAGGGCGCATTATTGTGGAGATGATGGAAGAAGATGATCCTACGAAAAAAATACTTGTCCGTGCCTTTGAACGTATGAATGAACTTATCTTGGAGCTTGCACAGATCGAGAGAGTAACGACACAGGGTTTTGAACCTGTATTGGAAAAGACGACGCTCCACGAAGTGCTTAAAAAGGCGCAGGAGCTGCTAATGGCGGAAGAGAAGCATACTGTCCATATTCAAGCAGATAATCAAGTGATTTTTACAGATATCAAGTTGCTTGCATTGGCAATCAAAAATCTTTTGGACAACGGTATCAAATACAGCAAAAATAAACAGGTTTGGCTAAAAACCATCGGCGAAAATATTGCGGTTATCTCAGAGGGAGAAGCCCTGAAGCAACCCCTTTCCTACTACATAGAACCTTTTACGCAGGAAGAAAAACGCAGTTCGGGTTTTGGATTGGGGCTTTATATTGTCAATAGTATTTTAGACAAATTAGACTATTCGCTTGCCTATAAACATGTGGAAGGTAAAAACGTCTTTGTGATACATATGGAGAAAAGCCACTCTGCCGCACAAAAAAAATAATGACAATCCTATGCTTTAAGTGCTTCTGCAATTAACTCTAAAGGATTTTTAAAGACCGTCTCGAGTTGGGCATTATTCATTGCTTCTGAGAGCTGTACTCTGCATGCCGAGCATTCCGCGGAGACATAGTGTGCTTTTGTTTCTTTGATCATTGCGGCCTTTGGTTTGCCTGCAGCTTCAGCAAAATAAAACTTTTCTGTCTGCATTGTAACTCCCCCGAATCCGCAACAGCGATTAGGATCGCTCATCTCCACCATGGGATAATTTGGCGCAAGAAGATTTCGCGGTTCTTTGTAGATGCCCTGTACTTTTCGTGCATGGCAAGGGTCGTGATAGGTTACGAGCTCATTAAATTTTTTGCCTTTTTTCTCAAGCATTTCTTTAAGATGCGTATGGTCATGCAGCCATGCCGTTGCCATATGTATTTTTTTACCGACTTTTGCTGCCCTTTCTTTCCATTCTGGCATATCATGGTTTTCAAAAAAAACCTGCCAATCGTGCTTTACCATGGCTGAGCAGGTTGCTTCAGGGATAAGCATTGCATCGCACTCATCCATAAAACTTTCAAAATATGCTATATTTTTTTTGGTCATATATTCTACACTGTTCACATCCCCGGTGAAATAAGCAGGCGCGCCGCAGCAAAGCTGTTTTTTGGGAATAAACACATCAATATCGAGTTTTTCCAAAATTTCTACAAGGCTGTCGCCGATACTTGTATAATTGTAGTTTGCCAAACACCCGATAAAAATAGCAACCCTTGGTTTTTTGCCCTCTTTTTTGGCAAGGATTTCTTCCGGGTAGCTGTTAAGAAAACTTGTTTTGGCCATAGAAGGAAGAAGCCTTCCTTTTTTAACCATGGGCAAAGAGAATCTGGCTTTTAATCCTCTGCCTTTTTCATCCTGAGCCAAGGCACACGTCTTAAACATAAAACCGAATTTCATCACAAGATCCATGATCCTGCGATGACGCAATAAGAAAAAGAAGCCTCTTTTAAACCAAGCGATACCGAACTTATCGGCGATATCCGCACGCACCTCTTCTATCACCATATCGGTAGCCAATGAATTGGGGCAGACATCAACACAATTGGTACATAAAAAACAGCTTTCAAAAATATTTTTAGTTGTTTTATCCAGCTCTAGCTCCCCTCGTTTATAGGCCCCCAAAAGATCGATAAAACCGCGAGGAGAGGTTGTTTCATCCGGATTGATCTGGTGTATGGTGCACACAGGGATACATTTTCCGCATTTAATACAGGCATCGCTGGTAGCGGTGAAGTTAAAAATATCTTCAGGTTTTTTCATAGGCTCTCTTAGACTGTTTTTGAAAATGTTTTTTTGCTTTGCGCATATTTGTTCATGTACGCATCAAACGGCATAGCAATATTTCGTATGAGAAGTGTGCCGGTCGGGCTTACGCGTATGAATTCCGGAGTCATGGTTAGCAGCTCAGCCTCCTCAAACTCTTTAAGGGATTCTATCGCATCGGCAAAATAATCGCCAAATACAATGCCGTGTTCTTTTTCAACACGCTTAATATCGACAGAGAAATTTGCCATAAGTTCCATAATGACCGCCTTACGGATAAAATCATCTTCACTTAAGGCTATTCCGCGCTCAAACGGCAGTTTTCCTGCATCAAGCGCAGCCTCATAGGTTCCCATTTCTTTAGTGTTCTGAGCATAATACCTGCTTCCCTCTCCAATACTTGTCAGTCCAATACCGATAAGATTGGCCCCTCCTTTGGTAGTATATCCTTGAAAGTTTCGATGCAGTTCTCCTTTTTCAATAGCGGTAAAAAGTTCATCTTCAGGTTTAGCAAAGTGGTCCATACCTACCATTTTATATCCATTGCGTTCAAAAAAATCAATCGTATATTGAAAAATTTGAAGTTTGACTTCAGGGGACGGAAGGGTCGTTTCATCGAATTTTCGCATGGTTTTTTTCAGCCAAGGAACATGCGCATAGTTAAAAACAGCCAGTCTGTCAGGCGCAAGACTAAAAGCAAGTTCTAATGTTTTTTTGAAACTTTCAAAGGTTTGATAAGGCAGACCGTAGATCAGATCGATATTAATGCTTTTTATGCCGTAGTTTCGTGCCAGGTCAACAGCTGATTTTGTGAGATCGTAAGGCTGAATACGATGGATTTCTTCTTGCACTTTGGGATCAAAATCCTGCACCCCAAAACTGATACGGTTAAAGCCGTGCGCGATAAATACTTTCATTTGTTCTTCATTGAAGAAGCGGGGATCGATTTCACAGCTGATCTCGGCGTTTTGGCTCCAGTTGGGAAATTTTGACTTGATATAGGTGACAATCTCATCAAGCTCAAAAGCTTTGTAAAAGGTTGGGGTTCCTCCCCCAAAGTGAAACTGTATCACTTCTCTTGAAGTATCAAGAGACAAAGCCAAAATGTCAATCTCTTTTTTAAGATAATCTACATAACGGCTTAGTTTATCTTCTTTGGAAGTGAAGACCACATTGCATCCGCAAAAATAGCAGGCACTGCGGCAAAAAGGCAAATGCACATACAAAGAGAGCTTTCCTTGTTCTGTTTTAAGGCATTGAAGATAGTTTTCGTAGGAGAATGCTTCATTAAACTCCAACGCAGTAGGGTAACTGGTGTAACGAGGACCGGGCTTGGAGTATTTGCTGAATTTTTCTAAATCAATTTGGCTCAATTTATTTTCCTTGTTTCTTCATTGCGATGATTGTTCAGCCACACCATAATCCCTTTTTGTGCATGAAGCCTGTTTTCTGCTTCGTTGAAGATCTCTTCCGCGTGCGCTTCAAAAACCTCTTCGCTTACCTCATGCCCCCTATAGGCAGGTAAACAGTGCAAGAAAATAGCATCTTTTTTCGCTAAAGACATCATCGTATCATCTACCATATAGCCCTCAAACGCCCTAAGTCGGATCTCTTTTTCCTGCTCTTGTCCCATGGAAACCCAGGTATCTGTAGTTACCACATCGGCATTTCTGACTGCCTCTTTGGGATCATTTCCAAAAATGATTTGGGCTCCGCTTTCTTTGGCTATGCTGAGTGCCTTCTGGGTGACGGCTTTATCGCATTCATAGCCTTGAGGTGTGGCTATTCGCAGTTCAAATCCAAGTTTTGCAGCAAGCATCAGCCAAGAGTGTGCCATATTGTTTCCGTCCCCTATATAAGCCACAACAGGGTTTTTGTCTTTACCAAACTCTATCATCGTCAGATAATCTGTCATGAGTTGCACAGGATGGTAGGAATCGGTTAATCCGTTGATGACAGGCACTTTGGAGTAAGAGGCAAATTCTTCAAGCTTGCTTTGCTCAAAGGTGCGTATCATCACCATGTCCACCATGCGGGAGATTACTCTGGCTGTATCCTTCATCGGTTCTCCCCGCCCCAGCTGGATATCATTGGCAGAAAGAAAAAGTCCCACCCCACCCAGCTGATAGATGCCCGTTTCAAAACTTACGCGTGTACGTGTAGAGCTTTTTTCAAAGATCATACCTAGCGTCTGGTGTTCCATGTAGGGAACAAACTGTTTTTGTTTGGTTTGCGCTTTGATCTTTTGTGCCAAAGCGATCATCTCTAGAAGCTCATCTTTGGTGAAATCTGCCAATGTTAAAAAATGTCTCATCTGTGTATCCTCGTACCGGAACCATAGCGGTGAAAATTTAAAAGAAATCATTTTACCATAAAAGGTTTGAAAGTCCAATAGGGTTAAACGAAGAAGTTTAGTCTCCCCCCGGACTCAAGAAGAAAACTATTTATTTTTGCAGCAAGAGAGCCGCCTCTTTTGCATGGTAAGTAATGATGATATCCGCTCCGGCACGTTTAAATGCGATCAATGTTTCCATCATCACCTTTTCATAGTCTATAACACCTGCCTTGGCAGCCATTTTGAGCATAGCATATTCGCCTGAGACATTATAGACAGCCAAAGGCAGATTGGTATTGTTTTTGATATCTCTGACTATATCAAGATAAGCAAGGGCGGGTTTGACCATCAGGATATCTGCTCCCTCTTTTTCATCCTCCATGCTTTCGGCGATCGCTTCACTTCTGTTGGCAGGATTCATCTGGTAGCTTCTTCTGTCTCCAAAGCTTGGGCTTGATTCTGCTACGTCCCGGAATGGACCATAGTAGGCCGAGGCAAATTTAGTAGAGTAGCTCATTACAGGAAGATTTTCATATCCGGCCGCATCAAGTCCTTTTCTGATTGCGGTGATCATTCCATCCATCATTCCGCTTGGGGCAATCATATCTGCGCCCGCCTTCGCATGTACGACTGCTTGTGCGGCAAGGTTATCAAGCGTAATATCGTTGTCAACAGTATGCAAAACAGGATCAAGCACGCCGCAATGCCCGTGGTCCGTGTACTCGCAAAAACAAAGATCTGTCACAATAAACATTTCAGGGTGTGCACTTTTGATCGCCCTGATCGTCTGAGCGATGATTCCGTGTTCGCACATCGCGTCGCTGCCTACGCTGTCTTTGACGTCAGGTATTCCAAAAAGTATGATGGCGTAAATTCCCAGTTTCTTTAGCTCTTCACACTCTTTGATGATTTCATCAATGCTCATTTGGTAAACACCCGGCATCGAGGCCACTTCGTTTTTAATTCCTGTGCCGTTTCTTGCAAAAAGCGGATAGATAAAATCATCTATACGCAGATGCGTTTCTTGGAGCAGGTCTCTTAAAACCGGATTGATTCTTCTTCTTCTAAAACGTGTAAACATGATAATAACCTTACGATGATATTAAAAGTATTTTACAATAATTATCAATTATTCATTATTAATTATTCATTCTTGATGTATAATTCTGCCATGAATAGTATCAAAATATCAAAAGTCGCACAGCTTCCTACAAGCTACGGCACGTTTAAAATTCAAGCATTTAGAGAGCATGAGAAAGAGCATTTGGCTATTTTTACTGAACCTCTGCCGGAAATTCCGGTGGTGCGTGTACATTCTGAATGCCTGACAGGGGATGCGCTTGGTTCTTTAAAGTGCGATTGCGGGCAACAGCTTCAAGCAGCATTGAAGTATATTGCCAAAGAAGGCGGTATGGTTATTTATCACAGGCAAGAAGGCAGAAATATAGGGCTTCTTAACAAAGTCAATGCCTATGCGCTTCAAGATCAAGGGTATGATACTGTCGCAGCCAACCATCAGCTTGGATTTAAAGCTGATGAGCGTACCTATGAGGTGGTTGAGTTTATTTTGAATTTTTTTGGAATTAAAAAAATGAAACTTCTTACCAACAATCCTAAAAAAATAGAAAGCCTCGAAAATATTGAGATCGTAGAGCGTTTACCCATACAAATGGAGTCTAATCCTTATAATGAAGGGTATTTGAAGGTCAAAAAAGAACAGATGGGACATTTGCTTTAGTGAAAAGTGATACTCTTGAAAAATTATTAAGAAATGAAGAGATCAAGATTGATGAAAGTGCAGCAGAAAAACTTGTTCGTTTTGCCAATCTGCTCCACGAATGGAATCAGATACATAACTTTACCGGCGCCAGAACGATAACCGATATCTATAGAAATATCGTTGACTCACTGTATCCTCTCACGTTTATCTCTCTCCCCAAAACATTATTGGATGTAGGTACCGGAGCAGGGTTTCCGGGTCTTGTATTGGCCGTTGCTCTGCCGGACACCTTGGTTTTGCTCGCCGAGCCTCTTAAAAAAAGAGTCTCTTTTCTTAAATATGCGATCATGGATTTGGGACTTGATAATGTAACCGTGGAAGCTAAAAGGGTAGAAAATATAGAGCATGAGCCTTTCGAGCTCATCTCTTCCCGCGCTGTGACAAATACTAGATTGCTTTTGGATTTGACGCAAAAGGTTAGTGATCAAAAAACAGCTTATTTGTTTTACAAAGGAAGCCGTGTTTTTGAAGAAGTCGGAGAGGTGCAACATCAGTTAAGTTATGATATAGTTCAAAAAAACCAACGCAATTATTTATATATTAAAGGGCAGTGATGGTAGTGAAGCTTCTTATTTTTCTTTTAGTGGGACTGGCCATCTATAAATTTTTTGGCGGTAAATTTCCTGCATTTGGCAAAACAAAAGAAGAAAAAAAAGTGGAAGAAGACACGCTTGTGGAGTGTGAAAAGTGCGGTACATACGTGACACTCAAAGAAAGTATCGTTGTGCAAGGAAAGCACTACTGTTCCAAAGAGTGCGCCAGATAAAATATTGCAGGAAAGTGGAGACAGTATGATTATTATAGGTCATCCGTGGATAAAAAGCAGTCGTTTTCGATATGCATTTTCACAAGAAGACATCAAGCAGACGCAGGCAGATGACATTGTTTTGCTAGAACCGTTATCGGACTCACATGGACATGCCAGATACTGTCAGGCAAACCACATTCCTTACGGCGTGGTCGTCAGCACCGTAGAGGATGCCGTTTTGGCAAATGCCCTGGGGGCTTCCTATATTATCTGTGAAGAAGATGATGCCCTAGAGATACAGCCTGTGGCGCAAGCATATCTTTTTGATACCCGTGTGCTGGTGCTTGTGTATGATCCTAAAAAAATCAGCAAGCTCGCAAAAGAAGGGATTGACGGTGTTCTTTTTGCAGAAGCTATCTACTGATAAAAGTATGTCCATTGCGTGAATTTGGTCAATTTAAACTCACCTATACGATCATTATCCTCAATTTTTCAGCTTATCTTTTTACTTCTTTTTTGAGTGGCAGTATTGCAGAGATGGATTTGCAAAAACTGGTTGATGGGGGCGCATTGTATGGTCCTTATGTGGTATTCAAAGAGGAGTGGTGGCGTTTGGGAAGCGCGATGTTTTTGCACGGCGGAATGACGCATTTTTTGATGAATATGGTCTCTTTGTATCTTATAGGAAGAGGTGCGGAGATCTATTTTGATGCCAAGTCGTATATGGGGATTTACTTTTTTTCAGGGATTATCGGATCGCTTGTTTCTTTGACAGTGCATCCTCAGAGTGTGGGTGTCGGGGCATCGGGTGCGGTATTTGGTCTTTTTGGGGCCTTGGCAGGATTTTTCCTGGCACATCGTGACAAGATTGCCCCGCAAAGCAAAGCGTTTATGAAAGATTTCGGAATAATCATTCTTGTTAATGGTATATTTGGATTGGCCATCCCAAGTGTGGACATGAGCGCGCATATTGGAGGGCTGGTCGTAGGATTTGTTGGCGGATTTATGATTCAGCGAAATGCACAATGGTTTATATTTTATGTCATAGCGATGGCAGCAGTCATCTTCTTTTTTTATGCCGCTCTGCCAGGGGTGTATAGGGATATATTCAGGCCATGAAATACTTTTTGGGCTTCATTTTAATTTACTTTTTTTCCGGATGCAGTGTCAAGCCTGCGACTTCCCCTTCTCAAGCGAAAGTAACGCAGCTTACACAGCAATTTGTCCGACTGGATCGAAGCGTTTCATATGCGGAAGCACAAATGCTTGCTTTGGATATTTTTGATTATACGACCCAATTGGCACAAAAGTACGATTTGGTTTCTCCTCCGATGTTCCATAACTTTTTAGTCAACACGGGCATGCGCGAAGGAGGATTGTGCTACCAGTGGAGTGATGCGCTCTATGAGCATTTGCTCGCAAAAAAATATCCCGGCTTTGAGTTTCATTTGGCCGTAGCGAATGAGGGAGAGTATTGGAGCGAACACAATGCCTTGGTTGTTGTACAAAAAGGAGGAAAGGCCGAGGAGGGGATTATTGTTGATCCATGGCGTCATTCGGGCAAACTCTTTTTTACAAAATTCAAAGAAGACCCCCTGTATCAATGGCAGCACAGGCTCAATAGATGTCGATGCAAAGAGTAGTCGTTTTGATTTAGAGGGGAAGATAAATTTTGTCTATCAACTCTTGGTATTCGCTGGACGCCTCACTGTCTAGAGTGATGCCTCCGCCACTTTTATAGAAAAGTTTTTTGTTCTCTTGTTCTATAAAGCGTATCATTACACTTGATCGCACGGTCGCATTGTTATAGATGCCAAAAATACCGGTATAAAAACCTCTATCATAATCTTCTATACGGTTGATGATACCGACAGTGCTTTTTTTAGGTGTGCCTGAGACTGAGCCTGCAGGCAGAATTTTAGACAGAAGTGCACCAAAATGATCCTGCCAATTCTCAGGAAGTTTGGCTGTGATCTTTGAGCTAACCTGTAAAAGCTCTTTTTCTCCGGCTTGAATTTTCTCAATGTAGCGGAATTTCTCTACATTGACTTCTGAGGCGATCATCCCAAGATCGTTGCGCATCAGATCTACGATCATCACATGTTCGGCCATCTCTTTTTCATTATTAAGGATTGTTGACCGGGCATTGGAGAGATTGGCATCTATGGTGCCTTTCATAGGATATGTTGCAATAATGTTTTCTTTTATCTCTATAAAAGGTTCGGGTGAAAAACAGATAAATTCATCTTTGAAATAGAGCTTGAATTTGGCGTTTGCATGGGTAAAAATTTCTTTGAGAGTAAGATTAGTATTTATGGGGGTTTTGAAGGTAAGATTGAGCAAATAGGTATTGCCCGCGCGTATCTCTTCTTGTATGTGTTCTAGTGTTTTTTTGTAATGGGCAAAATCAACAGGAAATGCATCAAAAAAGATTTTGTGTGCAGATTTTTCTGGAGGATAATTACGCCAATCTCCCAATTTGTAGTAAATTTCCTTTTCCAGCGATTCTAAAGGGCTGGCAAAGATTTTTTGTGTATCAAAGGAGATGACAAAGAGGAAAGGAGTTTTTGTCCGGGTCAAATCGGTAATTTTTTTGAAGCCGTTTTCTTTATTGAACCACATAGTCTGCAACTCTTCCTCTAAATACATGAACAGTTTGTTTCTTTACCGATGCAGCAAAATGCTCTCTTTGCTTTGTTTTCAAAATGAATAGTTAAGAATCCAAAAGCAATAGCTTTAAGACAGCCATACGGATATAGACGCCGTTATTGACCTGGGGCAGGACTTTGCACCTTGGATCGTTGAGTACCTCATTAGAGATATCGATATTGCGCATCACAGGTCCTGGGTGCAATATGAGGATTTCTCTGTCTTGCAGTCTTTCGTTGGTAATACAGTAGTGTTTGGCATACTCTTGATAATCATCAAAGATCGGCGAAGCATGACGTTCAAGCTGCGCTCTAAGGCTCATAATAATATTGACCTTGTCCAGCACCTCTTCAAGAGACTCGTATTGCGGCAGATCACTGTGAGGCATGAAAGGTTTTGGTGCGACAAGGATTACGTTCATTCCCATACGCGTAAAGAGCCGGATTCCGGAGCTGGCTACCCGTGAACTGACAATATCGCCGACGATCGCAATGGTTTTGCCTTTTAGATCGCCAAAATGTTCCTGCATGGTAAAAAGGTCAAGAAGGGCTTGGGTAGGGTGTGCGTAGTTTCCTGCGCCCGCATTGATTACTGAGGTCATTTTTTTGTCTGCCAAGAGTTGCGGCGTATCATTTTCCCAGTGGCGTATAATTACACCATCAGGCTCCATAGCACAAAGATTGGCAAAAGTATCTTCAAGCGTTTCGCCTTTATTGGTCGAACTTCTCGAGGGGTCAAGATGCACTACTGTAGCCCCGAGTCTTTTGGCTGCAACTTCAAAAGAGCTTCGTGTGCGCGTGGAATTTTCAAAAAAAAGAGTGATAAGAAGTTTGTCACGAAGCAGGTGCGGAGGGCGTTGATGCTTAAAGCGTTTCGCATCTTCCAATATTTGAATTATCTGCTTGTCTGAGAGATCGGTAGTATCTAATAAATGCTGCATGAACACCCTTTAAAATAATTTTGTCATTATAGCAAATAGCTGCTAATAAATGTGTTGAGATCTGTCTGAACGCTCCACCATGAGGGAAATACTTCGTCATAAAAGGGTTTGCTGACCGTATCAAAATACTCTTTCTCTTGATGCAGATTGACACACCAGTCAAAGGGGATATTTCGAGACCGTAGGGCTTCCATTGAAAGTAAAGTGTCATTGATGCACCCCAGACGACTGGGTGTAATCAAGAGCATTTTGGCCTGAAACTGTTTGATGAGGTCTATCACCATGAAATCTTTCATTATGGGCACCATCAGTCCCCCTGCGCCTTCAATTAAAAGCAAGTCGCAAAGTGCTGAGAGCTGATGATATTTTTTCATGATTTGATTTTTTTGTATAGTATGCCTTGTGTCCGCACAAAATGGTGCAGCAGGGAGAGCAAAAGTGTATGCAGTGACCTCTTTTGGGGTAAGGGTTTTAAACATTGGATTTACTTTTTGGCAGGCTTTAAGAAGAAGAGCCGCATCTTGCGGTTCTTCTTCTACTCCTGTTTCAATAGGCTTAAAAACACCTACTTTTACCCCTTGTTTGGCAAAGCCTTCGATAAGCAGAAGCGTGGTGTGTGTTTTGCCTACATTGGTTCCTGTGGCACCAATAAAAAGTGTTTGCACTTGAAAATCTCCAATTTTTATGTATAATTAAAATCGTATAATGATATCGATAGAGGATTTTAACATAAGATGCCAAAGTTTGAAGAAGAGTTAGATTGTCCGGTCGAATTAAAAGAACCGGCACGATACAAAGTATTGCTGCATAATGATGACTATACAAGTATGGATTTTGTGGTAGAGATACTCGTGCGCATCTTTTATAAAAATCATAGCGAAGCCGAACGCATTATGCTCCAGATTCATGAAAAAGGAAAAGCCATATGCGGGATCTATTCTTTTGAAATAGCACAAACCAAGGCACAGCAAGTAAAGCAGCTTGCCAAGCAAAACGAGTTTCCTTTACTTGCTACAATTGAAGAGGATGTCTAGATGATAAGATCATTCATTGTCAGACTGATAGAAGGTTTTTCTTGGCGAAAAGTTTGTGCAATCTGTTGCATATCAGAACAAAAAGTACATACGGCAAAGAATTGATTTATATGGGACAGATATCACTGAAAGACAGACAATAAAGGAGAACAGGATGATAAGTTTAGCACTCAATGATGTATTTAAGCATGCCGTAGCCTATGCCAAAGAGAATAGACATGAATATCTCACAGTTGAACATGTGTTTTTGGCGATCATAAGAAGCGAAGAAGGCAAAGAGATACTCCTGGCGCTCGGCGCAAATGTGACGGCACTCAAACAGGGAATCGCAGAGCACATTAACAAAACAATTCCCATACTCAAAGAAGCCGTCGAACCGTTTGAAACCGTGGCGCTCTCTCGGGCGATCAATGATATGATGACGCATATTCACAGTTCAGGGAGGACGGAGGCCGGTATTGGGGACATGCTCGCTGCTATTTTTATGCAAGAACACTCTTATGCGGTTTATTTGATGAAAAAAGAGGGAATTGCCAGGGTAGATGTTCTTGAAGTTATTTCGCATCGCGGCATAGCACGCAAATCAGATCAAAAGGCTGAGCCAAAAGAAGAGACATTGCTGGATCAATTTACCACAGAACTTGTCGGGCTTGCAAAAAAAGGAAATATTGATCCTGTTGTGGGGCGCGCAGAGGAGATTGAACGCGTTATGCAGACGTTATGCAGACGCAAAAAAAACAATCCTCTGTTGGTGGGAGAACCCGGCGTAGGAAAAACGGCTATTGCTGAGGGTTTGGCGCTTAAAATTTCCCAGGGTGAGGTTCCTGAAGTACTGAAAAATGCAAAGATATTTGCATTGGAGATGGGAGCACTGGTTGCCGGAACGAAATATAGGGGAGATTTTGAGAAACGGCTCAAAGGAATTATTGCCGAACTTGGAACGATAGAAAATGCTATTTTGTTTGTCGATGAGATTCACACCATGGTTGGTGCGGGTGCAACAAGCGGAGGAAGTATGGATGCTTCCAATCTGCTTAAGCCTGCTCTTGCCCGAGGAGAGCTGAAATGCATCGGTGCAACCACTTACGCAGAGTACAGAAACTTTTTTGATAAAGACAAAGCGCTAAGCAGAAGATTTGCCAAGATCGATGTGGAGGAGCCAAGCGCGGAAGATACAATGATCATCTTGCAAGGCATTAAGCACAAATATGAATCTTATCACGACATTCGTTTTACCGACGAAGCTCTGCAAAGTGCTATTGATTTGAGCGTCAAATATCTGCATGATAGATTTTTGCCGGATAAAGCAATGGATATCATCGATGAAGTGGGAGCACACTTTATGCTTAAGGGAAAAAAAGGCGTAGTGATACAATCTGAAGATATTCAGCGGAGTGTCGCAAAGATGCTTAAGCTTCCTTCATCCATCATAGGAACGGATGAAACAAAAAAACTTGCAGCGCTTCAAAAAGAGTTGGCATCACACATTATAGGCCAAGACGAAGCTATCAAGGCATTAGTGGGGGCCATTAAGCGATCCTATGCAGGACTTAATGTCCCCGATAAACCGATAGGATCATTTCTTTTTGTGGGTCCGACAGGCGTGGGAAAAACAGCATTGGCTACACAGCTGGCAAAATCTATGGGTGTGCATTTTGAGCGTTTGGATATGAGTGAGTATATGGAAAAACACTCTGTAAGCCGTTTGGTGGGTGCGCCTCCGGGGTATGTGGGGTATGAGCAGGGAGGATTACTTACGGAGATGATCAAAAAACATCCCCATACAGTACTGTTGCTTGATGAGGTAGAAAAAGCGCATCCGGATATTATGAATATTTTATTGCAAGTGATGGATGGTGCAAAGCTTACGGACAACAATGGAATAGTAAGCGACTTTAAAAATGTTATCTTGATCATGACTTCCAATATCGGCACCAAAGAAGCCAATGTGATGGGTTTTACCAAAGATGTTTCAATGAAAACAGATAAAGCTTTGGCAGATTTCTTTAGTCCGGAATTTAGAAATCGTCTGAGCGCAACGATTTATTTCAATTCGCTCTCCCTGGATGTGCTGACAGGGATCGTAGATACAGAAATTGATAAACTTAATAGGTTGCTAAAAGCAAAAAAAGTCACAGTCAAGCTTGATAAAAAAGCGAAAGAATATTTGGCTAAAGAGGGCTATGATGAGCGTTACGGCGCAAGACATATCGCGCGAGTGATTGAAGAAAAAATTAAAGAAACACTTACCGATGAAATTCTTTTTGGAGCACTCAAAAATGGGGGTGAAGCAAAAGTAAGCTATAAAAAAGAGAAGTTAAATTTTTTATTTGAGGGAAAATGATTCAAAACATTGTGTCAAATGACTCTATCTATAAGAAAATTTATATAGTCAAATTTTGTTAAAGTACGAACAGTGATAATAAAGAGGAGTTCGAATGGCTTCGATGTTTGAGGAGGGGTACTGTGTTCCTCCATTGGGGGATTCTTATATTTTTCCAAACCCGCGGCTTGCTTCAGATGAAGGACTGCTTGCGTATGGGGGCGATCTTTCGGTAAATCGTCTTTTAACTGCATACCGTAAAGGTATTTTTCCTTGGTATAATGCAGGGGATCCGATACTGTGGTGGTCTCCTAACCCTAGACTTTTACTCTATCCTGATCGCTTCAAAGTAAAAAAATCTTTCCATCGTGTGCTGCGAAACGGACAATTTACTGTAACTTTTGACAGGCAGTTTGCCGATGTAATCAATCTGTGCGCAACCGTTCCAAGAGAGGGACAAAGAAGTTCCTGGATTATTCCGGAAATGCGAATGGCCTACCTGGAACTTTATCGGCATGGATTTGCCCATAGTGTCGAGGTATACAAAGAGGGCAAATTGGTAGGAGGGCTTTATGGCATTGCAATGGGAAAAGGTTTTTTTGGCGAATCAATGTTTTCGTTGGTTTCTAACGCATCCAAGGTCGCTTTTAAGGCACTAAGTGATGTTTTAGGCTCTAAAGGCTATGATTTTATAGATTGCCAAATGAAAACAGGTCATTTGGTAAGTTTAGGCGCCCAGGTAATTACAAGGGATAGATTCTTGGATGAACTTGAGCTTACTTTACAAAAACCTAGCGATTTAGGGCATTGGCATCATTTTTTTTGGGAGTATAATAATGGTTAACACGGAAATCGGTTTTTCGTTGTGGTTGGATTTTGTGGAGAGGGATTTCCTTAGAAATGATTTTATAAATTTGATTGAATCGGGCACCATTAATGGCGCAACTAGCAATCCTTCTATTTTTGCCTCAGCTATTACAACTTCTGACGCTTATAAAGAGCAACTGGAGCTTCTTTTTGGAAAAAGTGCCAAAGAGAAGTATGAAGCGCTTGCGATTGCAGATATTAAAATGGCTGCAATTGAACTCAGAGGTATTTATGATGAAGGCAGAGACGGTTATATTTCTATCGAAGTAGACCCTTTTTTATCCAACGATACACATGCAACGGTCGAAGAAGGAAAAAGGCTTTTTAAGGCGATAGGCGAACCCAACGTTATGGTGAAAGTGCCTGCGACAGAAGCAGGATATGCCGCGATGACGGAATTGCTTAGCACCGGGATATCAGTCAATGCAACATTGATCTTCTCTCCTGAACAAGCCAAAAAATGTCTGTCTGCGATGAAACAAGGATTGGATATTTTTGAAAATAGCGGCGGGAGAAGAGCTGAAGCGGTTATTTCAATTTTTGTAAGCCGTTTTGACAGACTGCTTGACCCTCTCTTAAAAGAAAAAGGGTTGCCTACGGCAAAAACAGGTATTTTAAATGCAGCAAAAATCTATAACCTTATCGAGGATAATCGTACACCAAGCATCCGCACTCTTTTTGCGAGTACAGGAGTAAAGGGTAATGATCTGGATGCAGATTATTATATCCGTGAACTTCTGGCACCGCGTTCTGTCAATACGGCGCCTTTGTCTACCATAGAATCCTATATCAAATCCAAAGCTACACCGCCAAAATTGCCTATTGCCGATGAAGAGATCGATGCATATTTTGATGCACTTAAAGTTGCCGGCATTTCTATGGAAGAAGCATACGATATATTGCTCCGCGAGGGACTGGAAGCATTCGAAAAAGCATTTCAAGAGATGCTGGAGACACTTGGATAGGGAAAAAAGTAATGGAAGAAAAACTCAAGCTATATCTTCGTACAATGATCAGCAACAAAGGAAGCGACCTTCATGTAAAATCAGGCGCAATTGTAAGAGTGCGGATAGATGGTATCTTGAAGTTGTTGGGAAAAGAGGCTGTGAGTGCCCCCGAAGTAGATACCATTGCTCAAGAAATCATGACACAAGAGCAGTACGAGAAACTCAAATCAGACAAGAGCCTTGATTTTACCTATGTTTTGAGCGAAGAGTATCGTTTTCGTGTAAACTTCTTTTATCAAATGGACGGCTTGAGCGCTGTTTTCCGTGTGATTCCGGTAAAAATAGCTTCGCTTGACGAGCTAAACCTTCCTGAAGTAATTAAAACATTTACGCAAATACAGCGCGGATTGGTATTGGTCACAGGGGTCACGGGAAGCGGCAAGTCAACCACGTTGGCAGCACTGCTTGATAAAATAAACAATGAACAAAAAAAACATATTATTACCATCGAGGATCCTATAGAGTTTATCCATAAAGATAAAGGATGCTTGATCAATCAGCGATCCATAGGCCAGGATACTCGCTCTTTTTCTGACGCGCTTAGGGGTGCGCTCAGAGAAGATCCTGATATCATACTGGTGGGAGAGATGAGGGATTTGGAAACCATAGATATCGCATTGCATGCAGCCAATACGGGCCACTTGGTTTTTTCTACTTTGCACACACTTGATGCCAAGGAAACCATAGACAGAATCATAGGTATGTTTGAAAAAGAAGAGCAAAACCGTATTCGGGGGTCTTTAGCTTCTGTGCTGGAGGGAGTGATTTCTCAGAGATTGATTCCCACTAAAACAGGGGGAAGGATTGCGGGCATTGAAATTCTTAAAAAGACAGCCAGAATTCAACAGCTTATTATGGAAAACCGTGACTATGAAATCCCCGATGCGCTCTCTGAGGGAAAAGAAATATATGGGACACAAACTTTTGATCAGGCCCTTTTGGATCTTGTGCGTTTTGATACTATCTCTCAGGAGACAGCATTGGAGTATGCCAGCAATCCGTCTGATTTGAAATTGAAAATGCAAGGCGTTGGAAAAGGTGCGCTTGTAGATGAAAATGCATACATGCGCAAAACAGAAGTATTTGATTTTAAAGAGGTAGAGTAAGCGCTATTGCAGCAAACGGCTGTTTGCTGCTGGGGAGCAGTGAAGAAAAGCGGGTTGGATGAGAAGGTTTGGGCAGTGTTTTTCTTCAAGATTATTTTAATAAAAATTCGATATAATCCCCCTCTATTTTACAAATCCTAAGATGAGTACGAAGTTTTTGTGAGAAGAATTTATTTACAAGGAAACAGATTATGTTAGAAGGTATCGTTAGAGAGAGTATCGGAAAGAGCAATGCAAAAAAGCTTAAAAGAGATGGTTATCTAATCGCTAATATTTATGCAAACGGCGTTGAAAATATTGACGCTGCATTTAAACGCGGGGAATTTGCAAGAACAGTAAGAAACAAAAATACACTTGCATTCCCGGTAAAAGTTGGCGACAAAGAACTTAATGTAGTGGTGCAAGAGTATCAATTGCATCCGGTAACCGGAGATGTGGCTCATGTTGATTTGAGAGTGGCAGTACCCGGTCAGGTAACAAATTTCCTTGTACCCGTCAAAACAAATGGAATACCTAAAGGTCTTAAAAATAAAGGTGTTTTGATTATTTCTAAAAAAAGAATCAAAGTAAGAGGGGCTATCGAGAATATGCCTGCAAATTTTGACCTTGACGTATCTTCTCTTGATAGAGATGACAGCATCTTGATTAGAGATATTCAGGTGCCGGCAGGATGTCGTTTGATGGATAGACCAGACGTTGCTATTTGCGGTGTGATTAAAGCAAAATAGTAAAAACAAGTAAAAAGTAAAGTCGTGATGCTTTTCGTAGGTCTAGGCAATCCGGGATCACAATACGAAAACACACGGCACAACATCGGCTTTAAAGTAATCGACGCACTAGTCGAAACATTTAAAACTATGGATGTCTCCAAAGCCTCATTTCAAGGCACTCTTTACAAAGCCACTTCAGCACTTTTTTTAAAACCAACTACATTTATGAATCTTTCCGGTAAAAGTGTTCAGGCGGTCAAACAGTTTTACAAAATAGACTTAGAAAATATTATTGTGGTGCATGATGATATTGATTTGCCTTTTGGCGCAGTTCGTTTTAAAAAAGGTGGAGGACACGGAGGGCACAATGGACTTAAATCCATTGATGCCCATATCGGAGAATCGTATGTACGCGTAAGAGTAGGGGTGGGCAAACCCAGTCACAAATCTCAAGTAGCTGATTATGTTTTGCATGATTTTCATGTTGATGAGGCGTTGTATTTAAGCGCATTGATTGACCATGTTGCTCAAGCATGCAAGGCTTTGCTTTCAGAAGATTTTAATGAAATAAAATCCAAATACAGTCTCAAGTCAATAGAAAGTTTAAAAGCTTAAGTTTATGATGCCTTCACTCTATTTTTGGTATTTGATAAAACTCTACACCAAAAACCTTTTAGCGATATTGTTTGGTCTTTCTTTTTCTTTTGCCGTTATTGATTATTTTCAGCACATACGGCATTTTGATGTCTCTTTCAACTATAAAGTACTTTATATTTTTTATATATGGCAGGAAGCATTGGGGCTGCTTTATCCTTTGGCCATTGTTTTTGCTCTCATTGTGACAAAATTTCATTTGATAAAAAACAATACGATGGGGGCATTGCATGCATTTGGATATGACAAAAAGAGACTTTCCGTACCGTTTGCAACGGCGGCTTTTGCGACCTATCTTCTTTTTGTCGCATTGCATACCACGGAATTTTCTTACGCCAAAGAGAAAGCGGAACATTTGCTTAAAAATGAGATCCATGCGTATAATCTTAATGATCTTTTTTTTAAATATAACGATACGTTTGTCTATATCAAAAAACTTGATCCCGTGACTAAAACGCTTGAGGATATCACTATTTTTAGAGTTAACGGCTTCCAGGTAGACTACACTATTCATGCACAAAGTGCAAGTTTTGACGGTACTCAGTGGAATGCCCATAATGCAACCTTAAAAACACATATTTATAAAAATGGTGTGCTAGAAAGATATACCGTCGAACATAAAACGCTTATTAAAACACTGCAGGGATATAAACCTAAAATCATTCAATCTCTTTATGAAGGCGAAGAGCTTAATATTATTGATGCTTTCCACGCGTACAGGCTGTTGCAAAAACAACAGCTTGATTCTCATAAAATACGTGCAGTATTTTATGAGAAAGCCGTTGTACCGCTTTTTGCTCCCGCATTATTGCTGATTTTATTTTTTAAGCTGCCTTTTCATGCACGATTTATGCATACCGGCAAGACAATCTCTCTTTCGTTGGGAGCCACATTTGTGACGTGGGGGGTACTGTTTGGATTAAAGCAAATAGGTCAAAGCGGCATAGTGTTGCCTGAATTTACCGCTCTTTTTCCTGTCGCATTGTTATGGGTATATGCTCTGTATGTGTATGCTACCGATGAAAAAAAAATTACGTAACTGCCTTCTTATCATTTTTTAGATAAAATCTCTCTAAATATTATCGCCCCCATAAGAAGGCAAAAGTAGGACAATATAGATGAACATCGACTATAGAGCATTGGTTCAAAAGTACGGTACACCCTTGTATGTATATGATTTTGATTTTATAAAAAACAGATATGAAATGCTTAAATCTGCATTTGGCGGCCGTAAATCATTGATTAATTATGCAGTAAAAGCAAACTCAAATCTTTCTGTAATTGCACATCTTGCAAAGCTCGGTGCGGGCGCAGATTGCGTGAGTATCGGCGAGGTTAAAAGAGCACTGAATGCAGGAGTAGACAAGTATAAAATAATCTTTTCAGGTGTAGGAAAACGTGATGATGAGATCAGAACAGCACTGGAATATGATATATTATTGCTTAATCTAGAGAGCGAAGCTGAGATGAAACGCGTGGAAATGATAGCAAAAGAGCTGGGAAAAGAGGCAAGAATTTCTATTCGCGTCAATCCGAATATTGATCCGCAAACACATCCTTATATTTCAACCGGACTGCATGAAAATAAATTCGGAGTAGAGATAGATATGGCAAAGCGTATGTATATCTATGCAAAAAAATCGCTATTCCTCAATCCCGTGGGTACCCATTTTCATATTGGTTCTCAGCTAACCAACCTTGATCCCATTAGAGAATCGTGCAACATTGTTGCGGATTTGGTGCGGTCTTTATATGCGATCGGTATTGAGATTAAATTTTTTGATGTGGGCGGGGGTATTGGTGTAGTGTACGATAATGAAAAGACCATATTGCCAACAGAATATACTCAAGCAATTTTTGAAGCAACAAAAGGATTGGATGTTACTTTGTTGTGTGAACCCGGTCGCTACATGGTGGCAAATGCCGGAGCGTTTTTTACCAAAGTGCTTTATGAAAAACAAAATGGCCATAAACGTTTTGTTATTGTAGACGGCGCAATGAATGATTTGATACGGCCAAGTCTTTATAATGCTTATCATAAAATTGAAGCAGTGGGCACAGAAGGTGAAAAAACACTTGCTGATGTTGTGGGTCCCGTATGCGAAAGCGGCGATTTTTTGGGCAAAAATGTATCCCTTCCTCCATTGAAACATGATGATCTTCTTATTGTGCACAGTGCCGGAGCGTATGGATTTACAATGGCAAGCAACTACAACACCCGAAATAAAAGTGCGGAAGTGGCTATAGAAGAAGGAAAAGACAGATTGATTCGGAAACGTGAAAGCTATGAAGATCAGGTGCGTTTAGAGCTAGAATATTTGGAGAAATAAATGGTAAAAATGACACTGGATGAGTTGAGAAAAAAGATAGACGGCATTGATGATATGTTACTTAAATTGTATAATGAACGCATGGAGTATATACATCAAGTAGGTGAATTGAAAAATACGAGCGGAGAGCCTATTTACCGTCCTGAACGTGAATCGGCTATTTTAAATCGCTTAAAGCAGCAAAATAAGATTGTTGGCGGAAAGCTTACGGATGGGGCAATTGACGCACTTTTTTTAGAACTTTTTGCAGTAGCAAGAAATCTTGAATTGCCAGAAGCGGTTGCTTATCTTGGACCTGAAGCAAGCTTTACGCATCAGGCGGCAGAGAGCAAGTTTGGTGCGACGAGTACTTATCTGCCCATGAATTCAATTCGCGGTATTTTTAGGGAAGTTGAAAAGGGAACGGCAAAATTTGGTGTGATTCCGATTGAAAACAGCTCCAACGGCATCGTCAGCGATACAATCAATTGTCTTGATGAGTATCCTTTAAAAATCGTAGCAGAGGTTATTATAGATATTCATTTGGCATTTGCCACATTAAGTGAAAACATTAAAGAGATCAAGACGATCTACTCTAAAGATATCGCCTTTGGGCAGTGCCGTAACTTTTTGCAGGATTTGGGTCTGGATGAGATTGAACATGTTCCTATAGAATCCACAGCCAAAGCAGCCAAACTTGCCCTGAAAGACAAAACCTCGGCAGCCATATGTCCTGCAGTTGCGGCAAAGCTTTACAATTTGCCTATACGTTTTGACAACATAGAAGACAGCAGCAACAATCGTACACGTTTTTTTATCATTAGCAATTTTGAAAACCAGCCATCAGGCAATGACAAAACGTCTTTGTTGGTAAAACTTTTAAATAAACCCGGAAGCCTGGTGGAATTTCTCAACGATTTTGAAGAGGCCAGTGTTAATTTGACAAAAATAAAATCACATATTATTGAAGGAAAATCAATATTTTTTATTGAGTTTAACGGACACCAGAAAGATGCGCATATTCAGCCCATTTTAGAAAAGCACAAAGATGTGATTAGGGTGCTGGGTTCTTATGTAAAGCAAACAGAGGATATCTATATTTAAGCAGAGCAAGCAGAAAGAAGGAATAAAATGAAATTTAATAAAGTATTGGAAGATATCCAGCTCTATGAAGCCGGGAAACCTATCGAATTAGTGGTTCGCGAGTTTGGTATTGCGCCTCAAGATGTTGTAAAACTTGCATCTAATGAAAATCCCATCGGTACCAACCCCGCTGTGGCCGAAACGATCGTGCGTAATGCTACCAAAGCACATCTCTATCCTGATGACAGCATGTTTGAACTTAAGGCCGCTCTTGCAAATCTTTACGCAGTAGAGGCAGAAAATATTATTATCGGCGCAGGAAGCGATCAAATATTAGAATTTATTTCTCATGCACTTTTAAATGAAACAAGTAGTGTGCTGATGAGCCAAATAACTTTTGCAATGTATGAGATTTACGCCAAGCAAGTGGGCGCAAAAATAGTGCGAACATCCAGCTATGCACACAAACCAGAAGAGTTTATCGAGGCATACAATAAGCACCATCCCAAGGTGGTTTATATATGCACGCCTAACAATCCCACAGGAGATGCAACAAGCAAAGAAGATGTGCTGCGTATCATCAAAGCGGTTGATAGCGATACGCTGGTTGTTGTCGACGGCGCTTACATGGAGTATGCTGCAGCAAAAGAGGAAAAGTATGCAATCGCACCCAGAGATTTGCTGGAGTATGATAATGTAATCTATCTGGGCACATTTTCTAAAGCCTATGGGCTTGGCGGTATGCGTATAGGATATGGTATTGCGCAAAGCGGTTTGATCAGAGTGCTGCATAAGATGCGCCCTCCCTTTAATGTCACAACACTTTCTTTAGCAGCAGCCTTGGAGGCAAGCAAAGATAGGACATTTGTTGAGAAATCCATAGCGTTGCACCGGGAGCAGATCAAGCGTTATGAGGCATTTGCAAAAGAGCACAATATAGAATATATTGACAGTTATACCAATTTCATCACTTATGTATTCAATGAAAAATTTGACTCAACACAAATTGCTGATGCATTACTTAAAAAAGGTGTAATTATCCGCAATCTTGCCTCTTATAAAATGAATGCCATACGTATCACCATAGGAACAGCAAAGCAAAACGATACTTTTTTTAAGTATTTTACAGAGATAATAGCTTGAGAAAAATTCAAGTCGTCAAAGCCCAAGAGATTCAAACCAAACCTTTTGCAATAGAGGATTTTTATCAAAAAAAACCTCTTGCGTCTTTTGAGTCAAATATAAAAAATAAAGACCTCGAAGAGCTGGCGCAAAGGTTGGGCTTGGTGCATAAAGAAGAGGAGATTGAGTTTGCAAAAAAACTTCTCGCAGCCTATATCAAACAAAAGAGATAAGAAAAAAAGATGAATATACAATCCTATTCTATAGAAGAACTCAAATTATTATCCGAAGATATCAGACAAAAGATATTGTATACGGTAAGTAAAAACGGGGGACACTTGAGTTCAACTATGGGGGCAGCCGATCTTATTGTGGCAATGCATAAAGTTTTCGATGTAAATAAAGACCCTTTTATTTTTGATGTCAGCCATCAGGCTTATGCGCATAAATTGATTACGGGCCGATGGGACAGTTTTGATACTTTGCGCCAGTTCGGAGGGATCAGCGGGTACACCAAACCCAAGGAGTCAAAATTTGATTATTATATCGCAGGACACAGTTCTACCTCAATTTCGTTGGCAGTAGGCGCGGCCAAAGCTATCGCATTAAAAAAAGAAGACCGTATACCGGTAGTTTTGATTGGTGATGGAAGTATGAGCGCCGGAATGGTATACGAAGCACTTAATGAATTGGGAGACAGAAAGTATCCGGTTGTTATTATTCTTAATGATAATGAAATGAGTATCGCCAAGCCCATAGGCGCTATCAGCAAACTGCTTTCTCAGACAATGGCAGGATCATTTTATCAAAAATTTAAACTGAAAGTCGAAAAGGTATTGGACCATTTTCCTGAGAGCGCAAGCTATATGGCAAAAAAATTTGAAGAGTCGTTTCGCTTGATTACTCCTGGGATTTTGTTTGAAGAGATGGGGGTTGAGTATATCGGTCCAGTGGATGGCCATGATATCGGTTCGCTGATCGAAACGATGAAAATCGCTAAAAATCTTAAAAAACCTGTGATTATTCATGCGCAAACGACAAAAGGAAAAGGTTACGAGATAGCTGAAGGCAATAAAGAACATTGGCATGGAGTGGGTGCTTTTGATCTCAAGACGGGCCAATCAATCAAAAAAAGTACATTAAAATCAGCCACCGCTATTTTTTCAGAAACATTGCTGTCTTTAGCGCAGAGCGATGAGAAGGTTGTCGGTGTTACTGCGGCAATGCCAAGCGGTACCGGCATGAGTGCGGCTATGGAAAAATATCCCGACCGCTTTTGGGATGTTGCTATCGCCGAACAGCACGCTGTCACTTCGATGGGACCGCTTGCCAAGGAAGGATTTAAGCCGTTTTGTGCAATTTATTCTACCTTTTTGCAAAGAGGATATGATCAAGTTATCCATGATATTGCACTGATGGATCTTGGAGTGACATTTGCTATAGACAGAGCCGGCATCGTCGGAGAAGACGGAGAGACGCATCAGGGAGCATTTGATATTTCATATCTTAGAGCGATACCCAATATGACGCTTTGTGCCCCATGCAATGAAACGACAATGAAATTTGTGATGGAGTTTGCCAAAGAGTACCATAAGCCTTGCGCATTTAGATATCCCAGGGGCGCTTTTTTGGCTAAAGAAAGAAAAAGCAAACCTTTCGAGCTGGGAAAATCAGAATTGCTCCAAGAAGGAGAAAAAATTCTTTTTATCGGATACGGCAATGGAGTGGGACGAGCAGAACAAACTGCAGCTTTGATTGAGCAAAGGGTGGGCATTCTGGATTTACGTTTTGTGAAGCCCTTGGATGAAAAGATGCTTTTGGCATTGGCGCGCACCTATAGAAAGTGGTATGTCTTTTCAGACAGTGTAGCACAGGGGGGAGTAGGTTCTGCGTTGTTGGAGTTTTTAAGCCAAAACAAGATACAAGATGTAGCGCTTACTACTTTTGAGTACAACGATTCTTTTATTGCGCATGGCGATACAAAAGAAGTTGAAGCATCTTTGGGAATTTTACCCGAACAGCTGGCAAAAAAAATAGTATAAGCGCAGCGGTTGTGTTCGGGGGCACTTGTATCCCAATTAAACACAACAGAAATAAACACTGAACTTAAAAAAGTACCATTTAGATATTTTTTTAAGTTCAGTGACAGTGAACAAATATTTTAAAGGAAAAAAATGGCTAACGAATACATTTTTACAAGTGAATCGGTAACCGAAGGGCATCCTGACAAGATGGCCGATCAAATCTCTGATGCAATTTTAGATTATATCATTGAAAATGATCCACAGGCCAGAGTGGCATGTGAAACGTTACTGAGCAATGGTTTTTGTGTTATCGCAGGAGAATTAAAAACACATACCTACTGCCCTATGCAAGAAGTTGCCAGGGAAGTAATAAGAGAGATTGGTTATACCGATGCAAACTATGGGTTTGATTATCGAAGCGCAGGCGTACTTAATGGTGTTGGTGAGCAAAGTCCTGATATCAATCAAGGTGTCGATCAGGCCTCCGGTGAAATCGGGGCAGGAGATCAGGGGTTGATGTTTGGATATGCATGCAATGAAACCAAAGAATTGATGCCTTTGCCTATTTCTTTGGCGCATAAGCTTACTTCAAAATTGGCAGAAGTCCGCAAAAACGGCACAATACCGTTCTTGCGTCCGGATGGCAAAGCACAAGTAAGCGTTAAGTATGTTGACGGAAAACCTGTGTCGATCGATACGATTGTTGTCTCGACCCAGCATCATCCTGAAGTAAGTTTGGAAAAAGTGCAAGAAGCTGTACTTGAAGAGGTTATCAAAGCGGTGATACCTGGGCATTTAATGAATGATGACGTCACTTATCATATCAACCCTACGGGTCGATTTGTCATTGGGGGGCCGCAGGGAGATGCGGGACTTACAGGCAGAAAGATTATTGTTGACACGTATGGCGGCTCATGTCCTCACGGCGGCGGTGCATTTTCAGGAAAAGATCCTACAAAAGTAGACCGTTCAGGTGCCTATGCAGCAAGACATGTTGCCAAAAATCTTGTAGCTTCCGGTATTTGCGATAAAGCCACTATTCAAATAGCGTATGCAATAGGCATAGCCAATCCTGTTTCTATTTACATAGACACTCACGGGACGGCAAAAGTAGAAGAATCAAAAATCACCGAGTGTGTCAAAGCATTGTTTGACCTTACCCCAAAAGGAATCATAAAGAGTTTGGATTTGCTTAGACCTATTTATAGAAAAACAGCGACTTATGGACATTTTGGCAGAGAAGAAGAAGGGTTTACTTGGGAAAAATTGGATAAAGTTCCTCAGATAAAAGCCTATTTTCATATCTAATTAAAGAATAATTTAAATAAGTTTGGTTATAGTTTGTAAACTTTAAAATTAAGGAGTTAAAAAATGGCGGTAATAATTACTGATCTGTGTATCAATTGTGCAGCTTGTATCGATGAGTGTCCGGTGGAGGCGATTGTAGACGAGGATGATAATCCAACAGGAGAAGAGTGTTATTATGTGTATCCTGATAAATGTGTTGAGTGTGTAGGTTATCATGATACGCCGGCATGTGCGGAAGCATGCCCGACAGAAGGCTGTATCACATGGGATATGCCTTTTACGTCTGAACACAAAGATTTCTTTTCGGGAGCAAATTATGTGGGCGGACATAACTACGGCGTAGAGGATGCAGATGCTGAAATGCCTTTCAGAAAAGAAGTTAGCATGGACGATAGACAGGCCAGAAAACCGGTTATTGAAGACTAATATTTTATTCATTGGGTTTTACCCAATGAATCCACTCCTTCTTTGTTATTCTTAATTTTCTTTTAATATCTTTTTTGATAAAATCCCCCCGAATACTTTTTCGTCAAAAGCATTAAATCTTTGCTGACAAAAGTAAATTTTGTGTGTAGGAATCATCATATGGAACAAACATTATCTATCATTAAACCTGATGCAGTCGCTAAAAACGTAGTAGGAAAAATTCTTGACAGATTTGAAGGGGCAGGACTTAGAATTGCTGCTACTAAAAAAATCAAACTAAGCCAAGAGGATGCAGAAGCGTTTTATGCTGTTCATGCGCAAAGACCTTTTTTTAAAGATCTTGTAGATTTCATGATTTCCGGTCCGGTTGTAGTGACAGTGCTTGAAGGCAAAGATGCAATGGCTAAAAATCGAGATCTTATGGGAGCAACCAACCCTAAAGAAGCGGCTCCCGGGACAATCAGGGCAGATTTTGCTGAAAGTATTGATGCCAATGCAGTTCACGGAAGCGACTCTTTGGAAAATGCGGCAAATGAAATCAGCTTCTTTTTTTCTCAAAGAGAGATTTGCTAACCGTCTATACTGCAAAAGAGCATTCAAAAGACTCTATACAGAGGAGTGAGAAGGGATCTTTTTGCAAGTTAGAAGTTTAAGTAAATTTGTTTTTTAAAAAGAGGCGTTAATGAAAATAGATTTTGAAAAAGTAGGGACCACACCAAAACCCTTCAAGGTCGAGTTTGAAGATGCCAAGCTTGAAGGCAATTTACAAAAAAGCGGTTATCATCGTGTTATCCTTGACGCAAAACTAAGCGGAGAAGTGGCATTGGATTGTGATAGGTGTGGCAGTGCATTCGGCTACACGTTAGAAAATTCCTTAAAGCTGACAATTAGTGATCAGGCAATGGAAGATAAAGATGATTTGGATATAATTGAATTTTTAGATGGCAGGATAGACCTGTCTTATATTCTAGAAAGCGAAATTAATGCGCTCAAGGGCTCTTACCATTATTGCAGCGAATGCAGTAAGAGTGATGAAGTTTTTGAGATAGAATTTTAAATAAATTTACATAAAAGGATATACAATGGCAGTACCTAAGAGACGTGTGAGCCACACAAGATCAGCAAAAAGAAGAACACATTATAAACTGACACTACCAATGCCGGTAAAAGATGCAGATGGTACATGGAGAATGCCTCACCATATGAATATGACTACCGGTGAATATAAAACAAAAGCGTAATACATGATTAAAATTGCAATAGATGCAATGGGTGGGGATTTCGGTCCCGAACCCATCATTGATGGTGTGGTTCAGGCACTTGAAAGTGAAAAGTTCCTTCCTATACTGGTTGGAAAAAAAGCAGAAATACTCGCACTTCTTCCACAATATTATCATGAAAAAGTCCAAATTGTTGAGTCATCTGATGTTATCTCTATGAGTGACCAAGCGACCAATGCACTCAGAAGGAAAGAGTCCTCTATCTATAAGGCAGTCGAATTGGTGCGCGATCATGAGGCGGATGCAGTTGTTTCTGCGGGACACAGCGGGGCCACAATGTCTTTGGCTACCTTGAGAATAGGACGTTTGCCTCATATTTCAAAACCGGCACTTGCCACATTGATGCCAAGTGTAATTCAGACAAAGACGCTTGTACTTGATGTTGGCGCCGTGGTGGACTGCACACCAAAAAACCTTTATGAGTTCGGTGTTATGGGAGAGGCTTATGCCAAAGAGATACTCAAAGTTGCTTCTCCAAGAGTAGGGCTTCTTGCTAACGGAGAAGAAGACAGCAAGGGAAATGCTCTCACAAAAGAAGCCTTTAAGCTGCTTAAGGGATTAAACGGTTTTGTGGGTAATGTCGAAGGGCGTGATATTTTTAACGGCCATGTCAACGTTGTCGTGTGTGACGGTTTTACCGGAAATATTTTACTCAAGACAAGCGAAGGGGTTGTTTCTACTATTTTTGCATTGATGAAACAGCATATTCGAAAATCGCTGCCTGCCAAAATAGGCGCTTTGATGATGAAGAAAAAAGTATTTGGCAATATGAAAAAACAAGTTGATTATGCCGAGTATGGCGGAGCACCGCTTTTGGGTATAAACGGATGCGTGATTATCAGCCATGGAAGTTCAAACTCAAAAGCAATTAAAAATGCAATATTCCAAGCCATAAGATATACTGAATCCAACGTAAATAAAACGATAGAAGCTCTTCTAGACGAAAATAAATAGCCCAAGAAAACTTTCTTGGGTTTGCCCCCCCAAACTCCCCTTTTATCTATTTATGGTAAAATAGCACACTTTATATTCAAGGACGATCATGTCACAAGCAAAGCAGAAATATGCTTCTTTCAGGTCAATAGGCGCGTATGTGCCTAAAAAGATCTTAAGCAATGCAGATCTTGAAAAAATGGTAGATACCACAGATGAGTGGATTGTGAAACGCACAGGAATAAAAGAGAGGCATATCGCGGCAGAAGACGAGTTTACAAGCGATATGGGAGCTAAAGCCGCACAACTTGCAATCGACAGGTCGGGAGTCTTAAAAGAAGATATTGATTTGATTTTATGCGCGACTGTTACGCCGGATTATTTTAATATGCCTTCAACTGCATGTATCATATCTAACAAATTGGATATTCACAACGTGCAGGCTTTTGATATTTCGGCCGCATGCAGCGGATTTGTCTATCTGCTTAGTATCGCCAAAGCATTTATAGAGTCCGGTATGAAAAAAAATGTATTGATTATCGGAGCTGAAAAATTCTCTTCGATTGTAGACTATACCGATAGAAGCACTTGTATTCTTTTTGGAGACGGTGCAGGAGCAGCAATGATCTGTGCTACCGAAAATAAAGCAGAAGCTCTCATAGATATCCATGCCAGCGCGGACGGCGCGTATGCAGATTTTTTAGTTACTCCTGCACCCGGAGCAGTGCATCCTGCGAGTCAAAAAATGATTGACGAAGGGCTTCAGTTTGTGCAAATGAAGGGAAATGAAACTTTTAAATTGGCAGTAAAAACATTAACAAAAGATGTCCAGGAGATATTGGAGACCAATGGCATAACCGCCGAAGATATTCCTCACTTTATTCCCCATCAAGCAAATTACCGCATCATTAAAGCAGTAGGCGATGCTTTGAAGATGAGAGAAGATCAGGTTGTTCTTACGGTAGGAAAATACGGCAATACCTCAGCCGCTTCTATCCCTATGGCAATCAACGATATTTATGAAGAGGGAAGACTTAAAACGGGTGATTTGATGCTGCTGGATACTTTTGGCGGAGGATTGACTTGGGCGAGCGCCTTGCTTCCTTTTGCCGGCAAAGCAAAGCAATAAAATAAAGGGAAGTGGTTTTTGAAAATCGGTTTTATCGGAGATATTGTAGGTAAACCCGGCCGTCTTACGGTAAAGCGCCATCTTGAGCGCTTAAAACAAGAGCACTTTCTTGACTACGTGATAGCGAACTATGAAAATGCAAGTCACGGCTTTGGTCTCACAGAAAAAAACTGCGTAGAATTGCTAGGTTGCGGCATAGATATGATGACCGGCGGCAATCATAGCTTTGACAAGAAAGAGGTTTTGCCACTTTTTGATACCTATCCTCTTATTCGCCCCATTAACTATCCTCAAGAAACACCGGGAAAAGGGGTTTATGAGACTACTATATCAGGTCAAAAAATAGCCATACTAAACCTTATGGGTTACTATACTATGCCTATGGTGGACAATCCGTTTACTGTAATCTCGCGAGAAATTAAGCGGCTTAAAATGAAAAATATAAAGCATATAGTGATAGATATGCATGCTGAGGCGAGCAGTGAAAAGCAAGTACTTTTACATATGCTCAAAAAGGATGTAAGCGCTATACTCGGAACGCATACCCACGTAGGCACAGATGATTTGCAAATCGTAGAGGGATGCTGTTATGTTACCGACGTAGGGCTTACCGGCTGCAGAGACGGTGTGATCGGTATGCACCATGATGTACCCATAAAACGGTTTTTAACGGGATTGGGGGGGCATTTTAGCGTGCCTGAGACCTGTAAAACACTTTTGCAGATGGTGATATTTGAGCTTGATGATGAGGGGCGCTGCAGGGACGCAAAAAAAATAAAGATCTATGACAATACCCCCCAGATCGTCACAGATGCTTGGACAGATTGATGTTATGAATTGAGTTTAATGCGTACTTTTTTAGGATCTAGAAGTGCAATCGCTTCTTTTATCATGGGTTCTTCCAAGATGGTGGAGGGGTCTTTTTCTTTGGCTGCCTCTGTTTCCCCGGCTTCTGAAGAAACACAGGAGTTTTTCATTTCAATTTCTTCTATCATGGAAGAAAAATTACTGCATTCTTCTGATTCTTTATCGTAAGATGAAGTAATATTTTTTTTCATTTCGCTGCTATGCAGGTTCGGCAGATTTTCTTTGGCGATATTGATAATTTTTGTCTCAAGTCCAAACAGCTCTTTAACAAACATATTGATAACCCCCCAATGAGCAATAAGGAGTTTTTTCTCCTCCCCCTCTGCCGTAGAAGCCCATGTGAGTTGATTGTTTTGAAAGCTTTCAAAGGTGATATTGGCCTCAAAACATGCACCCAGCTCATAATTTCGGTCAAATATTTTTTCAATGAGTGTCTCGAAACTATTTTGATAGGGATTTGCCTCGGTAATTTGGGCTGTTTGTTCATTGAATTCCTGCAAAGAAGGCAAAGATGCTTCTTGTGTTTCGGGAATAGGCGCCATTTTGTCGGCAACAAGCATTCTGTTCGTTTGTTTTTCTGTTTTTTCTTCAAGAGAGACAGTTGTTTTTTGAATTTCTATTTTTGAAGGCAAAGAGGAAACAATCTCTTCTTGGGTAATGGTAATGACTTCGGTGGGAACAATGATTTCTTCTTTGTTTGCACAAGCAGATGTCGACACAGAGATCTGCACCCCCTTGAGTTCATTTTTTAAAGATTTGATCATCGCATCAATCTCTTTAATTTCTAACGCTTCTATCATTTTGAAGAGTGTTAAAGTCAGCACAAACTCACCATCGCTTCCCAGAGCAAGTAAATTTTTCGCATCGGCGATCACTCTAAAAAAACGTTCTATGATCATTGCCGAAAATATTGTATTTTGTGCAAGAAGCAACTCTTTGAGATAAAGAGTGAGTTCATCAAGTATCATTTCTGCTTCATACCCCGATGCCATATGGATAAAGGTAAGTATTTTTGAACGGTCTTTGTGCAGGATGTCTTCAAGCAGCTGGCCTAAAATGCTTGGGTTTATAATGCCAAGCATTCCCGTAACCGTACTGATATCAACAAAATTTTTAGAATAAACAATGGCTTGGTCAAGCAGTGTCAACGAATCTCTTAGGCTTCCTGCACCGCTACGGGCGATGATATCTAGAGCCTCTTTTTCGTATTCTATATTTTCAAGATTGAGAATATGCTCAAGATGCCCAAGCACAAGATTGTGAGATATTTTTTTAAATCTAAAGTGCTGTGTTCTTGAAAGAATGGTTGCGGGTAATTTCAGCGGATCGGTTGTAGCTAAAATAAATTTTACAAAGCCAGGAGGTTCCTCGAGCGTCTTAAGCAGTGCGTTAAATGCTTGCGGGGTTAACATGTGGACTTCATCGATAATGAAAATCTTATACCTTGCCAAACTTGGTTTGTATTTGGTGTGTTCGATAAGATCTTTAATGTCGTCAATTCCACGATTAGACGCAGCATCCATCTCAACAATATCTATATGGCGATTTTCATTTGCCATAACACAATGAATGCATTCTCCGCAGGGGTGTGAAGTTGTTCCTTTTTCACAAAGCAATGCCTTGGCAAAAATTCGTGCCGTAGAGGTCTTTCCGCTTCCGCGCAGCCCTGAAAAAAGATAGGCATGAGAAAGTCTGTCGCCGTCAAGAGCAAGTGAGAGTGTCTGAGAAACCGCCTCTTGACCGATCAGGTCATCAAAAGTGGCAGGCCGGTATTTTCTGGCAAGGGCTAAAGACACAGTGACTCCTTCATTTTGACTTTTATTTTAATTTTTAAACGATTTTTATAGTAATATATTGTAGTGAAATTTTACTTTTGATTGGTATAATTGATGAGGCGATCTATTATTTTATAAAGGGGGCAAAATGAAATGGGAAGATCGGCGCCAAAGTGATAATGTAGAAGACAAGCGCAACAGTTCTCCCATAGGAGGGGGCACTCCTTCGATGGGTACGATTATGATGATCTGGCCTCTGATTAGACCTTTGCTTAGAACCAAGTTTGGCTGGGTGCTGATCTTTCTTGGGGTGCTTGCCTATATAAACGGATTCAATCCTCTTTCAATCTTGGGAATCAGCGAGCAGGGGAGCACTCAGATTGTCGATCAGGCAAAAGATGACCGTCAGGCTGCCTTTATTTCTACGGTGCTTGCAGATATTGAAGAGGTCTGGAAAGAGACGCTTCCCAAATACGGCATTCGGTATAAAGAGCCAAAAGTGGTACTTTACCGTAATGCAACCCAAAGCGGATGCGGATTTGCCAGTGCACAGATGGGGCCTTTTTATTGTCCTGCTGATCAAAAAGTTTATCTTGATCTTGGTTTCTTTGATGAGCTGGCCAAAAGACACGGCGCACCGGGCGATTTTGCTCAGGCTTATGTTTTGGCACATGAAGTAGGGCATCATATCCAGAATCTCCAAGGAACACTCGATAAGGTGCAGCAGGCAAAACAACAATGGGGCAGCAATAGCGTCAAAGCAAATGCACTGCAGGTCAAAGTAGAGCTTCAGGCAGATTGTTATGCTGGTGCATGGGCACATCATGCACAAAAGCGTTTTGATATCCTTGAGCCTGGAGATGTGGAAGAGGCGCTTAAGGCAGCGAGTGCGATCGGGGATGATACCCTTCAAAAAAAAGCGCAGGGCTATGTCGTACCCGATGCCTTTACGCATGGGAGTTCCCAGCAGCGCGTAGAATGGTTCAGGCGCGGTTTTCAAAACGGAGACCTTCGTGAGTGCAATACTTTTTGATAAACAACGGCCTTGTTGGAATTAATGACTACTTGGGTATAATCCTGCCAAGAAAATATAGACCAACCAAGTGAGAAAAAATGAGTTACAATCCAAAAGAGATTGAAGCCAAATGGCAGAAAACATGGGAAGATGAAGAAGCATTTGAGCCTTCAGATTCTTTGGAGCAAAAGAAAAAATATATTTTAAGTATGTTTCCCTATCCAAGCGGACGTATCCATATGGGACATGTGCGTAACTATGCTATAGGCGATGCTTTTGCCCGTTATTATCGTAAGCAAGATTATAACGTATTGCATCCTATCGGGTGGGATGCCTTTGGAATGCCTGCTGAGAATGCAGCAATCAAACATAAACTTCATCCCAAAAAATGGACTTACGAAAATATAGAATATATGCGTAAAGAATTGGCTTCTTTGGGACTTTCGTTCTCCAAAACCCGTGAGTTTGCTACCTGTGATGAACTCTATACAAGGTGGGAACAAGAGTTTATTATCAAAATGTATGAAGAGGGATTGCTTTATCGCGAATCCACTACGGTCAACTGGTGTGAGACGTGCCATACGGTATTGGCTAATGAGCAGGTAGAGGAAGGATGCTGTTGGCGTTGTGATAATCCCGTACAGCTCAAGCAAATGCCGGGGTACTATATTGATATCATTAAGTATGCAGATGAACTCTTGAGCGATCTTGAGAAGCTTGAAGGCAAATGGCCTTCCCAGGTTCTCACAATGCAAAGCAATTGGATAGGAAAATCCCAAGGTTTGGAGCTTGAATTTAAACTGAGCCAAGAGAGTAGGAAAAAACTTGACGGAAAGTTTGAAGGATACACCGTCTTTACTACACGCCCGGACACTATTTACGGTGTGACGTATTCGGCACTCGCCGCAGAGCATCCCATTACAAAATATCTTATAGAAAATAACCTGCTCAAGACGGATACGGCTCAAAAAATTACAGCCATTGCCAATATGACAGAAAGAGAAAGAGCACAAGCAGACAAAGAAGGATACGCCCTTGGCATCACGGTGATTCATCCTCTTACGGGCGAAGAGATCCCTGTGTGGACGGCAAACTTCGTGTTGGCTTCTTATGGCGGGGGTGCTGTAATGGCAGTGCCTGCACATGATGAGAGAGATTTTGAATTTGCCTCAAAATACGATCTTCCCATAAAGCGAGTAATACACGGAAACGATGACATTCTTCCCTATACCCAAGAGGGTATATTGGAAAATTCTGACGTTTTTACGGGAATGAAAAATATAGAAGCCAAAGCAGCCGTTATCGCGCTTTTCGAAGAGAACAAACAGGGCAAGGGAACCACAAACTATAAGTTGAGAAATTGGGGAGTAAGCCGTCAGCGCTATTGGGGCGCTCCTATACCTTTTGTCCATTGTGAAAAGTGCGGGCTTGTGCCTGAAAAGATAGAAAATCTACCCATTGCGTTACCCGAAGATGTCCAAATTACAGGCGAAGGCAATCCTTTGGAGAATCACCCCGTATGGAAACACTGTATTTGCCCAAAATGCGGAAATGATGCTTTGCGTGAAACCGATACGCTTGATACCTTTGTGCAATCAAGCTGGTATCAGTTTCGATATGCAACCAATCCTAAGAAATGGAACGAGGTGGGTATTGACAAAGAAGAGGCAAATTATTGGCTGGCCGTGGACCAGTATATCGGCGGAATAGAACATGCCATCTTGCATCTGCTTTATGCACGATTTTTTACTAAAGTGTTACGGGATTTGGGTTATCATGATATTGATGAGCCGTTTGAGCGTCTTTTGACGCAGGGAATGGTGCTTATGGACGGTGCAAAGATGAGCAAATCCAAAGGCAATACGGTTGACCCCGATGCATTGATAGCAAAATACGGAGCCGATACCGCCAGGCTTTTTACTCTTTTTGCCGCGCCTCCCCAAAAAGAACTTGAATGGAATGATTCTGCGGTGGAGGGTGCATTTAGGTTTATCAAAAAACTTTATGACAGAAAAGAAAAAGTTACACATAATGCGCTTCGGGACATAGATCAAAAGGCCCTGGGAAAGGAAACTAAAGCCGCAAGAGCAAAAGTATATGAAGCTTTACAAAAATCTACGGATGTCTATGAAAAAACGTTTGCATTCAACACCCTTATTGCGGCATGCATGGAAGCACTTAATGCGCTGGACAAACAAGACAATGCGGAGGTGTGGAGTGAAGGAATGTATATTATGCTTAATCTTTTGGAGCCGATCATTCCGCATGTTGCAACAGAGTTAAGCGATGTTTTGTTTGATCGCAAAAATCTCCAGTCCATTCTTGAAGTTAAAAGCGAGGTTTTTGTGCAGGATGTGATCGTGTATGTCGTGATGATCGGAGGTAAAAAGCGTACCGAGATTGAAGCGGATCCAAATATGGGCCAAGAAGAGATTCTCTCTTTGGCTAAAGAGGCCGGCAGCAAATGGCTCGAGGGAATGAGTATCATCAAAGAAGTTGTGGTTCCGGGCAAGCTGGTGAATCTTGCTGTGAAGCCGGCTTCTTAGTGAATAAATAATAATAAATAGTGAATGTATGCGGCATGGTGGCCGCTTTTATAAAAAAGGAGAGTGCGAGAATGGAAATCAAAGGTTTTTTGCTAAAATACAAACCAAAACTTTTCACTTTTCACTTTTCGCTTTTCGCTCTGTTGCTGCTTATAGCAGTAACGGGTTGCGGTTATAAACCTTCTTCTCATGCGATAGAAAATATATTTTCCGACACCGTGTATGTGGAAGTATATGTTGACAGGGCCGAGCCGGAAAATGCACCGTTTATTAAAGATGAAATGAATCGGATGGTCTATACGCGCTTTAAGGGTAAAATAGTATCTAAAAAGCAAGCCCAAAGCCAGATTATTGTTTCGTATGCCGGAACGACATTTACTCCTTTGGCCTACAAAAACGGATATGTAACGCGTTATCGTGCCGATGTTCGTGTCACTTTTGATATGATTACCAAGCAAGGCAAACTTAAAAAGACTATTACTGCGATACAAGAAGGAGATATCCAAGCCAGCTCCCTTCTCTCCTCTACGCTGAGAATCCAAGCGATTCGCAGAGGACTGGAAAAAGCTATGAATGAGTTTTTGGCTTATGCAAGCGCCAAAGGAACGAAAGTGGGCAGCAGTGAATAGCACCGCCGCACCCTCTTTTACAAGTTTTTTAGCCAATAAACCTCTTTATTATAAAGAGATAGACCACAGCAGGATATTTGCAGCATATGAAAAACTAAAGCCGCATCTCAAGCATCCTCAAACCGTTCATATCGTAGGAACAAACGGCAAAGGTTCAACCGGCAGGATTATTGCTCATTTGGCTCATAAAAGCGGCCACAAGACGGGACATTTTTCCTCTCCACACATCATAAAATTCAATGAACGCATATGGATCAATGGGGCGGATGTGCAAGATGCAGTACTTCAAGCGGCACATGAAAGACTTTTTGGTATCTTGGGAAAAACTGTATGTGAAAACTTGAGCTATTTTGAATACACTACGCTTTTGGCTTTGGTTGTTTTTGAAAATCTTGATTTGATCGTTTTGGAAGCCGGGCTTGGCGGAGAGCATGATGCAACCAATGTATGCGATAAAGCACTGAGCGTCATCACACCCATAGGCATAGACCACCAGGTTTTTTTAGGCGATACCGTTGAAGAGATCGCAAGCACAAAAATACGAAGCATTCAAAGGCGGGTTTTGCTGGCGCCTCAACCTTTTAAAGAAGTGGTTGATGTGGCTCAAAAGATTGCCAAGCAAAAAGGGGCGGAACTTTTTTTGAACCGGGATATATGCATAGATGACAGACGGATAAAACTAAAAGAGATTGCCAAACAAAAAGCCTGGGGCAACTATCTTATAGACAATGCTTTAGTTTCTTTGCAGGCGCTGGATATTTTGGGCATCTCTTACAATGTGGATGATTTAAGATCTCTTGAACTCTTTGGGCGTTTTTATCTTTGGAGAGAAAATGTTCGGATTGATGTGGGCCATAATCCTTTAGCTGCAAGCGTTATAGAAAAAGCTTTAAATAAAAAGACGGTGCTTATTTACAACAGCTTGAATGATAAAGATTACGAAGAGGTTTTGCGTGTACTTAAGCCCAAAGTGAAACGGGTAGAGATAATTCCGATTCATTCCGAGCGCGCTGCAGTCCTTGGACAGATAGAGGGAGCACTCAAAAAAACGGGACTGGAGTACACTTATTTTAATGGAAAGATCAACAAAGAGGAAAACTATCTTGTATTCGGATCATTTCATGTAGTCGAAGCATTTCTTAAAAAAATGGACAAAAATAAATATGTATCAAAGTAATATCTACGAATATCTGGAAAACTTAAAAGAAAATAAACTTCTTATTTGTAAAGACGACAAAGAAGCTGTAAAGATACGCGATGTAGCGTATTTATTGGGATATGACACTTTTGTGCTGCCTGATTTGCGTATAAATGTCGGAGAAGATTTACGCACCTATAATGATGATATTCAACAATTTTTTGTCCAACTTTCAAGATACCATGAAAGTCAAAATAAAAAAATAATTGTCTCACCGATAAGAACCTTGCTTATTCCTTTTCCTAAACCGCAGTGGTTTGCTTCCAAGACGGTCGCGTTTGGAGATACCCTTGATTTACATTCATTGAAAGATACCCTATATCACTGGGGATATCACTTTACAGATATTGCAGCAAGCAGGGGAGAGGTTTCTTTTCGCGGAGACATAGTAGATATTTTTCCTATTCACGCACCAAATCCTTATCGTATCTCATTGTTTGACGAAGAGATAGAAGCTATTCATCCTTATGATGAAGGAACGCAAAAAAGGCTGAGCGAAGAGTTGGAGTCTCTAACGATACTTCCGGCATTTTTAGCCCTGCCTCAAAAAGAATATGAAGCACTCCGGCATAGAGTAGAGCAGAGCAGCTATGATACTTTTGTTAAAGATATTGACTCCCTTGGGCTTTGGCATCTTGCAGAGTTGGGCGAAAGTGCATTTGAACAGTTTTCTGCAATCTGTACCGGGAATTTAGATGAAGAGCTCAAGGAGATCTACGAGCTAAGCGAGCCGCTTATTCCCTATGAGTCTTTTTTGCTTCCTGTTATTTCTCAGCAAAGCAGATACCGTGATCTCGAAGTGATTGATCCCAATAAGCTCCTGCATGCACACAAAGATAAGCAGATCACTGTTATTGCCAAAAACGAGAGCATTGTGCGCGGTTCACAATTGGATTCTTTTGAAAATATCACTTTTGTTTATCAAGAAGGAATAGTGAATCTTCTTGGCCCGGACAAGCTTATCCTCTCTCTTAACAAGCCGCTTAAATCCAAACGTGTTAAAAAAGCGACTTTGATCCTTGATGAGCTTAAGCAGGGTGACTATGTCGTGCATGAGAATCATGGAGTAGGAATTTTTAAGGGCATTGAAAAAAGAGATGTGCTGGGCGCCACAAGCGAATTTGTGGTCATGCAATACCAAAATGAAGATACACTCCTCATCCCTGTTTCAAATCTTGAGGTGATAGACCGATATGTGGCCGAAGGAGGCGCGCTGCCTGTTCTTGACAAACTTGGAAAGGCAAGTTTTAGAAGTCTGAAAGCCAAAGTGCGCGAAAAGCTCTTTGCCATTGCTTCCCAAATCATTAACCTTTCTGCCCAGCGTCATCTAAAAAAAGGGATAATTTTAAGATCGGACATGGAAGAGCATAGTCTTTTTATGGCAAAAGCAGGTTTTATGCATACCGAAGATCAGGAAAAGGCTATTCATGAGCTTCTCATCGATATGGGCAGCGGACGCATGATGGATAGGCTTCTGAGCGCAGACGTAGGATTTGGAAAAACCGAAGTGGCAATGAACGGGATATTCGTTGCGGTCAAAAACGGTTACCAAGCCATGATGATAGCCCCTACTACTTTGCTGAGTTCTCAACACTATAAAAGCCTTAAAGAACGTTTTTACGAATTTGGCATCAAGACGGCTAAGCTCGACAGGTTTACTTCCGCCAAAGAAAAAAGTGCTATACAAAAAGGGCTTATGGAGGGGACGATCAATGTGGTCGTGGGAACGCACGCATTGCTTAAGGCTAAGTTTAAAAACCTGGCCTTGGTGGTGATCGATGAGGAACACAAGTTCGGGGTCAAACAAAAAGAAGCGCTTAAAGAGATGGCTATTGATGTGCATCTTTTGAGTATGAGTGCAACGCCGATACCAAGAAGTCTCAATCTCGCCCTCTCTCAGATCAAAAGCTTTTCAGAGATACTTACGCCGCCGATTGAGAGAAAAGGGGTGCGCACGTTTGTAAAAAGCTATGACGAGAAGATCATTAAAGAAGCTATTGTGCGTGAACGTCGTCGGGGAGGACAGATTTTTTATGTCTTCAATTCTATTGCGGGCATTGATGAGAAGAAAAAAGAGTTGCTGCACATCCTTCCGGGTATACGTATAGCGGTGCTTCATTCTAAAATTTCAGCCAAAGAGACCGAAGATGAAATGATGAAATTTGAAGAAGGAGAGTATGATGTACTGCTTTCTACCTCCATTGTTGAATCGGGTATCCATATGCCTCACGCCAACACGATGATCGTTGACGGGGCAGACAGCTTTGGCATCGCTGATCTTCACCAGCTTAGAGGACGTGTAGGACGCGGCGGCAAAGAAGGGTACTGCTACTTTATGGTCGCAGACAAAGAGCGTCTTACTGACAATGCCAAACGAAGGCTGCTTGCGCTGGAATCCCACTCCGATCTTGGCAGCGGGGCAGTGCTTGCTTTTCATGATCTTGAGATCCGCGGAGGAGGCAATATTATAGGGGAAGCACAAAGCGGGCACATCAAACAGATCGGCTATTCGCTTTATCTGCGCATGCTTGAAGATGCGATACGTGAACTAAGCGGAGAACACAAAGAAGCAGAACAGCATGTGGATATGAAACTGTCAGTAGATGCTTATCTGAGTGCAGAGCTTATTGAAGAAGACAGGTTGCGGTTGGAACTTTACCGTCGGCTCTCTCTTTGTGAAACTGCAGGCGAAGTGTATGAGATTGAATCCGAGATTGCAGATCGTTTTGGCAAACTTGACAGGATCACAAGACAGTTTATCGATATCATGGTCATGAAGGTGCTTGCAAAAGAAAAAGGCATTGCCAAAGTCTCTTCGTATGGCGAAAATGTTTTTATCGAGTTTAAAGATGAACGCAAAGCGCGTGCGGTTTTGAAGTCATCAAGCAAAGATGATGATGACATTATAGCAACAGCGATGACCTATTTGAAAGCATCTTTATAAGCGAATCAAATAAAACTATACAATTGAATACTCCGATTAGATTATAAGCTAGATTGAGGATTATGCCTGCAATGACGAAAATCACGCTATCTTAAACTAGATTAGGGATCTAAAACGATCATTATCCAGAGAGCCCAATTTCATCTTAATGCATTTTAAGCAACATTGCACTATGATAGTTCATAATTTTTCCTTATCTGGGAGAGAGTGGAAAAATTCGGATCAAACGCGCGTTAAAGCCAAACTACCCGCGAGAGTAGGACGGAAAACTACGGGTCTCTAGCTAGATTGCCGAGTTGCATTGTTAATTGTATTGTTGATTTTTTCAGCAACCAAAAACCTAAAGGATGACGAATGAAGCCTAAATGGATACAACAAATTTTAGGATTTTTTGTATTGTTAGCAACAATTTCTACAAGCAGTATGGCCGATAAAACAGGCTATTTTATCCCAAGAGTACAAAAAATCATGCTCAATACCACTATTAGTTTAAATACGGATGCGCTCTTTGAATTCAACGAAACAGAGCTAAAAGGAGAGGGCAAACGATGTTTAAATCAATTCATATCCAATATCAAAGCGAATAAACTGAATGTAGCCTCCTTTGATATCACCGGATATACCGATAGAATCGGCAGTCGTAACAAAAATTTAAATCTTTCTCAAAGAAGAGCGGATTCTGTAGCTGCTTATCTCAAGTCACAAGGTGTTCAAAGTGTTTTTAATGTTCAAGGCAAAGGAGAAGCAAAACCTGTAACTAGAGGCTGCAGTGATAAAATGAAACGATCAGCTCTTATAGCATGCCTGGCTCCAGACAGAAGAGTTGAGATCATACTTCATGGTAAACAAAACTTAAAATAAGAGGATTCCAATATGTCACAAATTAAAATTATAGAACATCTTGGCACTAAGGTTGTAGGTCAGCAAGCCGTTTCTTCTTCCGCTTCAAATCCAATAGTGATACAAGCGCAAAAAGGTGTCAAGTATGAGCTAAAAGATATGACTACAAACACAGCACCGATAAAAATGATGGTTAAAAAAGTTGGTAAAAATCTAGAAGTAAATCTAGATGGAGACCACAATGGCGCACCTGACCTTATTTTAGAAAACTTTTTTGATACTTCGGATACTGATATGATTGGCATAGACGAAACGGGTACATATTATTCGTATGTTGCTCAATCTGAGGGCGACATAGTGAGTTTGAATCAAATAGTTTCAGGGCAAGAGGATCTCTCCATGCTTGGAGTTCCTGGTGAAAAAGATGCTATGCCGATATGGGCATATCTCGCAGGCGCAGGCGCATTGATTGGCATAGCTGCCGCCGCTGGTGGCGGAGGCGGAGATGGAGAAGAAGATGGAGGTGGAGACGAAGTTGGCGGCGTAGACGATGCGGGAAGCGTGACGATCGAAGGATCGGCGGTTGTCGGTCAAACCCTGACGACAGATCTTGTCGATCCTGACGGAATCAGCGGTACGCCAACGTACACATGGTCAGTGGACGGAACAGCGGTTACCAATCCAAACCTCGATCAAAGCACCTTTACCCTGACTCCGGCAGAAGAGGGAAAAACGGTCAGTGTATCCGTAACGTATAACGATCCGTTCGGAAGCCATACTGTTACTGATGCGATTGATGCGGGCAATAACGGCGGCACAACCGTTGGCGGCGTAGACGATGCGGGAAGCGTGACGATCGAAGGATCGGCGGTTGTCGGTCAAAC
>KB223763.1_pt122 | contig 103463 bp, 128 predicted proteins | sample 524768 | NCBI WGS metagenome assembly AMQJ01 (sample SAMN00998488, study PRJNA167727) | sediment metagenome | isolation source: subsurface aquifer sediment | place: USA: Rifle, Colorado | collected Aug-2009
AGCAAAAGAGAAAAAAAAGCTCTTTATATTTGTTGTGGGAGAGACTGCAAGAGCAGAGAACTTTTCTCTAAACGGTTATGTGAACGAAACAAATCCGCTTTTGGGTAGTCAAAACGGGATTGTAAATCTTCCTAATTTTTATTCATGCGGTACGGCAACTGCAATTTCGCTTCCGTGTATGTTCTCTAAATTTGCAAGATGTGACTATGACGATGATAAAAAGTACTATGAAAATGTAGTCGATGTACTAAACAAAAGCGGAGTCAGGGTTGTTTGGAGGGACAATAACTCGGGAGGCTCAAAGGGTGTTGCGGCGAGAATAAAAGATGCAAAATATTTTGGAGGCGATAGTTACGATGAGGTTATGCTTGAAGGTTTGCAGCAAAGCATAGACGCTTCACATGAAGATACTCTTATCGTTTTGCATCAAGAGGGGAGTCACGGACCGACGTACTACAAAAGATATCCCGAGAGTTTTAAAAAATTCAAACCTACCTGCGATACTCAGGATTTAGAGAAGTGCACGCAAGAAGAGATTACCAACACATATAACAACACTATACTCTATACGGATTATTTTTTAGACAAAAGCATAAAGTTTCTTAAAAATAATGAACAGATGTATGAGACATTTATGATGTATGTCTCCGATCACGGCGAGTCTCTTGGAGAAAACGGTATATATCTGCATGGATTGCCCTATATGATAGCGCCTACTTGCCAAAAACATGTGCCTGCGGTTTTGTATTTTAGTCAAAAGATGCAAAACAAAAAAGAGATGCTTGAGAGTTTAAAAACACAGGAGTATTCGCATGACAATATTTTTCACACACTTTTGGGACTTTTTGGCGTATCTACAAAAGAGTATGATGAAAATTTAGATATATTTTATACTAAAAAGATATCACAAGTTTAAATAAATTTGGAGGCATATATGAAGTTTTTTATTGTGTTGACCATGTCCATGATCGCTCTTTTTGCTTCGGACAACGGATACTCGACAAAAGCTAACTGGCTTATGGATATCAACTCAACCGATAGCAGGTTCGAGGCAGTGCAAGAACAGTTTAGAGGATTTGATACGGCGATGATGGAAGTTGAATACAGATACAAAAGCATCAAAAAAGCCCTTGAGGGCAAAAACTATGAATTGGCTCTTTACCATTGGCAAAAGATAAAAACGGCAATAGAAAACGGCTACATCAGAAGACCCATCAGAAAAGAGGCTAGTCAAAACTACTTCTTAAATAAAACCTTTAAGGAGTTTCAAGATTCGCTTGAGTCTAAAAATAGCGCAAAAATAGAGAAAAGATTTAGCTATGTTAAAGATTATTGCAATGCTTGTCACATGGATCAAAAAGTAGGTTTTATTGTTGTTGAGTAATTAGACTTCTTTTCTATTTATTTCATATTGAGATCATAAAAATTTCTTCTTTTTAGCAGGAGAAACAAGATAAAATTATATGAAATATCGGATGAGTTTAGCTTGTTCGGACTAAAATGTGACAAATTTATCAAAAAAGGTGGGGATTAAATGGAACTGTTCATCATAGCATTCGCATCGTTTGCAGCCGCGCTGCTTACCTTTTTTAGCGGTTTTGGCCTAGGTACGCTTCTTATGCCTGTTATTGCTCTTTTTTTCACTCCCGCCGTTGCTATTGCTATAACCGCGGTAGTACACTTTGCAAACAATATACTGAAGTTCTTTTTGGTGGCAAAAAGTGCGGATCTAAAAACACTCATCTACTTTGGCGTGCCTGCGGTGCTCTTTGCTTTTTTTGGCGCATATCTGCTCGGACTCTTATCGAGTGTAGAGACGCTTTATGGGTATACACTTTTTGGTAAGAACTTTACCGTAACTCCCATCAAACTGACCATCGGGGTGTTGATACTTTTTTTTGTCATGCTTGAGCTTTTGCCCTATTTTTCCAAAATCGCGCTGGATAAAAGGTGGCTTCCTTTAGGCGGAGCTCTAAGCGGTTTTTTCGGCGGGCTCTCAGGCAATCAAGGCGCTTTTAGAAGCATGTTTTTGCTCAAAGCGGGCTTGGACAAAGAAGCTTTTGTCGCAACGGGGGTCGTGCTTGCAGTGATGGTCGATAGCGCTAGGATGATTTTATACAAAGAAAGCTTTTTGGGCAGTGCGGATATTGAGTGGGGAATGGTTGCAACAGCGGCGATAGCGGCATTTATGGGAACGTTTGCAGGAAACAGGCTTCTAAAAAAGGTCTCCATAGATTTTATACGCACGGTTGTATCGGCACTGCTTATCGTTATCTCATTTGGGCTTATTAGCGGCATAATTTGATATCCTCGTTCCTGCTTTTGCATTCTTCATCTGCGATTTATGCTGTTTTGGCTCTATTTTTTTCAAACTAAAATAAAAATACCGCATAAATTATGTCAATTCAGATTTGGTTTATATCGATTCGATACCATAAATCGGACAAAAGACAAAAAGACCATCACGATAGTAAAGCCTTTTATGCTTGAAAGTCGCATAAAACGAAAAAAGCTACGACATTTCTCGCACAGTTTGGCGCTGACGATAATGAGAGCTGCCTGATCGATTGGGCTTTGTTTGTTTTGCACAATGGCAGACAAAGTAAAAATTGTCGGGAGGGTTTATCTAGAAAGCTTGACAATATGGTAACATCTGTTCGAAGCACTGAAGAGAGATGAAATATTTTCTTTGCAGTCACAACAAACAAAAGGAAGCAGACACATGAAATACCAGAAATTTTTTGATGAGATCGAGTCCATCGTATTGCAAGATGAGTTGGCGTGTTTTCTTGGGGTAAACGATGATGGGATATTTGAACTCTCCTACCTGGATATCGTAAAAGTAGCCGGGCACAGTTGCGCAACCGTCGGCGGAGCCTATCTCATGGCTTTGGAAGGGTTGAAAGCGCTGTACAGGGAAGAGATTCCCAAAAGAGGTGAAATCAAGGTAGAGTTGCAAAAACCGATTAACGAGGATCATACCGGCGTGGTTGGCTTTGTGCTATCAAATATTACAGGAGCCACTACAGATTATGGCTTCGGAGGTATCCCGGGCGGCAAGTTTAACCGCCAGGATTTGCTTTTCTACGGGGCATCCATCACTACCGATGTTCGGTTTACTCGCCTGGATACGAACATGCAGGTGGGCGTAAACTATCGGCCGGGAAAGGTGGTAAACCCCATGCAGATTCTGATGAGCGCCATCGGCCCCAACGCTACTCCGGAAGACAAGGAAAGCTTCCCTCACCGGTTTCAACAGATGGTACACACCGTATTCCAAAACAAAAACACGGTGATTGAAGTGGTTCAATACTAAATTAACTTTCTCACGGTTTCCGCGGGAATGCATATACCCAAAATTCAAATTTGGTTCATACTAGTGTGATAAAATAGGTTTCATAAACCACAAAAGGCTGATATGAAAAAATTGTTGCTCTTAGCTTTGCTTACAATTGTTTCGGGAGCGCAAACCCTCACAGTACAAGAATGCGTAGAACAAACACTGGCAAACCATCCCGATATCAAAATCTTTATGCTCAAAGTTGCACAAAGCGAAGAAAGCTACAATATTTCACGTTCTGAATATCTGCCTCAAGTTTCGCTTTTGGGCGAATACAATCCCCAACGCACCTATGTCTTGCAGCAAGGCGGGCAATTTAGCACTATTGATGATGACGGGTGGTCTATTGGCGCGATGCTTAAACAAAAGATCTGGGATTTTTCCAAAACTGCCTCTCAGATAGCAGCCTCCCGCATAGAACAGGAGATCACAGAACTTTCTCTAGAGGATGCCAAAGCGGTAATGGCGTATAAAATCAAATCGCTCTATGCGCTTATGGCGCTTCAGCACGAAGCCATCAACGTTCGCCGCCAGGACATGGAAGCCAAAAAGGCGCTCTACACACAAGCGTTGGGACTTGAAAAGCAAGGGCTTAAGACAAAGGCTGATGTAGCTCGGTTTAATGCCGCTTTCTATCTTGCCAAAGAAAATCTCAAACTAACACAAGCCTCTTTTGACAAATCCCGCAGTACGATGGCGCTCTACACCGATACGCCCATCCAAAGAGATGTCAAACTCGATACCCGTGCTTTCAAACACGGCGATATCAATTTAAAAAATAAATATACCCTGAAAAATCAGGCGCTTCAAAACAATTCCCAACTCAAAATGGCATCCAAATCTATCGATAAGAGCAAAAAAATTCATGATGCCGCCAAAGCAAGCCATTATGGATCTGTCGACGCGGTTGCATCGCATACGCAAACGGACATGCTCAACCGATACGATACCAGTGTGATCGGAATAACCCTGAACGTCCCGCTGTATAGCGGCGGACGGCTTAGCGCGGAAGAACAGCGCATGCAAATCGAAACATATGTGGCGCAAGAACAGCTTGCATCCAAAGCCATTGCTCTTGAAGAGGAACTTGAAAACCTTTTTCTTGACCTTGAAAGTTACAATGAGAGCACCAAAGCCAAAAAAGCACAGCTGATTTCTGCTAAAGAAACCCAAAAAGCGGTCAATGCCCGCTACAAAGAGGGATTGTCCACTTATGTAGAAGTGCTTGATGCTGCGGCTTTTTTACTCGAAGCGGAGCTCGGATTGCTCGAAATCAAATACAAACAATACATTGCGTTTAGTCGTATAGATTATCTTACAGGAAAATAACATGAACATATGGATCAAATACGGTATCGCCTTTTTGCTTGTTTTAACAGGCGGAGTACTTTTTTACTTTAAAGTCTATATTCCAAAAACTACGTTCAAGACAATGTATCCCGAAGAAGGAAAAATAGAAGTGAAGGTATTTGGCATCGGAGAAATGGGAGCAAAAGATATCTATTCGGTAGATTCACAGATGGGCGGAAAGATAATGACTCTTCTAAGCGACCAGGGACGATGGGTTAAAAAAGGAGATCTTCTAGCCATCATTGATCCTGTGGATTTGCCTCAACTCCATGAAGAGGCAAAAATCGCCCTCAAAAAAACAAGTCAGGAATCCGAGGCGCTGCAAAAAGAATTTGACAACATTCAGGCACAAAAAAAGCTGACACTGCTCACCTATGAGCGCTACAAAAAACTTAAAAATCAAGGATACGTCTCGCAGGCCGAGTACGATAAGGCAAAAACGGATCTTGAAAGTATTGAGGCACAAATGGCGGCAACATCAGCGCGTATCGATTCAAGCAAAAGCGAAACTGGCCGCGTGCAAAAAAATATCGAAGCTTTGAGCGAAAAACTTTCGCGCTACAACGTCTATGCGCCTGTCGATGGCTACGTCATCTCTAAAGATGCCGAAGCTGCCCAAACCCTCACCCCCTCGCAGACGATCTTTCGCATCGTCGACCCCAAAACGGTCTGGGTAAAAGCCTATGTCGACGAACGTATCAGCGGAAAAATAAAAACAGGAAATTCTGCGCAGATTTTTTTGCGATCGCATAACGGCAAAGCACTCCCGGGCCGTGTAGTACGCATCTCGGCCATGAGCGATGCCGTAACGCAGGAGCGGGAAATTAACATCGCGTTTGATGCGTTGCCTGTCCCGTTTTATATCAACGAGCAAGCCGAGGTTTCCATTTTAACAGAAACGATAGACAACATTCTCAAAATTCCCTTGCCTTTGTTACGGCAATACAACGGCCAAACCGGTGCCTGGATAGCCAAAGAAGATAAAGCACATTTTCAACCGTTAAAGATAGCTGTGAGAGGCGAGCATGAAGCGGGAATTACTGAAGGGCTTGAGAAGAAGAGCCGACTCATCATCCCTGACGCACGCAAAAAACCCCTCTCGGAGGGAATGGGGATACGCCATTGATCAACCTTGCCCAAAAAGATATCGCCCATACACTTGGAAAGTTCCTCGTTACAGCGATGGGGGTGGGTATGCTGCTGGGTATCGTGCTGATCATGATCGGCGTCTATAGAGGGATGATGGTGGATGCCGAGATATTGCTTGATGATATCAATGCCGATCTTTGGGTCGTACAGGAAGATACGCTTGGCCCCTTTGCTGAGGCATCCCGGGTACACGAAGATCTCAAAGATACGCTGCGCGCTTTTGAAGGCATAGACAAAAGCGAAGCGTTGACTTTCCAAAACCTCCAATTGCCCGGAGAAACAAAACCCGTACGGGTTACAGCGGTGGGCTTTGATGTTTTCGGAGAGATAAATCCCATCAATCCAGAACGTCTCATAGCCGGAGAGCTCCTCACAAAAGAACATTACCAAATCGTCGTATCCGAAAAAACAGGATACAAAGTGGATGACACCTTTAAGCTCGGGCGAGATATCTATCGCGTCGTGGGGATCACGAGAGATACCGTCTCTTCCGGCGGAGACCTTCTTGTGTATATCAGCCTTAAAGACGCACAAAACTTGCAGTTTCTCTACTCCAATGCACGTATCCGCAATGATCGCGCGCGCGGTATTTTGGAAACCAAAGAAGTAAAGATGGCCAATGCCATTGTTGCCACCGTTCGTCCGGGATACGATATCGATGATGTGGCAAACAAAATCAAACAATGGAAACACGAAAACGTCTATACCGGGAGTGAGCAAAAAGCGATTTTAACCAAAAACCTTATCGAGCGCTCCTCTAAGCAGATCGGGCTTTTTACGGCGATTTTAGTCGTGGTCTCCACGATTATCATCGCACTGATCATCTATACGATGACGCTTGAAAAAATGAAGGAGATCTCTATCATGAAACTCATAGGCATACCCAACAGCATGATCATTAAAATGATCGTGCAGGAAACACTAATACTGGGCATACTGGCTTTTATCTTCGGCAACATTTTTTCGCATCTCATTTCTGACAATTTTCCAAAACGAATCGTATTGGAAATCCCTGATGCCTGGACGCTCTTTGGTGTGGTTATCGTAGCATCTATACTCTCTTCCTTTATTGGGGTAGCCAAAGTCATTCATGCTGATCCTGCCGCAGCAATCGGAGGCTAACGTGGGTACGCAAGGTATTCGTGTTGAAAATTTGGTTAAAAAGTTTGGGCAAGGCGAAAGCCTTATCGATGTAATTGACGGGGCTTCATTTGTCGTCGAAAAAGGCGAACTGGTTGCGCTCATCGCACCCAGCGGAGCAGGAAAAACCACTCTTTTGATGATGATAGGCTGCGTGCTTGAACCTACTTCGGGCAAAATATGGCTTGGAGAAGAAGCGGTTTATAATGACCGTTGGCTGGGAAGTGACACCCGCCGCATCCGTCGTGAAAAAATCGGCTTTATCTTCCAGTCGCACTATCTGATCCCTTTTATGAATGTGATTGAGAATGTCACGCTTCTGCCGCAAACAAACGGCGTATCCAAAGAAAAATCAGAAGCCAAAGCGATGGAACTGCTGCACTACTTGGAGATTGCCGAAAAAGCGAAATCCATGCCTTCTCAGCTTTCCGGAGGACAAAATCAGCGGGTTGCGATCGCCAGAGCACTCGCCAATGAACCCCAGATCATCTTGGCCGACGAGCCTACCGCAGCATTGGATGTGGAGCGTTCGGTCAATGTTGTCAAAATGCTTAAAAAAATAGCGCAGGAGCAAAACGTTGCCATCATCATGGTCACGCATGACGAACGGATGCTTGCCTACTGCGATAAGATTTTAAAAATAGAGAAAAAAAAGATCGTTGTCTTGGAAGCACGCAATACTGAACATCTTATTTAGGGATATTTTCCAAAACGAGCAAATACGAAAGCTATTGTTGTATTTTAAGCTTGATTCAAAATCCAAAATTCTCATGCCATCTCACCTGAAGCTTTGCAAGAACCCATACACATTTAAGTACCAAAAAGATACAATAATTCATAATACAAAAAGAGGGGGGGTTGAGATGTCGACAACAAAAGAAAATTTAGAGACCGCATTTTGCGGCGAGAGTGAAGCTTATCAAAAATACAGTGCATTTGCCAAAAAAGCAGAAAAAGACGGATTTGCAAATATTGCAAAACTGTTTCGCACCACAGCAGAAGCTGAACGCATACATGCAGAAGCACACTTCAAAGCGATGGACAAAGTAGGTTCTACTGTAGAAAATCTTGAAGCTGCGATTGGCGGGGAGACTTACGAGTTTGAAGATATGTATCCGCCGATGTACGAACAGGCTGTGGCCGAAAACCACAAAGCCAAAAAAATGTTCGGCTATGCACTCGAAGCCGAAAAAGTACATGCACAGCTTTACAAAAAAGCACTTCAAGCCGCCAAAGAAGGAAGGGATTTGGACGAAGTAGCTATCTATTTGTGTCCTATATGCGGCTATATAGAGCTTGGCACTCCTACGCAAAACTGCCCTATTTGCGGCGTAAAACCGGAAGCATTTATCCAACTATAAAACTGTTTTACTCCCTATGTCTCCGCCTGTTGCGGGGCAGAATGGGAAAGAACACAATATCTAAAGAAGTGTTTGGCATAATTGCATTATGCAAACAAAAATAAAACTTAAAACCAGAAAACTTATCCAAAGCCCTGCAGCTAAAAAGGCATTAACCTCACTAAAACCGGAAAGATCCCTGTGGGGATTTGCAGGAGTGATTCTTTTTTTTATTGTTCCGGAGATTATTGCTTTTATCTGGGGGGATGACATTACAAGATTTGCCAAAGAAGAACTGATCGTAGCCACGTCAGGCATAAAACACTATTATTACGAACTGCTGGTAATGCTTTTTGAAGAGGGAGGAAGCCCGATCAACCTTCTCCTTGGTATTGTTTTGCTTGTATGGTTGTTTTTCTAAAAAACTGCTTCACGCTCAAATCCAGTACTGGGGATAGTGTCTTTTTTCATTGGAGGAAAGATTGTTGACCAACAGTGCCACGAGGAGCATCACCAAAGCCCCAATACCTATCGGAGCAAAAGGATAGAACCAGCCAAACTCTTGGATAAAATCGGTACCCATTACATAAATAAGCGCGGTTGCACCGCCGGGAGGATGTATGGTACGGGTGAGATGCATCGCCAGCACGGCCAGAGCCACACCAAGCGCACACAACATTTCAAGCGTAAAAATATCCCCGCACCACTTGACCAATGCCACTGCCACAAACGCAGAGATCATATGTCCGCCTATGAGGTTTCTAGGCTGCGAAAAAGGCGCTTCCGGAGCACCATAGATCAGCACTGCTGAAGCACCAAATGAACCGAGTAAAAAGATACTTTCTTCAAAAGAGAATATTTTGCCGAACATAGCCAAAAAATAGATACCCAAAAAAGACCCCAAAGCTGACCACAATATCTTGCTTAATTTTTTTCGGGGCGGATTTTTTGTTTTCGGCCTCATTTTATTCAAATACGATTTCATTGGTATCCTATAGCACTTTGTGGGATCAGCCTTGTACTCCGTCAGCCCTTGGCAAAAGCAAATAGCGATAGAATGTCGCATAATAAATCCCAAAAGGGAGTATCCAAATGATTGTAGACAAAATATAAAGCATATTTGCCGCTTGCGGAAAATATGCGATACTAATCCGCGCAATTGTAGCAACAACTATCAACAGTACGCTTAAAACCATCAATTTATTTGATACCAGATGTCTTCCGGTATGCACATATGAGACGATCACCATCACCATGTAAAAGCTTAGTCCGAATGCTCCCGTGCTCAAAAAATGCCTAAAGTGGTTTTGCAGCGTCCCCTGCCCATAAAGAATATCAACCCCCATGAAACCGTATCCGCAAGCCATCAGCACAAGAATCAACGACAAATAAATCGTATATGGCTTAAATATAATTTTTTCAAATTCCAGATTGTAGTCATTTAAAATACCTAAAATTGCAGCAAATGCAGCCAATCCTATCCATCCCAATGCCGAGTTTGTCCCATAAAAAAATTCCACTGCTGCAAACAAAGCGATACTGAAAATAGCCAGATTATACCTAAAAGGTTTGGCGAAAAATTTGTCATCCATTCCCTCATCTTCCATAATCTCATTGATAACTTCCATATTGACTCTTCGCAAAGCCAAAAGCAGAAGTATCATCATGATGCTCAGTGCCGCTTTTAAAATCTCCAATGCCGATGTTTCAAAGATCCCCATCATCGAACCGTAAAACCAACTCTCTACGATCAGCATCGTCGCTAACGCATACCCTAAAGAAGCATGTCTTTGTAACGGATCAAGCACCACAGGTTTAAAAGCCCATCCAATCACGACCACCAACAAAGAGAGATTGATTAAAGCGATCACAAACAGGGGAAGGATATCGATCATCCAAAAACTTATCCTGCCGGCTACCCAAAGCAGTATCACATACTTCAATTTTTTTCCTATAAGCGGAACAACTCCGGGGAAAAGTTCAGGAACGCCGGTAAAAACAAACGCCATGATTCCCGCCACACCTACGCCAAAAAGATATTCATAGATGTGCCATTCCAAAAGATAACTTCCGAAAGGATTGACCACGCCGGCCCATGCCAAAGCCCACATGATCGCAGTGATGATTATGTAAGGTGCCAAAAGTAAAAAAATCGGCCTAAATCCGTAAGCCAAATAAATAGGTACATTTTTTTCTTCAGGATAATGAAGATAATGTTTCGTTGCATTTGCCATTATTTGATCTCCAGTTCAAATGTATTGAGTATATCTTGATCTTTGAGCAGCTCAACCATCCTGTCAAATACCTCTTTATCAGTTCTTTCGATTTGCGGCGTATCAATCGTGATACGTTTGACTATCTTTCCAGGATCGCTTTTGAGAAGCAATATTTTATTACTCAAACGAATCGCCTCCATGATATCATGCGTAATAAACAAAATCGTCAAATTGTGGTGTGCGATATAGTCTATCAGATGATTTTGAAGCTCTTTTTTCAGTCCGATATCCAGTGCCGAAAAAGGTTCATCCAAAAAAAGCAAACTGGGCTCGACGACCAGTGCTCTGGCAAAACTCACCCTTTGCTTCATGCCCCCGCTTAAATCTTTGGGAAATTTCTCCAGGTCTTTAAGCTCAAGTCCAAATTCAAGCGCGATATCCGTAGCTCTTATCTCAGCCTCTTTTTTGCAAACCCCTTTGGCGATAAGCCCCAAAGCGATATTGTCCAGTACGCTTTTCCATGGCAGAAGCCTTGGCTCCTGAAAAGCAAAAGAGCTGCTTTTGAAGGTATTGACAATCTCGCCTTCGGTAAGGTCAAGCAACCCTGCACAAAGATGCAACAGTGTTGTTTTTCCTCCGCCGCTGGGCCCCACAATGGAGATCACTTTTCCTTTTTCAAGCGTAAAATTGATATCTTCCAAAACTCTGAAAAATCCAAACGAATGGTTTAACCCTCTAACTTCTAGTCTCTCCATGCTTCTACCTCTTTTTTAATAGGTTCCAATACAATATACTCCAAGAACAAAAGCGATCCTATCATCACCACCACCAACGCAAGCGCAACGGTTGTATCGAGCTGACTTCTTGCCACGGCCAAAGCTGCCCCTATACCGTCACTGCTGCTTAATAGCTCAGCCATCACCACTATTTTCCAGCTCATTCCCAAACCACTTACCCAGGCAGGAAAAATATAGGAGAAAATATGCGGAAAATAGAGATTGGTAAATTTCTGCCACAGTGACAATCCAAAACTGTCCACCATCTCTTTAAGTTCCCCTTCTATCGTTCTGGTTCCCTGCATGGCGCCGACAAAAACGATCGGAAAGGAAGCGATAACCACCGTAAAGATCACGCTGGTATCCCCCATACCAAACCATATCATCGCAAGCACCACCCAGGCGATCGGAGGCATTCCCACCAAAATAGTAACAACAGGCCTGCTCATAACAGAAGCGGTGGCAAAAAATCCCGCCATAAGCCCCAAAACAGAACCAAGCACCAAGGCAGCGGCAAATCCTATGATGGCTCTTGTGAGCGTAAGGATCATATCTTTTATAATATATTCATCGCTAAAAAACCCGACTACCGTGCTAAAAGTCTCTTTGGGGGAAGGCAGCACCAAATCACCATACAACTGATATCCCACATCCCAAAGAGCGATAAACAAAAAGATAGAAGCTACCGCGCCCCACCCGCTCCATAAAAACCACGGAAAATCTTTAAGTATTTTTAAAATAAATTTCATTTGCTGTAAAACTCACTTTCTGGCAGTTTTTTGCCTATAAGCTTAGGCTCTATCTCCAAAATTTCACTAAAAAAACGTTCACACTCCTCTTTAGAATCCTGCGCATTTTTATATTCAAGTTTTACAAATCCTATGGAGTCTTCGATCACCTCTTTGTCAAACATCTTCAAATACTTCGCGGTCAATTCGGCCGCCTCTTTCGGATTTTGTTTATACCACTCAAGCGCTTTTTTATACTCTTCGTCTACTCTTTTTTTGGTATGTTCATCCATGTCTGCAAATGTTGCGATACCCGCTATGGGCAATTTATTTGTTGTGCCTGTAACCCTGCCCCATTCATCTTCTATATTGAGCACTCTCTTGATCTCGGGCGCTACAAGTTTCAAAGGAAATGAGCCTGTCTTTCTCATCACCATAGATGTAGCAGGCTCAGCCAAAAGCACCGTGTCGCTTTGTCTAAGCATCAGCGATGTAACCGCATCAGGAGGTGTTGGGACAAACTTGAGCGTTACATCTTTTTTGCTGTTTATTCCTGCTTTTTTTAGCAAGGCTTGAAAGATGATATCGGGCATATCCCCCCTAAACGGTATCACCACCTCTTTGCCTTTCAAATCTTCTATGCTTTTGATAGTAAAATCCCTGCTTACAATATCCAAAATTCCCCAAACTGAAACATTCATAAGCTCCAACGGGATTTTTTTGTTATATAAGTTTGCGGCCACATTGGTCGGAATTGCTACAAAATCAACTTGTCTGTTAAGAAGCATCGCTCTAAGCTCATCGGGATTGTTCCATACTTTAAACTCAACATTCGATGCGACATCGCTTAAGCTGTTATCTTCAATGATTTTAAAAAATGGGTGAGATGCGGTTGCGATTGGACCGCTTAATACTATATTTTTCTGATCTGCAGAAATAATGGTTTGCGCTAAAAAAACCAGCATCACTATTTTGATTATCGATTGCATATCTTTTCTCCTGTTTGTTGGGTTAAAAATTTCATTTTAATAATGATTATTAAAATTATACTGCAAAAAACAATGATTAAAACTTGATTTACATCAATATTTTTCAAAATTTGATTGAAACATAAAAACTTAAATCAAACGTATTGTCTTCTGAGAGAAAATTATTTTTAGCGTAAATCACATAAGAAGGCTTGGTCGTTGTTTCGTATTCGCTTGCCGGAAGCCATTCATGATAGACCCAATGTATCATTTTCAAAATATCTCCCTGTTTGCCTTGCAAATCAAATTTTGCATAAACCCCATCAGATATTTTGAATTTCGGCAAACGGTCATTGGGAATATTTCTTTCATTTTCAACGACCACGCAGGCGATGTATTGACATTCTTCAAGAGGGGTAATTGTCGGATTATCATGAAAAAGAGCGATTTGCCTATAGTTGGAGATCTCATTATTGAGTATCCATGTGTGAAGTTTTTGCCACGCCTGCTTGATGTTAACGTTATACCCCCTGTTGCGTATATAATAACTTTCAAACACAGGCATTTTAACTATTGACGGCATCAGTGTACTAAAATCAGCATCTGACTCCATAGCCATTTTGGATTGCTGCAGGATTTGATTTGAATACGTTCTATACCCCCCGTTTCTCCATATTTTCGGGGTCATTTCAAAACGTTCCGCAAATGCTTTTATAAAAGAGGACTGGGAACTGTAGCCGCACATATTTGCTATGGCGGAAATAGTCGAAAATTTATTGGTCAGCAACAGATTGGAAGCTTTTTGAAGCCGGATTGATTTGATGTTTTCATAGATATTTTTTCCGAAAGCCTCTTTAAATATCCTATGCATATGGAATTTGCTTATGCAAAGGTCCCTGCTTAGCTCTTCAATGTCTATATGCGTATCTATATGGGTATAAATATAGTACATAATATTGTTTGCGATTTTTGTTCTTTTTTTCAATGTCTCTTTTTTCATACCATATTATAGCTATTTTAGATTATTCTACAAACACAAATAGAGTATAAAATAAGCAATATTGAGCAATATATTTAGCAATAAAAAAGAAGAAATATTTCTATAAATATCCTACAATTCGTAAAATATTATACAAAAGGTAATGAAACGATGAAAAAAATTACAAAAATCCTGGTAGCCAATCGAGGCGAAATAGCCTTGAGAATCATCAGAGCGTGCAAAGAGCTTGACATAAAAAGTGTGGCCATGTTTTCAGAGGTGGACATAGAAGGACTGTGGGTAAGAAAGGCTGATGAATGCTATCCTATCTTGGGCAATCCTCTTGATGCCTATCTTAACTACGAAAAAGTCATAACCCTTGCTCTTAAATCAGGATGCGACGCGATACATCCCGGATATGGGTTTTTATCGGAAAATGCCGAATTTGCGAAAGCCTGCGAAGAAAACGGACTCATTTTCATCGGTCCAAAACCGGAACATATTGCACTCTTTGGAGACAAAATGGCATCAAAAGTTGCCATGAAAGAGATCGGCGTGCCTGTTTTGGAGGGAACGGATGAGCCTATTATTGATATCAAAGAAGGAATTAAAATCTCCAAAGAGATCGGTTTTCCTGTTATTATCAAAGCAGCGTTTGGCGGCGGCGGAAGAGGAATGCGTATCGTAAGAAACGAAAAGGATTTTACTGAACTCTTTGAATCCGCTACCTCCGAAGCCAAAAAGTATTTTGGCAAAGGGGATGTATTTATCGAAAAGTATGTTGAGCATCCAAGACATATCGAAGTGCAAATTGTTGCAGACAAACACGGCAACGTGGTGCATTTGGGTGAAAGAGACTGCTCCATCCAAAGAAGACACCAAAAGGTCATCGAAATCGCTCCTTCTCCCAGACTAAATGAGAATGTCCGAAGAGAACTCTACAGAATATCCACCAAAGCCATGTTTAAACTAGGCTATGAAAGTGTAGGAACCATCGAATTTTTGGTAGATGCGCAGGATAATATCTATTTTATCGAGATGAATACCAGAGTTCAAGTAGAGCACCCGGTCACCGAGCTTATTTCCGGCATTGACATCATACAAAGAATGATAGAGATAGCTGAAGGAGATAAATTAAAATTTTTACAAGAAGAGATCAAATTTAGAGGATATGCCATCGAGTTTCGCATCAATGCTGAAGACCCCAAAAAGAACTTCTTTCCGGCCGCAGGCAAAATCACCAACTATATAGCGCCCGGCGGTCCGGGAGTTCGGATGGATAGCGGACTCTACAGCGGATACACCGTTCCTGCAAACTATGATTCTATGCTTGGAAAATTGATTATTTGGTCTTTGGACTGGCAAGGAGCAGTGAAAAAAGCACGAAGGGCTTTGGATGAGTTTTTCATTGATGGCCTTCCTACCAATATTCCTCTGCATAGAGAAATCGTCAGGGATCAGGACTTTATCGACGGAAAATTCGATACCGGTTATCTGGATGAAAAATTGGAGCATTTCAAGCTGGATGCCATCAATCATATCGAAGATGAAGAAAAACGGCTCAAAGAGATTACGCAATTGATTGAAATGATTAAAAACAAAAATATCACCGTAAGATAACAGACCCCCATATATCAACTCCCGAGTTATCCGTTTTAGGTTAACACTCAGGAGAGATAAATAAAACATAAAAAAGATTTTTATTTTCTTTTAATTATAGTTGGGATACGATAAGAATACAAATTACCTCAAGGAGAATAAAATGTATAAACGTATTTTAATCGCAAGCGCGCTTGCTTCTACGCTGCTCGCAGGCAGTGCAATGGCATCAGGCCATTATGGTATGAAAAATTCCATGTGCAACCAAGGCAGCATGAAAGGTTCTATGTGCAACCAAAGCGGTATGAAAAACTCTTCCATGTGCAACAAACAACAAAATAAAGGGCAGCACAGCCAGCACAAAAAACAGTTTGTCAAAAAAGTCATTGATGCTGTCAGCAAAACAGGCATTGATGCCGAACAAGCACAGAAAGTAACCGATGCGATCAATGCTTACAAACAAGCAAAAATGGCAATGAAACAAGAGGGACCGGTCTGCCCGCTTGATGCTTTTAAGGGAAACAGCTTTGACAAAAAAGTATTTAGAGAAACCATGCTCAGCAAACCTGATGCGATGATTAGCGCCAGAGCCGATATGCTAGAGAGCATTTATGCCATCCTCAATGAAGAGCAGCGCAAACTCTTTACGCGCGAGTTTACTGCCCACATGATCGAAAAAACAATTAAGAAAAATATGATCAAAGGGTACATGATGCCAAAACGCGGCATGATGATGCAACAGCAACAGCAAAAGCAATAAATTATCAATCCAAAGACCTTTCTTGGGTGTCTTTGGAAATCCAAAAAATTAAAATCTCCTCTCTATTATTTATTTAACAGACGTTCAACACCTACAATTTTGTATAATTTCAGCGATTTATCCAACAAAGGCAAACATTGAACAAAAAAGTAGTAGTTATCGGTGGCGGATACGGCGGACTTCGCGCTGTAGAATTTTTAGCAAAACACAAAGATATAGATATAACACTCATAGATAAACATCCCTATCACTATCTTCAGACAGAAGCATACGGCTATATCGCCGGCAGATTTGATATGCATGATATCGTGATCGATCTGCAAGAATGGTGTGACGGATTCAGGAAAAAAGTAAACTTTATATGCGAAAAAGCCATGTCGGCTGATTTTGACGCCCAGTGTGTACAGACCTGCAACAGTACCATCCCTTATGATTATCTGGTGATTGCCACAGGCGCCAAAACAAACTTTTTTTCATTTATCCAAGGACTGAGAGAACACAGTTACGGCGTTAAAGATTTGCACAGAACATACAACTTCAGAGTAGAATTTGAAAATTTGATTTATAAAAAACTGCAAGATAGAAAAAGTCATGAAGAGATCAATTTGGCTATCGGCGGAGCCGGACTTAGCGGTGTTGAAGTGGCCGCCGAGATGGCAAATACTATCGAAATGTATAAAAAAACGATAGGAAGCAGAGTCAAAACTATCAAAATCTATCTCATCGATGCAAGCGAAACCATTCTTCCTGGAATGAGCGATTTTTTAATACGCAATACCCAAAAAAGACTGGAATCTTTGGGCGTCAACATTCTTGTGAATACTTTTATTGAAAGAGTGGATGAAACGCATATCTATTTTAAGAATTCTCAAAAATTAAAATACCATTTCATGATTTTTACAGGCGGGATTAAAGCCTCAAGTCTCAACGACTCCATCACGGAGGCTCCAAAAAATAAAATTTCCCAATTCATACCAACCCGGGAACTCACTATAGGCAACACAAAAAATGTTTTTGCTATCGGTGATTGTGTCGAGATTAAAGACGCAAAAGGCAATATGCTCCCTCCAACTGCCCAAACCGCAGAAAGAAGCGCCGAGTATGTGGCCAATACTATTCGCAAAAAAATAGATAAAAAGAGTATTCAATCTTTCGATGCAACAGTGCTTGGAATTTTTATTGCTCTTGGCGGAAGATGGGCAGCGGGTGAACTTTTTGGTGTCATAAAAGTAAAAGGGTATGCGGCTTATCTGCTAAAAAAAGCCATAACACACATCTATTACATCGGTCTTCACCTTCGCATAAATGCGGGTTACAAAAATAGAATAAAAGATCCAAGATAAATTATATCTTCGCGTAAAATATAATTTATTTATTTTCGCTGCTTAAATAAGATGCCTAGCAGCAATCTTATAAAGGAGGCGGCCATCATCCAAAATACTTTATCATAACCACCAAAGTGTAAAACATTAGATGCGCTTTTTGGACAGCCTTTGAGAAGCTGCTGTCACAGACGACCGCGTTGCTGTACATGCAAGAAAATAAGATGCTCTTATTTTTGACGTCAAACTCAATCATTTGACGTCAAAAATGTTATAATACAAAATAAAAAAGGTGCGGTCCATGAAAAAAGAATTGAAAGAGTTAATAGAGCAGTCCATAACATCACTTGAAAAGATGGAAGAAAAAATAGAAGGTGCAAGTAAGGATTTTACAGAAGAGACGGGTGAATTTTGGAACGACCTAAAAAGCCGTTTTTTAAAAATAAAAGATAAACTCAAAGATACCGCTGTAGAATTTGAGAACAAATCAGAACTTCAAGCGCATTTAAGCATGATGGAAGCACGAGATAAAGCCGAGAAAGTTAAGAAAAGCACAGAAGAGTTCGCTCTTAAAATTTCAAAAAAAGCGCAGCACGAACTGGATATTGCTGCCCTTAGAGCACATCTGGCAAAAATGGAAAGTGAAGACATATGGGAAGAGACACAAAAAAGACTTTCTAGTAAATACCAAGAATCCAAAATAGAAGCAGATAAATTGACTCAAAAAGCAGTAAAGGAAATTAATGAAATTTTCTTCAAATTAACCTCCATATTTTAAGCCGTTAAAACGGTTTGAGCGTCTGGATAGACATCTCTTTAAAGCATCCAAGAGAAAGCAAGAGCGGTGAAGAGTTGTTGCATCGGACGTTTTTTTAAGATGCAATCAACTTTAAATCTACAGCTGTTTAGATAAAGCATTCATGAGTTCATTTATGCTTTTGGTTTGCAAAAATTCCCTAAATTGGGCTCTATCTGTTTTCAAAATACTTACACCCAAAATTTCTACATCATAAATAAGCCATTCTTCTTTATCGGCTATTTTTGTTTTAGGTTTATAGAACTTATAAACAATTTCAAGTCTGTTTTCTTTGCCGGTCAAATCTGTTACAAAAGCGATTCTATCAGATTTCGGCTGCTGAATTTTTTTAATCTTTACCTTTTCGCCCTCATAGGCATCGATCTTTGCAGAGTATGAATTTTTCATTCTTTCTACGTAAAGATCAACAAATTTTTTTGCATCTTTTGCCGAAAGCTCTCTCCATGCATTGCCGAGGCTCAGTTTCGCCATTAGTTCAAAATCAAACATCGGTGTCAACGCTTTAACGATTTTGCCATTTCTTGCATCCTTGGAAAGTTTTTTATCTTCTACGATCAACACTACTTCATCTATTTTTTTTAAAAAACGGTTTTGTAGCTGTATCTGCTCATTTGCTGCAGCATTTTGCGCTGACAACAAAAATAAAAACAATAATAAAATTTTTTTATACATATTTCTCATACTTTATTCCTCGATCTGTTTTTTTCTATACTGCTCATAGGCATCTCTTAGATAAGGATACAAATCCACTGCATCTTTTTTCATTTTTTCGTAATTTTCCATATCAAGCGAAACACGATTGACCTCTTCGAGTGATTTTGCAGATACAAATTCAGCCCATGTATCCGTCAGTGTCGGGTAGCTCCGCTCTGTATAATCAAGAGGGCTCAAAAGTGCGTCGGGATAAAGGCTTATCGTATCTCTGAGATTTGAAGGTCCAAGAAGCGGCAGAACGATATGCGGCCCGCCTTCAACACCGTAATATCCAAGCGTCTGGCCAAAATCCTCTTCATGCGCGTTAATCTTAAAATAACTCTTTGCAGGATCAAAAAGCCCCAATATACCCATGGTACTATTGATGACAAACCGTTGCGTCTCTTCGATGGCGCCGGAAAATTTCCCTTGCACTACACTGTTTACAAATCTCACGGGAAAGTAAATGTTATTGAAAAAATTTCTTACACTCTCTTGTGCCCAAAGAGGCACTGTATGATTGTAGCCGTTTGCAACAGGCTTGAGTGCATGCTCATATACACTGTCATTAAAACGTGTCATGGCTTTATTGTAGCCGGCAAAAGGATCATTCACCTCTTCTGTTTTAAACTCATCGGCAAAATCTTCCAATTCGCTTTCTGTGCTATCGTTTTCTTTTTGATTAAAAATAAGCCTGTCCTCACTCTGCTTCTCAAGTGATTTTGCATTACATTCTGTACAACCTGCAGCAAAAATAAAAAGTACAACAAAATAAAAAGACTTCAAGCCTCTGCCTTTCTTTTACCCCTAATCATCCCCGCCAAATACAAAAAATTTATGTTCTCTGGCTCATTTGATTAAAATTCTTGAAGAAGTTTATAGTAAAAATACTTAATAATACATAACGATATCTTATCGTTTGAAGCAAGAAGGAGCGGCCCGATAGGTATCCGGCCGCTCAAAAATCATAACTTAAAAAGTATAAGTCACGCCTAAATTGATAGAATCAACCACTACATCTTGACCTTCGAAAGCCCCGTCAAAGCCTGTATCATCATAGAGTCTCGTATAATCTGCAAATACGGCGATAGTTTCAGTGATAGCGTAGTCTGCACCTAGCCCCCACTGGAATCCTGATTCAGAAAAGTCTCCAAACTCTGTCGTATCAAGTGCTACCTGCCCGTATCCAAGCAATGCATACACATTGATATCCTTGAACGGATACATCCCCTTAAGATAGATAGCGGCATTTGTAAAATCGCCGTCCAGATCATCATCTTCCCCATACCCGTCAAACTCAGGGTCACCGATATTCATTGTATATCTTGCTTCAAGTCCAAGATATTGGTTATATTTGTAGCCCGCCAGCAATAATGCTGAATGCGCAGAAATATCAGCTTCTTCACGCTGAATTTCATCAATATTCATATTCATGTAGGCATATCCTAAACCTACATAAAACGCACCCGGGAACGGAGCAGGCTCTACTACTTCGGGAACTGTTACTTCAGGCTCTACCGGAGCGATATCTCCGCCTGCGAATGCAAAGGCATTCATCGCCACTGCTGCCAGGATTGAAACTGTAATTTTTTTCATTGTTTTTCCTTGTTTTGTTTGAGCGTTATTATATACCTACTCTCTTAAAAGATTACCATTGGTATTTTTAAAAGACAAGAACTTATCCTAGTGGCGATCCTTTCTGTCTCTGTCTCTATAGTCTTTTTTTAAATCCTTTCTGTCTCTGTCTCTATAGTCTTTTTTAAAATCCCTTCTGTCGCGGTCTCTTCTGTAGTCTCTTTTGTCAAACCGGTGACCGTGATTATAATAGCGTCTGTCTCTATAAAAGCGTCCGTGTCGATAAAAACGTCCGTGTCTTAATTTGCGGCCTTTATAATAATAATGTCCGTTACGCCATACTCCGCCATAATAATATCTTCCATTGTAAAAATAATAAGGCTGATCATAATAGGGTCTGTCAAATGCACCGGTAATAATATCTATCACCACTGCTTCAAGAGGATACGGGGGCGCAGCAAATGTTTTAGTGGTTCCGCCTGTCAACAGCATGCCGCATACAACCCCTGCCATTCCCCACTTTTTAAAGTTTATTTTTTTCATATTAAATCCTTTTTAATAATATACCTTATATTACACCGCAAAAGTGTAGTTTTTGTGAAATGCGTGCAAAAACTGGCAGCAAATAAAACTTTATTTACTTTAATAGTTGTTTTTAAATCATAACTAACTTCAAACCAACTATAATCATATTTTACATTTGAAGGAGAAAGAATATATGAATTCAGAAAAAGTGATTTCAGGTTTTTTTATCATCTTATCACTTACGCTAAACTTTGGTTTCGTCTATGGAGAGATCGATGTGATCAATCATCACAGCGTATATGAGCTTTATGCTGCAATCGCGGTTAATTTTATTGCCACCATTATGAAACTGGGCGACAAAACACAAACAGGATCGGTTCTGCTTGCCACAAGTTTTGTCGCGGACCTGCAATTGATTGCCGCTGCTGCCGTTTGGGGGATTATCAATATGACGGGCACTATGACTGCGGATCTCTTTTCTATAGTGGTATCTTTGGCTGCAGGTGCTTTGATAGCTAATGTTATATCTGTGGCATTATTTATCGGCGAAACACTCCTTTTGAAGCGATAAAAGGTTTACATGCATCACGAATCTTCCATTTGGCTCATTCTAAGAAAATTAAGAATACCGCTTATTATTTTGAATCTTGCACATGCTGTTCCTGTGCTTCTTCTGACTCTGATTCCGGGTGCAGATGGTGATGGCAATCCTTATTACTTTAGTTTTTTTGATGCAATGTATGTGGTGGCCTACACGGCAACCACTATCGGTTTTGGAGAAATTCCCTACGCGTTTACCTATCCGCAGCGGCTAGTAATGCTTGTCACAGTTTACGCAACTGTTCCTGCCTGGCTTTATGCGCTTGGATCGATTATCGCTCTTTTCCAAGACAAAGCGTTTATTTATGCTATCAGAATGAACACTTTTAGACGAAAAGTACGGAATTTAAAACAAGATTTTATCATTATTTGCGGCTATACGGATGCAGGAAAACTTCTTATCGATAAGCTCAATGAAGACAATCTTTACCGCATCATCGTCATAGACAAAAATGCCGAAAAAATCGAAGCGCTCAAGAGTGAACTTTATATGCCGTCTATTCCTGCGGTCATTGCAGATGCTTCTTCGACGGATGTATTGAAATCCGCAGGAGTGCTCTCGCCCCACTGCAAATACCTAATTACTCTCTTTGACGATGACCAAATTAATCTTAAAATCTCCGTACGTGCGCGCATTTTAAATAAAAATCTCAAAATTATTGCACGCTCGGGATTGAGACAGGGAGGAGAAAACCTTACCAATATCGGTGTAAACCATGTGATTGATATCTTTTCTATTATCGCCCGCCGGATTGATTTTGCCCTAAAATCGCCCTATCTTTTTAATCTTTTTAGCTGGACACAAGGAGGAAATCTTCATGTCAGCAAAACCGATATCCTGCCTACGGGAAAATATATCGTCTGCTCAGGCGGACGCTTTGGAAAGACGCTTAAAAAAACCCTAGATAAAAATCACATTGACTATATCTTCTTGGATGTCAATAAAAAAATTCATGAAAAAGTGGTTTCCGACCAAGAATTTTTTCTTGAAGCGGGCATCATGAATGCTTCGTGCATTATCGCAGGAACCAATGATGATGCGATCAACCTTTCCATCATCGCAACTGCTCGTGCACTTAAACCTGATATTTTTGTCATTGTGAGAGAGAATGAACTTGAAGAAAGAAGCTTATTTTCTCATTTACGTGCCGATAAGATCTTTATGATCGACCAAATTGCTGCCCTGGATGCATACAACTACATCGATCGTCCGATGACCTTTGATTTTATCGACACCATCTCTTCGTTTGAAAAAGAAAAACTCATCCATACCCTAGAATATATCACCAATCGTGTCAACAAACGCCCTGCTCTGTTGGAGCTTGCAGTAAATCCCAACACCATGTATGCCCTCTCTGCATTTTTAACCCATATGCCCGTTAAGTTAGGTCAACTTATAGACAACCCTTACCGTGACGGTATGGATTTGGAATTAGCTGTACTGGGGATCAAACGCGAAAATGGTGAATTTATTTTGCTGCCAGAGAACACAACATTTTTACAACCCAACGATCATTTGCTGATTGCCACTATTCCGTCCTGTCTAAAACGTTTTATGACCATCGTCAACCATCATCACGAGCTCTACTATGTGCTTCACGGCGTTGAAGAAAAGTCGATATATTTTCCTTTTACAAACCGCAAGATAGCACTTTAATGCCATAGCCATCCCCCATATTATGATGCTCCCTCAAGATGCGATCAATATTTTTGGGCAAAAAATCAGCTTAAAAACCGTTTGAGAATCAGAAAATTTATAATACCTGTTTGGTTTTGCAAAATCATACTTATGAAATTATGTTTATTCATTTTAATCCTTTGATTCTCATATACCAATCAGGCCAACAAACATTGCAGGTCTCTTTGATTTCCAAAAAGTCTATTTTGGGTAAAATAGGAAAATAAAACTCATTCGCATAAGCAAATCGTTAAAATAAAAAGGAAAAATATGTATAAACTCATCCATTGGTTTGCCATTTTGTGCTCTGTGTCTCTTTTTTTTGCAGGCTGCAGTCAGTCACCTAAACCCCATGCAAAACCGGTCATAGCCAAAGATTCTTTGGAGGCAATTGCTTATGACGAAAAGGATTATCGTATTGACGAAAAAGCAAAAATTGAAATTGGCAATGCTTCTTATTATGCCACGTGCATGAATGGAAGGCGCACGGCAAGCGGTGAAGTATGCAATCTCAGCCTCCATACAGCAGCACACCGTACATTGCCTTTTGGAACGATGATACGTGTCACTATGCTTCAAAACGGAAAAAGCGTAATAGCCAAAGTCAACGACAGAGGACCTCACAGCAAAGGAAGAGTAGTTGATCTCTCACTTGCCGCTGCCCGCAAGATAGGAATGATTCGCGCAGGTATTGCGAAAGTTAAAGTGGAGAAACTCGAAGAGTTGTAACAAAACTGCCGCAAATGAACATTTTTGGGCACACTTTGGGCACGGTAGCCATTTTGAACGTAACAAAGTTCGTGTTTTAGGGATTTAAAATAGTAGGTGGCGGACAGTGAGGGAATATAACAATCAAAACAATCCCCTGTTTAACTGGATATATTTGAATTTATTTAAATTTTTAGCCACTTTTTTAGCCACAAATTAATATATAAAAAAATTTACATATTTAAAAACAATCACAAAAATATAATTACACACGGTGTGTAAGTATTTATTAAGTAAATAGTGTGTATAATGTGTATATATAAGGAGGTACGGCGGATGGACGCAAAAGAAGTCCTAAAGATTCTTTTAAAAGAAGGCTTCAAAGAGGTTTCCCAAAAAGGTTCACACAAAAAACTCACAAAGGGTGAAAAAACGGTAATAGTTCCGGTGCACGGAACAAAAGATATACCGAAAGGGACCCTGAAGAGTATAGAAAAGCAAAGCGGAGTACCCCTCCGCTGATTGATACATCAAAAAAGTTAAAGGAAAAAAAATGGAATATATTGCATTTATTCACAAAGAAGACGGAAACTATGTTGCAACTATCCCTGATCTGAACTATACATCTAGCTTTGGAGAAACATTCAAAGACGTAGTACTGCATATTACCGAGGCTGCAGAACTGTATTGTGAAGATTTGGAAAAACTACCTGCCTGTCGAACACTTGAAGAGCTTGAAGCAGCTGGAATTAGAGAAGATGGGGCTATTCCTCAAATCATAAACCCAAAAGTAGAAAAGTTGAGACGTATAAATATCACTATCTGCTCTTCTGCGCTAGACATAGGAGACCAAAGAGCGAAAGAGCTTTTTGGAGGTAACAGAAGTGCATATATCCAAAAACTTATTTTGAGAGATGCGGAAGAGTCGGGAGCGCTTCGTCATTAAAACGCATTATTTGCATACCATATTCGCTGCTTCAAGCTGCATAATGTATGCGTCTTTCTTCGTGCAATTTGACAAATGCTGTTTCATCCTTTCAGACCTACTTTGTTTTTCAGAATGATCATATAATGGTCGTGCAACAAAAGGTGTTCGGCAAGAAACAAACACCTTTTGGCCGCACCCGCTAATCGCCATACTTATCAAGAAAACGGAAAGCAGCATCACACTCTGTTTCATTTGCACCCCTTTTAAGTTTTTCAATTTCATCTAGCTTGTGTACAAGAAATTTCCCTGTATCATCTATAGCGTTCTCGTAAACTTTAATGCTGCTGTCATATGCTCTTTTCTGCGATTCAGACCCAACCTTAAATGTTATAATTTCTGCCTCATACTCGCCACATTTAATCCACATAAATATACCCATAGAGACAAGCATAATTGTGAGCGCCGCGATTATATAGTCTTTTATGTTCAAGCTTAGCATTACCACATCTCCCACGTTGTCGTTTTTTCTTTCATATCATGATAGATACTTATAGAAAATTTTTCTATCTTAACCGGGTACTCATAGTTGATGTCACATGCGCTGCGCGTCTGGCCATTTTTGAATCTGATCGTTTTTCTTCGGCAGTACTTCTTTACGGTTGACTGCTCAAGCGACCCCCCGGAACGCTCTATCTCCTTAAGCACAAGCCACCCGCCGTTATAAGCCTGAAACGGTATCCAAAGCTTTTTATTGCCGGCGGCATACGCCTTCTCAATCATCCTCTTCATAATCAGCACCTGCGCTTTTGTAAAGTTCGGTATCGTCTTGAGGTTGTATACGCCGTATGCTTTTAGATATCCGCTCCACCACTTCCACGTGATTTGCGCCGGGCTTTCACTCCCCACACCGTCATAAGATATGACAAACCGACAGTTTGACTCCTTGTGGACCTGCGCTACAAGATATACATACGGGAAATCATGTGCTATTAGCTCTGCACTGTACTTTTTAAGATAAGGAGCGTATGGCCGGCAGCTATCAGCTATAGCTTGTGTATGCAAAAACAAACATAACAAAACTGACAAGAGCAAAAATCGTATTCGCATTCATATCCTTCACGTTTACTGTCCAATCAACCGGGCCAACCCAGTACTGAATCGCTTTTCTAAATAAAAACCAATGAACTATAGCCATACTCATTTTCATCGGTATTAATACCAGAAAGCTTAGAGGGTTGCTGTCTGCCATTGCGTTGCCAGTAAATATAAAATATGCCACTATGCCAAAAACAAAAACTGAGAAAACATCAACACTCAGCCTTACAATATTATTTTTCATTTTTTCCTCTTTCAAAATATAATTTAACAACATGCTCTAAATTATTGAACTTTTCAGTAATGAGGTCCCTAAGTCCATCATGCTTTTCGATAGACACGAATGTAACCTTCGCTTCATTCCACGACACTTTCCCTTCAATCATCTCTTTTATCTTTGTGAGCTCTTGACGGGTTTCATGCACCTCCCTCTTGATGACTTTTATGTCTTCATTCCCAGCGTCGGTACGGAACCGCGTATAAGCAACGTACATCACAACACCTACAAATACAGTTCCGATAGTTACCGCAAAAGTTATCAACCCCTGCAAGTTCATTCCCCCCCCCTTATTTTTCTTTAAAAAACTGTCTCTCTTGATGTTCGCCTTTTTTCCCGATGTTGAAACTCTCAACGGGCCTGTGATACCCCATCACTCTGGTGTAAACGATGCACTTTGTTCTTTTTTCCCTAAGTACGGGCGGCAAAGATTGTAATCCTTCTTTCATCTTACCACCTCTTCTTTCGTAAATCCAAATCGTTCAATGACGGTTAGATCTTCGTAGTCTTCCAAGATAGGGGCAATATGCCCTTCGTCGCCTTCTTGCAGTTCCCAACTGTATTCATTGGGATATACGGCGATGTCTCGCTGTTTTGCTATTGTGCCGGCAAGCAGCTCTCTAAAAATTTGTTTGTCCGTGTAAATCAGCGCCTCATAATCCTCTCTCGTTCGTACTTTTTCTACAGAAAATTCACCTCGCATATAAAACCTCCTTTTTGATGTAATTTTTTAGGTTAAAACTATCCGCGCTTCTTATGTGTCCGCCCCAAGACGCAAGGAATAGCTTTAGCTTTTTTATGTCATTTTTTCGCTTGTAAAGCTTTATTTTTCGCTTTGCACGCACCACACTGTCTTTTCTTATTAGCTTGTATCTTGCTGTTATCCGGTAGCCCAAAAAGTTTAATGGCCGTGATATTGGACTGATATACCACTTGCTAAATTTTAAGCGCATAAAAATACGAGAAAACAGAGACAATGCTCTTTTAAACCTATAAAGCCCTTGTTTATCATGTGATAAGATCACCGTATCGTCCATATACCGAAAATAGTACTTTGCCTTAAGTCTTGTTTTTATAAACCTGTCAAATATATGACCATATATGTTTGCAAACAATTGACTAAGAAGGTTTCCTATGGGGATACCAACTCCTTTCTCATCACCAAAAAGCTTTAGAAGTTCCAACGCCCTTTTGTCTGTTATCTTCTTTTGTATCTCACTAAACAGTATGCCTCTGTCGATAGAGTGAAAATACTTACTGAAGTCCATCTTCAGGTAATACACTGTGCCATTTTGTTCAAGCTTCCTAATTGTCGATTGTACTGCCCTGACGCCTCTATGGGTTCCACGACCTGGTCTGCACGCATAGCTATGCGGATAAAACATCTTCTCAAAAATAGGCTGAAGAATATTATTAACCGCATGCTGCACAATCCTATCCCTAAACGGCAGAGAGCTGATCATTCGCTCTTTTGGTTCATATACTTTGAATGTGTGATATGGTCCGTGCATATAGCTACCGCTAATGATTTTCTGTTGAAGCAAGTACAGATTCGCTTCTAGGTTCTCTTTAAAGGCAAGGTGGGATGCCGTATATCTATTTCCGCCCCTCACTGCTTTTATGTAAGCATTTCTAAGATTGTCTATATCAACGATCTCGCTGAAAAGGTTTCTATATTTGCGTCCCACCAACTATCCTTTGTATGCTGTATGTTGTTTTCGCGATCGCGCTACTCCCACAGTGACAGACCTCTTAATGTATTTGCTTACGCTGGACAAACAAGCTGACCATAATTTAATGGCCGCACCACATAACCCTTGAGTTACATGAGTGCAAAGTTTGTTTATATGCTCACAGGCGAAACGGGAGCCAATGTTCCAATCAGAATTCCAAACATAGTTGTTCCAATTCGACGTGCGCGAGCCGGCGTTGACGCCATTGTCGCGGTTGCCCCCAAGTTTCACGGTTTGTCTCATTTGCCCTTCATCCAACTATGTAAAATTTTTCCAACCTCGGCAAGTCTTATCGAAGCTACCTGGTGTTGTTTTTGAGTGATCAACTTACGATTTTTGTCTGCCAAAAACCGCAAATAGTATCTCAAGCTTGCCAGATTTGCATCTGCTTCATACAGACGGCTTTTCTGGTTTGATTTTAATGCTTTATAAAACATTTCAACCTGCTCAAAAATAAGATTGATCACTCTTTCTTTTACTACCCCGTGTTTCCGTTGGATATTTTGAAGCACGGGGTATATATAGTTCACAAACTCATCGTATTTTTCTATTATGATAAGTTGCTCTTCATTCATATCGTCGTTCGCTTTCGCTCACTAAGCAAGTTTCACGTGGTCACAGGCGAAACGGGAGCCAACGCTCCAATCAGAATACCAAACATAGCTGTCCCAATCCGACGCGCGCGAGCCGGCGTGGCCGCCAGCGCCGCGGGCGCCCCCAAGTGACACGGCTGTAATATGATTTGCATGTGTGGCATATATTTGTCCTCTGTTTTCTGCTACGTTTTGCCAAGCCCAGGTCGTCGATCCTTCGTCTCTGTTTCCAGCAACATCTTTTCCCCATATATATTGTGTGCCGGCTGCTTGTTCGATACCGTATTTAGACGTCAAAAATCCGTAATGTTCTACCCTTGCAAGTCCGCCGTCAACTGCACTGGAACTGGCTCCTTCTTGTACGCCATAAGCAATCGCCATAAACTCTGCATATGAGATAAGCTCTTTTGCGTGTGCTGCGGCGATCTCATTTGCATGAAACCATTTGAACCCAGCATATACCGTATCGCCGTTGCCACCATATTGAAGCGGCACTTTGGGTATGGCTCTTCCATAGGTAGTAGCCCCGCCTGCAATAGTAGCGCTGGCTTTTGACGTACCATTGACGATGTGGTCGCTATTTAGCAGATATATGTCGTACCATCTGCCCGCTATATACACCATCCCTTCTGGGTTGGCAGCAGGATGCCATTTTAGGTCCCACAAGCTATATGCGTTTATGCCCCTTATTTTCACCATATCTGCTTCTGTTTTGTTCCCGGTCGGCGCCTCATCCTCCAAAGTAAGGCCGTAGTGAAAACCTCCAATCTTTCTGCTGTTTTCAGCGGTATATCCGGAAGGGTAGCTGTTGTTTGCACTTAGCACAAACCCGCCTGTCGTGAGGGCATATATATAGTAGTCCGTACCTGCAGTTTTTGCCCCGGTATCAAGATTAACATCAAGGTCGAGTACATAGTCGCTCGCAAGCCTTATTATTTTGCCTCCAACGTTCACAACTGTTCCAGTAGGAACAGATACGCTGTGCGGCGTAAGCTTCGCTAGGAGTGGTGCGTTTGTGTTTTGTTTGTAGAAGTCTTGTTTTGTATCATTTTTAAAACCAAATTCCATACTACACCTCCTGGTTGACGAATACATCAACTGAAGTAAATCCGACAGATCGAGCCCAAAGTTTCTGCCCTGTTGTCCCATTCATTTGATTCCGAGGTGACAAAACCATCCCCCCTCCAGTTGGTTGAATATCTGCAAACAGATACTCAACTTCTTGTTCGGCATATGCAAACCCTTCGCCGTCAAGTATTAATGTGTACGTTGTGTCGTGAATTTGTATTTTTGATGTTGCCATTTTTTTCTCCTTTTTTAGATTTATAACAATATTGATATATTCGGCATAACCCAATTGACTGTTGCATCTCTTAACGATTGCCTCAGTTTACGTAATTCTGTTGTATCTTCGCCACGGTCTTCTGCTTTAAAAATAGCAATATCACATTCTTTTAGATGCCCATCCCTTTTAGCCCTGAATGCAGCTTGCTCAGATGTGATTTTTTCTTCCAAAGTAAAGTCAATTACCTCAAATGTTTTGATTACTGTTTTTGTATCATCGTCAAGAACTGTTTTCGATTCTCCGAGCCTTTGATATTGAGATAAAGCAGGTACTTCATTTATTTCTCCATACCAACCCATAGCTTGGTATTCTTCATCAGACATTCTCTTTCCATAAGATACATTATTATATGTACCACCTCTTCTAATCGTTGCTACGATTTGTCCATTTTCTACTTTATGAAATTCGTAAAACATTATTTTCCTTAATTTGATTCCCACGATATTGACATTGCTACTGAATATGAGTATTCGTCAACTGTTACTATTATGGTCCTCGGTGTTTCGTCTACCGTGATTAAGCTACTGCCGCAAACAAACATCCCACTACCTGTATAATCCGGCGTAAGTCCGCTGATGCTTATTGAGCCTGTGCTGTTATCATAGCCCACCGCAGTTACGAAACCTCCTTTTTTGGCATTTAAAGAAAGATTCAAATTGGTTGCATATTCTGCCGACTTTGTTGCATACGGGGTAGAGCTTAGATTATCTACCGTCCATACTCCGATTGCACATCTAACCATTGTACCAGACCACGCTATTACAATATCCGCTGTCGTACCAGTTGGAACTTCAAACAAATAAAAATACACACCTGAAAGATACCCACCCGTTGTGTTTAATTCATACCCGATTAGTGTACCGCTTATGCCGCCAACTGTAACTGACGATATTGTTCTTGACGATGACGACGCTCTAGCCGCTATGCCGACTATTATTTTTCTTGTACTTCTTGCTTCTCCTATCGAAACAGCACTGAAAGTGTATGTTGTCAATCCCGACCCATTATAATTTCCGGAAAAATTTAAAACTTCAATTTCAGATTTTCCAAATTGTACACCTCTTAATCGTTCAGCTAAAATCATTCGTAGCTCCCTAAGTACGCGGCAAATAATGATGTACTTACTTTCCACAGCACAATAGTATCAAGCCCAGTCCAAGTTGGAGCAACATTACCAGATGTTGTACACCATGTTAGAGTTGGTAAGGTTAGCGTATAGAGGTCTGCATCTTTTATCATTAAGGTAATGCTTTGACCGCTCTCTAAGACTTCAGTTAATGTTGCACTTGCAGTAAGTTCTCTAAATTGTATCGTACCGTTGGCTGGATTTATTTCCGTTCCAGTCATTGCGTAATACGTTTCTTTTGTTTCTTTAACCGTCAATTGGGCTGTCATGGTTTGAGCTACGTTTGTTTTCATTAAATAACTATTTGCTGGCTCCTTTCCAGTAAGTGCATCCTCTAGCCCTGCAATGTTTGAAATTCCGAGAGTGTCGAGCGTTGTTTTATTGATTTTAATAAAATTGACGATTTCTTGAAGTTCATCGAGGCTTGTATCGTTACTTGTTAACAGAATGTTTATCTCATCGATGAATCCTTTTATGACTTGACCTTGTTTTGCAGATAAGAATTTTGTTGCATCACTGGTTTCTAGATTGTCTGATATGTCTTCTTTTACAATGTCTTTGATAGTTAACTTATCTTCACCTGTCAATACTTCTGTGAGGTTCCTAGGCATAAATTATCTCCTTGTACGATATAAGGTTGCTTGTCGCAACGATCTTGTCATCAACGATGATGAAGTCCCCGCTGTCTGAAGTGATAAAGTCTCCGTTGTCGTCGATGATATAGTCCATAGTCCCAAGTATCTTTATATTTATTTTGCACTCCCAGAATCCTTTTTCTTTTTTCGGCGAAAAATCGCCATTAAACTTTACAAGAACGTTTGGGTATTCTTCTCCCATATTGTTGTTGTATGTTTCAATATTTATGAGAAATGGATCTAGCCCATACGTGCATAGTGTTTCCCAAAAAAAGTCAAGTGCTTGGATTTTTGCAAACTCATTCGTTATTACGTTGAAAGATGCAGGTATTTCCCCCTCTGTCAATGCCCTGCCGCCCTGCCCTTTTACGGCAGGGAATTTGGTATAATTGAACGGATATATTACACAAGGAAGAGCATCGTTCCATCGTGGTATTGTCATACTATCTCCTCAATGCTAAATGAATATTGTGAAATTCTTTCAATATCATTGTCTTTAACTGTCGTACCTGTTCCTATAGACATAAACCTTCCTATGATCTTTGTTGTATCAAAGATTGATGACCCATTCGCATTTTTATTGCTGCTGTCCGAACCATCGATTATCACCGTTTTTTTATTTAAGTACTGCAAAAATCTTACAGTGTCATCATAATTTAAAGTTCTTATATACACAGTTCCGCTATTTACCAATACAGTCGGCCTTTCTATATATGACGGGTTCCCGAAAATATCCTGCTCGAATGTACTCCAGTCTTTCAGTGAGTGCTTCATCTCAAGATGCGTTATCCCTGCATCTACCGCTTTCGCAAGCGCGAGTGTCCCAACCTGCGTATAGCTTCCAAAAAGCTGTATATCAGCACTGTATGCCGTTGCCTCCGCATAGAAAATTTCTGTCTTTGGTGAGACAATATCGGTGTTAAGAAGCGTACAGTCGATAGATTTTTGTATAGTTTTTATGATATTCCCGAGATTGTCTTTAAAGTCTATCTGCAATAAGTCGCATACTATTTTCCCAAGGCCTATCGATGTAAACCCTCCTGCAGCATATAAAGAATAAAACATGTTCCCATTTTTGCTTGCAAAACTATAATTCTTGTTGTCAAACGGCCTATAGATATTTGATTTTTCAATGGGCGTGAAGCCAATCGCTTCAGGCGAGTCAACTTGCACGAATATCTTTTGTGTTTCTGTAACATATTCTATTCCGGCATCGATATTTGTTCTTGCATAAACACCGTCGTCACGTACTATAATCGTAGAAAAACATTCTGCATACGTTGGATAATTTTCGTTCCATATAACATTCGCTTTAGTCTCTACTGTGTTAGGCGTAATACGTGTAATTACGTCAACTCCATTGAGTGTCATTATGGTTTCTTGAGTATTCACCTCTGTGTAATACACAATCACCTGGATAGAATCAACATAGATATTGTCGTCATTAACATCTTTCTTCTGGAATCCTACGCCGAAAGTTGAGCTCTTTAAAGCAGTCGGTGAAATTTCGTTCCAGCCCCATAAGTCGCTATTGCCACCGTATATCTTTGTCGAAATGGTCATGGCAGTACCTGTTGAAGATTTTGCTGTTCCTTTCCCGATGCTGCCTTGATAGAGTTGCACTTTTTTATCGTCTGGCGCACCGCCGCTTGCATACTGTCTTATTTGTACCTCTATTCCGGTTATGATCGCTGAATCAGGAATCTCGCTAAAATCATACCCAGACGAGATCATTGTATTTGTATACGAGCTGTCGCCGCCAAAGCCGCTATATGATTTCGTTACATATGCCGTATCAAGTGAAAGTATATTGTTTGGGTTGACCCAAGCGGCGCCGTATCCGTCATTCAGTGTTGTTACGGCAGATGGATTTTTTACGCTGGTCGCTTGCATATCGCCTCTGCTACGCAGAAGTGTTGTTTTAGATTCCCATACTAACGGATCACCGGTCCTATAGATTGAGTACTTCATCGTATCCTCACCAAGGTCGGCCTCAAAATTGTATGATGTGTCAGGGAAGCCTGCCCATACCCCGCCGAGTTTGACATATCTGTTTGACCATGTAGAATTATCGATGGATGTATCAAATGCGGCATAAACTTCAGGCTGGGCAGGCACTACAGCACCATCTCCCGACTCAAGAGCAACGATTAAATTATCTTTATAGACAACATCACCTACATTGTATGCTTCGTATTCATTATATACAGGGACAGCAATACTCTCACCTGACAGGTTCTGAAATATGTCGCTCCCATACAGCAGTTTCATGTTTTTTTGATATGTTGCCCTTATTGTCGGGTCAAATACCTCCGTCTCATCCGTCGCATTTGTGTATGCCAGCTGCTGTGCTACAGGTATGGATATTGTCATACCGCTTTCCTTGTTGTTTCTTCAAGCTCCTGAACCCTCAGCGCAACCATGTCAACCGCCTTAACAACGTCGCTCAATGTTGCATCTGCATTTTGTTTTTTTAGCTCATTGATATAATTATTGAATGCAGGGATATACTCTTCTTTTGACGTTGCTGTCTTCATGGCTGTTTCTGCCGCCATTCTGGCTGCATCCGCTGCGTTCAACGCTCCATTGGACTGTCTTGCTATCTCAAAATAGCCGCTTGCATAATCAGCTTTTTGGGACAACGATAGATAGCTCAAGTCACTTAGCCATGCGTCAGCGATCTCTCCCATCATGCCTGACACCGCTTCCTGCAGGCTTTCTGCTGCGTTTGACATTTGTGCAAATCCGTCAGAAAGCAACAGTATCTGCCCGTACAAGTATGCGCTCTCTTCCGTTGAAGTGTCCATTGTCTCCAGAAGGCTTCTGAATTCATCCCTTGTTTTCGGCATTGTTATCCCAAGCGTTGCGAACGATGCTTCCATAGACTTTGTCATAAAGTTAAGCTGCTCTTCTTCCGTATAGAAGTTCGTCATAAATGACGACATCGCATCCTGGAAAGAAGTAAGCCCACCGGCACTCTCAACGATATCAAGGATCTGCATTTGCGCAGTGTAGAGTGCGTCATAAGTCTCTGAAAAATAAAGCGTTAGCTCTTCTGTCTTGCCCCAAATCCCTGAGAATATATTGGAGAATGAAGACGTATAACCTGCGCTGGTTATCCATGGCAGGTTTGCAAAATCATCGTTCACATGAATCATCGTTTCGGACCATGTTTTAGTAACAGACATAACCCCGTCCTGGAATGTTTTTCCTATCAACCCAAACGAAAATGACGCCTGTTCATACTCTGTCGCTATCCTGATCAGCGTTTCCAGAGAATATTCCGCATCTTTTGCATATCTTTCCGTCAGCGATGCAAACTCTTCTATGTCATCTACGACACCGCTTAACGCTGTGCTAAATACCTGGCTCAATCTGTCGGAAACTTCGCTTGGGCTGAGCCCGGTAAAGTCTACTTTGCCTATATCAACGTTTGAATTAAACAGAAGATTCTCCAGGTTGACCTTGTCCAGTCCAAGAGAAATGCCGGCGGTCATGATCGCCTCATAGCCGTCCGTAAACGCAGATGCGATGTCGTCAATTACGGATGCCGGTAGGTCTTTGTACGTCTCCCTGATCTTTGTACTGTTTGACAATCCAAAGAACGATGATTTTTGAACAAGTGTTGTTGTATATGATCTGACGTTCAATGTTGCTTCATCCATAAGCTCACTGAGGGTTTGAAGCTCAAATTTAAGGCCTGTACCGATAAGAGATACTGATTTTGAACTAAAACCAAGGAATCCGACTTTCTGAGTGCCAACAAAGTTCGCACCTGTTAGATCGATCCCGCCAGCTGAAGCCTGAAGGCTAAATGCACGAGCGATTGAGTAAAAGTTCGCATCCATGTTCCTGATGTGCTTGAACATTTTGTTCGTCACTTCAAGCATCGGATATTGGGCGTTTTCAAATACATCCCCCAAATTTTTGAGCGAATTATCGTCAAACTCTACACGCCCCTTTGATGCATCTATCTCTTCTTGCGTCACAGTTGACGACAATAGGCCACCGATCACTTGGAGAGTTGCAGATATCCAGTCACCGGTGGAAAGGGAACCGAATGCATCGCCGATTCCTTTGCCGCTAAAAATGTTTGTTGCCGCTTTTCCGAGTGCATCACTTACATTTCTTGTGCCGGTGTCTATGATCTGATTGAACGCGCCGGCAAAGTCTCCGTGCAGCATTGATTCAAAGATGCCTGAGAACATCGATGACATCGCTTCTGTCGCACGCTGTGCCTCTTTCTCTATCTCAGATACTGTATCTTTTGTCTTGCTTTCTATTTTTTTCATTTCGGCAGCATAGATGTCAGCCAACTGTGCCTGTGACAGATATTTGCCAAGCCCCGCAAGCTTGTCCCCCAGCTGTTTGATCTCGTACCCTTCGTCACCGAGCACGGCTTTGAGCCATTCATCCTGCGCTTTGGCGGCTTCTTTAGCTGCCTTTGCTGCATCTGACGCGGCTTTTTTCTCTGCGTCGCCTGCTTTTGTAGCCTGCTGTGTAAGGTCTCCGTACGCTGCCCCGTGGTCTTCTAGGTATTTACGTGCTTTTTCTCTCTCTTTTTTTGCTATTTCTTCATCATTTGTTGCCGCCGCTTTTTTATACTCTTTATTTATTTTTTTTACCAACTCGAGTGCTTTTTTATGCCCAGCGCCCTCTTCAAGATCCTTAAAGTTTTTTTTGTACTCATCACGTGCTTCGCTTGCATATTGCCATGCAGTAGCTACATTTGAGACCGGAACTCCCATAGAGATAATATCTGCCTTTGTTTTCTCAAAAGATACATGATCGATTTTGCCGAAAATTTTACCTACTCCTGGGATTTTCGCCGCCGCGGAATTTAATGACGAAGAAAGTGAGTTTATCTTGTCGATTATCCAGTTGATCATCCCCGCAAACATATCTTTGACGCCGTTTGCCACATCTGCCCACAATTGAGACATCTTGTTGCCAAGCTTGTTCCAAACTTCCTGAATTGTATTGATGCCTGTGCCTATTACGCCTACCAATTGCCAAAAAGCGACTTTTAAATAATCCCATACCCCGCCGAACAAAGAAAATGCATCAGATAACACACCGGCACCCTCGATCATGCTGTTTATGCCGCTTACAACAGAATCTACAAAACCTTTCGCACTCCCTTTGCCGCTATTAAAAGCATCCTTAGTAAAATTTGAAACATTGCTCACGACCGAAGTAAGATATTTGAAAAGCCCTTCATCAGCTATAGCAAGCTCAATATCCGTCCACTTGTTCTTTATGCCTTGAATCGTGCCGGCCCATGTGTTCTTGTATTTCTCAGCCTGCCCTGCATATTTTTCGGTAAAGATAGCGGACAGAGTAGAGTCGATGATCTCTTTGTTGTTGTCTATGATTATGTTGCGCGCCCGACCCATGCTGTCAGTCCATCCGTAGGCCACTTTCTGCCCTTGCACAGAAGCTTTAGTCCCAAACTCTTTGAGTCTCTCGTTTTCGCCTTGCAGCGCGTCTGCCATCGCTTCTGCAAACTGTTCGATGCTTTTCCCTGATCCAATCGCGGTATTGACATAGGTCTTTAACTGCTCATTGCTGTCCTTTAGTCCGTAGTTCTTCATCAGAAGAAGTGTCTCTGTAGTCTTTTCTATCGACTGATTGTAGTCCATTGCAAACTTACGCGCCCTTGCCATTTCGCTCTGTTGCTCTGTGAGCGAAGAAGTAAAAGCGCCCATCCGGTTTCCGTACTGCTCAAACTGTGATGCCGTATCAAAAAAAGATGCAACGGATGATTTTACAATGTCGATCGCTTTATCTGCGACATACAGCCCACCGGTGAACTTCATGATGAAGTTTTTGAGATCATTTACACCCGTCTTTGCTTGATTGACAGCCTTATCAAACTTCAGTACTTCGTCGGATACCTGCGTCACCTTGCCGGTCTGCGCATCTACTTTGAGCGTAAGTTTAAGTTCCTTTCCCACTGTCAACCTCCATTTGTATATGTTTTGCCATTTCTAGCGTATCCACCCTGTCAAGGTCATACTTATCGCAGTATGCAAATACAGTATGAGGGTCTATATACACGCTGCTAAAACCTGCGATACGCGACATAGACCATATCCTAATCATCATCTTTTCCCAGTCATCTTCAAGAAAGACTGTATCCGGATGGCGCTTTAGGACGAACTCTTTTTCGCTTTCATCGGGAGCGCCGTATTTTGATGCCTGCTTTGCATAGGCAACGATCCTGTCTATTTTCTCTTTTTTGCGTTTCCCACCGCTTCATCCAGCTGGCCTTTGACATCATAGGCATTCCCTGATGTCTCAAGCTCTGACAACATACGCTCGATGCTTGATTCTTCACCGCGGAGGTTCTCTTTTAAAGTCTGTTTACTGAACTTCACTGATTCCGAAGCACCTTTTTCCACAGCTGCGATACCCGTATCTATCTGTTCAGTTGTCGGCTCGAGATATGAAAGCTGCGCAGAGCTCCCGTCTGCATATTCCCATTCAAACTTAACTTCTGTTCTTTTGGCTTTTAGTTTCATTTTTTGTCCTTTTGATTTTTTGTCCTTTTTGCTCAGAGGCGGGAGAAGGACGAACCCGCCACATCATCAGTCGAATATGACGATCTGGATGTTGTCATCACCGTTTGTAGGCAAACATGCAAAACTTCTTGTTGCTTTAAACCTGCCTTGATCGCTGTTTTTGTCGGTATCGTTTGCTACTGCTTTTGGTATACGGATCTCTCCGCGTTTTGTACCGTCTATCTCAAATAACCCAAGAATGATGTTTTTTTCACCCTGTGTTTGAAGCTCATCCCATGATATCTCATTCTCTTCGGTAAGAGATTGCGTGAGCTTCAGTGTCGGTGCGTATTCCTCGCAGTATGCACCGGATGGGCAGCTGGTATCTGCATGTACCATAGATGCGCCCCAGTCAATTTCGAAACTTTCGATATGCCCCCCTACGCCGTTTATTGTATACCCGGTACAGTCTTCAAGCATGTATAGGAATGCAGGGATATCAACCGTAGGTACTGCATTGTCCGGAGCAGTATTGACAAGCAATGTCTCGCCTTGATATTTGAAGCTATATGCAAATGTCATCTCTACAGGCTTGTTTATCTCGCATTTGATAGAGAGCCCGCCTTTACCCCCCTTTCCGCTCACAGTAGCACGAGGGTCTATCCAGTCTATTGAGAGCGTGTCAGTTTTTGCTGTTTTCATCTCATAGCTCACGCCCGCTGGGGACACCAATGCCGTCCCGGCAAAATTACATGTTTCAAGCAATACAGAATATGCTGCTTTATCTGCCGCCATCTTCTGAGTTATGGTATATGATATCTTGCCGGTTCCTGGAGCTACGATATCACGCTTTGTCCCACTAGTCGAAGACATAGGGTCTACCGTTATTTTTCCAAACTCCACTTTAGACATGTCTGTGCCTCTTTCAAGGTACAGTGCAGTTGTCGGAAGCACATATGCCCCAGGTGTAACTTCTTTTGCAACCTTGATCCCCATGAGGGCTTGTGTAAATCTACTTCCTGGCATCATTGTTCCTTATCTTCTGTTTTTTTAGGCTTTACATTTGTATAGCCTTTGCCGATGTAGTTTTTTTCGTGTGACTTAGGCACACTCATCGGTTTACCTGTAGCCTCGTTATACACGACGACTGTATCATTTGCCTTATCCGCCATTTTATACCTCACAATTTTTCATCATGTCTACAGTAAAGAGAAGCAAAATAAAATCAAGCTTGTCTCTACCGCCCCAGTCCATTTTCGTGCCGTCAAAAGACACGCCGTTTGTTGCGTCCATTGTTATTGATTTTAGCCCGACGATAAGATTGTCGCTTATCAGCTCATGGCTATCTTCAACCCTTGCTAAAACCTTCGCATATTCATCCAGACCCTCTATCTCATGAGCAATGATTTTGACTTCATAAACAACTATCTTAGGCTCAAGTGTTTTGATCTTGTCCGTGATGAAGTCAAGCACTTTCTGATGCGTAGTTCTCATCAAACAACCTTTAGAACAATGATCTGCTCTTCATCCACGCTCCCATAAGGGATAGGTCTTTTTGCAACCTCATAGACTTTTGCCTCTGTAGTGATTATCTCGCCGTGTCTGAATTCATAGGTTGAAAGCGTACGTGCTGCCATGAACCCAGACTCTTCTATGCCTTCTATGCTTGCATCAAACATAAAAAAGACCGTAGACCCGTCTTCCTTATTGGCCTTGATGCCTACTTCTGCATAAATTGCAGCAAGATCGTCAAGAAGAGGCTTCATCTGTTATTCCCCCCAACGCTTCTTCGACGGCTTCCACCATCTCTTCTCGCTCAAGCGCTGTATCTACCTTGCAGTAAGCGGCCACTTTGAGCAACATTGCATCGTCAAGTTCAGAGATGTCGCTGTCAAGAGCCTCTTCGAATAAATCGATGCGATTCACTTTTTCAGCCTTATTCCCTGTTTTATCCAGCCCGTAGTGCTCCAGAATGGTATCGATCTCAGGAACTCTAAGATCATTCTTATCTTCTGTGTCCAGAAGTTCTTCGAGCGTTCTCCATGCATGGTCCGCTTTTGGCGCATCGCCAATAACGATAGGCACGATAAGCCCGTCACCGATGAACGATTCCTGCTCTTTCTTGCTGAAATGTTTGTCAAGCTCTTTCTGGTCTACCACAGAACCGCCTTTCAGCGATCCTTTTGGGGTAGTGAACTTACATTTTACGCGGAACATGTCACACTACCTTGACAGACTTGAACGAATCTATATCAGACGGGATAGGAAGCGGTTTTGCCTTGCCAAGAAGGTACTCGTCATCCGGGTCATCCTGTGTCCATGACTTGACAAAGATCTCACCGACGAATACCTGGTTGCCAAGCTCTTTTTTGTCCGTGATACCTGCAAAAGCGAAGTGTCCGCTTCCTGTAGCGTCACCAAGTAGTACGCGGTCTACCGGGAACATTTCCTGTGTAGCGCCATCTTCATCTACATATACATCTTTGTATGCATACATTTCAATATTCTTCTCTTCATATCTACCGATGTATGTTACTCCATGGATAACATTCCCGTTCTCATCAAGCATCGGTGCAGGTTTTATCTGTCCTACAAATATGTTTTTCTTGTCAAATGCTGCTATCACTTTTGCGTTTAATTTGAATGAGGCATAAGCCGATGTACCCATCACGATAGCAGTTGGCGCTTTGCCGGTTGCAACGAACACTTCATCACACCATCTATCCATATCGCCAAGAGGATTAGACCCTCCGTCAGACCACAAGTTGGTGCCGGTAAGAACTTCAATATTGTCCGCATCCATACCGTAATCAAACTCCTCTTCGACACCTTCTCCGTTTGCCGTGAATTTCCCTGTAGTAGCCACGGATACAGCCTGATGCTCCATACGTCTGTATACATCGTTTTTAAGCTGTTTCTCATCTTCGATAAGCTGCTCTTCTGCCCTGTCCTGTGCTGTCATTCCGTCACCGTAGAAGATACTCTGGTCTTCAATGATGCTGTCTGCTTCAGTGATATACTTTGGCTTCAACAAAGGCGGCTCGTATACATCTACCGTTTTACCTTCTTTTGTCATCACTTTGCCGCCGATCTTCGGAGACACGTACGGAGCGAGTCTTCTCCCCCCTTTTGTCGTAACTACCTTGACGTATTTTTCAGGCGTATATTTTCTTCCTGCAAAGAAAAGACGCATAATAAGCCCGCCTGGGACGAATACTCTGTTTGTCTGTTGTGTAAGCTCTGCGCTACCTAGTGCTAATGGCATGGATTACCCCCTTTTCTTGATATAGATATTTTTATCTCTTAGAACATCTTTGACGTCATCGATAGTAAGTGTTCCGCCAAGCACGAGCGATTGCTCTGCTACTTCTCCGCCGATGTTGATAGGCGCATTTTGTGTCAATCCTTCAGGCACTGTAATATCAATTAGCAATATTGCCTCTGCATTTGCTGCTGTTGCAGTTAGCTCATAATTCCCGTTAACATCTTTTCCAAGCACTGACCCCTTAAGATATGTACCTGCTGCCATTACACCGTTTCCATCTACTCTCCATTCAGAAATTACGATAGGATTTCGGTCTTTAGTTACTGATTCGATTGGCTGTGCCATTATTGTTTACCTCCAGTGAGTTTTTTCATGATGCTGCCGTGAGCCGCGTCTTTTTTTTCTTGTGGTTGACCATCCGCGCCTTCAGGATTGCTAAGCTGCTCGAGTTGCTTGCCTAGCTTTTCCCCATTGTCTTTATGCTGGGAAAGGGCTGTCGATCTTTTATCCTGGTCTGCGTCAAACAGTTTGATCTTCACATCGTTTGCGCTCATGTTTGCATCTGCAAGAGCCTCTGCGATGATGCTTTCAACGCCGGGTCTTGCCAATGCATTGATGGAAGCGATACGTACCCTTTCCTGTTCGATTGCCCCGTTTACGTCAGCCTGTGCTTTGCCCTCTTCCATGATCTGCGCTACAACATCCGGGTGTGATGCTTTGAGGCTCTCCGCGGTGACAGCGGGCGAACCCTGTGCAGCAGATGCAACGATGGAAGCATAAACAGCTGGAAAATCTTTTGCAATAAGCTCTGGTGTAATGTCAGTGTATTTGATCATTGCCATACCTGTTTCTCCTTTTTTTCTAAGATTGAATACTTTTGAGAAGAGCCTCAAAAGTCGTTATCTCATCGATCATACCCGCGCGAAGCGCATCTTCAGCGATGAGAAGGTCACCCTGCCCGAAATTTGCCAAAACTTCGTCAAAAGTGACACCTCTGTTGTCTGCGACTCCCTGCACGAAAGTCTCTCCCAGTCGGTCAGCCCACACCTGTATCTGCTCTTTGCCGGCATCAGTACGGATATCTGGCCGCTTCTTCGGACTTACACGAGAGACGATCTCGATAGTCTCGACGCCGGAATCTTTCTTGAAGCTAAACCCGTAAACCGCCCCGATACTTCCTACCATAGCCGTTTTTGAAGCAGCGATATGATCGCTTGAGCTGGAAAGCCAGTATCCTCCGGAGGCTGCCATATCATCCACATAAGCAATGATCGGCTTCACTCTTCTAACATCCTCCATGATCTTTGTGGCCTCCCAAATGCCTGCCGCCTGCCCGCCGCCCGTATCATAGATCATCACGATCTCTTTGACGCGCGGGTTTTCCCCTGCCTTTACAATGTCCTGTATCAGCACTTCCGTGGAAACGTCTCCGCAAATCTCCGTAAAAAGATTAGCGTAGCGGTAAATGGACCCTATGACCGGGATAATGGCAGTCGTTCCGCGTATCTCTACCTTTCTTGTATTATCTAGGGGCTGTCCTACTTTTGCAGCAAGCATCTCAACATCATATTCGCGTGAAGCGATCTGATGCATCATCTCCAGCCTTTCCGGCAGTATCAGCCATGACTCCTGCTGCAACGCTTTAAAAATTCTGCTCATTGTTGATTCTCCACTGTAATGTCTGTAACAATTGACGGATCTTTGACTGCCATGATTCCTGTATCTTTGTAGATATTCGTCTCCTGCTTGGCCGTTTTTGCGTTGGCATTAAAATCTGTGCCATTCATCTCGGCAGCCTCTTTCGTGCGCGTGCTGAAGAGTTCTTCCACTTTCATCTTTGCCGCCCTTGTTTCCTGGTACGGGTTAAGCTGTGCCTGCCCTGGGCCGTTCCACGCGGCTCCGCAGTATGCTTTCATTATCATTGGGTTGTCAATGAACCCAGGAGCGGGGAGATACCCAAGCAGAACTGCCTCCTTGATCACTTCTTCATAGATAGGCTGGCAGAACTTTGCGGCGAACCACACCCTTCTTGCCCTGAACATCTTCCACGCTTCAAGCAGTGCTCCTCTTGATGCTGAGTATGAAGAGCTGAAATGCTTGACAAGCACCTCATAGGGGATGTGCAGCGCGGCTCCTACGTAGCGAAGCACTGCAGAAACAAACGGGTCAAATGAGGTATTTGGCCTGTTAGGGTTTGCAGTTTCTATACTCTCCCCATGCGCAAGCCCTATAACAGAACCAGCCTCAAGGTTTATCTCAGAGGTATCGTCTGCATCAGTTGTATCTCCGTCATACCCATTCGGAAGTTCGCCGGACTCTGTTTTGATAAAAACAGTAAACAGCCCGCTCACCACGGCCGCTGTGAGTTCGGCCTGCGTATAGTCTCCTAGCTGCTTGAGCGGTTCTATGACCGGAGCCAGCATGGTGATGCCGCGTCTTTGGTACGGCCGTACCTTTTCAAATACATGGAGGATATTCCGTCTGCCGTTTTCTGCGAAGACATCCACGCCTACCCACTTCACGCCTGCGCGCATGGACGGGTGGCTGGAGGAAAAGTGATAGCGAAGCGGCGCGCCGTTGTCGTCATTCTCAACTCCTCCTGCGATCTTCTTGCTGTCTTTATCCCCGTTGGGGTTGGAGCACATATCCGCTTCTATGAGGCGCACCGCTAAAGAGAAAGGAGAGTCTTTGCGCGCGATATACGGAAGCGCGGCGAATACGTCTCCTGAAATAAATGTGCCGGTAAGCGCGATAGCCTGAAGCTCATAGAAGTCGGATGTGTGTTCTGCATCGGCATTCTGGCTTTGCGCCCAGAAGTTGAAGTAGCGCTCAGCCTTTACTTCCCATGCGCGGGCTTCTTCTTCGCTAAGGCCCAAAAAGTCGTTATCCAACTGCGCCTGAACTGTAAGCCCTGCTCCGATGATGTTATATTTCATCGTACCCATGGCGCCATGTACGATCGGATGGTTTCTAAAAAGGTCTCTTGACACTCCGTGCATCTTCGTAAGGTCTTTTAAGTCGTCCGCATCAGAGTCCTGAGCCTTGAAGTTTGCTGAGCGCATTGAACGCTTTCCGGACTTTGTGGCAATGTACCCGCTGTCTGCCAATACCTGCATATGCATACGTGACCGTACGCGGTCAAGAGCCGCTGCCGGGTTGAACACGTTTACAGCACGGTCTATGAGATTCATGTGCACGAATGGTTTTTTCATCCTCTAAATACTGCCTTTCTCATGCGCACACTTTTTCGGCCGCCCTCAGTAGTTGGAGTTAAAGACATAACTTGTCTATTCCAGTAGTCTCGTCCATCGCGAATTTCTTTAATATTTGCTTTGTTGAATGTTTTATCACCAATGGTATACGACTGGTTTTTTAGAACGGTCTTTTCGGCTTCAATATATAGATTTAACATGGTTTCTGCTGTGTCAAGATCGATAGCCATTTTCGCTCCATAATGTTTATTTTAAAGCATTATGTCGGTTTTGATTTTTTTAAAACAGACATGTTTTTCTGTCTTGCGAAAAAGTTAAGTTTTATGATATACTAAAGGTTTTTGTAAAAAACTTTACTTCGGTAAACCTATAGACCATCTGCAAAGTCTCTATATACAAGTGCAAGCTCCTCTTTTGCATCCTCTATGATGCCAGGTTCATCAAACGTCATATTTACCGCATCGCTTATCGAAACATCGTGCTTTTGTGCAATATGTTCAAGAAGAAGAATGTATCGGTTCTTCAATGTAAGCTGTTTTCTAAACTTTGTCCTAATATTCCAAAAATTCATTCTTCCGCACATGTATTTATCTCCTGCTTAAAATTCTTCTTCGTTTTTTTGGTGACGCATTTTCTATATGGAACATAGGCTTTGGCATCTTCTCAACATCGATGCCTGAAAGCTCTTTTGCGCAGTCTGCATAGATGCGGCAGTCTGTAGACTCGTTTCGTTTGCCTGGCGGGTTTATCCATCTGCCTGCATCGTCCTGCTTTTCCACAACGATCTGGTCAAAGTATGTTTTATCATAGGTCACTGGGAAGTGGCAGTAGTTGTCACCCCCGTCTGCCAATATTAAACGGGAAAAGAAGTCGTCTTTTGCTGCATTGACTCCGACCATAAATAGTTTTGTCTTATATTTTGTCTTGGTCGGTACCTTGTTTACGACAGGAGCGTCTACCTGTTTTGCCCCTTTTATGGCAAATACGCGTCTGTGGTATCTTTTGGATGTGTAATCGCTGACTGCCTTGCCCCTGTGTCCTCCGTAGTCCACAGTTTTAGTGTGTATCTTCATGATCGATCCGGACTCGTGTTTGTATGTTTTTTCAAGCAGCACCGCATCAAGGGCGATTTTTGTGTCAGGCAGCGACGGATCGCCTACGATAACACCGCGTTCTATTCCCCACGTTTTTCCGTTTTTTCCGTATCCTACCACCTCATACTCAAAACGGTCATCCTGCGTATCGACACCTGCATGCAAAATATACACATCCGCAGGCACTTCTGCCTTATACGTCTCTCTTCTTGCATACAGCGCATCTTCTGTCATCTGTATATCTTTAAGCTCATCTTCCTGCCATGGCCGAGCATCACGGGTATTTACCCATGTTTTCATCTTTCTTGTATCGCCTCGTTTCATTGCTTTTTTTGCAGTCAATTTCTCTTGAAATATCTCGTTCCAGCCCAAAAACCCTATAGGTGAGTAGTATGATGGTATTCTAAGGCCTTTATGGGGGTGGCCTGCATTATCCGCGATAGTTCTGGCCCCGTTTCTTTGGTCCATCATCCATGTTTTATGCTTCTCTTCTATTAGTGTTCCGCAATGGTAGCAGCAGAACTTCACATCGGAAGTGAGTGTGTATTTATATTTATCGTATTCAAAACGGAAGTGTTCATCTTCAAACACTACCATGTTATCTTTATTTTGTTTTTCATGGTCTTTTGGCGTGCAATGTGGACATGGCATGTAGTATCGGCGCTGGTCTGAGTCTTCATATTCTATCTCGATGTTTGACCTCCCTTTTACGGTCGGTGTAGAATTGATATACACTTTCTTGAGCGATCCGAAAGCGTCTGCCCTTTTTTTGCCTAGATCAAGCGGATCACCTTCTCCTTCCACGTCAAGAGGGAACCCATCCACGTCATCTAGTATTACGATACGCGAAGAATCTGACCTAAAACTGATCGCCGACCCGGCCCACCCTATGTTGAGAGAGCCTCCGGGATATATCTTCTCGAAAGTGCCTCCGATGTCGTCCTTGGTTTTCCCGCCTGTTATTTTTTTGGCGATGTGCGGCATCACACGAAGCGATGGTGTCAGTTTTTTGTTTGAGTGTTTTTTTGCCAGTGTTTCTGAGGGAAGTATCATCGTTTGAGGAGCAGGCACGATATCCATGTAGTACAGCGACACGTTATTGCCTACCTCTGTAGCACCGATCTGTGTCCCCTTGATGATCTTTACCTGCTGGGTGCTGTCCTGTGGGCTTAGCCACTGCATCACTTCTTTAAGATATGGCATCCTGTCGCTTCTATATTTGCCAGGCTCTGCACTTGACTCCTTTGGAAGCATGCGGTATTCGTCAGCGTATTTGTCTATTGTGATGTACGGATCAGGAAGAAGCGCTTCGTAGATGCCGATGAAAACAGGGTTAGAGCTCACGCACGGCCTCCGCAGATTCATTGAGCGCCATAGTGATCTCTTCGTTTAGAAGGTTTCTAAAGTCATGTTCAGGCAAAGAACCGTAGTAAGGCATCACACGGTTTGTGATGACCATTATCCTGTCCCGCACCACCCTAAAAGCTCTGAAGTGGCTTTGGTACACCTTGTCTTTTAGTATGCTATTTGACTCTTTCTCATCTGCCGTGGCGCGCTTGATGCGAAGGTCTTGCCTCATGATGGCCATGTTTAAATCTTTGATGGTCATGTCTTCGGTCTTCTTTTTTTCATCCCCAGTAAGCTCGTCGATATCTAACAAACCGGCTATCTCTTCCTGCTCTTTGTTCTTATCAAATATCTCCTTCAGCCTCTTTCGCTCAGCCTCTTCCTGCTCCGGTGTCAGTGGAGGAGCAGACTCTATCATATCGATCAGTCCGTTGTCAGGCTTTCTTTTTAGCGTATTTGCTTCACGCTGTGCTTCACGCCGCGGATCTATATTGTCAAGGACGGCCTGCTTCACCTCTTCATACTTGAAAAACTTCTTCGGACTGCCTGGCTTATGGTGTATTGTGAAAATTCCTGCTTTTACTCTCTGTGAGAAATATCCTTCAGACCAATCCACGATACCGTCATCATTCAAACACTTTAGGCACTGTGACGCAGTCATAAGTTCCATTATTACACAACCTTTACTAAAGTTTTATCACTCATAAAAGTTAAGCAAGTTAATTTTCCCAAAACCACGCGATTCTCGGGGTTCACACTACCCGTGTGCGTTCTGTCTTGCCGAAAGAACCTATTTATTTTCATTTGATCCATCCTTTCAACGTATTGCTATTGAATACTTTTTCGATTGCTTCGCTAAGATGTATATTTTTTCTTCTGTCGTGTACCTTTTGAGCAGTATCCTCGAAACTTGTAAGGATTTTTTTATAGTTCGGTGTTTTTGATATCCGTAGCATACATACCGGGTAATTGCTGTCTGACATCCTTGCATATATCCCTGGATGGAGATGTGATTTTTTATACGAAGGTATAACAAAATACCTCTCTCCTTTTTTACTCATATTCCTGAACTTTGACTTCTTTGTCTCGTTTGCTGAGTACCCTGACTTATATACTAATTTGAGTTGAGATATCATCTTTACATATGTTAATGGCTTGATCGTCACGCCTGGGGGAGGTGTAAGTATCTCGTTGCGGCTCATGTATCCAAAGTATATCATCGACTTTTCAAGTCCTTTCCTTTCGCGATCTCCGCCGAAGTAGTGAGGCAAAAGAACTTTGTGGTGCCAAGACCACTCATCTACGAATATCTTTGCATACGGCTTTGATTTTGATGCTTTGTTGATGCGAACAGATGATATGAGTGGCCTTTTCTTTATGTTCAGCTTTGCAGCGATCTCTTTGTCTATCGATTCCTTTGCATCAAACGCAAGATTATTGAGAGACAGTACCGAGACATAAGGGATATCTCTATCTCTTATCTTGCCGAGCTCTACAGCTGCTTCGGTTATACTTTTAAAGTCTCCTCCGACACGTATATCTATCACGCAACTTCTCCTATCTCAAACGTCAATTCACCCAATGACATCTTCTCGGCAAGACGTTTGACTGTGAGCTCATACTCTACACCGTCAGAGGACCTAAACACTTCACGATCATCGTCAAAATTACCGGAAATCCATGATCCATTCACAAGAACACGGATATGTGTGCTGATATATTTTAAGTACTCCTGATTTGTAAGAAAGTTTTTTAAGTTGTATTTGAAATTGTTTGATCGATCATGCGTATAAAGATAAATAGCTCTGATCATTTCTTTATCAGGTACTTGCATATGATTTATGTATTCTTTTAATGCTTCATCTTTTTTACCTGTAGATACTCCATTCATCTTGTAGATAAAGAAAATGTTTTCAAATCTAACGCGCGTATTATTATTATCTATATTAAATTCTTCGTTCGGCTGCTGTCGTTCGTTTCGTTCGGTGCTATCCTCATAAACCCTTGTATTAGGGTGTTTGCTGTCGTTCGTTCCGTTCGGTTGTGAACGTTCGTTCCGTTCGGTTGAATTTTTGGCATAACTATAGTGAGCGTTGTTCCTGAGTGTCCTTCCGTCGTCAAAAAGATCACACTCATGCTTAAATTCACGTATCCAATCCCATGCAGTGCTTTTGCTCACACTCCATGCGGAAGCATAGAAACCTACGGAGTGGTGATCTCCCATTTCCATATCGTGCCAGTACGACATAAACGCCATAGCACGCTTCCTTTTCCCGTCCCTAATAAGCTCGTTAACATAGTCTATAGGGTATATCCTGTAATTAAGTCTCATGTTTTACCTTTAGATTATCGGCATCGAATAGTTATTTGTTCTCATCCCAACGTGCCCCGTGCTGTCGTATGTATACTCAATGCCTCCATAGTTCTCAAAAGAGGCAGTGGACCCCTTAAAGTAGCACTTGCATATCCCGGCCTCTCCGTCCCTGTTCTTGCCTACAATCAATTCAGCTTCTGCGACCGCCGGCTCTCTATCATTTACGTTTCTTTGGTAGTAGCTCTCACGATGCGGGAATATGATGACATCCGCATCCTCTTCTATGGCACCTGATTCTCTAAGATCAGACAGTAGGGGACGCTTGTTTGTACGCTGCTCATTTGCCCTGTTAAGCTGAGAAAGAAGAACGACGACCAAACCATACTGCTTTGCTGTCCTTTTAAGCTCTTTAGTGATCTCGTTTATTTCATTTGGTATATTGACTCCTGGCTTTTTGATGTAGCGAATATGGTCTATGAACCAGTATTTCACCTCAGGGTGTTTTCTAAAATGCTGCGCGGCTTTGGCTTTGATCTCGGCTATGCTAAGGTAGCTTTCGTCAACGATGTGCAGCAGGTTGGTTTTTGTGTAGAATTTCACCGCGCTCTCAAACCGGTCTTTTTCTGTTACGTGCCCTCTTTTGATATCGGACAAAGATATGCCTGATCTGGTTGCAACAAGTCTTGCCATGATCTTTTTACCGCTCATCTCAAGCGAATTCATATAGACACCGTGGCCTTTGCCAAGCGCGTAGTCCGTTATGGTTGTCATCAGTGAAGTTTTTCCCATCGACGGACGTGCGGCTATGACCACCAGGTCACCCGGCTGGAATGCGCCTACCTTTGCATCCAGTGAATTGATACCTGTCTTGTAGCCTATGATGTCGCCTGCCTCTGCCGCTGCATTCATATCCGAACGCATTTCTTCTATGAAGTCAGCAGAAGTTTTAACCGAATGCTTTGATCCTATGTCCATGATCTTGTCGATGCTCTTATCGATCCCGCTTGCTACATCAACGCTGCTTTTATCATCAGACTCTATCATCTTTTTTATCGAAAGCCCAAGGTTCACAAACCCTCTTTTTCTCGCCATTTCTGCTATCATGTCGATGTACGGATCAAGCACAGATATAGGGTTGGCAGACAGTATGTCAAGCATTGCCGCTTCATCCCACTCTTTTCTTTTGATCATCTTAGACTTTACAAACTCTTCATCTATAGGCCTCTCTTCGCGTAAAAGCTCAAGCATGGCAGAAAAAAGGTTTCGGTGAAAGGGAATGTAGAAAGCCTCCGCTCCTATACGCGCAGATACGTCATCAAGTACGAAAGGTTCGAAAAACACAGAAGACAAGAGCGCTCTCTCCATGTCAATGTTGTAAAGTGTTTCCATTATGCTTCCTCTATCGGTGAGAGACTGTACTCTTCCCACTTTACCTTTTTGTTTTCTTTTTTGTGCACGGTGCGCTGAAATATTTCTACTCCATACTTGTGCCGAAGTTCGCTTATGCGGTTTGGGAGACGTAGTATGCCGAACTCATGAATCGCTTCCAGGCTTGTAAGCCGGTTTCCTTTTTTCAGATGTTCGTATACTGTCCTTCCCTGCGATCCCATCGGAGGGAGTTCTCTCTTTGCTCTTTCCATCTCATTCACTCCTTAGCGTTTTGAGTCTTGCTTTTGCCAGCATGGCCGTTTCATCGTGCTTTCTTGCCGCCTCTTCGCTCTCTTTGATGATCGCTCTCAGTTCTGCTTCGTCAAGTGTTTTATCTCTTAGCGCAAACTTTCCTGTTTTAAATGCATCGTCACTCTCTATGAGTGCATTGTCAAGTGCGATATGGATATTGATGTCTTCTATAGATACAGCAGGTACATCGATCATCTCAGGCTTTAGCCCCCACTGCTTCATGTACGCAGTAAAAAACACCATGCGTGCATCCATGTCCATCTCTTCGATGAGCGCTTCTTTTCGTTCGTCATTTAGTGTTTTATCGTCAGAGTGAGGATTGAGTGCAGCAGATAGCTGCCTTGATGCATTGTCGCCTTTATACCCCAAAACATCGGCAAAATACCCTCTGTTCAGGTTATGGCGGTTGTTGTAGTCGTCCACGGCTTTGGTCATGGCCGTGTAGAAAGATTTAGATTTCATGTGATCCTCCCTTCGCGTCCGCTTTGGAAGGAGGTGTACGGTAAAGGAGGATCAAGTCCAAAACCCGTACACCGCCTACCAAAGCGGACTTAAAGATAAACATAAGTATCGTATGGTACGATGCTTATGCACAGCGTGCGAAAAAGTGCCTTGATCTGTCGTCAAACTTTCTCAAGGCGCCCACTCTAAGAATCCCCCGAAAGGAACTCTATAAAATGAGTAAAGAGATAACCCATCCAAAGATATTCAATATCAGTGGCATGTTCTTCAAAGTCGTTTCTTATACAAACCTGTCAGATGACCAGGCTGCGAATGTTGCCATGATGTTCTACAAAAGCCATAAGTTCACCGCAAAAGACAAAAATAAGACTTTTACCATCAAGACATCTTTTGATAAAGGTTCATCAAGGTATCTATAAACCTTCCGAGTTTATCTTTGTCCAATACAATGGCATTTTCTTGATATGGTACGATGCTTACTGTTTCCATCTCATCCTCAACATATCCGATAATATATTCAGATGAACCCACCATAATCCTCTTTAATTTTAATTCGCTATAATTGTTTTGTAATGTGTTGTTTTTAGCGTGCTTGATTAATATTATAGACAATTTGTCTAATCATTGTCAAGTATTTATTTTAATTTAATTCTTTGGGGAAGTGTCATGAGTTTTGAAATCACAATAAAAAATTTGGCAAAAAGAGTTGAAGATCTAAAAGATAAGGTGGTTACGGAAGAAGCCACTAAAACATCTTTTATCCTTCCTATGCTGAGTGCTTGGGGATATGATATATTTGACCCTACTGTTGTTATCCCGGAGTTCACGGCTGACATTGGTATAAAAAAGGGGGAGAAGGTAGATTACGCCATTATGAGCGGAGAACACCCTATTATACTTATTGAGGCAAAGCCGCATACAGAAAAACTTGACCGCCATAAAACCCAACTTGAAAGGTATTTTACAGTGACTGACAGCAAGTTTGCCATACTTACGAACGGTATAGAGTATAGATTTTACTCTGACATAGAAAAGCCGAATGTTATGGATGCTTCACCATTCCTTGTAATCGATCTACTTAACATAAAAGACAGGGACATAAAGCAGCTTGAAAAGTTTTCAAATAAAACACTTGATATAGACAACATACTCAGTATGGCCGGTGTGAAAAAATACGTAAACGGGATCAAAGACATATTTAAGAATGAGGTATATGAGCCAAGTGATGAAATGGCAAGGTTCTTTGCTTCAAAGCTTACCGATAAGGCAATGAGGCAAAACGTTATCGATGAATTTAAAGGTTATATAAAACAGGCATTCTCTGAAGTGGTAAGTGATATGGTTAACGACAAGATAAACTCATTCAAATCAAAGATAATGTATGAAAATCAACATATAAATCAAGAAGAAAGTTCACAGGTAAATACAGAACCATCAATAGAAGACGTTATAACTACAGAACAGGAGCTTGAAGGATTCTTTATAGTAAAGTCCATCCTTGCTGAAATAATTCCATTGCATAGGGTCGTAGCAAGAGATACAAAAAGTTATTTTGGCGTTTTGCTTGATGACAACAATAGGAAGTGGATATGCAGACTTCGCTTCAATGCAAAAAGTAACAAATATATAGGTATTCATACCTCAGACAAAGAAGAAGAAAGATTTGACTTAGAAAGTGTTGAGGATATCTATAAATTTAAACAGCAAATTATATCTACAGTTCAAAGATTGAACTCTTAATCGCGCTCTATAACCAATCTTTTATATTCCTATCCACCTGCTGTTCATAGGTGGACTGCTCTGTATTATTCATTGTTTTCTACAATGTAGTGCCGTCTTATATTTACAGCTTCGATAGTTGCCTCTGACTTAGTATATCCTTCAACTTCTACTAACTGCTCTACGTTTTCATTAAGTATCCTAATCATATGATCAAAATTCACATTATCAGTCTTAATATGCACAGAGAACTCTTTACCATCAATAATGACCGATGCACTATAAATGCTCGGATTTCCTATCAAGCTAAATGCAGGTCTATGAACTTTTCCTACTCTTGAAATTTGCCTATTATATAGTCTGCTGTTTGCATCGGATATAAGACTAAGATCACTCAGTTTTATGCCGGTATCATCATCCCCAACTATAAGCTCAAACACTTTTATCCCTGGGATAGATTTAACCTTTACTAATTTTTTTATGAAGTTTTTATAAAGTCCAGAAAGCCTATGATCGCTATTTGAAAAATCCCTATCTACCATACTTAGTTTTATATCGTTCATTGCTTTTTTTAAAATCTCAATGGCTTCAGTATCTATGGTCTCACTTATGTATGGTATTACTGTGCTGCCAGCTTGAGCGCTTACTTGGTGAATACCTTGAAAATTAGTGTTATTTACGGCTATAGATTTTATAAGTTCGTCTGACGTATGATATATCTTACCAGCAATATTTGGGTCAAGTCCATATCCAATATTAAGCTCAGGCCCATCATATCTAAAGCGAACCATATTCTTGAGAGTTATTTGTTCAAATGTTGTTCTAAGCCCATAATATTGTGCTATAAAAGAAGATGCCGCATTAAATATACCCTCTATGTTTTCATGATGAACTTGAGATCTTTCATGGATATTAACTTGCTCGTTTTCTATTTCAAATTCTTGGATAGATAACTCTCCATTGAGTGCGGAAAGAAATATGTTTTTATAGCTTTCATGTATCTTAAAATTAGGTACTTCTTGTAAATAATATGTATCTTCATCAACTACCCATGCTCTGAACATTAAAATATCGTTTCCACCTGCATTTAAAAACATTTTGAAATCATACATAGGTTTTGATGCGTTCATTAACCAAGCCTTTTATACATCGGAACTACGAAATTATGATTGTTGTTATGCAACCATCTTCCAAAATCATTTGTATATTTTTTTGGAACTGATGACATTGTCATATATTTACTAATTATACTCAATTTATCATTGAAACTTAGACCAGTGTAATCATTTAAAAAATAGTTGGTCCATACTGCATAAAGAGCATTTTCATCTTGTTTTTTATAATATTCAAAGCCCAATTTCTTCCATACCAATACACCATCCCATGCTGCATCAAGTTGAATTTCTACAAAATCATTATTGGCATATATATGCATTTCATTTCTATGAAGTTTTTTAGCGATCCCATGACCTCTAAAATTATCATATAGAACAAAAAGTTTATGTTCGGCAACCTTCCCATCACCAGTAAAACTTCTCAACCCTAAAACTTTATGATATTTTCTTTCTATTGGAGCCAAGTTCATTTTGTTTGATGAATTATCATAAATATTTATTGTTGTCTTTTTTATATTATCAGATTCGCATTCTGAAAATAAATCTTTCCTGTTTATCCCATTAATTATATATATTTGCCCTATATCATTATCATTTATTATTGTATTGCAATCCATCTTCATACCCTACCTATTGCGTCTCATCTGCCCGACCACTTCCCCGATCACCATACATGCAGCCGTCTGCTCTTCTGTGAGCTCTATGTCGCCTACATCTGGGTTGTCGCTGCTCAGGTTGAACCTTTTTGAAAAAGGCACTTTCCTGATTCTCTTCACATAGATCTCATCTTCATACATGATCACATAGATGTGTCCGTCTATAATGCCGCCTCCGTTGAGCGGAGAGATGAAGATCAGCTCTCCGTCGATGATCGTCGGTGCCATGCTGTCCCCTTTGACGTTGATGACATGGATGTGCTTGTTGAACGGAACACACAGGAAGTCCTCCACAAAAGCACGGGAAAGACGCATAGGTTCAGTCCCCGTCAGTGAGTCATACACCATCGCACCGCCGCCTGCACTCGCATAAACCTCCGGGTAGTATGGCACACTGATCGTGTCACTCGCCTGATAGTGTGGGGATGGCTTAGCGACATGGCTTTCCTGGTATTCTTTGGTGGAACCAAACTCAACATATGCGATATCTTCTTCCTGGAACACGCTGCGCAAATCAAGTCTAAAGTGCCTTGGCATCTTCTTTGCCCCCGCTCCCCTTTCATACCTGCTTACTTGAGTGATGTCCTTACCTATGGCATCACCTATTTTTTTCTGTGAATACTCATATTTTTCCCTGATCTCTTTAAGCCTACTTCCCCAATTCTCCATAAAAATACCTTTTTTCATAAAAAGTCTTGACAAAGACTTGACATATTGTCTATAATACCATTATCCATTTATAGCTAATTATTACTAATTATATCCAATTAGCTTTAAATCGGAAAAGGTTACCTCCATAAACAGGTAACTTCAAGCGGGAGATCGCGCGTCGCGTAGACGCAAATGACCCGTACGGAACCAGCCGTGCGAAGGTGCAAAACTAAGGGGTGGCCACCAGATAGCCTGAGAGCTTTTCACCAAGCATACCATGGTATGCTTGCAGAAAGTTTTAGAGGTGAACATGAACTATACATACCCCATCAAAGAGGATGAAGAGGTGCTTCTTACTACGGATGATCTTTTATCCAGATACAAGCTGGACAAACAAACACAAAAAATACTTCGCGAGAGAGAATGCGATCCGATGCCATTCAAAAAAATAGGCAAAAGAATCTATTACGTAAAAATAGACATCGATGCATGGGTAGGCCACCAAACTATATAAATATGCTAAATGATATTAAAAAACTACATATGAAAGTATCTAAAGAAAAAGGGGAAACATGAAAGAGATAGTCAAGTATTTAAAGCTTATTCATGAAGAGCTTGTAAAGATAAGAGAGCTTAAAAAATATGAAAGTGACAGAGGGATTGTTTAACCCCTCTCAAGAAAAAACATTGCAGTATTGCTAAATGGATAGGTAACCGTTTTTATGGTCCATCCATCTGCATACAGTTCTTTTAGTGTAGCATGATTATTTTCATTAAGTATTACCTCATTGTTGCGGTCATTTGGACTTGTTTTATGATATATACTATCTACTTTGCATAGTGCTGTTTCTTCATTTGCAAAGTTTCTTGCTGCATAAACTGCTATTTCCATTTTACTGTGTCCTTTATGTTGGTTTTGTTGACGCTTGATTATACATCAAGGACACTGAGAATGGAAACACAAAAAGCTCTCAACCGAGCCTGCAGTTTTATCTATGTTGCAACCTGCATGAAGAACGCACACCAACGAATCTCGCTACTCCTCAATCCTTTAAAACATGAAAAACGACAAAAAGCTGCTTGATGACAGCGAACTCTGCAGGCTCGGTTGAGAGCTTAGCCTCCCCGTTTTTTGGCGGGGGGGGTAACTCCTATAAATAAAAAGGAATTCCCATGGAAGAAAATATAATTCTCGCTGGCCACGTTGAGGCTATGATAGCCGCGCTCCAAAGCATTGGTAAAGGGTCGCTTGCCGACCAGATGGCAACGCATCTCCAAGAAGCTGTAAAAGCCACAATGATAGAAGGCAAAAGTTCGTCTGTCACGCTTAAGCTTACTGTAGCAAAACAATCAGACGAAATGATCACGCTTACAGGATACTCAGAAGCAAAGATACCAAAACCAAAACCAAGCGGATCATTCTTTGTTGATCCTATGAAAAACTTCCAGATCGGTCGCAATAGACCCAACCAGCAAATACTACCGGGAGTACAAAATGATAGATAAGATCTTTTCTTTTTTCCAAAAGCCAACAGAGACTGACGCAAACGGGAATATCCTGCAGCATATAAGCTACAATGTAGAAAAACCGAAAGAGCATCGTCAAAAGTTTTTTGCATACCCTATCGCACGGAACGTCATACAGCAGAACATTGTAGACAAGCATGATTTTATCAAATTCATCAATGAATATAAGACAAAAGCAACAAAGATATTCTTCGATGAGCAGGTGATCACGGCAGTGTTCAACTACTCAACAGCCCAAGAAGCAGATCACGGAGACTCGTATTGCAAGATGGCACTTGAACGGACAAAAGATTTCAAAGAGTTTATGCAACATATCAATACTTCCATCACGCAAAAGCAGTTTATCCATCTTCTGAAACGCATGGAACCGTACATTGTAGAGTTTGACCGCAAGGCAACTGAAGATATGGACATCATCGAAGTAGCAGAGCATCTGCACGCTACAAAAAATATCAATAGCATACAGCGCAATACACAGCAGGCATTTATCGTCGATGCAGAGATCAGGACTGGCCACTCAAGCTATGTGATACCAAGATACATCGCCTTTAAGCTGCCGGTATTCAAGAATGATCTAAAACTTGAAGCGAAGTTCGAGACAGAGCTTTTCCTAGATGCGATGGACGGAGGATTTGAGGTGAAACTTTCATGTTACAGGCTTGAGCAGACCATCGAAGAAACGGTAAAAGAGTTTACTGCTAATGTGAAAAATGGATGCGAAGGCGTCGAAAGCTTTATGATATAAATCATACCAACAGGATAAACCCAAGGACGGCCATGAGTGATCCGAGGAGGTAAAACACTTTCCCGGCGGTCGTCCATATCCTTACTTCTTTTTTGCCTTTCAGCCTTCGTTCTATGATCGGAATCCGGCTGATGAATTTTCCAGTGAACTTGTCAAAATTAGCAGTGTATCCGTATTCATAATCGTCTACTTTGTGACGGTTTGCGCCCTCGCCTATGCCGACAAGCACCATAGCAAATGAAAAAGCCGCTCCTGCTTGGTGATCGATAACCGTAAACGTTTCGGTTCCAAAAGCCATAAGAAGAAGAAAACCAAATACCAGCATCACATTGTACCACCTTGTAAAGTCTAAATTTTTAAATGGATTACCCATCTGTGAGCCTTTTGTTAGATTTGTTTTTGCACCTCAATTATAACACAAAGGCTCGCACATGGGTAATTATGCCTATCACACAAAAGGAAGAGAAAATGAAAAACACTACTTTGATATACAGGGCCATGGCGAACGGCTGCAAAACAGCCGGAGATCTAGCAAGATACTTGAAGGGGGAAAGATGAAAAAGTTTTTACGAGCTATGGAGTGGGAAAAAAGAGGCGGCGGCAAGATCGTCATCACTGTGCCGGTGCTTGCAGTTGACTTCGACGAAAAAAGCGGCAAAGTGTGCTTGCTGCATACAGACAGCAGCAAAACACACATCGACACCAACAAAGACAAAGTGATCATCAAAAAAGATAAAAAAATCATTCAAATCCTAAAAGGAAGCAGAAATGAAAACATCGAACAACGAATTTGAAAAATACACGGGCGGGTTTTTGGTCGTGATTTTGTTCTTTGCTTTTTTCTATGTCCTGGCAAATGCTGCCGAATGGTTTTTTGGAGGATAGTTTTGAAAAAGTCAAGATACTACGAAAAATGCATAGACTGCGGATGCGTTATACATTCCAATACGGACAGAAAATGTGCATGGTGCAAAGACAAAAAGAAAAGCAAAAAGAAAATAGACCCAAAATGGCTGGTGCGCGGGAACATCTCCGCCAATTCAAATGCTTGTGCGATATTAGGGGAAAGTTTATGAAGCCATCGATAAACGACATGAAGAAGAGTTTTTGGGGTGATCATTCTTTGGCTTATCGTCCTGCAAAAACAACGGTGCGGGTTATGAGTGCAAAAAAATGCTACGGGAGACCCGAGGGCACAGTGCGCGAGGTGGTGTATCTGGATCGCGTGGAAGTGGTGGTGTGGAGATGAGAAAATGACAAAAAGGAAAAACTATGGCATCGATAATGATTAATTTCAAAGAGGCGTGCGAAATCCTAGGGATAGACACATCAAATCCTAAAGCGAACGAGTTTAAAAAGAAGTTGCCTAAATACGAAAACCCGTTCTCTAAAGTTAAGATCTACAAAAGAAGCGATGTTGTACGAATCATAGATGGGTTTAAGCCCTTAGATTATCTATGTAATCACTCCACCACTGCATAAGCCTTTGCCTCTCAGACATATACAAGGCTTTGTTGTAGACCCCTTTCACGCTATTTTTTTCTACATGCGCAAGCTGCATTTCTATCACATCACTTGATACACCGTGTATATGTATATTCTCATGCAGAACTGTACTGGCGGTATGTCTAAACCCATGAGTGGTCATTACGCCGTCGAAGCCTAGGCGTTTGAGCATGATATTTAGCGTATTTTCGCTAAGTTTCTTTGACCTATTGTACGGACTTGGAAAGACAAGCCCATCTTTTTTATCCCCTAGTATATCTATCATAGTGTCCGTGAGCGGCACTATATGGTCACGGCTCATCTTCATTTTTGCAGCAGGTATCGTCCAAAGTCTATTTTTGTAGTCAAATTCCGACCACTCGGCATCTCTGATATTTGACGGCCGTAAAAACACATAAGGCATAAGCCGCAAAGCTCTTTTTGTAGAGCCGTCGCATATAGAATTCTCTATCGCTATAAGCAGCTCTCTAAAAAGCGCCTGGTCTGTGATGTGAGCATAGTTCTTGACCTCTTTTTTTTGTAGCAGGATAGATAGATCTATATCTCTCATAGGATTATATTTGCAGTATTGCAGGGTTACTCCATAGCGAAATATCCTATCGATCATCCCGCCGCTTTTTTTGGCATAGACTACTACACCCTTTTTGTTCATGCGCTTAAAATCATCTATAAGCACTGTAGGAGTGATCTTATCAAGCTCAATAGTAAGCAGATCACTAAAATATTTCTCTATAGACGATCTATTGTTGTTGATGTATTTCTCACTAAGATCGCTTCTATTTTCAAAGTATTCATTCATTAGCTCTGTAAAAACCATATTTGCTTTTTTTTCTAGCGGCCTTATGCCGTCCAGCACCATGATCTTAAGCTCATCTCTCTTCTGCCTGGCCGCAGTCAAACTCATAAAAGGATATTTGCCAATAGATTTTGTAGAAGTTTTTCCGTTTATGGTATAGCGATACTTGAACCATTTAGTACCGATAGGGGTAATGTGCAGATACAGGCCGTCACCATCTGCAAGCTTATACTCTTTTTCTTTTTGTTTGGCGCGTTTGATCGCAGTGTCAGTGAGTTGTTTTTTCATAGTGGCTATCCAAGTGGTCAAATATTCTTTGTAAAAACTGTTAGTTCAAATTTTAGCCACTTTTATTTTTTAATTTGATTAAATTAGTTTAAATTGGTTTAAATAGATAGAAGTATATCAAATGCCGTTGTAGTCGTGTGATTTTAGCTTGTTTAAGTTAGTTTAAATTAGATAGCTGGCGGACAGTGAGGGATTCGAACCCTCGGTACAGTTACCCGTACGCATCCTTAGCAGGGATGTGGTTTCAGCCAACTCACCCAACTGTCCATGTTTTTGTGGAGAGAATTATAATGCAATACTCTTAAACAAAAGCTTAAAGAAATAGATTTTTTCTTTTTTTGGTCTATTATTTATAAAAATCATTTTTGATCTGTGACTTTTACTTTGTTTTATGAATTATTTTATAGTATGATTTAAAAATCAAAGAAAGAGGATGGATTATGCTTCAAAAATTAACGCCGCTGATCGTATTGGGATTATTTGCCCTTGGGGCTTATTTTATGATTCAGGGCATGCAAAATGCAGTAGAGATGACCGATCACAAAAAAGTCGAAAAACAAAAATAACCCAAAATGCCTGAGCGGATAAGCCTGTCTTATAACGTCGCGATCACCTTGAGAATTTCACCTACTTTTTGCGAAGGATTTGGGTCTTTATAGATGGGTCTTCCCACCACAGGATAGTCTACATTTTCCTGTTCGGCCAACTCCAAAGTCGCTACACGCTGTTGATCCCCTGCTTCTTCGCCAAAAGGACGTATGCCCGGGCAAAGTGTCAAAAAATGTTCACTTGTGGCAGTTTTGACCGCCCTGCTCTCAAAGGTCGAACACACCACGCCATCCAACCCGTTTTCATAACTCATTTTGGCAAACTGCTCTGCCTTGTTTTGAATGCTTTTTTCATAGATCATTTGAAAGTTTGCTTCATCAAAAGAAGTCAAAGCCGTCACCGCAAGCACCAGCGGACGGTTAGGATATTTTGCGAGTCTCTGCATCACAGCCTGCATTGCCACAGGCCCCGCGCTCGCATGGATATTGAACATATCTACACCTAGCCGTGCGATCTCTTCTGCGGCGTCTGCCATTGTGTTTGGGATGTCATAAAGCTTGAGGTCCAAAAATATCTTAAACTTTGGGTTGATTGCTTTGAGTGCTTCTATAAACGCTTTTCCGTCACGAATATAAGCACGAAATCCCACTTTCATCCAGATGTTATACTCTCTGAGCGACTCTGCGAGTGCCAAATTTTCTTGAGCTGAAGGCAAATCAAGTGCTACACAAAGTTCCATAGTGTCCCCTAAATAAATATTGGTATAATAATAACCTAATTTAACTACAGAAGGACTAAACAACATGTTTGGAAGAAGACAGTCAAAAAGATACGATATCTCTCAAGAAGTGATGGATACATACAACTATGCAAAAATCACTACAAATAAAGGTGTTATCTGGGTAAAACTCTATCATGATGATGCTCCCAATACAGTGGCAAACTTTGCATATTTGGCAAATGAAGGATTTTACAATAACTTGAAATTCCATAGGGTTATTCCGGGGTTTATGGCACAAGGCGGCTGCCCACATTCAGGTCTTTCAGGCACAGGAATGCCAGGAACCGGAGGGCCGGATTGGTGCATAGATTGCGAAACGGATACCAGCACGCACCGCCATAGACGCGGCGCACTTTCCATGGCGCATGCAGGTCCAAATACAGGAGGAAGCCAGTTTTTCATTACCTTTGTGCCGACTCCTCATCTTGACGGTGTTCATACCGTATTTGGCGGGATTGAAGAGGGGGATACCGAAAGCTTTATGGTGCTTGACACTATCAAGCAAAATGATGATATCGTGTCTATTGAGATCGTTGCCTCAAAAGCATAATGGTATTTTAAAAATATTTTTCCTTTATTCCATATCCTCTGACAGGGAATACATACTGCACGTATGCACTTGTATCGGAGTCGGGGGTTTCTTTTTTGCTTTTTGAGAAAAGCAGGCAAAAGTCGTCGTGGTGAACGCCATTGAAAATGAAGCGATTCGAGAGCCGCGGCACTATTTATTATTAATCAGTGGGAGCATTAGATGTTTGGATATTACAGAGTTGGAGCCGGAGTAAACAAAACGGTTGTGGGCAATCCTGCGAAAAATGCCAAAGAAATTTTAACACTTATCCATGAAGCCCATGCCAAAGAGGTCAGTGTCATTGTATTTCCGGAGCTTACACTTACAGGATACACTGCCGGTGATCTTTTGCTCAATCAAACTCTCATTGCCAAGCAACAAGAGTCACTTGAAAATATCTTGAAAACTACTGAAAAAATAAATACGATTGCTATTTTCGGGATAGCCCTCATTTATGCCGACAGACTCTACAACTGCGCACTGGTCGTACAGGCGGGCAGCATACTCGGAATTGTGCCCAAAAGCTATCTGCCCAATAAAAAAGAATTTTATGAAAAACGCCAATTTACAAGCGGCAGGGATATCGTGCAAAGCACAATCGGGCTTCTAGGTAAAGAGGTGCCTTTTGGTGTAGACTTGCTCTTTAGCGATAGTAAAGATATGACATTTGGAGTAGAATTGTGCGAAGATCTTTGGGCAGTAACACCTCCAAGCAACCACATGGCAAGCAACGGCGCAAATCTACTCTTTAATCTCTCAGCAAGCAATGAGCTTGTAGGCAAATCAGAATACCGCGAAGAGCTGGTGCGCACACAAAGCGCACGCTGTATGGCCGCATATGTGTATAGTTCAGCAGGAGTGGGTGAATCCACCACTGATACTGTTTTTGGAGGGCATAGCATTATCAGCGAATACGGTACAACTTTAGTTCAAAATGAACGTTTTAGTTTGCAAAATACACTTATCACAGCCGATGTTGATCTTGAGCGATTAAGATGGCTAAGGCTAAACGAATCAAGCTTTTGTGACGGAAGACACAAAAAAACAAGAATCATCAAAGTGGCGCCAATGCCCAAGATCAGCAAACTTCAACGCGATATCAACCCCACCCCTTTCGTTCCTTCGCGCTATGCAGAAAAAAAACGCCGTTGTGAAGAAATTGTTCATATTCAAGCCCATGGACTAATAAAGCGTATGAGTCATGCGCATATCAAAAAAGCAGTGATTGGGGTATCGGGAGGACTGGATTCTACCCTTGCCCTGCTTTCCACACATAAAGCTTTTGAGATCATGGGATGGGAACACAAAAATATTATCGCTGTGACCATGCCGGGTTTTGGCACGACCAGCCGCACCAAATCAAATGCCATCAAACTGTGTAAAGCACTGGGGGTTACGCTTAAAGAGATAGATATCACCGACATCTCCCTTAAAGAGTTTGAAGCTATCGAGCATGATAAAAATATATATAGCGTCACTTATGAAAACGTACAGGCCCGTGCAAGAACTTCCATGCTTATGAATCTGGCAAACAAAGAAGGAGGCTTGGTCATAGGCGCGGGGGATCTTAGCGAGATTGCTCTGGGGTGGAGCACGTACAACGGAGATCACATGAGTATGTATGCCCTTAATTGCGGCATCCCTAAAACGCTTATCAAATATGTGATTGAATTCTTTATGGCCGAAGAAAATATCTCTTCTATCCTCAAAGATATCCTCGATACCCCCATCTCTCCGGAGTTGCTCCCGCACGATGAAGATACCATTTCACAAGAAACCGAAGCAATCGTCGGCCCCTATGAACTCCATGATTTTTTCTTGTATCATATTATTAAATATGGAGCAAAACCGAGCAAGGTGCTTTTTCTTGCCCAAAAAGCATTTGATAGCGCTTATGACAAAGAAACAATTAAAAAATGGCTTGCCCTCTTCATCAAACGCTTCTTTACTCAGCAGTTCAAGAGAAGCTGTATGCCTGACGGTCCCAAAGTGGGGACCATCTGCCTCAGCCCCAGAGCTGACTGGAGAATGCCCAGTGATGCGGATGAGGAAGCCTGGCTGGAGGAGCTGCATTCATGAATAATTTCAACCCCCTTAAACATTTTATAGAAACCGTTCTTCAGGGACTGTTTGGACTATTGCCTATTGTTATCGTTATGGTGGTGATACTTTGGCTTTACGGGAAGATAGACCTTCTTGTGGGCTTGATATTTAAAACGGTTGGATTTACTCCGGAGAACCATCAATTTTTATGGTTTTTATTGGCTATTGTGGTTTTTTTGCTTCTGCTCTATTTCATCGGTCATTTTATGAAGACAAGACTGGCCGGCTTTTTTGAGTCACTGCTTGGAAAAATACCGGGTTACTCAACCATCAAAGACATTATAGGCATCTTTAACTCTTCCAAACAGGGAGAAAATAAAGTTTTGGTAGTAGCGATACGGGGATTTGCCAATGAAGGGTACAACATAGGACTAATGTATTCACAAAAAGAAAGCATCATCAAAGACCACTATACCGTCTCCTTGTCAATGTCCCCCATCCCAAACGGCGGATATATGTTCGAAGTACACAAAGACAATATCTTTGTTATACAAAATGCAACATTTGATGACAATTTACAGTACTTGCTTTCTATGGGCGTCAAAAGTTTTGCGGAAATACTTAGAATACCGCCAAAAGATCCAAGCGAATTTGTGGTATTGAGTGATTGGTTAAAGAAATAAACCAAACGCTCGTATAAAAATTAAACGAAAAAACTTTACGAATATACACAAAAGATATCAAAAATAACATTATTAAGATAAATTATTTATACATAAGGAAAAAAAATCAAAAAAACAGCTACAATATAACTTGAAGAAAGATGAGGTTCGAGTTCATCTGTCGTGTGTAAAGTATATTGCTAGACCCCGAAAGACTCTCTCCGATTTTAGATTCCACTTAGTATTAAGTGTAAATTAAAGGGTTCAACCCCGATCAAAGGTATAACAATGGCAGAATTAGTCAAGGGAACAGTAAAATGGTTTAACGATGAAAAAGGTTACGGATTCATCCAACAAGAAAATGGTGGAAGCGATGTGTTTGTACACTTTCGTCAGATCAACAATGTAGGCGGAGGACGTGTATCACTTGCTGAAGGTCAAGCGGTAACATTCGAAATCGGTCAAGGTCAAAAAGGACCTCAAGCTGAGAACGTAACACCGCTCTAATCGTATTTTGGATGCAGGCTTCATGGCCTGCATCTTCTTTATTCATTCTTTTTTTAATAATCTATTTTCAGCTCTTTATCATACGAAATCTCAAACAATACTTCTATCATTTTACTCTCATTAGCTTTTAAATCAAGCTTTATCTCTATACGCCCCTCTTTAAGTTCTTTATATTCAATTTTTTCTGAAGAAGAGACACTTAATAGTTTTACTTTGATCTCCTCCGCAGAAGACACAGGAATGCGTTCAGTGACTATAAGTGTTTTAGGCTTATCTGATTTATTGGTTACCTCTAGGATAAAGCCGTCTTTTTTGCGCGCAATATTCCCAAAAAAACCCGTATTTTTTTCATTTTGCACTATAGGCTTGCGTAAAACCTGAATATCTTCTTCTGCTTTTGCATAGAGCCGATATGCCCCCTCATAGTATTCACCCGCGGCATTATCATTGATGATTTCTTCTTTGGATTTTATTTTCCATTGATTGGAATCTATTTGATATGCGGGCTCAAAAGTACAAAGCGTATAAGGCATTGTGCCGGCATAAGGATAAACGTGTATTTTACACTCTACAGATGCAGTCCATGATACCACGGGCACATCAACGGCTGCTCCCAAAGAAGGCAGGGAGAGATTTTCGACTTTGTATGTTCTGGCATCCTCATAAGAAGCTTCTATGGATGCGGATTCATCAGCCATCATCGCTTCAGATACCATAGCATCATTTTTTGCCATGGGTGCCATTTTTGTCATTACCGCTCTATGCTCTTTGGGGACTTGAGGAGCATATTTACTCACTATCCATGGTGCAAAATGAATAGGATTAATATACCTGTGGGCAGTTCGATAATAAAACATGGCTCTGTCGGCTTTTATGTCTATCCCGCTGCGATTGAGTATTGAGAGATACTGTGTCACTTCTATATGATTTTCATCCAAAAACTCAGCTTCATAAAAATTTGAAAAATTTATTTGCCCGTGAGGAAAGGTGAGTTTTATCTCTTCTTCACACTCTTTTGCCAAATAAAGCGGATTGGCTGATTGCGTCTGGCCGGAAAATGCTTCTTCTTCCATAGCAAATGCGGTTTTGAGCTTCTCTTGCTCCAGTAACAAGCCGGCACTTTCCTCACCTATCATTTTGGCTCCCTCAATCCATGACTGGGGATCGAAAACTCCGGATTTCGGAAACGAGATAAGTTTATCAAGCATTTTCAGTTTTTCGCTTGTCAACACAAGTGCCTGCTTTGTCTTTTGATGAGCAAGAAATTCTTGGCAGAGCCTCTCTGCATCCGGACATATCTGCTGTTTTTTAAATAAGAGCTCATCGCCTTTGCAGCTTGCCTTGACACCCTCGGCAAACCCCAAATAACCATTTTGAGGAGTAAACGTATAAACCGCAGTATCTTGATAAACATTTAAAGCAGAAGCATGGCCAAGAGCTGAAGCGCATAAAAATCCCGCTCCCATTTTTTTTAAAGAGAGACGCATAAAAACATTCCTTCAAAGCAAGATGGATTATTATAACTAATTATTGCAGACTGTCACTTTTTTCCTGAGCAATTAGATAAAGCTTGTTTTTTTTCTGAATAAAATCATAGATCGCTTTAACCTCTTCATCGGTGAGATAATAACGAGGCATGATCTCATGATAGCCGTTGACACTCTCTATCATCCTGTCAAGACTTTTTTTTCGTATATCCGATCCGGAGATTGTGTTTGTTATATGCTTCTCTTTCAGTTCAAATATAATGGTGCCCGACCCATCTTCGCCATGGCATTGGGCACAGCTTATTCCCCGCGGATTATTGTAAAGCATTTCCCCGTATTCATAATGTGAGATAAAATCCTCACCGGCATGAAGCATAACAAACGGCAAGACAAACCATACTTTCTTCATTGCATCCTCTAAATTTTATTGCCCTAAACTATTTTTGATATAATACCCTAAAAATGTAAAGAGAGTACAATGCAACTGATTGACGGTAAAGCTTTGGCCCAAAAAGTGGAAAATTATGTGGAGACAGAGGTAGAAAAACTCAAAAAAGAAAAGAATATCGTTCCCGGACTTGCGGTTATTCTTGTGGGTGATGATCCTGCGAGTCATGCGTATGTCAAAATGAAAGCAAAGGCTTGTGAAAAAGTAGGATTCTACTCTATCACACACAGTATGCCTGAAACAATCAGCCAAGATGAGATTATTGCTACCATAGAGATGATGAATACCAATCCGCGGATTGACGGTATTTTGGTTCAGCTCCCCCTTCCTAAGCATATAGATACAACCAAAATTCTAGAAGTGATCGATCCAAAAAAAGATGTCGATGGCTTTCATGCCTACAATGTGGGCCGACTGATGACCGGATTGGACAGTTTTGTTGCCTGTACACCGCTGGGAGTCATGAAAATGTTTGAAGAGTACCAAATTGATCTTCAGGGAAAAGATGTTTGTGTTGTAGGTGCAAGCAATATCGTAGGCAAGCCCATGGCAAGCCTGCTGCTCAACGCCAATGCCACCGTAACCATCACCCATATCTACACCAAAGACCTCAAAGCACACACTTCCAAAGCGGATATAATCGTGGTTGGCGTGGGAGTACCCGGGCTTATCAAGGAAGATATGGTTAAAGAAGGTGCCGTTGTGATAGATATCGGCATTAACCGTATAGCAGACGGTTCGCTTGTTGGAGATGTCGACTTCAAACATGTTGCGCCCAAATGCTCATTTATTACTCCTGTGCCGGGCGGCGTGGGGCCAATGACAATCGCTATGCTTCTTTCCAATACTCTCAAATCAGCCAAACAAAGGTCTTAAGTGAAAAAAACTTTTTCAGCTTTTTATAGATTTTCAACATCGTGGACAGGAACGGTCATCATCGTTCTCATGCTTATCTTTTTTGTAGCACAATCGTTTGTCATTCCCAGCGGTTCGATGAAACGAACACAGCTAATAGGCGATTTTCTCTTCGCTAAAAAATTTAGTTACGGTATCCCTATTCCTCATTTGCCATGGCTAGAGATTCCTCTTTTACCCGATTTCAATAATAATGGACACCTTCTTGAAGGCCCAAGGCCGCAAAGAGAAGATATTGTTATCTTTCGTTATCCCATAAATCCAAAGATACATTACGTAAAGCGTTGTGTAGCCGTAGGAGGAGATGAACTTTTATATACCGACAAAAAGCTGATGATCCATTTTCATGAAGGCGATGCATATATAAGAGCAAACTATTCTGAGGAAAAAATTATCTCCATCAACGACAAACTATGGGTGGTGAACCCCTATATGGATAAATTTCCGGGCATCCAATATATCCCTGAAGGATTGAGTATCTTTGAAATGCTGTTGCACTATTATGCAAACAATAAAGAGATAGATATGTCGCCCGTCTATGTGCCCGAACTTGAAGCCCCTGCGTATGATGTGGGATTCAAAACAATCAATGCATTTTACAAGAAAGTTGAAGACGACCACTACTATATGATAGGCGACAATCGCGAAAACTCCAACGATAGCCGTTTTTGGGGTTCGGTACCCTACAAGCTGATCGTAGGAAAACCATGGATGATCTATATGAGCTTAGAACACCGCACCTATGAACAGGTGCTCAAAGGTGATGAATATGGCGGAGGCAGAGACCATGCCGGACTTGAACGTGTCTGTAAACATATTGATATTGCCTCAAAAGAATGTGAAGCGCTTTGGAATAATCAGCGCTATACGGTGCGCTGGGGGCGGGTAGGAAGACGCATAGAATCCCTGGAGCGGGAACAACCCATAGAATAAGAAGGAAGATCATGAAAAAATTTTACATTGCAACCGACCATGCAGGCTTTGAAATAAAAGAGTTTGTAAAAGAGTACGTGCGTTCACTGGGGCATGAGATCATAGATTTGGGGCCGGATTCTTCCCAAAGAGTCGATTATCCCGATTATGCAAAAAAATGCGCTTATGCGGTTCTGGAAGACTCCGGCAGTTTTGGAATTCTTATTTGCGGCACAGGCATAGGCATTTCTATTGCTGCCAATAAAGTACCGGGTATCCGCGCTGCTCTTTGCCATGATGCCTACACAGCACAAATGACAAGAGCACACAATGATGCAAATATCCTTTGCTTTGGCGAAAGAGTGGTAGGCAAAGGGGTTATAGAAAGTATGATCGATGCGTTTTGCCAAACGGAGTTTGAAGGCGGCAGACATACCGGACGTGTCGGGAAAATAGAAGGAAGCTGTTCTTTTGGGGCGAACCTGGGATAGACTCGGTTCCATTCGGCAACCGAGGATTCATCAAAAGCAAATATTATACTATAAAATATGAAGGAAACATATGAATACCTTAAGCGATAAAGAGAAAGATATTCTCTTAAACAGTATTCGAGATATTCCGGATTTTCCAAAACCTGGAATCATCTTTAAGGACATTACTACATTATTGGGGGATCCCGAAGCGCTGAACACACTCATGGATCATCTTACTGAGCGTTATTTGGACTATGATCTGGATTTTATTGCAGGCATTGATGCACGGGGATTCATCTTTGGTTCCATATTGGCAGACAGACTGGGTATCGGTTTTGTACCCGTACGTAAAAAAGGTAAGCTTCCCTACACAACCGTAGCAGAGAAATACTCTCTTGAATACGGTTTTGATGAGGTAGAGATACACATTGATGCGTTTAGAGGGGAAAAGGAAGCCAAAGTTCTTCTTGTGGACGACCTCATCGCCACAGGAGGAACTGCCAAAGCTGCGGTTAATCTCATCAACAAAGTGGGCGCAAAATGCGTAGAAGCCTGCTTTATTATGGAACTTGGATTTCTAAATGGGCGCGAAGGATTCGACACGCAAGTTTATTCTGTACTGCAAATCGACTAAATTGATTTTGGGTTAACACACCTAGAACCAAGATCGCCCCCCCCTCAAAAGATTTGGATCTTAAAAGTGTGGGATCATCTTTAGTATATTTTGCATCTCTTTTTTTGGAGCCTGGACCAATAGCGGATTTGCTGCAGGATCCAGCCACAAGAGAATCTCTTTGATCTGCGTTTCACCCATAACAGTACATCCGGCCGTAGGAATATCTTTGATATGGATAAAAATGCACGAACCGGCACCTTTTTTTTTCTGAGCATTGTGCGCCACCACAATACCGTATTCGTAGTAATTTTTAGGAAACTTCATCGTTTCATAACTTTGATATTCTTTTTTAATTTCACTGCTATCTACAATCTGATTATAAAACTTTGAATTCACATCATCTACACAATGGTCCGTTTCTTTGTAAACCTTGTACGGATAAGCTGTCTTTAGCGGGGCATATCCAAACCCCTGCTCCAGCCTGAAGATACCCGCAGGAGATCTTCCGTCACCTTCTTTTTTTATAGTAGCCGCATCTTTGGGTATCTTATGCAATCCAAGTCCCCATCCCATGCCGTTTCTGCCTATCTTAACATCAATGGCATCGCCTACTTTTTCCCACTGATTATGACGAAACTCATAACGTTGCAATACAGCGGCAGGCGACTCCCATGTTTGGGACGTGACCACCAAAAGCTGTTTATGCTCTGCCTTTTGCGCACAAAAAAGCAAAAGAGGGAAACAGAGTGCGACTAAAATCTTCATTGTGCTATAATCCTCCTATGGAATACGGAATTTTATCAATTATCATCCCGCTCTTGACGATCTTTTTAGCAATTATAACCAAAGATGTTGTGGTTTCACTCGTAAGCGGTATTTTTGCAGGGATGTTGGTGCTGCACAACTATAATCCTCTGGATGCATGCATTGCATTGCTTGAAGGAATCATTACGCTTTTTGCTGAAGACTGGATTACAAAGACGCTTGTTTTTATGCTTTTGGTAGGCTCTATTATCAGGCTGCTTGCACAGAGTGGCGCTATCGACAGTTTCGTAGCATACCTCGGTCAAAAAGCAAAAACCGTAGATTCCCCCAAAGGCGCGATGCTTCTGGCCTATGTTATCGGCATCGTAATCTTCATAGAATCTTCTATCACCGCTCTTGTTGCCGGCACGGTTGCCAAACCGCTATGTGACAAAAACGGCGTCAGCAGAGAAAAACTCGCTTACATTTGCGATTCAACCTCTGCCCCTGTATGTTCGCTTATTCCGCTCAATGCATGGGGTGCACTTCTTTTAGGGCTTATCATCACAGCGATAGATTCGCATGTAATTTCCGGAGACGGGATATCTTTGCTCATCGCTTCTATTCCTTACAACTTTTATTCCATTTTTACACTGCTGATTGTCTTGGCTGTAATATTTTTCAATATTAATATCGGACCCATGAAGCGGTCCGTTCCCAGGCCCTATATCCCCTATACCCCAAAAGATCAAGTTAAAGCCTCCCCCTACAAAATGCTTTTGCCGATTTTCTTCATGGTTTTGATGGTGCCCTTGGCACTGTATTTTACAGGTAAAGGCAACATTCTTAAGGGCAGCGGTTCCACCTCTGTATATTATGCTGTTATCTTTACTTTACTCTTTATCTATCTTTACTTCATCCCTGCCAAAGTACTCACTCATAAAAGTTATTTTGCAGGATTTTATCAAGGAATGGGTGAGATGTTGCCTGTAACGATTATACTGCTTTTTGCGCTTTTAATCGGCAAGGTCATCGGGGATTTAGGTACGGCACAATATCTGGCACATATACTCCAGGGCAATATTTCTCCCATGATTGTGCCAATGCTTATCTTTCTTGTAGCCGGTATCATCTCATTTTCTACAGGAACAAGCTGGGGAACCTTTTCGATCATGATGCCCATTGCGCTTGCCTTAGGTGCAACACTGCATCTTGATATTCCCGTTGTTATCGCAGCGGTTATCTCGGGCGGCATCTTTGGGGACCATGCTTCACCCATCTCTGACACAACGATCATCTCCTCTATGGCAGCAGAATGCGACCACATCTCCCATGTGCGTACACAATTGCCTTATGCTCTGATCGCGGGAACACTGGCCGGTGCGGCATTTTTGATAGCCGGGTGGCTGACAGCATGAAGCAAAATTATTTTTTCAAAAACAATAGGTTGCCCCAATACTCTGCCGGGTGGATTTTTTTATGCCTAGCCAAAAAGGAATTTGTCAAATGAAACTTTTAGTCTCAGCCCTTGAGCCTTCATCAAATCTTCATCTTAAAGAAGTACTTAAACACATGCAGGATGTAGAACTGATCGGAATTTTTGATAAGAGCATCAAGCAAGGAACTCCGCTTTATGACATCAGCGAAATGGCGGTCATGGGGGTAGTTGATGCTTTAAAAAAACTGCGCTGGTTTTTTAAAGTTGCCGATGAGATGGTAGAGCTCGCTTCAGAAGCGGACAAAGTCCTTTTGATGGACTCCTCAGGCTTCAACCTCCCTTTGGCCAAAAAATTAAAAGAAGCCTATCCTCAAAAAGAGATCATCTACTACATTCTGCCTCAAGTATGGGCCAGCCGTCGAAAACGGGTTAAAAAACTTGAAACCTATTGTGATCGATTGCTTGGTATCCTGCCTTTCGAAATCAGCTGCTACACCAAAGGCAAAGCGCATTACGTAGGACATCCTTTGCTTGATGAGATCAAAACAGAAAGAAATCCTAATGAGGCTAAAGGCCACATCGCTTTCCTTCCGGGAAGCCGCAGAAGCGAGATAAGCCGTCTGATGCCTATTTTTTTGGAACTTAGACGCAAATTGGGCAATGCTATCCATCCCCTGCTGGTCATTCCTCCACACTTCAGCGAACAAAAAATAGCCAAACTTTACGCAGGCAGCCAAGAGTTTGAAATCATACGCGATACGCATGAAGCGCTTAAGCGTTCAGAGTTTGCCTTTATCTGTTCGGGCACCGCAACACTCGAAGCCGCTCTCATTGGCACTCCTTTCACTCTGGCATACATTGCTAAAAAAATAGATTTTTTCATAGGCACAAAACTATTGGGCATCAAACAGGTAGGACTTGCCAATATCATTCTGACGCACCATAACAATACCGCCTTACACAACGAGTTGCTCCAAGAGAATGTAACCGTTGACAATCTGCTCAAAGAGTATTACAATACCGACCGAAACATATTCGCAAAGAAAGCACAAGAACTTAGAGCATATCTCTCGCACGGCAGCAGCCAAAATGTGGCAAAAATCATTATGGAGTAAACCAATGAGCCTTTCACTCTTCACTCTTCACTCTTCATCGCGTCCCTGCAAAGGACGACGATGTTAGTACATATCTGCTGCGCGGTAGACAGCCATTTTTTTTTACAAAAGCTTCAAGCAGAATATCCGCAAGAAAAACTTATAGGTTTTTTTTATGATCCAAACATTCATCCTTACAGCGAGTACCGTCTAAGACTTTTGGATGTAACGCGCAGTTGCAAAATGCTGGGTATTGAACTGATAGAGGGGCCTTATGATATCGAGGATTGGCTCGAGACAGTCAGAGGACTAGAGCATGAACCTGAAAAAGGAGCACGCTGCTCTGTCTGTTTTGACAAACGCTTTGATGTTTCTGCACAAAAGGCCAAAGAACTTGGAGAAAAAACCTTTACCTCCACCTTGCTTACCAGCCCAAAAAAATCGCTAAAACAGCTCAAGCAAGCCGGAGATGCTTTGGCTCAGCGCGAAGGTATCACTTTTGCGGCACCCGATTACCGTAAAGCTTCGGGGACACAAGAACAAAATATCATGGCAAAAGAAGACGCCCTTTATCGTCAAGATTATTGCGGATGCATCTATGGACTCACCATGCAAAGGGATCAACAAAATAAACTTGCAGATGAACTTTTTTCGCCGATTTCAAATCAAATACAGCCAGAATCCATAGAAGCCCGTATTGCTCTTTATGAAAAACGATGGGATCTTGAAAAAAATAAAATTCCCCACAAGATTATAAAAGAGCGTTTTTTAAATTGGAGGCTGCTCAGCGGCCTATTGCGTGTACGCAAAGAAATTCTTCCTGCACATTTTTTACCCTATTCTACGCTCAAAAGCCAATTTACTCGAGGAAAAATAGAATACGCTATTGATAACGTGCATCATATGAGTCGCGATGAAGTGCGTTTTATTACGCTTCAAACTTATAATGATCTGGCATCCGCACACTATTCCACTGTCAAAGAGCTTATTTTCAATCCACCGTCTTTTGAAGAGGAGGTAATCCTCAGAAGCCGCATTACACATACTCCTTTTGATCTGGGACTCATCCTTGTTGTAGATAAAATACCAAGCAGCAAAATTGAAATTTTATGCGAGAGCAAAACATATAGCGATGTGAAAGAAAATCTCATAACATAGAGTATCTGCCTGTTGGTACTCTTATAAGATTTTTAGCAAAGATTAGATAAAATTATTGTAAATTTTCCACAAAGGTTTCACTTGCTTTATAATGTAATTGATATTCAAAAGATCTTGCCTCATAGATATCCGTTTTTGCTGGTTGATAGAATTATTTCGTTGAAAGAAGGGGAATATATCGAAGGATATAAAAATATTTCCATTTCTGAACCCGTATTTCAGGGACATTTTCCCGACCACCCTATCTACCCCGGTGTAATGATTATAGAAGGCATGGCGCAGACAGGCGGTGTATTGGCATTTAAAAGCATGGATACAAACAGTCAAGAAGAGATTGAAAATAAAGTTGTTTATTTTATGAGTATTGATAAAGCAAAATTTCGTTCGCCTGTGACACCCGGAGATCAGCTTGTTTATAAAATCAAAGTGATTAAACACAAAGGTGCAGTTTGGCAACTTGATGCGTTGGCTTATGTGGACGATAAGATCGTCGCACAAGCAGAACTTAAAGCCATGATTGTTGACAAATAATCATATAAATTGAGGTTAGCCATGTCTATTCATCCAAGTGCCATTATCCAAGCCGGTGCCAAAATAGGAAAAGAGGTTACAGTCGGTCCGTTTGCCTACATTGGGGCCGGAGTATCTATAGGCGATGGTACTTCCGTAGGGTCCCATACTGTGATTGAGGGGGATACAAGCATTGGCAAAAATAACCGTATTTTTTCTCATGCTGCCATAGGAACTATTCCCCAAGACCTAAAATATGCCGGAGAAAAAGTACAGCTTGTGATCGGTGACAACAACATCATAAGAGAATTTACCCTCATTAATCCCGGAACCAAAGGCGGGGGCTCAGTGACAAAAATAGGAAATAATAATCTTCTGATGGGATATGTCCATTTGGGTCATGATGTAATCATGGGAAACCACTGCATCCTTGCCAACGGTGCCACTCTTGCCGGCCATGTTGAGCTGGGCGATCATGTTGTAATCGGAGGACTTACTCCTGTTCATCAGTTTGTCCATATAGGGGATTATGCCATGATAGGCGGCGCGAGTGCTTTGGCGCAAGATATTCCTCCTTTTTGTTTAGCCGAAGGAAATCGTGCGGGATTACGCGGTTTAAACCTTACGGGATTAAGAAGAAAACTTCAAAGAGAAGATATAGATGCGCTGAAAATTGCCTATCGCGAACTGTTTGAACAGGGAAATCCGCTGCAAGAAGTCGCACAAAAGCTGCTTGAAGAGAATGAGTCTGAGCAAGTAAAGAAAATGTGTAAATTTATTATTGCCTCCAAGCGGGGCATTCCTTTTACACGTAAAGAAAAAAGGAAAGAAAATGTCGATGAAAAAATGTAGCTTTTGCCATAGCACCGAGAGCGAAGAAAATCCCCTTATTGCCGGCGAAAGCGCCTATATTTGTTCCAACTGTGTAATATCTGCCTACAAGATTCTCTTCGGCGAAGAAGAGCAAGAAGAGCATCAAATCGATTTTGAAAATCAAATACTTTATACGCCAAAAGAGATCAATGCTCTGCTCAATGACTATGTAATAGGTCAGGAAAATGCAAAAAAGACACTTGCCGTAGCTGTCTACAATCACTATAAACGTATTTTTAAAGATATACTTACTGATGATACGCAGATTTCCAAATCAAACGTACTGCTCATCGGTCCTACAGGCTCCGGAAAAACGCTATTGGCTCAAACGATTGCAAAATTTCTTAATGTACCTATCGCTATTGCAGATGCAACCAACCTTACTGAAGCAGGATATGTCGGCGAAGATGTCGAGAACATTCTTACCAAACTCTTCATGGCAGCAGATGGCGATGTGGAACGTGCAGAGAGAGGCATTGTTTTTATAGATGAAATCGATAAAATCGCCAGAATGGGCGAAAATAGATCAATTACACGCGATGTTTCCGGCGAAGGCGTACAGCAGGCACTTCTTAAGCTGATCGAGGGTTCTGTAGTCAACATTCCTCCAAAAGGCGGCAGAAAACACCCCAACCAAGATTTTATTCAGATAGATACCTCCAATATTCTTTTTATTTGCGGCGGTGCATTTGACGGATTAAACGATATCATCAAAAGAAGACTTGGAAGCAATACGCTTGGTTTTGGACAAGAAAAACGCAGCAAGAAAGAAGAAGAAAACCTTCTTCATCTGGTTGAGTCTGACGACCTTGTTTCTTTTGGGCTTATCCCTGAACTTATCGGCCGTCTTCATGTGTTTGCTACACTTGGAGCCATCACAAAAGAGGAGATGGTGCGCATTTTGGTTGAACCAAAAAATTCACTCATCAGGCAATACCAAAAACTTTTTGAAATTGACGGTGTAGAGCTCAATTTTGAAACAGAGTCGCTATCGCTCATTGCACAAAAAGCCATAGACAGAAAAACCGGCGCAAGAGGCTTGCGGTCTATCTTGGAAGAAATTTTACTTGATATTATGTATGAATTGCCCGAACTCTCAGGATACGAAGTTGTGATTACAGAAGATGTAGTCAAAACAGGGGCAAAACCTTTGTATATTAAAAAGAAAAAGACGGCATAATAAAATGTTGACCGTCTCTCATAAAGGATAAATAAATGTTTAAAAAATTATTGGGCATGTTCTCTAATGACTTAGCCATCGATCTAGGAACAGCAAACACCCTTGTATTGGTAAAAGGTGAAGGGATTGTAATCAATGAACCTTCTGTTGTTGCCATCCAATTTGACAAACAGGGGCATCAACGCATTCTTGCAGTAGGGCAAGAAGCTAAAGAAATGGTAGGGAAAACCCCCGGCAATATCAGAGCTGTCCGCCCTATGAAAGACGGTGTCATTGCAGATTTTGAAGTAACAGAAATGATGATTCGTTATTTTATAGAAAAGGCACACAAAAGAAAAAGCTTTTTCAGCCCGCGCATCATCATCAGTGTGCCTTACGGATTAACGCAAGTAGAAAGACGTGCTGTTAAAGATTCCGCGGAACATGCCGGGGCTCGTTATGTCTATCTTATTGAAGAACCTATGGCAGCCGCTATAGGAGCAGGACTTCCCGTTAAAGACCCCAACGGCAATCTCATTGTTGACATCGGCGGCGGGACAACTGAGATTGGTGTAACTTCCTTGGGCGGACTTGTACTTAGCAAATCCATCCGTGTCGCCGGAGACAAAATTGATCAGGCTATCGTAGATTACTGCAGAAGAAATTTCAACCTTCTTATTGGTGACAGAGTTGCAGAAGAACTCAAAATCAAAATCGGTACCGCTATCCCCCTCGAAGAAGAGTTAACCACTGTTGTAAGAGGAAGAGATCAAATAGAAGGCAGCCTAACCTCTATTGAGATTACCAGCGAACATATCCGTTCAGCCATGAAAGATTCACTGGAGGAAATTGCCGATGCGCTGGTGGCTGTTCTTGAAGAAATGCCGCCCGAACTAGCCGGAGATATCGTAGAAAACGGTATTGTACTTTCAGGAGGCGGCGCACTCATCAGAGGTTTAGACAAATACCTTTCAGATATTATCAAGCTTCCTGTGTATGTTGCAGAAGAACCCCTTCTTGCCGTAGCCAAAGGTACAGGTAAGGCACTGGATGAAATAGATCTGCTACAACAAACGGCATATGAAGACTAGAATCGTTATCATTGTCATCCTGCTTTTGGTTTTAACCATACTTTTGACAAGAAATGATGAGCGTATTACCAATACGCTTTTGGGTGTCATCAACCCCATTAAGCAAAACTATCAACATTTCACACAAAATTTAGAAGATAAAAGCCAAAGCTATCTCTTTCAAAAAGAGTCCATTGAGAAACTCAATAAAGAAAATCTTATTCTGCGCCAACGTCTTTTGGAACAAACCCACTATATCAAGCAAGTCAAAGATATCTATAACATATTGCCCCAGCTTAGTAAGATACCTGCTCGCAACATCTCTATCACCGATACCATCTCTTATGTAAAACTTAACAGTTTTTCACAAATTATTCTCACCAAACCCAGAGGCTTAAAAGAAGGCAAACTCTATGGTCTGATACAAAATAATGTCGTTGCGGGTACTGCGCAAGTGCATAACCATCAACTTTATGGCTACTTAACTTCTGATGAAATGTGCCGCTTTGCTGTTTTTATAGGCAAAGACAAGGCTCCGGGTATTGCTATAGGGTTCAAAGAAAATGAAATGCTAGTCAAATTTATCCCCAAATGGCATAAGATAAAAAAGGGGGACTTTGTGGTCACCAACGGGCTGGATGATATATTTTTCAGCGATATTCCGGTAGGCATCGTGACCGAAATCGAGGTTCAAAGCTCTTACAAGGTGGCTCGCATCAAAACCTATAGTGATATTTTTCATCCCAAAACATTTTTTTTAATCAATGATGCAAAAACAACACTTGCGCAAGGATTTGATGCCAATACTACCCGTTTAGCCGTACAATACTCTACGTCTATGGATTTAAAAAAGGAACAGAATCAAACAGCAATAATGCAAGACAATAACCAAACAATGCCTACTGTTTCGAGCATACCAAGCCGCATTGACCAAACACAGGAGAATGTAATTGAACCGGAAATTCCTTTAGAAAAAATCGAAGCGGTTAAACCAAAAACCCCACAAACCACCGTCAAAGAAAAACCTAAAAATAAAAATCTGCAAAACAGCAACAGTTTGGACCTTTTTTAATATCTATTTTCTTTATAAAAACCCTTTTTAAGGGCTTTTTATATCTCTTAAGTGTATAATTTTTAACTAAAAATCAAGGGTATTTCTCCATGCCAAAACGCGAAGACATCAAAACTATTTTACTTATCGGATCAGGACCTATCGTCATCGGACAAGCTTGTGAATTTGACTACTCAGGAACTCAAGCAGCAAAAACACTCAAAGAGTTGGGCTATCGGGTTGTACTTATCAATTCCAATCCGGCAACCATCATGACTGATCCTGAATTTGCGCATCGCACTTATATCGAACCTATTACCGAAGAAGTGATTGCCAAAATTATCAAAAAAGAAAATGTTGATGCCATCTTGCCTACTATGGGCGGACAAACAGCGCTCAATGTTGCGATGAGCATGCATGACAAAAAAATGCTCGAAGGCATTGAATTTCTTGGAGCAAATCCTGCAGCCATCAAAAAAGGCGAAGACAGACAAGCATTTAAAGAGGCGATGATCAAGATTGGTATGGATCTCCCTGTGTCACAATATGCTTATTCGATGGATGAAGCTTTAGATGCAGCCAAGAATATCGGATTCCCTCTTATTATTCGCGCCTCTTATACACTTGCCGGCGGCGGATCAGGGGTAGCTTATAACATGGACGAATTTAAACAGATTGTTAAAGGCGGTCTTGAGGCCAGCCCTATCTCTGAAATCCTTATCGAAGAGTCTCTTTTGGGATGGAAAGAATATGAAATGGAAGTCATTCGGGACAAAGAAGATAACTGTATTATCGTCTGTTCTATTGAAAACTTTGACCCCATGGGTGTACATACCGGAGACAGTATCACTATCGCTCCGGCACTTACTCTGACCGACAAAGAATATCAGCACATGAGAGATGCCTCGTTTAAAATTTTACGTGAAGTCGGCGTAGATACGGGCGGATCAAACGTTCAATTCTCCATCAATCCTGAAACAGGCCGCATGATCGTTATTGAGATGAATCCCAGAGTCAGCCGCTCTTCGGCACTTGCCTCTAAAGCAACGGGATATCCTATCGCCAAGGTTGCTACATTGCTGGCAGTAGGCTTTACGCTTGACGAAATCACCAATGACATTACCGGAACACCTGCGAGCTTTGAGCCGGTGATTGACTATATTGTCACCAAGCTTCCGAGATTTACCTTTGAAAAATTCCCGCTGGCTGACTCTACGCTTACCACAGCAATGAAATCTGTCGGAGAAGTCATGAGCATAGGCCGCACCTTTAAAGAATCATTTCAAAAAGCACTCTGCTCGCTTGAAACAGGACTGGTCGGATTTAATAGCGTTAAGTGCGATCAGGAAGAACTTGTTAAAGAGATCAGACGTCCAAACCAAAGCCGAATGCTTTATGCTTATGAAGGATTTAGACGGGGCATGTCCGTAGAAGCTATCTATGATTTATGCAAAATAGACAAATGGTTTCTTTACCAATTTGAAGAGCTTTCTCAAAGAGAGAAAACGATGGATATCGCTCTGCTTTCAGACGAAACAAGACTAAGAGAAGTCAAATCCGAAGGTTTTTCGGATGCCATGATAGCGCTGATCATCAATAAAAACGAAGGGCTTACTCTTAGTGAAAACGATATCTACAATGCAAGAGAAAAACTCGGTGTACGTCTTGAGTACAATGAAGTAGACACCTGTGCTGCCGAGTTTAAAGCATTGACACCCTATCTTTACTCTACAACAAACATCACTAAACTGCCCCAGCAGCCTGTGACCGCGTCCAAAGACAAAAAAGTATTGGTAATAGGCGGCGGACCTAACCGTATCGGACAAGGGATAGAGTTTGACTACTGCTGTGTGCATGCCGCTTTTGCTTTGGAAGATATGGGTATCAAGTCTATCATGTACAACTGCAACCCCGAGACTGTTTCTACCGATTACGACACTTCAGATGTCCTCTATTTTGAACCTATCGACTTTGAACATGTCAGAAATGTGATTGAAGTCGAAAAGCCAGATGGCGTGATCGTGCACTTTGGCGGACAGACACCTCTTAAGTTGGCAAAAAATCTTACCGCTATCGGCGCAAAAATTTCCGGTACTTCAGCCAAAGTAATCGATCTTGCGGAAGACAGAGAGCAATTTTCTACCTTTATAAGAGAGTTGGGACTCAAGCAGCCTGATAACGGTACGGCATTTGCCAAAGATGAAGCGATGGCGATCGCCAACCGTATCGGATATCCTGTGCTTGTGCGCCCGAGTTTTGTGCTTGGCGGACGCGGTATGCGTACGGTATATAATGATGCAGAATTGAGAGAATATATGGATGAAGCGGTAAGCGTTTCCAATGATGCTCCTGTACTCATTGACAAATTCCTCGATAATGCGATCGAACTTGATGTGGATGCAATTTGTGATGGAGCCGATGTCTATATCGGTTCGGTGATGCAGCACATCGAAGAAGCGGGGATTCATTCGGGAGACAGTGCATGTTCACTTCCTCCAATCTCCATCTCTGCTGAATTGCTTGACGAAGTAAAAGATCAGACCGCCCAGATCGCACTTGGACTTGGAGTCATAGGACTTCTCAATATCCAATATGCTATTCACAAAGGAGAGATCTATCTTATCGAGGTTAATCCAAGAGCCTCAAGAACCGTTCCCTTTGTCTCAAAAGCAACAGGTGTTCCTCTGGCAAAAGTAGCTACCAGAGTCATGGTGCAAGGCGATCTTAAAGAGGCGCTCAAATACTATGATACTTTCAAGGTGGTAAACTTTGACAAAAAGATCATGGAGCCCAATCTTAAAAACCATGTAGCCGTCAAAGAGGCTGTTTTCCCGTTTAACAAGCTTCCGGGTTCAGATCTTATCTTGGGGCCTGAAATGAAATCCACAGGGGAAGTCATGGGGATTTCGGATAACTTTGGCATGAGTTTTGCCAAAAGTCAGTTTGCAAGCAAAAACAATATCCCCCTTAGCGGCAAACTTTTTATCTCTTTGACAGAGAACGATAAACCTTATGCGGGTGAGATCGGCAAAATGTTTGTGGATTTAGGGTTTGAAATCGTTGCAACGTCCGGAACCCATACCGCACTTCAAGAAGCAGGCATTGCTTCAAGCAAAGTCTTTAAAATTTCAGAAGGCCGCCCCAATATCGATGACATGATCCGCAACCAAGAGATCGCGCTGGCCATCAATACCAGCGACAACAAAGCAAGCAAAACGGATGCAAAAACCATCCGCCAGTCAGTTCTTTCGAATCAAGTGGCTTATTTCACCACTATCGCTGCAGCGCGTGCAACCGCTGAAGCTATCAAAGAACTTAAAGAACACGGCGGAGAGCTTGAACCTAAAGCACTGCAAGACTATCTCAGTTAGGCAGGCACTGAGCAAGTGGACAATGAACAGTTTTCAAAGCTTGTCTTTCTCACACAAACCGATACGACTATCGGTTTTGTCTCACAAAATGCGGCAAAACTCGACAAAATAAAACAACGGCCTCCGCACAAGCATTATATCAAAGCCGTGCCCTCCCTTGCGGTACTCAATACCTTTGCGCGCATACCCAAAAAATACAAAAATCTCGTAAGACGCGCCAAAAAAACCACTTTTGTTCTGCCCGACGGACACTCCTACCGCGTCGTCAGGGACAAGCATCATCTCTTGCTGCTTGAAAGGCTTGGCTGGGCCTATACCACGTCAGCCAATCTTTCAAATCACCCTTATGATGAACATTTTGCCAAAGAAGCTGCCGATGTCGTCATCACTCCTCTCAATAAAAACGCAAAAGCGTCAAGCATCTATAAGCTCAATTGCCACACGCTTAAAAGGATACGATAATGCTAACTATATATGAAAACACCACAATCAAAATCGAGATTCATCCTAGCGAAATCCCATGGCTCAAGATCTTTACGCAGTATCCTTACAGAGAGATGAGTGAAGTCCCCTCGCCTATCAAAGCTGAGATCTATGAACTGCTTGATCTTATCGAAAAAGAGATGATCGCCTATTATAAACCCGACAAAATCAATATTGCCAGTTTTGGCAACTATGTTCCTCATGTGCATTGGCATATCATGGCGCGCTTTACCCGGGACAGTTATTTCCCCGAACCGATGTGGGGTGCAAAACAAAGAGAAGCCGATCTTCAGCTGCCGGATTTTGATATTTTTTGCGATCGGCTCTTGAAAACACTTTCGCGCCTAAACACAAAGACAAGATAGTAGTGCCCGCTGCCTCGCAATATACGTACCTCACCATTTAAAAGAACAGGCGATTGCTCATAGCTGCAAACAGAAGAGAACTTCTTATTCCGCCTATCATTTATGCAGCGTGATCCATTTTCTTTATATAGACACTCAATGAAATTTTGTAATCAAGGTGCTAAATGAAGTCTTTTTGTGAAGCCCGGAACACAAAGTAAATCACGATAATTTTCTAAAATGGCAACTTTCGTATAATTCACTTTTCACCTTCTATAAAATTGCACAAATCTTACGGTTTGCTTGAGTTATTTTGAAGTATAAACTGTTTTAAAAGCTACAACATTGACCCCGGTCAAGCAAACCGACTCAAAGTGTGCGGATGTGATCTATTTGTCGGCAGTATAGGACAAAAAGCGGACACAATGTGTCCGCTCTCAAACTTTTTGCTTTTTATGGAATCTGCCTACAATCCTTCGGGTATCTTGTGGACGGCCTTTTTTTTGCCGATGATTTTTGAGAGTTCATCGCCTTCTACGATCTCCTGTTCGACCAGCTTCAATGCCAGTGTTTCGATCTTGTCCCAATACGTCTCGACCAGTTTTTCCGTATGGGTTTTGGCCATATCTATCCAGTACAAAAATCTTTTTTCGATCTGCTGGCTTAAAAAGTAGCTGTCTAGGCCGGCGATGGATTCGATGTTGATAAACCCGAGTTCTTTGTCCATCCCCAAACTGGAAATGGCCGCATACACCTGCAGGGATGCCTGGGAAAGATCATTGATCGCGCCGCTGTCCATGTGTTCGTTGCCGGCTTTTTTGATCTTGGCTACGCGCCCTGCGAGCAACACGCACACATCGTGAAACAGCTCTTCTTTGGTGACGTTTGAGAGCTGGTCTTCGGCATTATAGGAGACAAAGCCGAGCATTTTGCTTCGAGGCGAGATAGTCACCTGTTCGATCTTGATGTGCGGCAGCAGTATCGAAGAAAGCACGGCATGGGCCGCCTCATGGTAGGCGGTCATCCTGAGCTCTTCTTCGAAGTTTTTTACCATTGCCTTTTCGACTTTGTGTCCGTACTTGATGATATTGATCTGCTCTATAAGTATCTCTTCGGTGATGAGTTCTTTTTCTTCTTCGATGGCATTGAGCGCCGCCATGCGCCCCAGCCTCTCAAGCTCCATGGCGCTCATACCCGCGATATAGCGCACAATACGTTCGGTGTTGATGGCGGGGTCATGGGGTTTTTGCATGATCCGTTCGATGAAATACCTTCTTGCATCCTTATCAAGGTTGGACACCTCAAGCAAAAAATCAAGCTTTTGGGGAGCCGTAAGAACCGGATCGACCCCTTCAAGCGTCTCTGCCGTAGCGATGGTAAACACCATCGCATCAATCCCTTCAAGCACTTTGGCGATATCGGGAAACGCGACATTGGTGATGGCTCCCTGCATCACCCCTTTGATATCGATATCCTCAAGGATCACGATACAAGGTGCATGCTTTTTGGCATTTTCATAGACTTCTTTGATATAAACAAGGTCAAACAGCCGTGATCCGGATATCTCATAATAAGACATGCCGGCCTCTTTTGCAAATGCTTTTGCCAGCATGCTTTTCCCTACGCTTGCAGGACCGTACAGCAGCAGCCCTTTGGGAGGCGGCGTGTCAAAACGTTCTAATGTTTGAGGATTTTTTACTATTCGGATAATTGCCTTGAGGCGTTTTTTGATCTGCTTGTGTCCCACGACATCATCAAATCCTATCTTGGATTTGTGAAGTTTGGGAGTTTCTTTTTCTTTTTTCGTTGCCATGGTTTTACCTTTTGCGATTCTATGCTTTGATTATATCATTTTCTTCAAAAGAGCATAAAGACCGATATGTCCTTGTTTTTTTGTTTTTGGCTGAATCAAACCATGTTTGGATATAATTAAAAAATAAAGTTAACAAAAAAAGGGACAGCATGATCCATGAACTTACTAATATTGTTGCAAAAAATCTGCTTAACCACTTACGTGAAACCAAAACAGATGCGCTTTGCTTTCGCCATATCGTTCAGGAGTTGGCACGATTTTTGGCCTATGAGGCGCTCAGCGCACAAAAACCGCAATCTTGTCCCATAAAAACCTGGCAGGGGGATTTTTCTTTTGACTTTCTCAAAGAAGAAGAGTTGGTCTTTGTAGCTATTTTGCGCGCGGGTTTGCCGATGATCGAAGCACTCACGGCGCTGTTTCCGCAAGCGCAGGCAGGATTTTTGGCGATGAAACGCGACGAAAAAACCCATCAAAGCGTACTCTACTATGACCGTATCCCTCCGTGCGAAGGCAAAACGGTGATCATCGTCGATCCGATGGTTGCCACAGGCGGATCGCTCAGCGATGCTGTTGCGCTTATCAAGACTAAAATGCCCAAGAATATTATCTCTCTCAACCTCATCGGCTCACCCGAAGGTTTGGCCGTGGTAGAGCAAAAGCATCCCGACATCGCACTCTATATCGCGCAGATAGACGAGAAACTGAACGACCAAATGTTTATCATCCCCGGGCTGGGAGATGCCGGAGACAGAGCCTATAACACCCCTCAATAAAATTTCAAAACAGAGTATCTTAGCGGTTTCTTGCAAGATACTCGATCCACTGCCGTATCTCGATCATGCCAAACACCCACAACGCCAAAAGCCCGATCATACTCAAGGATTGCGCATCAAGCGGTACGGTATGAAAAACATCCGAAAATAGATAAATCGCTGAAAGCTGAAGCGCCAATCCCGCACCTATACCGTAAAACATGTAAGGGTTGATCTGCAGGGATTTTTTGATGTTTTTCAAAAAAGGTTCATTCTCCTTGACCGATTGCAGCCCGTTCATCCATGTCACGATAACAAATCCGGTAAAAAGTGTAGAGATCGCACGCTCCGTACTCGTATGTTCAAGCATCCACACATACAAAAAAAGCGTACCCGCACTAATAACCAGCGCTGCATAGAGTATGCGAAAGATTTGAACCTTGTCCAAAAACTGTTCTTGCAGCTTTGTAGGGGGCCTGCGCATGACATCTTCTTCCTCCCGCAAAAAAGGAAAGGTCTTATCCAGCGCACTGTCTGAAACAAGATTGATCCACAAAATCTGCACCGGATAAAGCGGCAGCGGAAGTCCCATCAAAATAGCGCCCGTGATGACCATCACCTCATCAAGGCTTGTCGACACAAGAAAATAGATTGATTTTCTGATATTGGCTGCGATCGTCCGTCCCTGTTTGATCGCATCAACGATGATGGAAAGATTGTTGTCCGCAAGCACCATTTTTGCCATAGATTTTGCCGCATCCGTGCCGCTTCCCATCGCAATCCCAAGATCAGCAGCTTTTAAGGCCGGCACGTCATTGGCGCCGTCTCCCGTCACAGCAACGATTTCATCTTGCTGCTGAAGCATTTTGACAATGCGGTACTTGTGTTCGGGAAGCACCCTTGACCACACTGCCACTTTGGACAAAACGGCAAGCAATTTTTCATCGTCCATCTCATCAAGCTCTTTGCCCGTGACCGTCAGATCCCCTTCCTGACAAATATCGACGGATTTTGCTACGGCTGTGGCAGTAAGCGGATTATCTCCGGTAATCATCATTACTTTAAGCCCGGCTTTTCTTGCCGTCTGAACCGCTTGCAATACTCCCTTTTTCGGAGGGTCCAAAAAACCTACCAGCCCTACGATCCTAATTTGCCACTCTTCCACCTCTTGTGTGGTGTATTCTCCCATACCCAAGGCGATAACCCTCAGCCCTTCGGATGCCATCATGTCGTGCTCATGCTGAAGCCTTTGAAAATCTTCTTTATTGAGTGCAAACTGCCTAAGTGACTCGAAGGCGCCCTTTACGAAAATCTTATGTTCAGACTCGACGATATGCGAACTTGCCATGAGACGGTATTTGGTATCAAAAGGATAGAGGTTGACACGCGGATACAAGTCCTGGATGTGGTCATACGTTTTGCCAAGCCAGTGCGCAAGCGCCACGTCCAAAGGATCCCCTTTTCCCCGGACAGATTCGTTCGCAAGGGCTGAGACGGTTTGCACAAAGGCATCGTCAAGCGAAAAAACTTTTTCGACTTTGAGCTTTCCTTCGGTGATGGTTCCGGTTTTATCTGAAGCGATCACGGTGGCACTCCCCAGAGTCTGCACCGAAGGCAAGTGCCGGATATAGACTTTTTTGAAACTCAAACTTACCGCCCCCATGGTCAGCACCAGCGTAACTACGATAGGCAGTCCCTCAGGAACAGCTGAGACCAACTCTGCAATCACCAGATAGATCACCTCAAGAGTCCCTCTGCCCTGCCAAAGCGCACCTGCAGCAGAAAGCACGATCAGTAATGAAACAACAAGCATATGTTTTTTATTGAAAGCGGCAAGCGCTTTGGTCAGAGGCGAATCAGGAGAAGCTTCTTTGGCTTGGTTTGCTATGGAAGCAAGATAGCTTTTTGGGCCGGTAAACACCGCAAACCCCTCTGCGCTTCCCCTGGTTACGGTCGTACCCGATAGCGCCATATTTTCAAGTTCATAGGGCAGTGTTTTTTCAGGAAGAAGAAGATCTGCATCTTTGTTTACCGGTACGGATTCTCCCGTGAGGATGGATTCGTCCACTACCAATCCGTTCGCTTTAAAGAGGCGCAGATCCGCCGGTACGATATCGCCCTCTTCCAATACCACCAAATCACCCGGCACAAGTTCGCAAGAAGCGATATATCTTATATGCCCTTCTCTTTTTACATGAATTTTGTTTTGGGTAAGTTTTCTGAGTGCCTCGATAGACGTCAAAGCCTTGACCTCTTGCCAAAATCCGATCAGCGTATTGACTAAAATAATGAGAATAATGACGATGCCTTCATGGATATTTTTTAAAAAGAGAGACAAGATCGCCGCAAGAATCAACACATAAACCAAAGGACTTTTAAACTGAGCAAGAAAAAGAGAAACAAGGCTCTCTTTTTTTTCCTCAATCTCGTTTGGTCCGTATAAAATAAAGTTTTTTTGTGCGGCAGTGTCACTCAGCCCTTCTTTGGAAGTCTCTAGCTTTTCTGTTAATGCCTCAATTGTTTCACAATGGGGATATCTGGGAATACTCATCATTTTTCTTTCTATAGCGGATCTATACAGTACTTTCACAGTGTAACATATTTTCCGTAAAATCATTTTTGCAATACTCCATGGGCAAAATCTGTCGATAGAAAATTTTCAAATGCACTAGACAGCCCGTATGGCGAGGATTATTCCGCTATAATAATGCAAATAAAAAAAGAAGGGAAAGTCATTATGTGCGACTTTAACAGCCTAGATGAGGCACAAAAACAAATTTATCACGAAAAACTTTTACATTGTGCCAATGCATTTGGAGGCAAAAATTTTTTCTTGCAGCTTCTTGAAGCCATCCGTGAAACAAAGCCGCATCCTCTTGTAGCAAAAAATAGTGAGTTTTCCTTCTCTCTTGGCAGCGTCAAGTGGAACAAGGTCATCTTCAATGATAAGCTCCAACTTCTTCTCAAAGCACGCTTGGGAGAAAGTAAACGCGGCAATCTCCTTCCCGAAGAAACAGACAAAAGCTATAAAAAAGTGCTCAATCTTGTACGCACCCTCAAGCCCGTCGTTTTTATCGTTAAACCTGAACGCAAAGAAGACGGAAGCGGTTTTTTCTTTCAGCCTTTTGAAGTGATAGACGAGCATACCACGAGACTCAATCCTGTGTTTGATGCTCTTTTTTTCTGTTCGGTCGATACGGTCAGAAAAGTACTCAACTATGAGCCAAAGGCTTAAAATGCTCCTTTCAGACGGAAAAGTGCGGGCCAATATCAAATACGGACAAGAAGTGGCTGTCGTTTTAAAAGAAGATCAGGCTACGGGTCGGCTGACCTACGGTAAAGTCCAAAAAATTCTCACCAATTCTTCCGCTCATCCTCACGGCATCAAAGTGCGCTTAAATACCGGAGAAGTAGGAAGAGTGCAAGAGATACTGTGACACTCTATATAGACGGAGATGCTTTTCCCAATCTTCTCAAGCCCATCGTGCTGCGCAGTATCGAACGGCTTTCCTTGAATACCTTTGTTGTATCAAATAAACGTATCACGATAGGCAACTCAAAACATATCCGATACATCATTGTAGAACAAGGGTCCGACGAAGCAGATCATCGGATTGCAGAGAGGATAAAAGAAGGCGATCTTGTCATAACGGCCGATATCCCCCTGGCTGACCGCATTATCTCAAAAAATGCCCACGCCATAGACCATAGAGGCGAACTTTACACTATCGATAACATCAAGCAGTATTTAGCTATGCGCAACCTCACCGAAGAGATACGAAACAGCGGGGAGATGACGGGAGGCCCTAAATCTTTCAGCCAAAAAGATGCACATGCCTTTGCCAATACCTTGCACCGATTTTTGACAAAACATTGTGAAAATCAAATGATGGTAAAATAAAAAAATACAGTAAAAATCCAAAAAGGCGAAAAACAAAAATCATGAAAAAAAAATATGGCACAGCCTTGATCATATTTGTCCTGGCCATAACGGCAGGCTCTAGTGCTCCAGAAGACAGCAAAACGCTCAAAAAGACAATATCCGCCAACCAAAACAGTACCCTTGCGCCCCAAAAAGGGAGCTTGGTACGTAAAAATATTCTTGATACGCTCAGAAGTGAGATTATTCGCACACAAGGAATCAAGGTAGTGTTTGTCGTAAAACACCTTAAGGTTGCAGAAAATTGGGCCTGGATACATGCCCTCCCTCAATCACCCGACGGCATAAATCACTACGAGGATATCTCGGCTTTGCTGCATTTTCAGCATGGAAAGTGGAAAATAGCGGAACTGCCTTGCACTGAACCAGAAAATCCCGAATGCATTGACAGTCCCAACTATTTTATAGAACTCAAAAAACGTTTTCCGCATCTTCCCGATCAGATACTTCCCGAAGAATGACCGCGATTAGATGAGTTAAGAGTCGGGTTTATATCTCCTCGCACTCAAGCTCATACATATACTCACTAAAATTACGCTCCAGCATCTGCTCTATCTTCTATTTATATTGTGCTGTACGCTTGGAGTCGTGAGAAAGAAAAACAAACGCCACATCCGCCTCTTTGGCATATTCCCCGCTTAGGTCCAGCACAGAGACATTGAAAGCTTTCAGCTTCTCTTTGAGGCTGCTTAAAACACTTCTGCGTCCTTTCAGGGAAGAAACATAGGGCAGCTCCATATGAATATGGCAATGACAGATAATCATGTGCACTCCTTGCAAATAAAACATTATAGTCTTTGCAAGCTGATAAAATTTTTATGGCAAAATGGCTGCAACGGCTTGCACCATAGCGCCGCCATAAAAAAACCGCTATAATAAAATCAAAGAAAATGGGATACAAAATGCTAAAAAACAACATTACACTTTTTAAGCTGTTCGGATTTAACGTAAGGATAGACAGCAGTTGGATTATTATCCTTTTTTTGGTTACCTGGTCGCTTGCGGAGGGTTTTTTTCCTGCCCGTTTTACAGAACTTGAGGGGCAAACTTATTGGATGATGGCCATAGCGGGAGCTATAGGCCTTTTTGCATCTATCATTATTCATGAATTTTCTCATGCGTTCATTGCCAGAAAATATGGCCTCAAGATAGAAAATATAACGCTTTTTATTTTTGGCGGCGTGGCTGAAATGAAAGACGAACCGCAAAGCCCCAAAGTCGAATTTTTAATGGCGATCGCCGGACCGATAGCCAGTCTTTTACTTTCAGTTTTATTTAGCATACTTCATACGGTCGGAGGCGTTACAGGGCTGCCCATACCCGTAATCGGGGTTTTAGGATATCTTGGCACGATCAATATGCTGCTGGCCATTTTCAATATGCTTCCTGCGTTTCCGACAGACGGAGGAAGGATACTTCGCTCTTTTTTATGGTGGAAAAAGAAAGATATCCGGTGGGCAACCCAAATGGCTTCACGCATCAGCCTGTTTTTTGCTGTGAGTATTATTTTTATCGGCTTTGTCAATATGATCGCAAGCAATGTCATCGGAGGATTATGGTGGATACTGATCGGATCTTTTCTTTTTAGTGCCGCCAATGCTTCTTATCATTCTTTGCTGATAAAACAGTCCTTCAGCGGAAAATCAGTGCGCCACTTTATGAATCCCGTTCCCGTTACGGTTCCTTATGGCATTACCTTAAAAGAGCTTGTCGATACCTACCTCTCTCACTACCCGCACAAAATGTACCCCGTAACCAAAGAGGATAGCATTGTAGGAATGATCACAATTGCAGATATTAAAGCTGTTCCGCAAGAAGAGCGCACACAATATACCGCCGGTCGCGTCATGCACCCGAAAAACACAAACAATTCCGTCAGCATCGACACCGCCGTCAATGACGCCCTTGTCAAGATGAACACCACGGGGGCAAGCCGGCTGCTGGTAACCGAAAACAACAAAGCAGTAGGAATCGTCACCCTTAAAGACCTGCTTGCATTCATCACGTTAAAAATGGAATTGGAAGAATAGTAAAAATATTGGCAATGAAAAAGATTATTTCTCAAAAATATAGCCGTTTTGTGATCTACTTCAAAATTTTTACGGTTTTTATGCTTTTGCCTTTGGCTTATAATCTTATCCCTGTCACTTACACTGCGACCACTTTTTACCTTCCTGCTTCCGATTTTGAAACCGTTGAGCACACACTCAAAAAAAACGGATTTGATATCACATGGGTCGATGCGTTTATGCTGAAACTTATCCGTGTTCCCATGAAAGGCTGGTACGAAGTGGACCCCAAAGCACACGGCCGGTTCCTTTTTTATGCCTATATGCATCGCCAAAGAGCCAAAACCATGCAGGTCGTGATCTATGCGGGCGAAACCAAAGAAGAACTTGTTAGGCGATTGGCAAATGATATGAAATTGGATGAAAAGAAACTGATGCGCTATTATAAAAAATATGCCCTATTTGAAGAGGGAGATATCCTCGCCAATCGATATACTGTAGCCAGAAGCGCCAGTGAAAAAACAACGATGGAGTATCTTTTTAGACGCTCTGGACAGATGCTTGAAACTTTCATGAAAGAGCATTTGCAAGAAGCCGATGCATCAAAATTTAAACAGACGCATATCATAGCTTCGATTATCCAAAAAGAGAGTAATCTTGCAGATGAAATGCCCGCTATCTCTTCGGTAATTCACAACAGACTGAAAAAAAATATGAGACTTCAGATGGACAGCACCCTCAACTACGGCCCTTACTCGCACACCATCGTTACTGCCGAACGCATCAGAACAGATGAAAGCCCCTTCAATACCTATAAATACAAAGGTCTTCCGCCGCATGCTTTAGGCACCATGAGTCTTGAAGCGCTTAGGGCCGCAACCTACCCGCACAAAAGTGATTATCTTTTTTTTATGCTCAACAAAGAAGGAAAGCACAACTTTACACACAATTATGAAGAGCACAGAAAAAATATTAAGCTCTTTAGAGACTATCTCAAAGAGAAAAAAGCCCAAGAGGAAAACTCCACCTTCTCTGCTTTGCAAAACGAACAAAACCTAACGGATAAATAGCCCCTTCACGCGTTCCCAAAAAGTACGTTTTTTTCTCTGTTCTTTTTGCGTCAGTTTGTTTTGCTGCGCAGCAGACTCATAGACTTCAAGGGATTTAGAAAGATTGTCTTTGGCGCGCTGAAGATGTTTGGGTTCAAAGTCATTGCGCATCTAGAACCTTTTCTATCTCATGCATTGCATCTTCATTTTTCAATCCAAATTTGATCTCAATCCGTCTTGAAGCTTCTTGATTTTCAACCCCGTTTACTTTGATCGCATCCAAAAAAGCACGTCCGGACGCAATCAGAAGAGGTTTGATGTTTTGTTCTTTGGCAAAATCAAGCGATAGTAAAAAATTCATGACTGCCAAAGCGCGCTTTTGTGAAAGATCAAGGTTGTAAAGGTATCCGCCGTCACTGTCAGTATGCCCTTCAATAATGATTCTGTCCAGATGCGGCTTGATCTTTGGATTGGTCACCAATGCGCCCACATACTCTTCAAATGCTTTTTTAAGACTGGCTTTAGACTCTTCTTTTAGCTCTGCGCTTCCTTTGTCAAATAAGATATTTGATGCGAGCCTAAGCGAACCGCTTTGTCTGTCTATGGCTATTTTGTCACCCAGCTCTTCTTTGAGTGCGGCGATGACTTTGAGCTTGATACCCGTAAGTGCTTTTATCTTTGCTTTTTGTGCTTGCAAGCTAGCTACCAGTTCATCATATCTGGTTTCTTTTTCATCGAGCGCATTAAGCAGTGCCAATAGTTTTTCATCATTGAGTTTGGCGGTTTTGTTTGCTTCATTCAGCTCACTGGAGAGCACAAGAACCTTACCTTCATACTCTTCGATCTTTTTATTCTGCGTAGTGATGGTGGTGTTGCTCTCTTTGAGAAGATTTTGCACGATAACTACCTTATTGCTCAACAAATCTTTTTGGGTGTTGGCTTCAAGCAGCATGGCATTAAGCTTTTTTATCTCATCTTCTTTAAGTTTCAAAATTTGTTCATTCTGAGAAAGTGCATCGGTTTTTTTACCCAAAAGTGCTTTATTTTTGGAAAGCGAAGCGCTCAACTCATCAAGAGTGCGTTCTTTGTTTTGAAGCGTCTTAGAAATAAGCGCAAGGGCATCTTCTTTTTCATGAAGGTCTGTTTTTAGGATAATGGACTTGGAGACAATCGCTCCGATAAGGAGGATAAATACAAAAAGTAATCCTGCCATCAAATCAGCATAAGATATCCAGAAATTGCTTTCTTCGCTTGTACTCTTTCTACTAAACACTATTTTATATCCTCTTTACTGGCGGCTGTATTTTTTAGTATCATTTGATTCTGCTCTGAAATAATCTGTGCAAAAGCAGTGAGTTTTTTTACAATCTCCCCTACCTCTTGATCGATCTTATCAAAAGTGTGATCCACGCTTCCATCAAAACGCTCCATCGCTTTTTGAAGATTTTTGGCATTGGAGTTAAACCCTTCAATGTTCTGCTTGATGGCAGAAACGGCGTTAATACTCTCTTGACGGTCTTGTACTTTCTCGAGCGTCATACGCAAATCGGTCGTGACATATTGAAGATTTTTAGTCAATTCGCCGAAACTGTGTGTTGTCTCATTGATAATAGCTGTAAAGTTTTTTAAATATTGCTCGTTGAGCTCTTTGATAAAGTCAAGATTAAAAGTCTCTTTGAGTGTTTGGACAATCTGTTGATCCTTGAGTTCGCTTTGCGTATGTTCATGTTTGATGAGTTCGCTTTTTGTCCATACTCTGGAGTTGTAAATTTTTTCAAGGCTAAGGATATTTTTATCAATTTTGGCATTGCCCCTTTTTTCAAAATAGGTCCATATAAGAGAAAGCATAATCCCATAAATAGATGCATAAAACGCTGTCCCTATCCCCGAAAGAAGTATAGATATCTCACGGTCAAGCGCTTCAAGATCTTTGACGGTAAAATCCGGCATAGAAAGTGCAATAGCGATAAACGTTCCCAAAATTCCCAGCATAGGGAAAACAGAGGGCGCCACTCTGGCAAAATTATCATTACGGATATCTTTGTAGTACTCGGCGATAAACTCACGCACATTGAGGGTTGACTTGGTTTTTTCCATAATGGTCAGCGCATTGGCGCGAAGCGCATTTTGGAGCGTCCCTTCCATCTTTACAAATGATCCTCTCATGTAACAAGCAGCATAATTGGCATTATGCTGCGCAAAAAGAGCGAAAACAATAAAGATAAAAGCTACGATCACGAGGGTGTGGAGCTCCACCTTTAAAGGTATGATATCCAAATATCCCAACACAAGCCCCAGCAAAAAAACAAAAGGGATGAACAGCAAAGCAAAAGAGCGAGAAACACATGAAGCTTCTTGATTTTTATCAAATTCTAACATAAAAAATCCTAAGGGTACAATTTTAAAAATTATACTCAAAATGAGTATATAAAAGGCTGATGAGAACCTTAATCCAACACTATTACTTCCCCAAAGGGGACATCCAGGGCTTTTGGCATAACCCAAAACACATCAAAAGGAGCTTCACACTGCGGAAATACACCATAGCCATCAGTAAAATAAAGCAATAATGTCGGATAATCAATGTGCGCTTCAACATAGTCAAACACGGCACGAAAATCAGTCCCTCCCCTGCCGCTTAGTTTGTACTCAAGAAGTTCGCCCGGCAAAAAAACCCTATGAGACTGCACCTGCGTATCCGCGGTAATCAAATCTATCTCATAGTTGGGATAACTTTCCATGATTGCATTGACTTCTGACAAAAATATGCCCAAAAGAGACTCATCCACAGAACCCGAAGTATCCACTGCGACAACAATGCGCAATAGATCTGAGCTTAGACTCGGCAGGCAGATGTTCCTATAAAGATATTTCATGTTGGGAGGCATAAAGGCATAAGTACTTTTAGCATAAGAAGCGATATATCGATACAACACCTCGCGCCAATGAATTTTGTGAGAAAAATACTCAGGAACGACAAACTCCAAATCTTTTGGCAAACTGCCTTGCCGATTGAGTTTTTGAAATATCTGCTCAAACTGCTCTTGAAACTCTTGCTGCAAAGATCCCATACCCTCCTGCGGATTTTCTACTTTTGATCCATCGGGGGGTGTGTCTTGAGACTTTTTTTTGTTTTGAGAAGTATTTTGCTTAGCGGTACTTTTCGAAGCGGCAGTTTTGTTGTTATTTTTATTTTGATCCCCGGAAGCCTCTCCGCCTTCTCGGAGCGCCCCGTCATTGCCGCTTTTGTCCTGCCCTTTTTGTGCGTGCTCTTTGAGACTTTCCTCACCGCTAAGCTCTTCATTCATGATCTCCAAACGCAGCATCTCATAAACCTCTTCGGCATACATTCCCTTAAACCGCTCTTGGTAATTCGCTCTTGGCGGAAGCTGCAGGCCGTTGCTGACCAGCATAGCATTGACCGTATAGTCCGTTGCCAACTGCCACAGCCAATCATAGCGGCTATTGGTGCGTTTTGTATGTTCCAGTACTGCATGCATTGCCCCGTTTGTAAGCGCAAACTCTATCTCTTTCACTTCCGCGCTGTCAAAATATGCATCATTGTACTGCAAGCGGATACCGTCAGAAAGAAATGACTCGATATTGTCGCTTTGTTCAAGTTTCAATGCAGAGGCTATCGTTCCAAAATAAGGATGGTCCAGCATCAGTTTGGCTTTGGCTTTGGCGATTTTCTCTAGATGTGTCATGCAATGATTATAGCAGAGTTTGATGAAAAATTATACAACTGATCCCTCCGGTTTCTGCCTGCCTTATGCCATACTAATGCAAATATTAAGGAGTCAAAATGAAAGAATATATTGACATTTATCATGAACATAAAGAAAAAGTTGAAGCCTTCATAGAAGATACGTTTCACAACAATATAGGATACGTTTCTGATCTGGAGGCCGATCATTATAAAAAACTTTTTAAAACTTTTCGATCACTTGAGCTGGTATATGTCGTCGACAGCCAAACAAAACTACAAATTTCCCCTAACATCTTTCCCGGTAAAATAGACGAAGAAGCCAAGGGTGCAGACAGACATTACCTGATCAATCGTTTAAATATCAAAGAGAACGATTTTGCGTTTACTACACCCTATAAAAGTACCCCTACGCAAAATCTCTGCATTACCGTCAGCAAAAAAGAAGGAAATAAAATTATTTTTATGGATTTTAACCTCAGCAGGCTTATCGAAAGGCTTGGCTTTATAGAAAAACATGCGATGTTCAGCCGTTTTCAAGAAATATTTTATTTGTTTGTAGGCTTTTTTATGATGACGATCGCTTTTGTTGCTATACTTTATGCAGGGATCAATTTTTTTCAAAGCATCTTCTCTCTCGATCTTTCCATACAAACGATATTTAAGCCAATTATTGCAGCCACACTGGGTCTGGCAATTTTTGATTTGGCCAAAACGGTTTTGGAGCAGGAGGTATTTTACAAAAGCTACATTAAGGACGAAAAAGGCGAAGTTAAAGTACTCACAAAATTTCTTTTTACAATTCTCATTGCACTGGCAATCGAAACTCTCATGGTAGTCTTCAAGATAGCCATGAAAGAAAATCCGGATATGATCAACGCGCTTTATCTGATGAGCGGTATTTCTTTTGTTGTGCTCTCCTTGTCTGTATTTATCTATCTGGCCAATAAAAAAGAGTGATGTTGTCTGTCGCGGCATGCTTATTTAACATCATCCTCATTGAAGATGATGACTCTTTTGCTATAATACGCCCATGAAAAAAACAGTACCCGTCATAGAAGTCAAAAACCTTACCTTTGCTTATGATAAGCAGACCATACTTGACAATATCTCTCTCACGGTAGAAGAGAAAGATTTCCTTGCCATCATCGGTCCCAACGGAGGAGGCAAATCGACTCTGCTTAAACTGCTTCTTGATATCCTTAAGGGTAAACAAGGCTCCATTAAAATAATGGACAAATCCCCTTCGCAGAGTGTCTCTTTGATTGGGTATGTTCCACAAAATACAAATATCAATACCGATTTTCCCATCAAAGTCATAGAGGTGGTACTTATGGGACACGTCGGAAGCAAAAAGCCTCTCTTTGGATACGGCAAAGAAGAGGTCGCATGCGCCATGGGCGCTCTTAAACAGGTTGGCATGCAAGCATTTGCACAAAGCAAAATAGGTTCGCTCTCAGGGGGACAAAGACAGCGTGTAATGATCGCACGGGCGCTCTGTGCCCATCCGCAAATTCTTATGCTGGACGAACCCACCTCAAACATAGACATCCAAGGACAAAGAGAGATTTATGAGCTTTTAAAAATGCTCAACAAAAACATGACGATCATTGTGGTCAGCCACGATATTTCTGTGATACTCGAATATGCCAATAAAGCCGCGCATATAAACAAACGGCTCTCTTTTCACGATATCAGTGATAAAAAAATGATGTTCCATCCCCATAGCCAAGAGGAGCATTTTTGCGAAGTGGAACTTTTACAAATGCTTGGCACCCAAAAAGACCATAGACGCGCAAAAGAAGAAAATAAAATCAAATGGAGCACAAAAAGATGATAGAAGCACTCCAGTTTGAATTTATTCAGCATGCGCTGATTGCCGGTATATTGGTCAGTTTCGCTGCGGGTATTATAGGCTCGCTTATTGTTGTGAACCGTATGGTTTTTTTGGCGGGCGGTATTGCCCACGCTTCTTATGGCGGGATAGGTTTGGCGATCTTTTTTGGAATACCTGTTTTTTTGGGAGCATCACTTTTTGCAGTAGCTGCCGCACTGCTGATCGCCTCTTTGACACTCTATAGGCGTCATCGTATCGATACTTTCATCGGACTTATCTGGGCAGTAGGCATGGCGATAGGTATCATATTTACAGATATGACACCCGGATATAATGTCGATTTGATGAGCTATCTCTTTGGTTCTATTCTGGCGGTAACCACCGAAGATCTTTACTTTATGGGTGTTTTGCTTGGTGTGATACTTTTTGTAATGATTTTCTGGTACCGAGACATTTTAGCAGTTTCCTACGACAGCGAGTATGCTGCGCTCAGAGGCATTTCGGTTCGTTTTTTCTATACGCTTATTTTGGTACTTTCAGCCTTGACTGTAGTCATAGCCATCAAGGTTGTAGGACTTATTCTTGTTATAGCTATGCTTACTATTCCTGTTTATATCGCCGAAAAACTCTCCCATAGTCTTTTTTCTATGATGTTTATCTCCGGGCTTATTGCTACTTTTTTTACGCTTGCGGGGCTTTGGTTCTCCTATGCGTACAACCTTACTTCGGGTGCATCCATTATTCTTGTTTCTGCTGTATTGTTGGGGGTTTTTTTACTTCTTTTTTCTAAAAAGTAAGACATAAAAACCGCCGGTTTGGTTTAAACATTGTCATATTTTTAATGGCTGATTGAAGTCAAGCCAAATGCAATGTAAAGAATTACAGAATAATATATCAATATATCTTGATATATTATTCACATTTTGCTACAATGCACTTCAAGAAAGGCAGTAACGGAAGTTTTTTTGGAAGAAGCTCCGCACTTCAATATCTTGTGTTTTTGGATGCACGCGAAGCCGCGTGACGCCTTGGCTGAAATCCGCTGTTTGGAGATTCATTCTCCTTTATTGATCACATAATCTCAAAATAAAGGCTGTAACCCTGTGAAAAATGTTTTAATCCTCTGCACCGGCAATAGCTGCCGCTCTATCATGGCTGAAGCGCTTATTAATGCAAAAATGGGTGATTGTGTATTTGCTCAAAGTTCTGGCGTTAAGGCAAGTGGAAAAATCAATCCCGATGCCCAGGCTCTTCTTGAAAAAAAAGGATATTGGAAAGATGAATATCACTCCAAAGTAATCGATACCGTGATCGATACGCCGTTTGATCTTGTGGTTACAGTCTGCGATCATGCACATGAAACATGCCCGATGTTCCCCAAAGCAGTCAAAACAATCCACGTTGCTTTTGAAGACCCAAGCGGCAAGGAAGCAGAAGAGTATGCAAAAACACTCGCACTTATTGAAGAAAATCTTCTGCCGGTCGTAAAAGCGGAGCTGTGCAACTGATGTGGCAAGAATCTGTCAATATCCTTGTCTACGAATGGCTGAGGATGGACAAAGAGAACAAATTGGCCGAGGCGCTTAACTTTTTCATTTACGATACGATCAAAATAATCTTTTTGCTTATCGTCATCATCTTTGCAGTTACACTGCTTCGCTCTTACTTTTCGACCGAGAATGTAAGAGAATATCTCAGCAAGAAAAACAAATATACGGGAAATATACTTGCTGCCCTCTTTGGGATTATTACGCCGTTTTGTACATGCTCTGCGATACCGCTTTTTTTGGGTTTCCTGCAGGCAAGGATACCGCTGGGAGTAACCTTTAGCTACCTGATCTCGGCTCCGCTGAATAATGAGATCGCCATTGCGATGCTGTTTACAATGTTTGGCTGGAAAATAACAGCTTTGTATATTGGGTTTGGTTTGTTTATTGCTATCCTTGGCGGTATTATTATCGGAAGCATGGGACTTGAAAAAGAAATTCTTATTGATATCAAACCCATCGAAGGTGAAATTAGGGCCGAAAATCAACAGATAGCCTTCAAAGAGAGGCTCAAAGATGCAAGCAGCTACACACTCGATATCCTGCGCAAAATTTGGCTTTATGTTCTCGTTGGTGTTGGAGCCGGTGCGCTTATCCATGGGTATGTCCCCACGGAACTCATCACCTCTGTTGCAGGAGCAGACAATCCCTTTGCTGTGCCTATTGCAACGCTGCTGGGTGTACCGATGTATTCCAATGCAGCCGGAGTTATGCCACTCATTGAAGTATTAACCTCCAAGGGAATGCTTATGGGAACGGCGCTGTCATTCATGATGGCAATTACGGCTCTCTCTTTGCCTGAAGCGATGATTCTTAAGCGTGTTTTGAGCATGAGGCTCATCACAATCTTTTTCGGTACCGTAACGCTTGGGATTATCGGGGTTGGATACATATTTAATACAATTTTGTAAGGGGTAATTATGAAAATAAAAACAGTAAATCAGACCAATGGCGTTAAAGCATTTATTACAGGACTTAGCGTCGAAGAACTTAGCACTAAAATCGAAGCGTGTCAAAGCGGCGAATGTACTTGTGCCTGCGATCCTGAAATCATGCAAAAGATAGAATCAATTGATCTTTTAGCTGCAGAAGAAGGTTCTGCTATTACAATTATCGGGGATGTGGATGCCAAAACATTAGCACCGATGATACAGGAATGTCTTACAGGAGGCTCCAAATGAAAATTGAAATTTTAGGTACAGGCTGCTCCAAATGCAAAGCCCTTGAAGAGGCGGCAAAACAGGCAGCGGCCCAAAGTGGGAAATTTGTCCAAATCGAAAAAATCGAAGATATTCAAAAAATTATGGAATACGGTGTCATGAGCACACCGGGACTCGTAATCGACGGCAAGGTAGTAAGCACCGGTAAACTGCTCAGCATCGATGAAATCAAAAAAATAATCCAGTCTAGCTGATAAATACTTTTTGAAGGAAACATGAGATTTAAATGATTCATGCGTCCGTTTATCGCCCTTGCCCTGTTGCCGGTTTCACTTTTGGGTGAAACTTTCAACGACTGCTATCTCAAACAGATTGATCATGAAGGGTGTCAGGCAATAAAAAAATAAGAAAACACAAAAACCCCTAGCTCAAAAGATACGCAAACTTCCTCACCCATTCACCCCAGACACCCGATCCCTCAACATCTATTCTGTTTTGTTGCATATCTTTAACCAGCATGATAGCAAACTCACCCGGAAGAGTAAGAGAAAATTTTAGAACATTATCTATAGCAGCTTCACTCTGATTTTCCAAAAGTGCATTAACCAAGCCAATGGCAAGCGCCATCACTATTTTGGCATCTTCCACCTCTGCTGCTTCAAGCGATCCGTCAAGTATGGAAGATAAATCAGGCAATTGATTCATTACTTTTTTGAAACTCAAATACCCCACAGTGGCTTCACGTCCCACAGCCCCGCTAATACTATCTAATATTAGGTCTGCTTCTATGGCTGACTTGATAATGGTATCAACATATTCCCAAGATCTTGGTGTTGCAAAACTCTTTTCATTGGAGGTCGGATCAAAAGTAAAGAGCATAGATTTGTCGTAAGCCAAATAGGCAATAATAGAGCTTTCGATACCTGCCTTGAATGCCCATGTTTTCCAGTCATTAAAGTCCGCCTCCATTTCAAAGTGTACAAAACGATTTGCAAGCGGGGGAGGCATCTTGTAAACCACCCCTCTGTCATTCTCACGATTACCCGCTGCAACAACACTCCAGCCCTCCGGCAGTTCATACTCTCCTACTTTTCTATCAAGTATAAGCTGATAGGCAGAAGCCTGTACGGCCGGAGGAGCGGTGTTGATCTCATCAAGGAAAAGTATTCCCTTGCTTTCAGGCCGACTCGGCAAAAAGCTTGGTTTTGCCCATACCCCTTCCTTTGTATCTGCATTGAAAAACGGGATACCTTTAAGATCGGTTGGATCAAGCAGAGAAAGTCGCAGGTCAAAAAATTCCAAAGCTTTTTCATTGGCAATTTGTTTGACAACAGAAGATTTCCCTATCCCGGGTGCCCCCCAAATAAATACGGGCAATTTTTTTTCAATAAGACGACTGACTACCTTTGTAATGTCTGATGCTTTCATATTTTATATCTCCTTTAAAAGGAGCAAAGCCCCTTTTAAATTCCTCTCACTAAAGCTTCGCCCTTGGCTCAGATTTTTCATTTATATT